>Ga0308176_10003506_pt1 | contig 10068 bp, 10 predicted proteins | sample PhyCR2_3_FD_203890 | JGI IMG/M metagenome (GOLD analysis project Ga0308176, IMG submission 203890) | Soil microbial communities from UC Gill Tract Community Farm, Albany, California, United States - DLSLS.C.R2 | ecosystem: Environmental > Terrestrial > Soil > Agricultural land | place: USA... | reverse complement strand
GGACGGGGCGAAGAGGCCGCCGGTAAGCGACGCGGTGCTGTTGAACACCAGCGGAAAGGTTGCCGTCGCAGCGACGTTGTTCGTCGCCGTTCCGCCCGTCATACCGGGAACGTAGCCGTAGCGAACGGCGAACATCACGCCGTTCTGCACTTCACCTTCGATCGTAGTCGTGGCCAGCGGCGCCAATGCACCGGGCGGGGTCAGCACCATTGCGGCGCGCACCGCCTGATCACCCGGTGATTGCGCAAGGGACACGCTCGTACACACAAAGGCGTACAGCGCAGCCAGCCAGAACAGCCGTCGCATCGATGAACCTCACCGTTTGATCCACGGCGAGGTTGCAAGTTCCGCGCGCTCGATGCCGCGTTTCGCCGCTAGGAGATATTGTTGCGGCGCAGCCAGTACCCCTCTTCGGAGATGAGCACATCGAGCACTGGCGGCGCGCCTTCTTCCACGCTGTAGTCCGCGATGTGAATGGCCGACGTACGAATCGACCGGCCGCCATCGTCCTGCAGCTCGAGCGGCAACGCGTCGCGCGCTTTGTAATAGCGCTCGAGTAGCGCGGTGTCGCGGCTCGATCCATCCGACGGAACGGCCTGCGCGAAAAGCCGAAACACCGGCTGCACGAGATCGTAGCCAAGTCCCGGACGGAAGACTCCCCAGGCGCGACCGAGCGCCGCGTCGGCGTGCTCGAGCTCGGAGTGCCCGACGATCACGCCCTGCAATCGAACCGTGTGTCGCATGCCGGCAACATAGCGCCGGCGCGTCGGCTCAGCGTCATGTGCGCGTCAGTCGGCCCCGCAGGAGATCAGGGTCGTCCGGGCTTCTGCGCTTTCGGCGTCGCGACGACGGTGTCGTTGATCTTGAACGTGAATTGCTGCTCCACCAACTGTCGCACCTTGATCGGGCCAATCTTCGCCGGCTTGAAACGCATGTACGGCAGCGCATCACGCACGGCGTCGACGAACTCCGGATTCGTCGCGCGAATCACCTCGAAGGACGTCATGTCCGCGAAGCCTGTCGTGTCGACGACGTAGCGCGCGGCCACCGCGCCCTGAATGTGTGCCTGGAGCAGCTTGAGCGGATACGCGGGTGCGGCACTGCTCGCCGAGCGCACGACGGCGGTGTCGACGTCGAGCACGGAGAACACCGAGTCCTGCGGCGCGGCGACGGGCGCGGTGGGCGGCGCGGTCAGGCTATCGGCGAATTGCCGGCCCACGGTCTCGTCCGGAACCGTGGGCTTCGCCTCGCCCATCAGTCTCGGACCGTCACCTTTCCCGAGACCGTCGCGCGTGAGGTCGATGTAGTGAACGCTCTCGCGCGCGCCCTCCTGTCCCGGCAGACGATCGGGCGGTGGAATGTAGACCGGACGGTTCGCGAGTCCGTCGGCAGGCAGCGACGGCGGCGGTAGCGTGACCGACACCCAGGCCGCGATGATCGCCGCGTGCACGACGAAGCTCAGCGTCGCGCTCGTGGCCACGGGCGCGCGCTTGACGTACGACTCTGTCCACAAGCGCATCATATGCCCCCCTTGCCAGCGTCGATGCGCAGAACCCGCGAATGTCGCTCAGCGCGACAGGTATCGTTCCTTCAGTAGATCCAGGTGGTGCCGTTCGTGTCCTGCCGCGATGTACAGAAGCGCGCGCGGACTGATCGGGTTCCCGCTCGCCGTTCCTATCCGCGCACTGTGCTCCGGATCCATGCCTCTCGCCAATTGAATCGTCGCGGCTCGAACCGCCTGGAACTCGTCGAGCAGATCAGCGAGCGAGCGCGACGAGGCGTTCGATTCGACCGCCCACGCGTTCTCGTCGAATGACGGAAGCGGCGTCTTGTCGTTCCTCGCGACCGTCAGCGCACGATACCCGAACACGCGCTCCGCATCCGAGAGGTGCCCGATCACTTCCTTGATGGTCCACTTGCCAGGTGCATATGCATAATTCGCGCGATCGTCGGACAGTCCGCTCAACAACGCGACCGTCTCGCGAACCTGCATCTCGAGCAGCGCGATCAGATCGCCGTCGGGGACCTTCGCGATGTATCTCCCGTAGTACTCGTGATGCTCGCTCGGACTCGGGCGAGCGATCGACTCAGGCGTTGCCGTAGCGCTCATCGCGGGATGTGTTAGGGGTGGCTACCGCTGAATCCTCGATGTCCTGAATGGATTCTGCGTTGCTGGCGGCCCGTGTCAACCGGTCGAACACATCGTATACAAAGGTCTGACCCAACTCGCACGCGCCAGGTCACGGCGCCCGCGCGAGCACCGCCTGTTTCCGGCCCAGCCACACCCCGAGCACCAGCCATACCGCCGAGAGTGGCACGGTCACGAACGAGATCCCCGAGAGACCCAGGCCGAGCGCCGCCATGCCCGCGTACGCCCATGCACCGACCTGGTCGCCGCCGCGATAGACGAACGTCTCGATGATGTTCTTCGCCTTGTACTTGTCTTCCCGCGGCACGACGGTGAACAGCACCTCCATCGCCGGATTCGTGATCGCGAAGTTGCTCCCGCGTCGCAAGACGGTGAACAGCGCAACCGTCGAGAACACAGGGATCGCCCCGAGCGCGCCGAATCCAACGATGCTCATGAACGGCAACAGCGCGAGCGCCACGGCCAGACCGAACCAGCGAATGATGCGTCCCGTCAGGAACGCCTGCGTCAGAACCGTGAGCACCTGCGCCGCGAGCTCGAGCTGCGCGAGAATGGCCGTCCGCGCGGTAAGATCGGAGTAGTAGCGACCGACGAGCTCCGATTGCGCAAAGTACAGCACGGTCGATCCGATGACATACAAGATCTGAAATGCGCAGATCCCGAGCAGATACGGCGATTTCACAAGCGCGCTGAACCCTGACCACACGCTGCCGCCGATCACGTCGCGTTCGCCCCCACGTCGATCGACGCGTGCCGGACCGCTCCGGGCCCCCTGACTCGCGAGCGGAAAGCGCGTGATCACGAGAATGCCCAGCTGCAACAGCGCGGCCGAGACGAGCAGCATGTTCACCGCGCCGATCTGCGGCGCGAGCGCTGCCGTCGCCGCCGAGCCGATGATCGACCCGAGCGTGCCGCCGACGCCGATGAAGGCGAACATGCGCTTCGCCTGCTCGCTCGTGAACGCGTCTGCCATCAAACACCAGAAGATCGAGGTGTTGAACAGCGCGAACACGGTGAGCCACACGAAGAACGCACGCTGCATCCACACGTCCGCCGCGGAGCCCTCGGCACCGACGACGAATCGCAAGACGGCGTAGAACGCGAGAAAGCTGAGAGTGAAGAAGTGATACGAGATCGGAATCACCCGCCGCACGGGAAACCGCACGACGAGCCACGAGAACATTGGGTTGCAGATGAGCGTGACGGTCAGCGTCCCCGCGAACAACCACGGCAGCTTCGTGACGCCCGACGCCGCCGCGACGGCATCGCGGATCGGGCGAAGCACGAAATAACTGCTCAGCAGGAAGAAGAAAAACGCGAACGAGGTGAGCATGCCGTTCACCTCGTCCGCGCGCACGTCCACGGCTCGCTGCAACAACCGGTGCAGCGAACCGGCAGGTTCTCGTTCGTCGACCTCGATCGTCACTTCGGCTTTGCGCCTTTCCTCGAGTGCCAGGCAGCGAGTACCTGCGCTTCACGCTCCGCCGAGATACCTGCGCGCCGTCCCTCGGCCAGTGCTTGCAGCTCCCCCGCGGGGCGCGTCTTGTTCCAGTCCAGGGTGTCCTTGGCCGTGACGGCGAGCGGTCGGAATGTGAGGCCCGCGGCAAGCGCGTTCGCGATGCTGCGCCGCGAATCGCCGACTTCGTCCGGAGAGTCGGGAATCCACACGGGCATGTTCGACCACGGCTGAATGTTCTGTTCTTTCAGAAAATCCGCTGGCACCCAGGTGAACTGTGCACCGGCGGTCGTCACGGCCTTGATGCCATAGAGCATCTCGGCCATGGTGAGCGGCTTGGCCGGTCCCGTCGCGTTGAACGTGCCGAGCGTATGGTTCTCGGCGACGCGAATGGTCCACTCGGCAATGTCGCGCGAGTCGATGAACTGCACGGGATCGTCGCCGTCGCCGGGCGCGAGCACTTCGCCGCCCTTGTCGATGCGATACGGCCAGTACGTGAATCGATCCGAGCGATCGAGTGGCCCGACGATCAAACCAGGACGAATGATCGTGTGAATCCCCGGATACTGTCGCGCAACCTCGGCCTCGGATTCCGTCTTCAATTCGCCGTAGTACTTGCCCCAATCCTTCGGCTGGACGGTGTAAGGGTCGACACCCGCGGGCATGGGCGACAACGCATCGCTCTCGTCCGCCCACGGCTTATTCGAATTCTTATATACCGAGATCGTGGAGATGTAGATGTAGTGCTTCGTGTTGCCTTTGAGATACTGCGCCGCGTTGCGCACCCAGGCGGGCGCGGTGGTCGGATTGTCGATCACGACGTCGAACTTCTTTCCCTTGAGCGCGCTGACGTCGCCGTTCAGATCGCCGATCAGCTGCTCGACGCGCCCCTTGAAGAAGTCCGGCCGCGTCTTGTTGCGATTGAGCAGCGTGACCGAGTGCCCGCGCTTGATCGCGTACTCGACTTGCTCGGGGCCTGTGAACCCGGTGCCGCCGAGGATGAGGATGTTGAGCGGAGCCCTCACGCCCTCAAACGCGGCCGAAGATTCCCGTGCGTCTCCACCGAATGCAATTCTGGGGAGCCCGCCGAGTGTTACGGCACCGCCAGCGACGGCCGAGAGCTTGAGAAACGTGCGACGATCCGTCGCCACTAGCGCGTCTCCCCTGACTTGGATTCCTGTTTCCAGGCATCGAGCACCTCCTTCTCCTTCTCGGCGGAGAGGCCATTGACGGCGCCCTGGGCAAGCTTCTCGAGCTGGTCGGCAGGGCGTGTCTTGTTCCAGGCCAGCGTGTCACGCGCGGTCACGGCGAGCGGACGGAACGTGAGTCCTTTCGCGATCGCTCGCGCGTTGCTGCGCGCCGAGAAGCCTATGCTCTGCGGGCGCGGTGCGATCCACACCGGCATATGCTGCCATTGCCGAACACCGTGCTTGCTCAGGAAGTCCGCCGGCACCCACGTGAATGTCGCCTTGCTCCCAATCGCCGAGCGAATGCCTTCGAGCATTTCACGCATCGTCATCTTCTTCGCCGGCCCCATCGCGTTGTAGATGCCGAGCTCGCGATTCTCCGCCATGCGAATCGTCCACTCGGCGAGATCGCGCGAGTCGATGAACTGCACCGGATCGTTGCCGTCACCCGGCGCGAGCACTTCTCCACCCTTGTCGATGCGATACGGCCAGTAAGTGAAGCGATCGGTCTGATCGAGTGGCCCGACGATCAATCCCGGACGGATGATCGTGAACGCGTTCGGATACTGTCGTTGTACTTCGGCTTCTGACTCGGTCTTGAGCGCGCCGTAGTGTTGTCGGGCCTGCGAACCCGGAACCGAGTACGGGTCGAGTCCATCCGGCATGGGCGTGAGCTTGTCCGTCTCGTCCGCGCCCGGATGGCTGTTGTCCGGATACACCGATAACGTCGAGATGAAGATGTAGTGCGACGTGTTCCCCTTCATGTACTGCGCGACGTTCCGGACCCACTTCGGCGCAGTCGTCGGATTGTCGATCACCACGTCGAACTTGCGGCCCTGGAGCGCGCTCATATCGCCCTCGAGATCGCCGATGAGCTGCTCGACGCGTCCCTTGAAGAAGTCCGGCCGCGTCTTGTTGCGATTGATGAGCGTCACCTCGTGGCCACGCTTGATCGCGTACTCCACCTGCTCCGGGCCGGTGAAGCCAGTGCCTCCGAGAATGAGAATTTTCAGCTTCTTGGGCGCGTGCGGAATCGGTTCCGCGGCGGAAGCGGCGTCGGCCAGGCTGCCGAGTGCGATGGCGCCGCCAGCGGCGGCGGAAACTTTCAGGAAGGTTCGGCGACTCGTGGTCATGTGGACGCTCCTGCGAGCGAATGCGAGCGACATGCGGTGGGATGACTCGAAAAAACATGAGCGCGCGTCGCGCGTTCCGACAGTGCGCCGGGACGTAGACGCTGTTCGGAAACTGTTGTGCTCCTGCCTGGCGCACCTAGTAACGTGCGGTAGCTTCCACTCGGCAGGCATCTGTTGCACGCACGAGGTTATGGCGTGCGAATAGTTCGTTCTGCTCGACGTCGGACGCTGGCGCGGACGTCGTGATGAACGATGCGGGAAGCACGATCATCAACACCGTGATGGAGATCGTGCTCGATGCGATCGATTTTGGAATGGACGCGCGGCAGGCCGTGAACGGGCCGCGGTTCATCATCACTGGTGCCCGACGCGGTAACCTTCGAGCGAAAGGCGTTGCCGGACTCGACGGACGCGCGTCTACGGACGATGGGCTACACCATCAAGTTTGGTGGTGTGCAGGGCGACGGTCACTCGATCATGATGGGTGACGGCGTCGCCTACGGGGCCGCGGATCCTCACGGCCCGGATTCGAAGGCGAGCGTTCCCTGAGCTCTCGAGGCCGCGCAACGCCGCGCGGCCGAGCGTCGGCCCAGCCTTTCTAGAAGTCTCGCTTCTTCATGATCTCGAAGAGCTCGGCTGCCTCGTCGTCCTTCTCCGTGTGAGGACGCCGCGTGACGTCGAGGGTCGAGTCATACGTGCGGCGCTGTGGCGTCTTGGGCTTTGAGGCCTTCGCCACGGTCTTCTTCACCAGCTTCGCCAGCTGCTTCTCGTCCATGACTGCTCCCGTCTCGGGTGAGCGGTGCGTATGGTGTTAAGCTATTCTTGGTCACCGTCTTCTGACAGATCCCGCGCCAGTCACCGTCCCGCAGCCCAGCCGCATGGAGCCAGCAGGTCCTGAGCCGAGTCGGTCCGTTGCCGCACGTGCGCACCTCGACCGCGGTCTTCGCCTCGAACAGGCAGGCAACTACGAAAGGGCGCTCGACGCGTATCGCGACGCATTGGCCGCGGATCCAACCGCGGCCGAAGAGGTCGACGCGCGTCTGCGTTCCGCGCGCGTCTATCGCGCCATGGCGGACTATTCACGCTGCCTGGCGGAAGCGCGCGAGGCGGTTCGTCTCGCCGACGAGATCGACGCGCATGATCTGGCCGCGGAAGCGATGAACGTCGAAGTCGGTGCCCTACAACTGCAGAGCCAGCTCGATGCCGCGGACGCGCTGGCAACCCAGGCGCTCAAGCGCGCGAAATCGCCGCGAGTCCGTGGCATCACGCTCCAGAACCTCGGACGCAGCGCGGCGGAGCGCCGGGATTTCGTGACCTCGGATCGCTATTTCGACCAATCGATCGACGCCTTCCGCTCGGCGAATTACGACATCGGGCTCGCTGTGGCCCTCTGCAACGCCGCCAGGGCAGCCCTCGATCGCGGGAGCGCGGAGCGCTCGATAGAGATTGGCCAGGAAGCGATCGCGATCGCGCGGCGCCTCAATGCGCTCGACATCCTGCTCACCAGCGTCGAGAATCAGGCGGCAGCGCTCGTGGCGCTCGGCAATCTCGAGTCGGCGGAATCACTGCTCACGGAAGCGCTCGGGCACTTCACGAGCGCACGCAACATCTTGCGCCAGGCCGAGTGCCTGGAGATCATGGGTCAGATGAGCGAGCTCCGACCCGATCGGGAGACGGCCATCCGCTGTTACACGCGCGCGCTGGAGCTGGCCACAGCGGCCGGTGACCGGACCCTCAGCGGCCGCCTGGAATCACGCCTCACGCGCGCACGCGACGGAAGCGGTGAGCCGAAGGCCCGCCGCTCCTGACGCGCTGCGAATTGTCGTTGGTTATTGTGGCGTCGAGGAGCTGGACGACCCGGTCGTGCCGGCCGTTCCAACGGTGCCCGATGTCGACGCGGCGCCCGCGGCGCTCGTTGTGCCACCGCCATCCGGATCGGTTGGCGCGCAGTACGGATTGCCGTTTTCGTCGTACGCGATGACGTACCCGCTCCGGCAGGTAATCTCGTCGAACCGTGCAGCCGACGGCGACAGCGATTTCTTCGGAACCGGAGGCGCGGTAGGCGCCTCCGAACACGCCGCCATGAGCAGCGCCGCTCCAGCCACAACGAGAAGCCTCTTCACAACAACCTCCGCGGAGCACAGTCCGCAGTGCATCAATGTGACTATAAACGACTCATCGCGGCCGGCGTTACACTCGATCGGCAGGCGCGTCGTCTAGTCGCTAAGCACGTTCTGTGCTCGTCCGCGGCGACGAGGCACTTTCGGCAAACCTATAGGGTGGCGCGCAAGTCGTCCACAGGATGTATTGTTACATGCGAAACCCGCGTCCAGAGCGAAGCCAAATGGCACGACAGGGTCGAAAAAGCGGTGGCAGCAAAGGATCGAATAGACGGCGCCCCGCCGCGCCGAAATCCGACTACTTCACACAACCAGGCAAGCGTGGCGCGGTCGTCGTCCTCCGGAAACCGATCGGAAACCGTGCAACAGCCAAGGTTTGCGGCGTAATGCCGACGCGCGTTCATGCAAAGATGCTGATCAATCAGCTCGAGCGCGCCGAATCAGTTGTCAAAGATCTTTTCATGGAAGCCACCGACGACGGAATCGAGGCACTCGAAGCCGTGCTGGCCGCTTGCTGCCGCGAGGTCCTCGAGAAGGGCCCGAAGGTTCGCCAGAGCTCCGAGATGGCGGCCGAGTCCGCCTCTGGGGAATAATTCCCCGCAGCGCCGGGACGTTCCCGGCGCTATTTCAGCCCGTCGCGCGAGCCCGTCCCGCGACGGGTTGGCGCAAAGCCAGCGAAGTGTCCCGTGTGATGCCACGTGGACGTGTGCTGCCATTCGCCCGATTCTGCCGGCTCCGTTTCGCTGAGCTTCCGCACGTCGATGGACACGATCCCGGATTCGTCGATCGGATCGTAGATGTTCACGAACCGATGGCCGAACACGATCTCGTCGGGCTTGTACGACGAGCGCGCATGCACGGTCTGCGAGAACGTCTCGTCCGTGCCCGTGATCAGGATCATGATCTCCGCATCCTTCTCGGCGAAGTCCTCCGCCGTGAGCCCGTACATCGGGCTCTTCTCGTCGATCGGGTGCACGATGGTCCAGCTCAGCGGAAAGAACACCACGCGCGTGCGCTCGAGATTGAGCTGGTCGTACTTTCGCACGGCGCCTTCGATGCGGCTGAACAGCACCTTCGCCTCGAGCTCCACCAGTTGATTGCTGCGGCCGTTGGCAGTGCGGAACATGAACGCGGTGACGCCCCGATAGGGCGCGACGATCGCACGCGCGCTGAACATGACCGCCGCCGTCGGCCGCGAGAAGCGCGCGAAGAGAATCCCGGTGCCGAGCGCGAACATGAGCAACCCGACGAGCGATTCGGCCGTCATCACCAGGTGCGACGCGACGCCGTTGGGCGTGACGTTTCCGTAGCCGATCGTCGCGAGCGTCTCGACCGAGAAGAAGAACGCGCGTCCGAACGTGCCGCCCATGATGGCGGGGGTCGCCGCGACGAGTGAGTCGGCGCCGAGCGAGAGATACATCGCGGCAAAGAAGAGATTGGCCGCGATGTAGCCCACGACGACGTAGGCGAAGAAGCGCGGCCAACGGATCGTGAGCATGTAGTGATACAGGCTCAACGACGACAGGAACGGCAGCCCGCGGCGACGTGGATTGAAGGTTCCGTCGCGATTGAGCAGCCGCTGCTCATTGACGCCGCCGATGACGGAGCCGAAGCCGAGATCCTTCGGCTCGTCATTCATTTGTGCGAGAAGATCGGGCGAAGCCATGAAGCAATTTACCGCTGTTTGCCCAATCCGGCCGGCTTATGGAACGATGGTCCCACCCTGCTGCGCTTTGAGCTGCTGCCAGTACTCGTCCATCTTGATGCGCGGAATGCCGTTCGTCATCCACTCCGGCGCGGGCGCGCCCTTCAGGTAGTGGTCGAACCAGTCCTTCTGCCGCATGGCGTAGTCCTTCATGTTGACCGGCCGCGCGAGGCCGTGGTTCTCACCGACGTACTCGAGCAGGATCACGTCTTTCTGGAGCTGGCGCAGCGTGTTGAAGTACGTGATGCCCTGATTGAAGTCCACTGCGCCATCCTTGTCGTTCGCGAGGATGACGAGCGGGGTCTTCACATTCTTCGG
>Ga0308176_10003503_pt1 | contig 10069 bp, 13 predicted proteins | sample PhyCR2_3_FD_203890 | JGI IMG/M metagenome (GOLD analysis project Ga0308176, IMG submission 203890) | Soil microbial communities from UC Gill Tract Community Farm, Albany, California, United States - DLSLS.C.R2 | ecosystem: Environmental > Terrestrial > Soil > Agricultural land | place: USA... | reverse complement strand
GTGCTCCGCCGCTACGCCCGGTCCACCCAGCAGCGCCTCAGCGACGTCGCCCTCGGCGTCGCCAACCGCACCATCGCCGCCGACGTCATCCTCGGCCCCCTCCACGGCAGCACGTCGCCCTAACGACTATGCGAATCTCTGCGGAGGTCACCGAGATCGCAACAAGGGTCGGGTCCCGGCGTTGCCGCCGGCGTGGTCCAGCCGGGTCGCCGTCCCGCCGCGGACGGGGTCCTCGGGCAGGCGACGCTGAAGGAGCACTCGCGTGCCGGCGGGCCCGTGGTGGATCAGAACTGAGTCCATCAGTCGTCCCATCATGGGGATTCCTCGTCCGCGTTCGGACTTGGCCGCCGGCGTTTGCCATGCGCCGTGGTCGACGATCTCGATGCAGACCACGCCTGGTTCCGTCCAGAAGATCAACTCGACCGCGTCGTCCGCGGTCGCCGCGGGATAGGCGTGATCGACGGAGTTGCTCGCCGCCTCGTTAACGGCGAGCAGGACGTCATCCTGGGTCTCTCCGGTCAGGCCGATCGATGCCAGCCACCGGCGCACCTCTACCTGGATCTGCGCCAACTGCCGAGGCTGCGCCGGCCAGAGCCGGCGAACGAACTCGATGCGCTCGCGGGATGGAGCGACCGCCAGCTTCTCGATCATCTCGTCCCCCGTCATCCTCGATGCCGCTGTACCACGGCGCCACCGAGGTCCCGGGCGGCGAGATCGACGATACGCGCTGACGGCCTCTCCGCGTCCGGCCGGCCGGTAATCGCTGAGACCTGCACCGGCGGGCAAGTCAGGTCTAACCTGACAGGGTGGGTGATCGGTACAGCCATCAGGCCCGGGCGAGACTCGCGCTGTCTGCGGCTGCGAAGGAGCTCAGCGACTACGCCCGGGGCTTGGTCTCCGCTGACGACCGGGGAAGCGGTCCGGGCGAGGTCGTCGAGCGGGCCGTGCAGCTCGTCGATGACGCTCGCGGTGTGCTGGAGCGCGCTGTGGTCTACGAGCGTGAGCGGGGCGCGTCGTGGCAGACCATCGGCGCGGCCTTGGGCATCAGCCGGCAGACCGCGCACGAACGGTTCGCCGAGGTCGAGCGGCGGTGGAAGGATGCGCTGCATCGTGGCGACGCCGAGGCCGGTCCTGGCGGCCGGCCGGCGCGGCGGCTGCCGGCTGGCGCCGATGATCCCGAGCGGTGGGGACGGGTGCTGGACTGGTGGGTGATCCGGCACCGGGAACTTGACGACCTGGACACCGGCGAGCACCCGGTGTCCGGCCAGCAGGGGCCACAGAGCCCGCTGGCGGCCGCTGCCGAACTCCGCCGGGACGGCTACGAGTTGATCACCCGCGGCGCTTCGCTCGCCGAACGGTTTTCCTTCTACGAGCGCAAGGCCGAACTGCTCGAGCAGATCTCTGCCGCTGATCCGGACGACTCGGCCGCGGCCGGGGCCGCCAGCGCCGCCCGCCTACAGTTGGAGGAAGCGCGGCGGCGGGCCGGCCGGCGGTAGGTGTTCCAGATGGTGTGCCTGGCGGCCGGGATCGGGTATGTAGGCAGGACTGTGGCGCCCGGGGCGACTCGCGGGCATCGTGCGTCGGGACCGCACGCCATGGCTCGCGGACAGAACTGACGAACGAAGCAAAGGGTCTGGTCAATTCCTGGAAGGGACCTGTCGTGTCCGCCAAAGTACTTGCTATTCGATTGCACCCCGTGAGCGGCGAAGATGTATCAGTCATAAGTCGGGACTTCGCCGGAGAAGCGGAAGCACTGACAGCAATCGCTCGCGCGGTGGATGAGCGGCGCAGCCTGGTATTGACGCAGGCCCGATACGATCGGGAAGCGAAGGAAAATGGTCTGGTTGTCAACCTCGCGAACGTGGTGACGGTACAGGTATCCGTCGCGGACAGCGCCACCACCGGCCAGTACTTGTAAACGCCGTAAGGACCGTCTGCCGGGCCGCCCTGAACGCGTGTGCTACGATATACGCGATTGTGGTGCGCAGTTGCATTCCTCGAACGTCTCGGACGCCGTGGGAGTATGACCGCGGGTGTCTTCTTCTATTCCGAGCCTCGGGACCTGGTGTAGCGCCTTCCTGCAATCAGGTGCAGCCGCACGGTGCGGTGTGCGCGCGAAGTGTCTCACCAGGGAGTAGTGCATGACTCAGGGCAGCGTGAAGTGGTTCAGCGGCGAGAAGGGCTTCGGCTTTATCGCACCGGACGGCGGCGGACCTGACGTCTTCGTCCACCACTCGGCCATCGACGGGACCGGCTACCGCAGTCTCGACGAGAACCAGCGGGTGGAGTTCGACGTCAGCCAGGGCCAGAAGGGCCCCCAGGCCGAGCGGGTCAGGGTGATCTGAGACCGACCCCGGCCGATCTCTGCACGTCGGCCCCGGTGGCGTCGGGACCGACGTGGCTCGGCACCCCCGAACAAGACATCCGGTGTCGGCGTACTGGCCGACGCGAACAACTCCTGACCTCGTCGTCCGGTGCCCGGGAAATCGCTCGGGCGAAATTTCGGACGAGCCGATCGGCCTACCCGGCGCCTGCGATGGCCTGGACGGGTCACCGGAAGGTGGCCTTCGCCGAAGTACGCCCGGCGGACCGGCCGACCGGGCGCTCGGGACGGCAGCGCAGGCCGGGCACGCCCCGATCCGACCTTCTCATCCTGACGGGATCTGCATGACTGTTTCGACAGCCGTACCACTCTCCGACGCCCCTCCGGTGCACTTCGACGCCGGCTCGGCTCGGGCGCCGTGGAACCAGCCCGAAGCTGACACGGGGACCGAGTCCGATCTCCGCCAGAGCCTCGCTGAGCGGGTGATACTCGGGATCTTCATCGCCGTGCCGTTCCTGGCGATGGTGGCCGCGATCCCGGTCGCTGTCCTGTACGGCTGGATCTCCTGGCTCGACGTGCTCCTCGCCGTGGTCATGTACTTGGTCTCCGGGCACGGCATCACGGTCGGGTTCCACCGATACTTCACCCACGGCTCGTTCCGGGCGAACCGGCCGCTGCGGGTTGCGCTCGCCGTCGCTGGGAGCCTCGCCATCGAAGGCCCGGTCGACACCTGGGTGGCTGACCACCGCAAGCACCACAAGTTCTCGGACAAGGACGGCGACCCGCACTCGCCGTGGCGCTTCGGCGCGAGCACCCGTGGCCTGGTCAAGGGTCTGGCCTACGCCCATATGGGCTGGCTGTTCGACGTCGAGCAGACCGACAAGCGGCAGTACGTTCCGGACCTGCTCAGGGACAAGGACATCAGCCGGGTGTCCCGGGCCTTCCCCGCGCTGGTCGCGGTCTCGCTGCTCGCCCCGGCGCTCGTCGGTGGCCTGCTGACGTGGTCATGGGCCGGTGCGGCCACGGCGTTCTTCTGGGCGTCGCTGGTGCGCGTCGGGTTGCTCCACCACGTGACCTGGTCGATCAACTCGATCTGCCACGCGATCGGCGAGCGACCCTTCGCCAGCCGGGACCGCTCGGGCAACGTCTGGTGGCTGGCCGCGCTGTCGATGGGGGAGTCGTGGCACAACCTGCACCACGCCGATCCCACGTGCGCCCGCCACGGCGTCCTTCGCGGTCAGATCGACTCAAGCGCCCGCGTCATCCGGGCCTTCGAGAAGCTCGGCTGGGCAACGTCGGTGCGCTGGCCCCGCCCGGAGCGCCTGACCGCGAAGCGCGCACGCGAAGCGACCTGATATCCGTTCCGGCGGCGGCTCGGAGACCAGCACGCCCGCCCCAGAGGTGACCGCCCCCGCACGGTTCACCGTCACGCACCGGGGGGCGATGATGTGTCCATGGACGCGGCCGATCACTGGGATCGCGCGTACAGCGAGGGAGAGCGGACGCGCAGCTGGTTCGAGTCCGAACCGGTCGGCTCCTTGCGGATGTTCCAGCTCGCCGGCGTGAGCCCGGGCGACGGTGTGATCGATGCCGGCGGCGGAGCGTCGATGCTGGTGGACGCGCTCCTGGAGCGCGGCTTCGACGACGTGACCGTGCTCGACGTCTCCGCCACGGGGATACAGGCCGCCCGGCATCGGCTCGGTCCGTCCGCCGGGCGGGTGCAGTGGGTAGTGGCAGATCTGCGCAACTGGCGACCCGCACGGACCTACCAGGTCTGGCATGACCGTGCGGTGCTGCACTTCCTCACCGCGGGCGCCGACCGGCAGAGCTACCTGGAAACCCTGACCGCGTCCACCGCCGCGGGTGCGGTAGCCATCTTCGCGACCTTCGCCCCGGATGGGCCACACCAATGCTCGCGGCTGCCGGTCGCCCGCTACAGCGCCCATGACCTCGCCGCTCTGCTCGGCGACCGGTGGTCTTCGGTGGTCGACGACCGGGAGGAGCACGTCACCCCGGCCGGCGCAGTTCAGCCGTTCGTCTGGGCGGTGTTCCGCCGCACCGCCTGACCGGGCCAGGTCCGCTCGGCGGGTACCTCCGGGCCGACCCTCCTCTCTGCCGAGCGTCCTCACCACCGCCGGCCGCCCACGATGCCCTTCTGCCGCCCAGAAGTTGAGGGTCAGGGCCGGTGAGCTGGCCGGCACGCTCATTGCCGAGCGCTGGCAATCATCCCGACGGCAACCGACGGCCGCCCGGGCCCGACGACAGGACGCGGAGAAGCGGAGCGCCCCAGTGGACGATCGTCCGGCATGACTGCCCGCACCGAGGCGAGCCGCGATCCCGCAGCCTCGCAACGGAGCACGCCTCCGAGAGCTCCGCGACACGTCACTCGGCCGGGTCTAGACTGCTGGCGTCCGGCAATCGGGACGAAGACATCAGCTGGCGGCTCCGGGTCTCGCTGCGGCAGGGCAACCGCAGCGGCAGGAAGCTGGCGGGAGCCAGGACCGGATGGGTCGGCATCAGTTGCGGGGGAGGGGAAGTGGACGTAGCTGGCACTTCCCGCCGCGGGAGCCGCACCCGGCCGACGGACGTATCCCGGGAGGAATGGCTGGCCGAGGTGGCCCGGGCGGCCAGCCGGGACGCCGGCGGCGTACCGGTGGAGCTGCTCGGCAACTACTTGCCGCTCCTGGCTGACGCCGCGGTCACCGGACGTCGGCCGAAGCGTGCCGAGCTGGAAGCCGTGGGCCTGCTCGGCCGCCGGGCCGCGGAGCAGGGCATCTCGGCGGGACGGTGCGTGCAGCTCTACCTGTCGGCGGCCCGGCGGCTGTGGCAGGAACTGCCCCTGGTGGTGCGCTCGCGCGACCGGGAGGCCGTGCGCGCCGCGGCCACGGCCGTGCTGCAGGTGATCGACCAGGCGGTGGCGACGCTCGCCGACGGCTACGCGGTTGCCCGCCGGGAGCTCGTCCGGCGGGAAGAGGGGGCACGCCGGGAACTCGTCGACGACCTGCTGCGCGGCGACTCCGACCTCGGTGGTCTGGTGGAACGCGCGGAGCCGTTCGGGCTCGATCTCGCCCGTCGTCACCAGGTCGCTCTGGCTGCGCCGAGCCAACGCCTGCCCGACACCGAGTCGGCGATCACCTTCCTCGAGGCCGTCATCTTCGACCGGCTCGGTGACCGGGACGTCCTGGTGGCGACCAAGGACGGTCTGCTCGTCGTCGTGGCCCCGGCCGACACCCCTGATCTCGAAGGAGAGGCCCGTGACGACGTCGGGCGGCTCATCCACCGGGAGCTCAGCCGGTTGCCGCGCGGAAGTCCATGGCGGGTCGCCGTGGGCCGCGCGCACCCCGGCCTCTACGGCATCGCCCGCTCGTACGAGGAGGCCCGGGAGGCCCTCACCCTCGCGGTCCGACTCCAGACGGACCCGCGGGTCGTCACCGCGCACGACCTGCTCATCTACCGGGTGCTGTTGCGCGACCAGCCGGCCATCGTCGACCTGGTGCAGGCGGTGCTCACCCCGCTGACCGGCGCCCGTGGCGGCGCGGAACCGCTGCTGGCGACGCTGCAGGCCTACTTCGAGACCGGCGGGATCGCCACCGAAGCGGCCAAGCGACTGCACGTGGCCGTCCGTACGGTCACCTACCGGTTGGACAGGATCAAGCAGCTGACCGGCTACGACCCCGCCGACCCGATGCACCGGTTCACCTTGCAGGCAGCCGTGCTCGGCGCCAGGGTGCTCAACTGGCCCGAGCAGCAACTGCCCAGCTCGAGCTGACGACGCGGGACCGGCCGGCCGACGCCCAGCTCAGTCCACAGTGGACAGATGCGCCAGGCAGAGGTCGGGCTCGACGAACGGCAGCAGCCGCACCGTGGTCTGCGGCGTACCGAGGCGGTCGAGGGTGCCGCGCAACAACCCACGGTGAACCGAGCAGACCACTTCCGGGTTCGCGCGTGCGGCGGCGCGGAAGGGGCACGCGCGCAACCGGATCTGGCGGTCCCTCCGGTCGCCCGCCAGCTCGGGATCGAACCCGAGGTCGCCGAACATCCCGGCCACGACCCGCGCTGCCGCGTCGACGTCGGCCGCTGGGGCGGGATCCGCGCCGGCCATCAGCTCCGCCGCCCAGGCCAACCCGGCCTTCTCCGAACGCGCGGCCCGCTCCTCCGGGCTGTCGGCGAGCTGGCCGGCGAGCAGTCGGGTCAAGGTCGGATAGTCGCTCGGTTCGCGGTTCCGCACGGCGGTGTAGACGGTGCGGGGACGTCCCACGCTTGCCCGGCGGCGGGGGTGGCTGGCCACCAGGCCGGCCCGGTGAAGGACGTCCAGATGGTGGCGCACCGTGGTCACGTGCAGCCCGGTCGCAGCGGCCAGCTCGTGCGCGTCCGTCGGCGCACCGGCGGCGTCGAGCAACTCGAACAGTCGCCGCCGCTGCCTGGAGGCCAGCGCCACCGCTGTCGCCGGCGGCGGCCCGGCAGCCGGCCCGCTCATCCGTCCCGCGGCGGATAGGCCGCGACCAGCTGAGTGTCCACGTCGAGCCGGCCCAGTGCCGCAGCTCCGCCGGGCGTGCCCAGCGCGTCCTCCCGGCCGGGCAGTGGCTCGGCGAAGAACCGGGCGTTGTCGGCGGTGAACGCCGACCACCGCTCGGGCAGGTCGTCCTCGTAGAAGATCGCCTCGACCGGGCAGACCGGCTCGCATGCCCCGCAGTCGACGCACTCGTCCGGGTGGATGTAGAGCGCCCGTGCCCCCTCGTAGATGCAGTCGACCGGGCACTCCTCGACGCACGCCCGGTCGACCACGTCGATGCACGGCTCACCGATCACGTACGTCATGGTCACTCCTTCCGACCTGAGGTCGTCTCCCGGGTGAGTTTACCGGATGGTTGTCCTCTATATTGAAGGGGGTCCGCACTGCGGCGATCCCGAGGAGGAGCCATGCGGGTCATCCCCAGCAGCGCCGGTCGAGCGAGCCGGTAGCCATGAGACAGCGGCACACTGAGACGGCAGCGGGCGCCGCACCCGCCGCCGGCGAACCCGGACGGCTGCGCTCGGCCGTCATCACCCCACCGGACGACCGGCCGCTCACGCTGGCTGACGAGCACGGTCTGCTGCTGCGGCAGGTAGCCGTTCGCGCCGAAGAGCTGCTGGCTGTGGCCGCCGACGGCAGGTGGCCCGGTCGCGAGCTGGAGTCTCTGCTGACGTACATGCGTGTTGAGGTCCTGCGCCAGGCACACGACGAGGAACGACTGCTGTTCCCCGTCGCCGGCTCGTCGCCGGCCCTCGAGCGCCTCGGCCGGGACCACACGGTCCTGCACCTGTTGACCGAGACGCTGGCGGCGGCGGCAAGCGGCCGGGGACCACAGGTTCCGGCCCACCTGGCCGAGACGACGTGGGACCTCCTCACCCATCTCGAGCGCCACCTCAGCAATGAGGAAGCAGTGCTCGCCGACGGCGGCGCGGACGCATCATGGCGGGTGGAAGTCAGACGCCGGCCGGCGAGGTAGCCGAGGGTCTGCTCGGTCGCGGACCGGGGCGTCGTTGCCGGGCCTCGGCAAGGTGACCGGCGACCACCTCGCCGGGCTCGACTCTGAGATTCCGGTCCCCCTCGGGGCATCGTCAGTGTGCGTCGCCTCCCAGGGCCGGACCGGGTGGACGGCGCAGCGGCGGGCGGATGTTCGCGCCTGACTTCCGCCAGAACCCAGGAGGCCGTCATGTCGAGACCCCACAACGTCGAGTCGACGACCGGAGACCCGCGACTCGCGACCCGGTTGCCTGCCCTGCGGGAAATCCTGGAGGAGCAGCGGGATGTCGCAACCGCGGCGGTGACGTCGATCCTCACCTCCCGGATCGACCCTCAGGACGAGATGGCGGTCAGGGCGCGGGATGCCGCTCTCATGGCGCTTGCCGTCATCGACGCGGCCCTGGGCCGGATCCGCCACGGTCGGTACGGGATCTGCGGACGGTGCGGTGGTCCGATCGCGATCGAGCGCCTCGCCGCCCTCCCCTCAGCCGAACTGTGTATCGGCTGCCAGTGGCGAAGGGAAAGCCGTGACCGCTGACCGGGACAGGTCCCGGCCGGCGGCGTCGAACGCGCTGGTGATCGAAGGATGACCGGGATGGACCGAACGTCGCTGAAAGGACTCGCTCACAAGCTACTGGAGTTCGCCGCCGCCGGGCCGGCCGGCCGCAGCGCCAGCACGGTGTACGGCGGACGCGAGCAGGTCCTGCGCCAGACGCTCATCGCGTTGACCGCCGGCACCTCGCTGTCCGAACACGAGAACCCGGGCGAAGGCACCGTCCAGGTCCTCCTGGGCCGGGTTCGGCTGCTGGCCGGCGCCGCCTCCTGGGAAGGCCGCCCGGGCGACCTGATCGTCATACCGCAGGGCCGGCACGCGCTGCATGCCGTGGAGGACACCGCGGTCCTGCTCACCGTCGCCAAGACGCCGTGACCACACGGCTTCCGCGCCACGCGGCTGCCCGGAGGTCGTCCGGACCGGTCGGGCTGTCCGGGTGCATCAGCGTCGTGCGGCCTGGCAGGGCGCGCAGAACCGGGCGTGCGGCAGCACTTCGAGCCGCTGGGCGGGGATAGCGGTCTCGCAGCGCTCGCATCGACCGTACGTGCCCTGAGCCATCCGGCGCAGCGCGTGGGCGATGTCCGAAAGGGCTCGCCGGGAGGAAGTGATGAGCGCGATTCGCGTGTCCTGGTCGTAGCCCGAGTCGTCGCCGTGATGCTCGGCCGCGGACAACTCCGCCAGTTGACTGGTGTGCAGTTCGTACTGCTCTTCCAGGGTTTGACGCAGCAGGTCGTGACTGTAGGGATAGGTGCTCGTCATTTCTTCTCCTGACAGGTTCCGCGGATCTGCCCTGCGCCGAGCAAGCAGGCGAACTGGGCTGGGGATCCGTCTCCAATCACTCTGAGCTCGAGCGGAGCCCGCACGGCTCGTCGCGGCCGCGCCCCGGTGAAGCGCCCAGTGTCGCCACCTGCGGATGTCGGCGCATCGCCAGGCGTCGGACAATTGCGCCGATGCCTGTTTGCCGATCGAAGGCAATCTAGGCTGCTGCCGGCCGGGTGATCACGCGACCTCGTACGCTCGCGCCACGGACGTCTTGACGGCGGGAACGTCTATGCCCTGCCGGCGGCACGCATGCCGAGCGGCTCGCCGGTCGCGGCGACCTTCCGCTACTGACGCCGGTCCGGGAGCACGCTCAGATGTTCGAGCCGTCGGGCGGCAGGTCGGGCGGGGGTTGCGGAGAGCCGCCTTCGCCGCCCGGCCGCGGGCACGGCAGGCCGATCGTGTAGGCGGTCATGGACAGCGAGCCGTACGCGTAGCCGTCGACGAGCACGTCGGTGCCCGGTGCCTCGGCCGCGCCGGCCAGGCCGGCGAGGTAGAGCGCGGGGATGAAGTGGTCCGGGGTCGGCACGGCCCGGCCGTAGTCGCGGTGGGCGTCGAGGGTGGCGAACTCGGTCGGGTCGGACAGCATGCGGGTCTTGGCGTCCTGGTCGAACCGCTGGGCCCAGTCGTATCCGTGGTCGGTGAGCTGCCAGTCCATTCCGCGCAGGTTGTGCACGACGTTGCCGCTGGCGACGACCAGCACGCCGCGCTTCCGCAGCGGTGCCAGCTTCGCGCCGAGTTGCAGGTGGTAGTCCATCGGCTTGTCGGCGTTGATGCTCAGCTGCACGACCGGGATCGAGGCGTCCGGGAACGCGTGCACGAGCACCGACCAGGTGCCGTGGTCGATGCCCCAGCTGTCGACGTCGGC
>Ga0308176_10003502_pt1 | contig 10071 bp, 10 predicted proteins | sample PhyCR2_3_FD_203890 | JGI IMG/M metagenome (GOLD analysis project Ga0308176, IMG submission 203890) | Soil microbial communities from UC Gill Tract Community Farm, Albany, California, United States - DLSLS.C.R2 | ecosystem: Environmental > Terrestrial > Soil > Agricultural land | place: USA... | reverse complement strand
GGCGCCGACGCGGACGATTCCGCGCTCGTCGAGGTTGCGCAGGCTCTCCTCGGAGCGGTTGGGGATGTCGCGGGTGATCTCCTCGTCGCCGAGCTTGGTCGTGCGGGCGTCGATCTCGTACTCCTCGATGTGGATCGAGGTGAGTTCGTCGTCCTTGACCAGGCGCTCGGAGAGGATGATCGCGTCCTCGAAGTTGTAGCCCTCCCAGGACATGAAGGCGACCAGGCAGTTCTTGCCGAGGGCGATCTCGCCGCCGCCGGAAGAGGAGCCGTCGGCGAGGACGTCGCCCTTCTTGACCTTCTGGCCGCTCTTCACGATCGGCCGCTGGTGGATGATCGTTCCCTGGTTGGAGCGCATGAACTTGTGCAGCCGGTACTCCTCTTTATGGCTCCCGTTGTTGACCACGATGCGCTCGGCGTCGACGTGGGCGATCTCCCCGTCGATCGTGGCGAGGACGAGGTCGCCGGAGTCGATCGCGGCGCGACGCTCCATGCCGGTGCCGATCAGCGGCGGGTCCGGCTTCAGCAGGGGCACGGCCTGGCGCTGCATGTTCGAGCCCATCAGCGCGCGGTTGGCGTCGTCGTGCTCGAGGAAGGGGATCAGCGAGGTCGCCACCGACCAGATCTGCGACGGGGAGACGTCCATCAGGTCGACTTCCTTGGGGGCGGCCGTCGCGTACTCCTGCTCGCCGGCGCGGACCAGCACCTGCGGGCCCTTCAGCCGGCGGGTTTTCGGATCGATCTCGGCGTTCGCCTGGGCGATCACCTTGTCCTCGTCCTGGGTCGCGTCGTAGTGGACGATCTTCTCGGTGACGACGCCGTCCTCGACCACCCGGTAGGGGGTAGTGACGAAGCCGTGCTCGGAGATCTGGGCGTAGGAGGAGAGCGAGCCGATCAGGCCGATGTTCGGACCCTCCGGCGTCTCGATCGGGCACATCCGGCCGTAGTGGGTCGGGTGCACGTCGCGGACCTCGATCGGGGCCCGCTCACGGGTGAGGCCGCCGGCGCCGAGCGCCGAGAGCCGCCGCCTGTGGGTGAGGCCCGTGAGGCTGTTCGTCTGGTCCATGAACTGCGAGAGCTGCGAGGAGCCGAAGAACTCCTTCATCGCCGCCACGACCGGGCGGATGTTGATGATGGTCTGCGGCGTGATCGCATCGGAGTCCTCGGTGGTGAGGCGCTCGCGGACGACCCGCTCCATCCGGTAGAGGCCGATCCGGAAGGCCTCCTGGATCAGCTCTCCCACCGTCCGCAGCCGGCGGTTGCCGAAGTGCTCGTACTCGTCGAGGTGCTCGTAGACGGCCTCGCGCGGGTAGGTGATCGCCTCCGCCGCGTAGTCCTTGATCGGGTTCTCCTCGTCGACCTCCTCGGGGATCCCGAGCAGCTTCGGCAGGGAGACCAGCTCCTTGACGAGGGCGATGATGTCGTCGTGGGTGAGGACCCGCGTCTCGAGGTCGATGTCGAGGTCGAGACGCGCGTTCAGCTTGTAGCGGCCGACCCGGGTGAGGTCGTAGCGCTTGGGGTCGAAGAAGAGCTGCTCGAGCAGGGCACGTGCGGCGTCGACCGACGGCGGCTCGCCCGGGCGCTGCTTTTTGAACAGCTCGATCAGCGCGCCCTCTTCGGTGCGGGTCGCCTCGGTGTCGGCTTCGATCGTGTGGCGGAGGTAGATCGAGTTGTCGAACATGTCGAGGAGCTGCTGGTCCTCGACGTAGCCCATCGCCCGCAGGAGCACCGTGATCGGCAGTTTCCGCTTGCGGTCGATGCGGACGAAGACTTTGCCTTTTTTGTCGACTTCGAGCTCCAGCCAGGAGCCGCGAGCCGGCATCAGGTTGGCGATGAAGACCTGCTTTTCAGGGTCCTTCGGCGCCATCACGTAGGCGCCGGGGGAGCGGACCAACTGCGTCACGACGACGCGCTCGGTGCCGTTGATGATGAAGGTGCCCCGCTCGGTCATCCACGGGAAGTCGCCCATGAACACGGCCTGCTCGCGGATCTCGCCGGTCTCCTTGTTCTGGAAGGCGACGGTCGCCGTCAGCGGCCGCGAGTACGTCATGTCCTTCTCGCGGCACTCCTCGATCGAGTGCGGCGGCTCCTCGAACTTGAAGTCGCCGAAGACGATCTGCAGATTCCCCGTGTAGTCCTCGATCGGGGATATGTCGTTGATCGTCTCGCGCAGGCCACCGCTCTTCGGATCCGTCAGTTCCTCGAAGGAACGTCGCTGGATGTCGATCAGGTGTGGGACCTCGAGCGGGTTTTCTAGGCGGGAAAAGCTCCTACGGGTTACGGGGGCAGCGTTGGAACGTGCCAAAGTCGGCGACTCCTCGGGCGGTCAGAGGGACGTAGATAAAGCGCAAGTATGGGCAGGGACGCTCAAAAGGCGCGCGACAGCGAAAAATAACACACCGCCGCCGCCCAGTTCAAGCTTGGCTCCCCGAGCGGGATCGGGGGTCCCTGGCGAGCTCTTCTATTGCAGCTCGACGGTGGCGCCAGCCTCCTCGAGCTCCGCTTTGAGTTTGTCGGCCTCCTCGCGCTCGACGCCCTCTTTGATCGCTTTCGGAGCCTCGTCGACGAGGGCCTTGGCCTCTTTGAGCCCGAGCCCGGTCGCCGAGCGGACCACCTTGATGACCGGGACTTTCTGGCCGCCCACCTCTTTGAGGACGACGTCGACGGTCGAGGACTCTTCGCCGCCGGCCTCCTCGCCGCCGCCACCGCCGCCGGCTGCCGCCGGAGCCGCCGCCGCGACCGCCGTCGCGGAGACGCCGAACTCCTCCTCGAGCGCCTTGATCCGCTCGGAGAGCTCGAGGACGGAGATGCCTTTCAGCTCCTCGATCCACTCCTCGGTTGAAGTCTTGGTTGCCATCAGTCGCTACTCCTCTTCCTCGTTTGAATCCTCGTTTGAAGTCTCTTCCGCCGCCGCGGGCTCCTCCTCGGGCGCATCGGCCTGGTCGGCCGGCGGCTCGTTGCCGCTGGAAGCCTCCGTGGGCGCCTCCTCCACCGGCGCGTCCTGCGCCGGCGTCCCCTCGCCACTCTCCGCAGCTTGCTCGTCCCCGCCCTCAGCTTTGGGCTCCTCGTCAGCCTGCTCGTCCCCGCCCTCAGCTTTGGGAGCCTCCGCGGGAGCCTCCGCATCCGCCTCTTCGGCGGGTGGCGTGGAGTCGGGCTCCTCGCCCGCAGCTTGCGAGGACGAGGAGTCTGACTCCCCGACAGGACCCGCCGACGCGGCGGCCGGAGCCTCTCCGCTCACGAGCCCTTTCTCGGCGATCTGCCCCAGCTGCAGCGCCAGCCCCTGGATCATGCTCCCGAGCCCGCGCACGAGCCCGGTCAGGGGACTGGCGACGACCCCGGCGAGCTGGCCGTTGAGCACTTCGCGACCCGGCAGCCTGGCGATCGATTTGAACGCGGCTTCGTCGAGCGAGGTGCCGTCCATGAAGCCCCCCTTGAAGGTGAGGACTTCGTGCTCTTTGTTGAAGGTGGTGATCGCCTTCGCCGCCTGGGCGGTGTCGCCGCGGACGAAGGCGAGGGCGGTGGGCCCCTGCAGGAGCGCAGCCAGACGTTCCTCGCCCGCCTGGTCGGCGGCGATCTTGGTCAGGCGGTTCTTGACGATCCGGAAGCTGGCGTCGGCTTCACGCAGCTTCGAGCGCAGCTCGGCCGCCTGCGGGACGCTGATGCCGCGGTAGTCGACCGCGAAGATCGCCTCAGATGCCTCGATCTGGGCGGCGATCTCTTGGATGGTTGCGGACTTTTCCTCGCGGTTCATCGTCTCACCTGCACCGGGCTTGCGGGCAACGCCCCGCCGGTGGTCTGCGGCTAGCGGCGACGGAGCTTAGACCGTCGCCGCTTCCCCTGCGGTCTCGCCGGCGCCGACGGCGACGGCTTCGCGGTCGACCCCCTTGCTCGCATCCACCCTGATGCCCGGTCCCATCGTCGTCGCGAGCGTCGCGGAGACGATGTAGCGGCCCTTGGCGGAGGCGGGCTTGGCGCGGACGATCTCGTCCATCACTGCCTGGTAGTTGTCCAGCAGCTTGGCCTCGTCGAAGCTGGCCTTGCCGATCGCCATGTGGACGATCGCCTGCCGGTCGGTGCGGTATTCGACTTTGCCGGACTTCGACTCGCCGACCGCCTTCTCGACGTCGTCGGTGACCGTGCCCACCTTGGGGTTGGGCATCTTGCCCTGCGGGCCGAGAACCCGCCCGAGCTGGCCGACGGTCCTCATCATGTCGGGGGTCGAGATGGCGACGTCGAAGTCGGTCCAGCCCTCCTGGACTTTCTCGACCAGCTCCTGGCCGCCGACGAAGTCGGCGCCGGCGGCTTCGGCGTCGCGGGCCTGCTGGCCCTGGGCGAAGACGGCGACGGTGACGTCCTTGCCGAGGCCGTGCGGCAGCGCCAGCGTGCCGCGCAGCTGCTCGTCGGCGTGGCGGACGTTGACGCCGAGCAGCACGTGCAGCTCCACCGTCTCGTCGAACTTGGTGCTGGCGGTCTCCTTGATCAGGGAGATGGCCTCGGCGGGCGGGTAGGCGCGGTCGCGCTGGACTTTGTCGTACTGCTTGCGGAATCGTTTGCCGTGGGCCACGGAAGCTCCTCTACTGGACGTCGACGCCCATCGAGCGGGCGGTGCCGGCGATGATCTTGGAGGCTGCGTCGAGGTCGTTGGCGTTGAGGTCGGGCATCTTGCGTTCGGCGATCTGGCGGATCTGGTCCGGCGAGATCGTCCCGACTTTGTTCACGTGCGGCTCGCCCGACCCCTTCGAGATCCTGATCGCTTCCTTGATCAGGACGGCGGCCGGCGGCGTCTTGGTGACGAAGGTGAAGGAGCGGTCCTCGTAGACGGTGATTTCCACCGGGATGATCGTCCCGCCTTCGCTCTGGGTCTGCGCGTTGAAGGCTTTGCAGAAGTCCATGATGTTGACGCCGTGCTGGCCCAGCGCAGGGCCGACCGGCGGCGCCGGATTGGCGTTGCCGGCCTGGATCTGCAACTTGATGACGGTGAGGACTTTCTTGGCCATGGGGGCTGGAGAGGGTAGCGGCTCGGCGCCTAAATCTTCTTCACCTGGTCGTAGCCGACCTCGACCGGCGTCTCACGGCCGAAGATCGAGACCAGCACCTTCAGTTTGGCGGCGTCCTCGTTGATCTCGGCGATCTCACCGGAGAAGTCGGACAGTGGGCCGGAGATGACTTTGACCGATTCGCCGATCGAGAACTGGGCCTGGGTGCGCGGACGCTCCGCCGTCTCGCGGTGGAGCAGCCGGTCGACCTCCGGTTTGGAGAGCGGCACAGGCTTGTTGCGGGAGCCGACGAAGCCGGTGACGCCGGGCGTGTTCTTGACCAGGCCCCAGGCGTCGTCGGTCATCTCCATGTTGACGAGGACGTAGCCGGGCATCGTCCGTTTCTCGGTCTGGACTTTCTGCCCGTCCTTCATCTCGGAGATCTGCTCGGTGGGGACGACGACCTGCCGCACATTGCGGTTCTGGCTCATCGTCTGCACCCGGTGCTCGAGGTTGTGCTTGACCTTGTTCTCGTGCCCGGAATAGGTGTTGATCACGTACCAGCGATACAAATCGAAGCCTTCTCTCTCGGGATCCCGCTTAGAGGATCTGCTTGATCAGCCAGTTGAATGCCGCGTCGAGGGCGCCGAGGTAGGCGGCCGCGACGGCGACGAAGAGGATGGTCACCGCGGTCGCCTGAACCAGGGTGTCGCGGTCGGGCCACTGGACTTTCTTCAGCTCGGCCCAACAGGAGATCAGAAAGCCCATGACTCCCGCGCGCTGCCGCTGCGCCGCGGCCTGTTTCTGTTTCTTGGCGAGCTGCTCCCGCTCGCGCCGCTTCTGCTCCTCGCGCTGGCGCTTCTCGGCTTCCTTGGCCGCGCGGGCCTCGGCGCGGCGTGCGGAGCGCGGTTTCGGCGCATCGGGGGTCTCGATCAGCTCCTCGGGCACCCCCGCGGCCACGCCCTGCTCGGCAGCCTCGAACTCGGCCACCTCGCCGGAGCGGCCGGTCTGCGTCTCGTGCTGGGCGCTGACGTCGCTCTCGTAGCCGGAGCGCTTCCGCTCCTCAGCCTCCCGAGCCCGACGCTCGGCCTTGCGCTGTGCGCGCGTCTTTGCCATCGGGAGCTACCGGGTCTCCTTGTGGGGAGTGTGGCGGCCGCACCAGCGGCAGAACTTGCGCATCTCGACACGATCCGGCGTGTTGCGCCGCGACTTGTTGGTCTGATAATTGCGCCGCTTGCACTCTTCGCAAGCCAGCGTCACCGCGATGCGGACATCTCCGCGAGCCATCTTCTCCCTCGTTCCGTCCGTCGGGACCTTCGTTACAGAAGAAAACCCCGGGCCCAAGGCGCGAGGCTGAGGCAAGGATAGCGCCCGTGCGTCGCCCGGGGATGGTCGCCCGCGACCGTGATCCCCAGTCTCCTACCGATTACCTAATTCTGTGTAAAGTGGACTTCGAGCCCAGGTACCTTCGGAACTGCGAGGCGCTGTGCGAGAGGCGATCGACAGCAGTTATCTTTGCGACCGGGACCGGTTCGTCGAAGAGGTGGAAGACCGGATCGCCGACCCGCGCCACGGGGAGCAGTCCGGGGCGCTGCTGCTGCTCGACATCGACTCCTTCCACCTGGTCAACGACTCCCTCGGTCACGAGGCCGGCGACCGGCTCCTGGAGACGGTGGCGGCGACGCTGCGGCAGGAGTCCCGCGCGGAGGACCTGCCGGCGAGAATCTGCGCCGACGAATTCGCGCTGCTGCTGCAGCACGCCACCCCAGGCCAGGCGATGGCGGCGGCGGAGCGGTTGATCGCGCTCGTCCGCGAGCGCGGGCAGCCCGCGGTCGGGGCCAGCGTGGGGATCGCCAACTTCGGCGGCACGGGTGAGGCGGTGACCGCCGAAGGCCTGATGATCGCCGCCGACATCGCCCTTTGCGAAGCCAAGGAAAACGGCGGCGGCCGGGCTGTCGACTCCGCCAGCGGGCCAAACCACAAGCTCGCCTGGGGAGAACGGATCCGCGAGGCGATCGAGCGGCGCAGGATCGTCGTCTACGCGCAGCCGATCTTCGACCTGCGCAGCCATTCGGTGGCGCGGGAGGAGCTGCTGGTGAGGATGTTGGACGAGAACGACGACGTGATCCCGCCGGCCTCGTTCCTGCCCACGGCGGAGCGGCTTGGGCTGATCTCGGAGATCGACCGCCTGGTGCTGGCGAAGGCGATCGAGCTCGCCGGCCGATCGCGGCCGATCGCCGTCAACATCTCCGGAGCCTCGCTCTCCGACCACCGCCTGATCGAAGACGTCCGAGCGGCGATCTCGGCCGGACTGAACCCACGCTGGCTGGACTTCGAGATCACCGAGACGGCGGCGATCTGCAACATGGACGACGCGCGCGACTTCGCGCGGACGGTGACGGAGATGGGTTGCGGCCTGGGACTGGACGACTTCGGCACCGGCTTCAGCTCGTTGAGCTACCTGCGCGAGCTGCCGATCCAGCACCTGAAGCTCGACCTCGAGTTCATTCGCGGCCTCCCCTCCTCCCCGGTCAACCAGCGGCTCGTGAAGGCGATGGTGCAGTTCGCCAAGGCCTTTGGGCAGGAGACGGTCGCCGAGGGAATCGAGGACGCCGAGACGCTGGCAATGGTCCGCGCCTTCGAGATCGACTACGCGCAGGGCTTCCACATCGGTGAGCCCTGCCTGGTCGACGACGGGACGCTCGCCGCGGTGGAGCCCGCCGAGCGGCCGAGCCCCGCTCCCGCGGTCAGAGCCCCAGCGTCTTAGCGATGATGTTGCGCTGAATCTCCGACGTCCCGCCGTAGATCGTCGAGACCAGCGAGGAGCGCACGAGCCGCTCCATGTCGTACTCGGAGGAGTAGCCGTAGCCGCCCATCAGCTGCATCCCCTCCAGGGTGGCGCGCTGGGCGGCCTCGGTGACGAACAGCTTCACCATCGAGGCCTGCTGGGGCAGCATCCGGCCGGGGTCCTCGTCAGTGAGGGTCGCGACCCAGTGCGTCATCAGCCGAGCCGCCTGCAGATCCGTGGCGACGTCAGCGATGCGGTGCTGCAGGGCCTGGAACGACCCGATCGGGCGGCCGAACTGCCGGCGCTCCTTGACGTAGGCCAGGAGATCGTCGAGGGCGCGCTGGCCGATGCCGAGATTGGTGGCGGCGAGGATCAGCCGCTCGACGTTGAGACCCGCCATCAGCTGCATCCAGCCCTGGTCGACCTCGCCCAGGACGGCGTCTTCGGCGGCGAAGCAGTCGCTGAAGTAGAGGTGGTTGGTCTCCCTCCCCCCCATGGTGTCGATCGGCACGACGTCCATCCCGTCGGCCTCGCGGGGAACCCAGATCATCGTCAGGCCCTCGTGCTTGTTCTCGCCGCGCGTGGTTCGGCAGACGACGAGCACGTGCTCGGCGATCCGGGCGTTGGAGCAGAAGACCTTCTGGCCGTTGATGACGTAGCCGCCCTCGACTTGCTCGGCGGCACAGGTGAGGGCGCCGACGTCCGAGCCGGCCTCCGGCTCGGTCATCGCGATCGCCTCGACCGCGCCGGCCGCGATCCCGCCGAGGATCTTCTCCTTCTGCTCCTCGGTCCCGAAGCGCTGCGTCGCCCCGGCGACGATCAGGGTGGTCGCGTAGCCGCCGATCGGCGCCAGTCCACGCGCCGTCTCCTCCATGAACAGGCAGGCGTCGAGCATCGTCCCGCCCGAGCCCCCGTAGCCTTCGGGGATCGTCACCCCCAGCCAGCCGAGCTCGGCCATCTGGCGGTAGATCTCGAAGCTGTGGTGCTCGCGGTGGCCCTCGGTGAGCTGCTCGCGCTGCTCGGGCGTGCCGCACTCGCGCTCGCAGAAGTCGCGGATCGCGGCGACGAAGTCGTTCTGCTCGTCGGTCAGGGCGAAGTCCACGCGGGCACCCTACAGGCCGGCGAAGCCCGGAACGGCTGGCCGGTGCGAGGACAGGTCGATGAACCAGACGCCGTCGCGCAGGCTCCTCGGGCCGTAGTCGATGTCAACCCTTTCTCGGAAGATCGGGCCGTCGATGACGAAGGTATGGAACTCTCCGTTCTCGCCGCAGGCATCAGCACCCGCCGCCACGATCTCCTCGAGGAGGCGTGCGTCGAGCGTGCGGCCGAGCAGGGAAGGCGGCAGGACGCCGTCGCGCACCGCGACGATCACCGCCTCGAATCCGGCTGCGAGGAGGCGGTTCGCCACGGCGCGACGCTCACGGTGCCAGAGGGGCAGCACCGCCTCCGTGCCCACCTCGGCGCAGACGCCCTCCTCCCACTCGCGGTGCTCGTCCATGTCGATGTCGCCGAAGACCCCGGCGCGGGCACCGGTGGCGGCGACGCCCTCCCCCACCACCCGCACGAACTCTTCCCGGTAACCGCCCCAGGTCGCAGCGCCGAAGCGGATCGGTACCCCGATTGCCGCCCCCTGAGCGGCCAGCAGCTCCCGCGGGAGACCATGCGAGCGCGAGCGCTCGCCCGCCTCGGTCAGCATCGAGACGAGGAATCGTGGCTCGGCGCCCGCGCGGATCGCCTCGTGCAGCGCCAGCGCCGAATCCTTGCCGCCGCTCCAGGAGCAGTAGACCGGGGTTCCGGCCAGGAGAGCCTCGCTGCACATCCTCACGCTGATGCTCATCGTCTCGTTCGGGGCTCTTTAGATGCCATTGAGCGTCCCCTTGGCCACTGGCGCAAAGAAAAACCCCGCATTAGCGGGGCTTCCTCCAAAGCCCGGAACGAGACTCGAACTCGTGACCCCTTCCTTACCATGGAAGTGCTCTACCAACTGAGCTATCCGGGCGCCGGGAGAAGAGTAGCTGAGAGCTGCGGTCCCGCCGGGCCGCGGTGAGCGGTCTCAGGGGACGAGCGGAGCGCCGAGCGCGATCGAGTTCAGCTTCCATTCTTCGCCTTCGTGGGTCAAGACGAAATAGCTGAGCTTTTCGCCCGCGGGCTTGAGCAGGACGAAGGCATCGCCTTCCTTGACGCGCACCTTCGTCACGACCCCTTCGAGCAGGTGCTTGGCTCGTTCAGCTTCGGGGTGAGGAACGACCTGTTCCAGCAGCTCGGGGCAGGTCTTCGCTTCCCTGGACTTCTGCATCTTCCCGAAGTT
>Ga0308176_10003501_pt1 | contig 10072 bp, 7 predicted proteins | sample PhyCR2_3_FD_203890 | JGI IMG/M metagenome (GOLD analysis project Ga0308176, IMG submission 203890) | Soil microbial communities from UC Gill Tract Community Farm, Albany, California, United States - DLSLS.C.R2 | ecosystem: Environmental > Terrestrial > Soil > Agricultural land | place: USA... | reverse complement strand
TGATCGAGGGTCACGGCCAGGGCCACGCCCAGCCCGGCCAGACCGAATCCCAGATGGGGCCACAGAATCGCGTCGCCCACGCCGATTTTGCGCGCTACCGGTCCGGGCAGAAACGACCCGATAGCGTAGCCAACGGCCGCGGCTGTGAAGATCAGACCATACCGACCGGCGCTGAGCCCTTTCGTATCAAGCAGGAAAACGCGCAACAGCGGATCGCGCAGGGAAAAGAAGAAGACACCGACCGCGCCGCTCAGACCGATTGCCCGCAGCGCTGGTTCGCGCAGCAAATAGCGAACACCTTCCCGGATCTGACCCAGTACCGGCGGATGGGCGCTTTGCCTGAGCACTTCGGTCGGGGGCAATTGCTGGATCAATCGCGCCGAGGCGGCGAACGAGACCGCATCGATCAGGACCGCCGTGGGCGCGCCGACCAGTTCGATCAGGCCGCCACCGACGAACGGACCGCCCACCTCGACAATTGATTCAACCTGACCGATGGCGCTGGTGGCGGGCACCAGTTGATCGGAGCGCGTAATCAGGGGCAGCATTGATTGCCAGGCGATCATATGCCAGGTCGTGAAGATCCCGGCGACAAACCCCACCACGAAGAGAAGCGGCAGCGTGATCCGGTCGAATGCCGCGCCGATCGGCAGCAACAGGAGGACGGCAGCGCGTCCGGCATCGCAAATAAGCAGGACGCGACGTTTTGGGAGGCGATCGATCCAGGCGCCGGCGATAAGTGCGAAAAGCAGTTGGGGCAGTTGCTCGACGGTGAGCAACAGACCGACCTCGAAAGGCCCGGCGTGCAGTGTGCCGATTGCGATGATGGGCAGGGCAAGTTTGCTGACCTGATCGCCGGCCGCCGAAATGGCCGCCGCCGACCACAGGCGGCGGAACGCGGTTGAGCCCCAGATTTCGCCCGTTCTAACGCCTCGAATGCGCATTTGGACTAGTGTAGGGGTGCCGGCGGTCGATTTTGCCGCAGGCGCGTATGGATAGCAATCCGGGGGCCAGACGTATAGGCAGGCGCGCCTTATGTTGACGCACTATTAACAGGCATTACGTCTCGGTGTCTGGCTCATAGCGCACTACCATCGCCACACACAGGCATGGATCAAACGCGTCTTCGCGAATTGCCGTGAAGCACGTCTCCCGGCATTTGCGGATCGCCGGCAACAGGGCTCACTTCACATGAATCGATTGTCGACGCGAACGCGATTTGTTCTGACGTCGGTTGCGCTGCTGATTCCCATCCTGGTCGTGGCCGGAATCGTTCTCGATGAGACGTTGCGGCGCAGCCAGGAGCAACTGGTCGTCACCGAATATGCGACGGCCGATGTTGTTGCGCAAAGTGTCTTCCAACTCGTTGATGGCACCGAGAGCAGCCTGATTCAGTTGGCCCAGGCCGAGCCCATCCGCGCGATCGATCAGCGCCCGGACGAAGCCGCCGTGCTCATGGACGAATTTCGTTCGAGCCGGCCGTCAATCAATGGTGTCTTCCTGATTGGGAGCGATTACGCGCCGATCCGCACCAGTGGCGGTGTCGATCTCGAGAATCTGCCACCCGAGTTCCACATGGCGGCCGAGTCGGCGATCTCGGGCGGACAACCGGCTGTCTCCGATACGCTGCTGCTCAAAACGGGTGAAGTTGAAGTCGTCGCAATCGTCGTTCCGGTCTTCCCTAATCCCAATCCGGCCGCCAACACCGCCAATGGCACCCCGGTCGCGACCCAGGCGCCGCAGGCGCCATCCGGCGCGATCGGTGCGTTCTTCTCGGTCGAACGTCTGGTCGCCGGTTTTCTGCCCTCGACCGGATTCACCAGCGGCTCCGATATCTCGGTCGCCCTGGTTACCTCCAGCGGGCAGATCGTCAGCATTCCCGGCCGCTCGAGTGATCCGGGCGAAATCTTTCAGGACGGGCCCGATCTTAACGACGCGATCAAGTCGGCACTTGGGGGTCAGCGCACGCAGACTGCGTTCGTCGATCCTGAGGGGTTACATCGCGTCACCGTGGCTGTGCCGATTGCGTTTCCCGGGAACGATTGGGCGGTGGTGGTCTCGGGACCCGATTCACGGGCGTTTGGACCGACCAGGAACCTGATCCACCGCTCAATTTTGGCGTTTGCCGCTGCAGTCATTCTCTCAATTGTGGTGGCCATCATCGCCGCGCAGTGGTTGAGTCGGCCCTTCCGCCTGCTCACTGATCAGGCATCGGCGGTGAGTCGCGGTGACACTGTGCCGATGCTTGACGCCGGCAGTCCGCACGATGCGGCCCAACTCGGGTTGAGCATTCGCGATATGGCCGATCGCCTGCGCACGCAAATTCGCAATACCGAAACCGCGCGCGAGGAGATTGCCCGTCAGGCCCATCTGCTGCGCGATCTCCTGCGACGGACTGTGCGTCTCCAGGAGGATGAACGTCGCCGCATCGCATCCGATATCCACGATGCCGTTTCGCCGCTGATTACGGGCGCGCTCTATCAGGCTCAGGCGGTCCGTCTCAGTCAGAGCAATGGCAAAAACGGCGATCATGCCAACGGGAATGGAACCGGCGAGGATCACGGTCCGGTCGTGGCCGACGACTTGCGCGCGGTTGGCGATCTGCTCGAGCGGGCCATGCGCGAGCTCCACGACGTGATCTTCGATCTGCGCCCGCCTGATCTCGACGACATAGGTATCGTCGCGGCCCTGCAACGCCACGTCGATCAGGTCAATCGCAGCGGTTTGCCGTGCACGCTCGAGGTTATTGGCGAGGAACACCGTCTGCCGCCGGAGGTGCGCCTGGCGATCTACCGCATCGTCCAGGAATCGCTGCACAACGCCATTCGCCATGCCCATGCCGACGAGGCGATCGTGCGCATCGAATGGAGCGGCGATCGCCTCCGCGTCGCTGTTCAGGACGACGGCTCCGGATTCGATCTGGACAATACCTCGCGGCGCTCCGGTCTTGGCTTGATGAGTATGCGCGAACGGGCATCCTCGATCGGAGCAACACTTGAAATTGTGACCCGCGCCGGCTCCGGCACGGTCATTGTCGTCGATCGGGTGAACAGCGATGTTGATCTGGCCGCCGATGGGGCTGGTCACGTCGACGATGAGCAGATTGACGATAAGGCCCTGGACGGCGACGATAGCCCTGTCGCCGCACTCGAAGCCGGCGGCGAGGAGCCAGAGGCATCTTGATATCTGTTTTGCTGGTCGATGATCACCCCGTCGTGGTCGAAGGTCTGCGCAAAATGCTGACCCAGACCGGCGACATCGTGATCGCGGCGGAAGCGAATGACGCCGCCACCGGTATCCGTCTCGCCCGGCAGATTCAACCCGATGTCGTTCTGCTCGATTTGCGCATGACCGGCGCGACGGGTATCCAGGCTGTCCGGCGAATGCGCGAGCAGGAGGTCCATTCGGCGGTCATCATTCTGACGTCGTACGGCGATCAGGCGTATGTCCGCCAGGCGATCGAGGCCGGCGCTGATGGCTATCTGCTCAAAAGCACGCCACCCGACGATCTGATCCAGTCCATTCGCAACGCCGCTCGTGGCCGCAAGCCGCTCAGCCCGGAGTTGCTCGACGGCGTCCTGACCGAATTCCACGGTCTGGCCCGCGAACAGACCGAACGCCTCTCCGACCTATCTGAGGATGACAAGACGATTCTCCGGCGTGCGTCGGAAGGCGCGACGAACAAGGAGATCGGTTTCTCGATGGGGCGGAGCGAGATCGCGGTCAAGAAGCGGTTGCAGGTGATCTTCGCCAAATTGGGCGCAGTCGACCGGGCCCATGCCGTCGCTGAAGCCATCCGCCGCGGCCTGATCTGATCAGAACAGTGACACGTGGCCAGAGGCCGTCCGGCCACAGCTCGAAGATGTAGTGTGCGGGTTCCACACCGCGCGTCGAGCGCAGGGCGACATTCTCTCGTCCGGCGATCGCGCTGCCACGCACCGCTTATCGCAATAGCTCATGGGTTACGGGCCGCGCGTTGGCAATCGGATTACGGGTATCGGCAATTCGTCGTGGCCTACAACCACCCGCCGGTACAGCGCCCGGCCGCTACATTGGATGGGTGGCCAAGGGATGCCCCAACCAACAGGAGCGGCCAAATCGGCCGCTCCTGTCAATTACCGTGTGGTTCCAGGTTGTTTAGCCGTTGAGATCCTGCGGCCGTTCGCCGAGCGTGATCTTGAGGGTCTTCTCATCGCCGTTGCGATTGACAACCACATCGATCTTGTCGCCTGGTTTGTAATTGAACAGCGCTTCGGAGAATGTCGTCTGCGCATCAAGGGTGTAATCGCCAACCTTGGTGATCACATCGCCTTCCTGGAAACCGGCGTCAGCGGCCGGTGTCCCACCCGATACCGCGGTGACCACTACGCCCTGATCGGTGGACAGGTTGTTTTGGGCCGCCAGTTCGGGCGAGTTGTCCTGGAACTGGATGCCGAAGTAGGGGTAGGTCACCTTCCCGTTGTCGATCAACTCCTTGGCCACCTGCTGCACCGAGTTGGACGGGATGGCAAAGAAGAGACCCTGGACCGGCTGGCCCTGATCGTCGACCGAGATGCCGAGCGTATTCACGCCGACGACTTCGCCGTTCATGTTCAGGAGCGGTCCACCCGAGTTGCCCGGATTGATCGCGGCATCGTGCTGAATCAGATTGTTGTACTGCGCGTTCGATCCGGTCGAGCCGGGGAAGTCGCGATTGGTGGCGCTCACAATGCCTTCGGTGACCGTGTTCTGGAAATCACCCAGCGGCGAGCCCATGGCCAGAACAGATTGGCCTGGCAGCAGCGCATCGGAATCACCGAACGAAACCGTGCCCGGCACATCGTCCTTGACCTGGACAACGGCCAGATCGCTGACCGAATCGGAACCGACCAGGGTGGCATCGTGTGAACTGCCATCGCTGTAGATAACGATGAACTTGCTGCCGCCATCAACGACATGCCAGTTGGTCACGATGTGTCCGTCGGTATCGATGATGAAACCGGTGCCGGAGCCGACCGGCTGGACGCTGGATGAACCATCCTGCGTCTGCACCTTCTGCTCATTGATTACCGTCACGACGGCCGGACTGACCGCCTTGACGACATCAACCGCCGATCCTGTCCCGAGCGACGAATCGGCCGCCGCGTCTGGTGTGGAGTCGGTTTGGCCCAGAACAGTTGTGGTCGACCCGGTATTCGCGTTCGTATGCGCGGCCGATACATCGGGGAAATTGAGATAGCCACCGTTGCCGGCGGCGACACTCACTGCGATCCCTGTGGCCAGACTTGCCGTCATCAGCCACCGTTCTCTTCGATTCACATGTATGCCTTTCAGCGTAACCCGGAGAGGGGTATTTCTATCGATCGATTGATCTGGTCATTCGGGCTCAGGCGGGGCGGAGACACCGGTTTCTCACGCAAGGCCGCCTGACGGATTGACGTCGATCCGTCACCATCCCATAGTGCAATTCCGGGATGAATTGCGCATGAAAGGATTCGGAATTGCCATGACGAGTAAAAACACCCTGAATTTCGCCGATATTGCCGCCACATTTGCCAATATGTCGATCGTCGATCTGGGAGCGGTTCTTGAGGAAGGCGCCCCGATCTGGCCGACGCATCCGCCGCTGATCATTCACAAAACAATTACGCACGAACGCCATGGCTACTTCACCAATACGATCTTTATGCCCGAACATGTCGGAACGCATTGCGACGCGCCCGCGCATGCAGTTCCGGACCTGGCAGATTTCACCATCGAAACCTATCCGGTTGGGCAAATGATCGGTCCTGCCTGCGTCATCGATGTCACGTCACGTCACCTTGAAGCGGGTGAGATGTTGACCGCTGCCGATATCGAAGCGTGGGAAGCAGACAACGGCCGCATTGAACGCGACGAAATCGCCCTGATCAATTTCGGCTGGTTTGCCCGGCACTGGCGGACCGATGCGCAGGCGCGCTTCTATGTGACCAATCAGCCCGGTCTGGATGAATCCGCGGTCAAATTGCTGTACGACCGGGGTGTGAAGGCACTTGGCTCGGACAACACCAATGTCGAAACACCAATTCGCGATGGTGTGGCGATCAACCCGGGCTATGCTCACACCCGCTACTTTCTGCCCAATGGCATCCCACTCATCGAAAGTCTGGCCAATCTCGAGCAATTGCCACCGCGCTGCTATTTCGTTGCCCTTCCGCTCAAGATCAAACATGGCTCCGGTTCGCCGATTCGGCCGATTGCCTTTGTCCCGGCGTCATAGCCAACACCCGCCCGCGAACCTGGCCGCTGAACTACTATCTGGTTTGGATCTGACGCGTTTGGTCGATTGGAAAGGATCATTGGCATGGTCGAAAAGGCTGCAACCGCGAAATGGGCGGGTTCGCTAACCGAGGGGAGCGGCACATTCAGCACCGAGAGCGGCATTGTCAAAGACGCGGCGATCAGTTGGGCGTCCCGCACCAACGAGGCGAAGGGTCAGACCAGCCCGGAGGAAATGCTGGCCTCGGCCCACGCCGCATGCTACGCCATGGCCCTCTCATTCCACCTGCAAAACAACTTCGTCCCGCCGACCTCGCTGGTCGTGACCTCGAAGGTCGGTTTTGGTCCCAAACCCGAAGGCGGCATGATGGTCACCCATTCCCACTTGTCGGTTATCGGTCATGTGCCGGGGATGGATCTCGCAACGTTCCAAAAGGCTGCCACCGATGCCGAAGCGGGTTGCCCGGTCTCGGGAGCGCTGCGCGGCAACATCGAAATCACGGTCGACGCCGCTCTGGCTTGACCCGACATTGGTCGAGCCAGAGCCAAACGCGGCCGCGCCGGGCAATATCGATGCGGTGCCTGCCCGTGTTGGCGGTGGAGATCGCATCCTGCCGCCACGGATGCGTCTCTATCTCTATTTCGCCGCCGGAGTTGTCTTTGCCCTCTGGCTTTCGCTCGAAATACTGGGTGCAGCTGGCTTCGTGGCCTTCGTGATCGCCATGCTTTGCTGGCAGGCGGCCTTCCACGTCCGGCCGACGATCAATGCCGCGTTCGTGGCCGCCTTGATCGGGTATGCCCTGACAATCGCGATCTGGTCGGTCGCCTTTGGGCCGCCCCAGCCTGGCCAGCACTCGCCAACCGCCACCTCGGTCCCGGCCCAATAGCCGAAATCGGTGCCGCTCGCGCTGTATAGTGCGTTTGCGGAACAGTGGCGTCGGGAAGATAGGAACGCGTGGCGACTTCCTTCGAACAAGGAAAAGAAGGTCTCGATTACCGGCGACGGTATGGCGGGCTGATTGGTGTGCACTCGAAGGTGCCGATCCGCGATCGTGCGATCCTCTCGCTGATCTATACCCCGGGTGTCGCCGAAGCCTGTCTCGCCATCAGCCAGGACGCGCTCTCCTCGTTCGATCTCACCTGCCGCGGCAATACGGTTGCGTTTTTGACCGATGGCTCCGACATCTTCGGACGCGAACGCGGTCCGGCCGAAGCGGCGTTGCCCATCGCCGAGGGCAAGAGCGTCATCTTCAAGACGTTCGCCGGGATCGACGCCTTCCCCATTTGCGTCAACACCAACGATCCCTACGCCATTATCGAAATCGGCATGGCCATCGCGCCGACATTTGGGGCGATCTGCATCGACGATATCTCCGCGCCGCGCTCCTTCACGGTCGCCGATCATCTTGAGAAGGCGTGTGATATCCCGGTCTTCAACAACCAGCATCACGGCACCGCCGCCCTGGTCCTCGGTGGTCTTTACAACGCGCTCAAGGTCACCAACCGCACGCTCGAGGATGTCAATGTCGTCGTTTCCGGGGCGGGCGTGGCCGGAGTCGGAGTGGCGCGTTTGCTGCGCCGGGCCGGTGTTCGCAACATCGTCTGCTGCGACCGCGCGGGTGCTATCCACACATATCGCACCGAGCGCATGAACTGGGCCAAGGCCTACGTGGCCAAAGAGACCAACCGGGAACGCCGGCAGGGCTCGCTCGAAGAGATGTTGCGCGGGGCCGATGTCTTTATCGGACTCTCCACGGGCGGGATTGTCACGGCCGACATGATTCGCTCGATGGCGAAAGATCCGATTGTCTTCGCCCTGGCCGTTCCGGAACCGGAAATCGCGCCTGCCCTGGCCCGCGAAGCCGGAGCCAAGGTGATCGCGACGGGCCGCTCCGATTACCCGAACACCATGGACGTATCGCTTGTCTTTCCGGGCGTGTTCCGTGGATTGCTCGATTCCCGGGCCCGCAATATTCGCCTGCGCACGCTTCTTTACGCCGCGCGGGCGCTGGCCGATATGGTTCCCGACGATGAACTGCACACCGATCGCATCATTCCCAGCATCTTCGACTTCCGGGTCGCGCCGGCAATCGCTGCGGCGGTGGTCCGGGCGGCAATCGAGGCGGGCGAGGCCGGGCGCGATGTCGATCCCGAAGTTGTCGCCGAAAAGACCCGGCGCTATGTGTACGAGGGGCGGTTGCAACCCGTCGCCCCAGCCAATCGCGGCGAGCAGAAAACCTTTCGCGAGGAAGCGATCGAACTGCGCCGCCGCCACGGCGGCGTGCTCGAAATTGCCAGCAAATTGCCGATCCGGGACCAGCACATTCTGAACATGGTCTATGTGCCGCCCGCGGCGCTGGTGCCGGCTTACGTTATTCGTGACGATCCGTCGCAGGTAATGGAACTGACCTCCAAGGCCAACCTGGTCGCGATCGTGACCGACGGTTCGGCCGTGCTGGGGTTGGGCGATATCGGCCCGCAGGCCGCGTTGCCGGTCATGGAAGGGAAGGCCGTTCTCTTTCGCTCACTGGCGGGAGTGGAGGCGTTCCCGATTTGCTTGGCCGCCCAGGATACCGATCAAATTGTCGATATCGTGGCCGCGATTTCGCCGAGTTTTGGCGGGATCAATCTGGAGGACATCTCCGCTCCCCGGTGTTTCGAGATTGAACGCAAATTGCGCGAGCGGCTCGACATGCCGGTCTTCCACGACGATCAGCATGGCACGGCCATCATTGTGTCGGCCGCGATCCTTAACGCCTGCAAACTTCGTGGCTCGACGCTGGCCGACATTCGCATCACCGTCAATGGCGGAGGCGCGGCCGGAATTGCCGTGACCAAACTGCTGCTCTCACTGGGCGCGGGCGAGATCGTGATTTGCGACCGGGCCGGCGCTGTTTTCCGTGGCCGGCAGACCAACATGGATTTCTCCAAGGACGAAATCGCGTCCATGACCAATCACGACCGGCGGACCGGTCAACTCGCCGATGTGATTGCCGGCTCCGACATCTTCATCGGGCTCTCGGTTGGCGGCGCGCTGACACCGGAGATGGTCAAATCAATGGCGGCCAATCCGATCGTTCTTGCGCTGGCCAATCCGGTCCCGGAAATCGCGCCCGATCTGGCCAAATCCGCGGGTGCTCTGACCGTCGCCACCGGTCGCAGCGACTATCCGAACCAGGTCAACAACTCGCTCGCCTTCCCGGGTGTGTTCCGAGGTGCGCTCGATTGCCGGGCCCGCGTGGTCAACGACGAAATGAAGATCGCGGCTGCTCACGCCATCGCCGATCTGGTTGGACCGGACGAATTGACGGTCGATTACCTGATTCCGGACAGCATCGATTTACGCGTTCCGCCCCGGGTGGCCGCGGCGGTGGCCCGGGCCGCAGCCGAAACCGGCGTGGCACGCGTTCCAATGGAACCACGCGAAATTGAAGCCCGTTGCCGCGACCTCGTCTACGAAGGCTCCCGCCTGTAGCATCCTTCCTAACGGAGCCCGTTGATCTCAATATTGATTGACGCGGCGCTCTGACCCTGTGAAACCGGGCGGGCAGTATGGCTGCCACCGCCCCCCGGAAGTCCTGGCCCGATCGGCGATCGTGACGCATTGACAACTAGTACGATGGTCCTTATGCTTCCCGGTACTATAGGCCTAACCACATACCTTTATCATTCGCGTGCCCTTCAGGGGAACAGAGTGGTCAAGACCCCCGGCGAGCCCTCTCTCCGGGGGTTCTGTTGTCCGCGACAGAGAGTCGAGACCGTCGGTTTTCCGCCGATACGGCCTATTCGCCGTAGTAGTCGCGGTACCAGGTGACGAAGTTGGCGAGGCCGGTTT
>Ga0308176_10003500_pt1 | contig 10072 bp, 11 predicted proteins | sample PhyCR2_3_FD_203890 | JGI IMG/M metagenome (GOLD analysis project Ga0308176, IMG submission 203890) | Soil microbial communities from UC Gill Tract Community Farm, Albany, California, United States - DLSLS.C.R2 | ecosystem: Environmental > Terrestrial > Soil > Agricultural land | place: USA... | reverse complement strand
ATTGCGTCCGGCACCCGGTATCCGGGGCGGCTGAAGCCCGTGCTCGCGAGCCGGCGGATCTGCTCGTCGCTCGGCGGCCACTGCGCGGGCCCGGCAGAGGCACCGGAGCCGGTGGCGATGAACGCCCCCAGGCCGGGCCCCGTGTTGACGAGCACCAGACCGGACACCAGCTCCGGCCGCTGTTCGGCGAGGGCCGTCGCGGTCACCCCGCCGCTGGAATGGCCCACCACCACGGCGTGCCCGACACCGAGCCGGTCCAGCACCTCACCGGCCCGCCGCGCCTGGTCCGGGATCGCGTAGCTGCCGTCGTCCGGCTTGCCCGACCCGCCGTGCCCGAGCAGGTCGACCCGCACGACGTGGTGCGCCGCGGGCCCGGCCTCGCCCCCGGCCCCCGTCAGCAGCGGCACGAGCGCGTCCCACGAGCGCGCCGAGGACGCCGACCCGTGGATGAGCAGGAGTACGGGGGCCTCGCGCGGCCCGTCCTGGCACACATGGATGGTGTCGCCGGCGTCCAGCGTCAGGACCGACGACTCAGTGGTCTCGGAAGCAGTCATGACCCCACTGTCGCTACCGCCGACGCCCGCGTATTGAACGAATGTTCCGCCCGGCCCGCTCGTAACATGGAAGGGTGCAAACCTTCGTGCACGGCATGGCCGAGTGGGACGTCTCCCGCCCGCGGCGGCCCAGCCGGGTGGCCGGGGTCACCATGGCCGGGTTCAGCGTGCACGCCCTGGACGCGCTGCGCATGGTCCCGCACCCGGCGGTCACCCTCCTCCTCGAATTCGGCGCGGGCATGCCCGTCCTCGACACCGCGACCGGAGACCGGCGACGCGGGTGCCTGGTCGCCGGTCCCGGGCTCGGCTCCGGCGGCGCGGTCCGGGTGCACGGGGAGAACGTCGAGTGCGTACAGGTGCGGCTGTCCCCGGTGATCGCCCGCGCGGTCCTCGGCGTACCGCCCGCCGAACTCGACGGCGCCGTCGTCCCGCTGGAGGACCTGTGGGGCGGCGAGGCATCCCGGATACGTGAACGGCTCGGCGAAGCCCCGTCCTGGCAGGCCCGCTACGCACTCGCGGACGCGCTGATCACCCGCCGGTACGCGGCAGCGCCCCCGGTGGACCCGGAGGTGGCCCGGGCCTGGCAGCGGATCACCACCGGCCACGGCATGCTCCGGATCGACGAACTCGCCGACGACGTCGGCTGGAGCCGCAAGCGGCTGTGGTCCCGCTTCCGTTCCCAGCTCGGCCTGCCGCCCAAGCGCGCCGCGAACCTGGTCCGCTTCGACCACGCCGCCCACCGCCTGGTCGCGGGCGAGCGCGCGGCCCGGGTGGCGGCCGACACCGGCTACGCCGACCAGTCCCACCTGCACCGGGAAGTCGTGGCGTTCACCGGGGCGACCCCGGCGACGCTGGCCGGCGAGCCGTTCCTCGCGGTGGACGACATCGCCTGGCCGGGCCGCTGTGTTCGCGCAGCTCCTCGCGGCGGACGGCTACCGCCTGACCGCCGTGGCCCGCGATGCGCGCCGGCTGAAAGCCCATGACCCCCGCCGCCCCGACCGCCCAGCAGACCTACGCCCAGCAGGCCCGGGCCCCGGCCCGTTCCCGCGCGCCGGGCCCCGGAAACCGGGGCATTCGATAAAAGAACACTGGCTATTCGCATGTCGAAGCTCCTCCGCTAGGGTGCCGGTTGTGCCTCTCCCTCTCGCCTTCCGCCACCTCGTGGACGACGCCGCCGTCTTCCCGCCCGGCCTCGCCCCGCTGCCGCGCGCCGTGACCGAACACGCCGGGCACCTCGCCTCCGCGCACGCCGAGCTCGTCGGCCCTCTCGTCATCGGCGCGGACCGGCTCGCCGAACTGGCCCGGCTCGCCGGACCGGAGCTCTTCCCCGACGGACTACGGGTAAGCGTGGTGACCGCACCCGCCGCGATCCCCGCCGTCCTGGCCGCCCTCGCCGCGACCGACCGCCTCGTGCCGGCCGCCCTGGAGGTCAAACCCGACCCCGCGCTGCCCCTCCGCGACCAGACCGACGGCCTCGCCGCGCACACCCTGCCCGGCACGGTGTACATCGAGGCCCCGCGCCCCGGTACACCCGCGTGGGACGAGGCCCTCGCCTCCGCCGTACGCCACGGCTTCCGGCTGAAGTTCCGTACCGGAGGCACCGAGGCCGCCGCCTTCCCGACCGAGGACGAGGTGGCGGCGTGGATCCACGACACCGTCACGGCCGGCGCCGCCTTCAAGTGCACGGCCGGGCTCCACCACGCGGTCCGGCACACCGCTGCCGCCACCGGCTTCGAGCACCACGGCTATCTCAACGTGCTCCTCGCGACCGCCCGGGCCTGCTCCGGAGCACCCCTCGCCACCATCCGCGCCGCCCTCGCCGAACGCGACCCGGACACGCTGGCCCGCGCCGTCACCGAGCTCCCCGCCGCCGACACCGCCGCGGCGCGGACGGCCTTCACCTCGTACGGGTCCTGCAGCGTGCTCGAACCGCTGGACGATCTGGCCGCCCTGGGCCTCCTCGACCCCGCCACCTCCTGACCGCCCGTCACCGACACCGAAGGACACCGCACATGAGCACCCACCCCGCCACCTGGGTCGAGGCAGCGGCCGGCAGCGCGTACGACGTCGACAACCTCCCGTACGCCGTGTTCTCCACCCCGGACACCACCCCGCGCATCGGCGTCCGCATCGGCGACCACGCCCTCGACCTGGCCGCCGCGGCCGCCGCCCTGCGCCCCGACTGGGCACCGCTGCTCGACGCCCCCGCGCTCAACCCCCTCATGGCCGCCGGCCCGGCGACCTGGGCCGAGGTCCGCGCCTGGGCCACCGAGCTGCTCACCGACACCGCGCACCGCGACCGCGTACGCCTGGTACCGCTGGCCGACCTCACGCTGCACCTGCCGTTCGAGGTCGGCGACTACGTCGACTACTACGCCTCCGTGGACCACGCCACCAACGTCGGACGCATCTTCCGCCCCGACGGCGACGCGCTGATGCCCAACTGGCGCCACCTGCCGGTCGCGTACCACGGTCGCGCGGGCTCCATCGTCGTCTCCGGCACCCCGGTGCACCGCCCCGCGGGCCAGCGCAAGGCCCCCACCGACCCGGCACCCACCTTCGGCCCGTCCCTGCGCCTGGACATCGAGGCCGAACTCGGGTTCGTCGTCGGCCGTACGATTCCGCTCGGGCAGCGCGTCACGACCGGCGAGTTCGCCGAGACCGTGTTCGGGGTCACCGGCGTCAACGACTGGTCCTCGCGCGACATCCAGGCCTGGGAGTACGTCCCCCTGGGCCCCAACCTCGGCAAGTCCTTCGCCACCAGCATCAGCGCCTGGGTCACCCCGCTCGCAGCCCTCGAACACGCCCGTACCGACCTGCCGGGCCAGGAACCCGCCGTCCTGCCCTACCTGCGGGAAGAGGGCCCGTCGGGCTACGACATCGACGTGGAGGTCGAGGTCAACGGCACCGTCGTCGCACGCCCCCCGTACGCGTCCATGTACTGGTCGCCCGCGCAGATGCTCGCCCACCTCACCGTCAACGGCGCCTCCCTGCGCGTCGGCGACTTCTACGCCTCCGGCACCATCTCCGGACCGGACAAGCACCAGCGCGGCTCGTTCCTGGAGCTGTCGTGGGGCGGCAAGGAGACCTGGACGGCGGGCGGCGAGGAGCGCACGTTCCTCCAGGACGGCGACGAGGTGGTCCTGCGCTACTCCGCACCGGGAGCCCGTGGCCGCATCGGCCTGGGCGAGGTCCGTGGCAGGATCCTCCCCACGATCCGGCCGATCCCCGAAGAGGCGCCATGACCCCGCCGAACGACGCCGAGAGCGGCGGCTCGCAGACCCTGGAGCGCGGACTCGCCGTCCTCGTCGAGCTGAGCCGCCACCCGGACGGACTGAACACCAGCCAGGTCGCGGCCGCGACGGGCCTCCACCGCTCCATCGCGCACCGCCTGCTGGTCTCCCTCCATCGGACCGGCTTCGCGACACGCGACGACGAGGGCCGGTACGTGGTGGGCCCGGCCGTGCCCGGACTCCTCGGCGATACGGGCCCCAGCCTGCGCACCATCGCCGAACCGGTCCTGCACCGCCTCGCCCGCATGCTGGACGCCACCGCCAGCCTGGTCGAGGCCGTCGGCACCGCCGCCGTCACCACGGTGGTCGCCGAACCACCCACGGACGGCCCCCTGTTCTGGTACCGCAAGGGCAGCCGCGACCCCCTCGACCACGGCTCGGGCGGCCTGGCCACCCTCGCCTCGGGCCCCCGGCGCGCCTCGGAACCCGCCCGCGTCCAGGCGATCCGCGAGACGGGCTACGTCGTCACCCACGGCGAGGTCAACGTGGGCGCACACGGCGTCGCCGCCCCCCTGCCCGGCTGGCCGGTCCGGGCCGCGATCAACGTGGTCACATCGGACCCGGCCCTCGCCGAACGGGCCATCCCCCACGTACGGGAGGCCGCCGCGGCCATAGGCACCCCGAACGACCACTACTGAGGACGCGACCGGCGGTCACCCCACTGGAAGAGCACCCCGCGGTACGCGAACTCCTCGCGCACACCCGACGAGCCTTCGCGGCCCATTCGGCGATTCCGGGACAGGAGGCTGCCTATGTGTCCGGCGAGGGGGTACAGGGGATGCACTTTCGATGAGAGGGGTTCGTCATGCTCGGCATAGTCGCGGCAGTGCTGTTCTTCGTTTCGTTCCTGATCAACGCGGCGGATATCAGCACCAACGATGTGTTTTCCTCGACGAACGTGATGCTGCTGGGGCTCACGGCTCTGGCCCTGCACGTAGCGGGCGTGGGCAACGGCTGGGCGGCCCGCAGGCGGTGACTCCCCCGCACGGGATCACCCGATTGGAACGTTCCCTTCGGCGGTGAGAGTCGTTGGGGATTCTGGAATCCCGTAAACGATCACGAACGAACAACGCACCGCCGTCCCTGTACAGCCCAGGCCCCATCTGCCGTAACAGCACGGTGGGAGCCGGCGGTGGGCGTGGCTACAGGAGGTATGGAATGTGCTCTCTGCTGGAGAGTTTCTTCGACACGATGGACGAGCTGCACGTCGACTTCCGCCGCCGCCTGGAGGACATCGAGCGCGAGGCCCGCCCCGCACCGGTACCGAGCACCGGCACCGGCACGGAAAGCGGGCACACTTCGCACTCGGACAAGTTCGAGGAGATTCGGTACCCGCTCGGCCTGCGCCCGCTCTGGACCGACGAGTACCTGCCGCCCGAATCCGTGAAGAATCGCTCCATCCAGAAACGATCGTCTGCGTGAGGAAGCGGCAGGCAGGAACGATTCGCCGCGAGTGGACCCCAACCAAGTGGTCAGCATTTCCGTCCGTCATGAGGAATACAGAGACTTTGACGAAACTCATCGCAACCGTGCTGTTCTCCACGGCATTCGTTCTGGGTACGGCAATGGCCGCTCCCACGAATCTGACCGATACCGCCGCCCACCTCGTGAAGGACACCCCGTGAGCCCGTGACGCCGGGACAGCGAGGGCAGCCCGGACAGGGGCACTGTCCGGGCTGCCCTCGCTGCCCGTACGGAGTAAGTACGGCTACTCAGGCGGCCGATGGCCACCGGCCTGCAAGGTACGGGCATGCGATCGAATTCCTTCCCGAAGTCCCTGCTCACCGCCGCACTCGGCAGCGTCGTCGTCCTCGCCGCAGTCGGCACCCAGAGCGCGCAAGCGACCACCCGTGCCACCGCCCCCTCGGCCCGCACCTCCGTCGTCCACACCCCGGCCAGCGCCTCCATCAAGCGGACCGCCCGGGCGTCCACCGCTGTGAAGGCCGCCCGCGAGGCCGAGGCACGGTTCCTGGAGCTGGCCGACCTCATCGCGCAGAGCTGCGAACCGAACGTCCTGAACGCCGCCCGCTCCGTGAGATCGGCACCGGCCCCCGACCCCACGCCGTCCGTCCTGGCCGACCCGGTAGCGCTGACCCCGGTGGAGGAGTGCGCCGCCCAGAGGCACCAGCTCCGGATCGGCAAGGCGTTCTCCGGAACGGAGACGGTCACGTACGGGCAGATGCGGGACAGGCTGACGACCCTGAGGTACCCCGGAGCGCGGATCCACCGCATGCCCGATTTCTCGGGCAGGCCCGTGTCGAGGCTCGACCTGCGCGTAGGAGCCGATCACCTGGCCCTGGAGATCACCGACATCGGCAACGGCGTCATGGTCCGGGCCTTCGGCGCGCCGCAGGACGTGCGGGTGACCGAGGTCCGGCTGAACCGGCAGCCGGACCGGCCCACCTCCTGAGAACCGCACCGGCATGCCGAGGGGCGCCCTGGGCCGCTCAGGGCCGGCCGACCGGTGACGCTTGGCGCGCTCGGAACGCTGTGTTGGTTGTGCGGCGGATCAAGGCGAGGGACGGACGTTCATGAAGCGGCAGACGGTGGCGACAGCGGCGTGGGGATGGCGGGCTGTGGCCTGGGGGCTGTTGCCGGTCGGTCTCGTGCTGCTGACCTGGTCCGTCGCCCACGGCTTCGTGCGGTACGAGACGGTGACGGTCGCGGGCGACTCCATGCGTCCCGGATTTCCGCCCGGGACACGCGTGCTGGTGAAGCGGATCGGCTCGGGCGGCATACACCGGGGCGACGTCGTCCTCATCGAACCGCCCGAGCGGTACATGACCCAACCGGTGCTGCGGCGCGTCATCGGCGTCGGCGGCGACCACGTCACGGGCTCCGGAGACCGGGTCACGGTGAACGGGAGAACACTCGCCGAGCCGTACGTGGCGGACGCCCAGGGTGACCCCCACGCCGTCCCGTACGAGGTGAGGGTCCCACCCGGGCGGCTCTTCGTACTGGGTGACTACCGCGCGAACTCCAACGACTCCCGCTACCACCTCGATGCGCACCAGGGCACCTTCGCGGCCTCGGGCGTGCGGGGACGAGTGGTGCGGGACGCCACCGTGCCCAGGGGGCCCGCGGTGTCCGCGGGCCTCGGGATCGTACTGAGTGCGCTCGGACTCGCCGGGTACCTTGCCGGACGGCGACGCCGCGTCGCCCCGGGCGCGTAGACCGGTGCGCGGCGCGGCTTTCCGTGGTGCCCGCAAAAAGGCCCGTTGCCCCGGGCCGGGGCCGGCGGGGCGAGCCGGCGGATCAGCCGCCGGCCAGGACCGAATCGTCCAGGGGCCGGGCCCCGGGCAACCGGTGCCGGGCGGCGATCAGGGCCGCGTCGACGTCCCGGGTGCCGGTGGACACGCACAGCGTGTAGGCGATGTCGTCCATGCGTTGGCGTACCTGCGCGCTCTCCGCTTCGGAGGCGCCCACGGCCGCGAGGGCCTCGTAGTTCTCGATCAGGTCCCGCAGCACCGCGGGGTGGGCCATCAACATCACAGAACCTTTCTTCCGCATCGGCACCGACTCCTTCAGGGCCGTGCGCTCGGGTACCCGCGATTCCTCCCCGCACGCCCCGTCCGCCACACGAACACCAGCGCCCTACGACGCGCTCGTACGCGACACCGGCAGCCGTACGCCGTGCCTGCTCACGGGGCCTCGAAACCGGTCACGGCCAGCGCCTTGTCCACCCGAGCGGCGGCCAGGTCGTCACGGCGAATCACAGAGCTCGTGGCGTACTCGTTGTAGGCCCGGGCTTCACCGGCGAGCGATATCCCTCGTCAGCCGGTGCTCCTCCTCGCGCCATCGAGGCGCTGCCGCCCGGGCCCTGCCACATGGGTCACCGCCGCCCTACCGGCCGGGACGACGGCACCGACGGCGATCCCGGTGAACAGCCGCGCCACGACCTGTCTCGAACGCCCTTCTAGGGGTGCCGAGTTGGGCCTACGTGCTCGCCGGGGGCGCCACGCCGCGGCGAGGAATGGGCCCCCTTGTGCCGCATGGTTCCGTGTAGTGAGGTGTCGGCCATGAAGATGCGCAGCACGGCGGCCCTGACCGCGATCCTGGTCGTGGCCCCCTTGATCGCGGTGGCGCCCGGCCCGCAGGCAGCCGCCCACTCCCGCCCCGGCGGCTCGGCGCGATCCGCCGAATCGACGCTGGTCGGCGACGTCGACCTCGACACGGTCACCATCCCCGAACTGCAGACCCGCATGGCCCGCGGGACGTTGTCCTCGGTCCGGCTGACCCGCGCCTATCTGCGGCGGATCAAGGCCGTCGACCCCAGGATCAACGCGGTTCTGCACACCAGTCCGACGGCTCTGCGCGAAGCGGCGGCCAGTGACCTCAGGCACCGTCTCGGAAGGACCCGCGGCCCGCTGGACGGCATCCCCGTCCTGCTCAAGGACAACGTGAACACCCGCGACATGCCGACCACCGCCGGATCCCTGGCTCTCGCCGGAAAACCACCACGGAACGACGCGGAGCTGGTCAAGAAGCTTCGGGCGGGCGGGGCGGTGATCCTGGGCAAGGCCAATCTCTCCGAGTGGGCCAACTTCCGCGCGGCAAGGCCGACGTCCGGCTGGTCGGCGGTGGGCGGCCAGACCCACAACCCGTACGTCCTGGACCGCAACCCCTGCGGGTCGTCCGCCGGGTCGGCCGCCGCGCTCGCCGCGACGCTGGCCCAGGTGGCCATCGGCACCGAGACGGACGGCTCCATCGTCTGTCCCGCCGGGATGAACGCCGTCGTCGGCCTCAAGCCGAGCCTCGGCGTCGTCAGCCAGTCGGGCGTCGTACCGATCTCCGCCGAACAGGACACCGCGGGACCCATGGCCCGGAACGTGATCGACACCGCGTTCACCCTGTCGGTCCTCAGCGGCGGTGACACCGTGCGCGCCGCCACCGCCCAGAACCTCGCGGACGCGGCGGCCCGTCCCGGCTCACTGCGCGGCAGACGGATCGGCCTCTGGCGGCTGCCGGTCCTCGGCACCGAGGTCGACGCCCTCATGACGCGAACGGCCGAGCGGCTGCGAGCCGCGGGGGCCGAGATCGTCGAGGTGGACCTGCCGTACCAGGCACGACTGGCCGAACTCGAATTCCCGGCGCTGCTCAGCGAGTTCCACCGGGACATCGACGCCTACCTCGCCACCCGGAACGGTCCGCGTGACCTGGCCGAGCTGATCGAGTTCAACCGGACCCACCCGCAGGAGCAGACCTGCTTCGCCGGCCAGGAACTGTTCGAACAGGCCCTCGCCGCACCGCCCACCACCGATCCGGAGTACGTGGCGATGCGCACGGAGCTGGCGAACCTGTCCCGCCGGTCCATCGACGAGATCATGGCCGCGCACGACCTGGACGCGATCGCCTCCCCGACGAACCCGCCCGCGTGGAGCACCGACTGCGGCCGGGGCGACAACGACGTGATTCCGTCGTCCACCCCCGCCGCCGTCGCCGGGTATCCCTCCCTGTCGGTGCCCGCCGGTTTCGTGGGCGAGCTGCCGGTGGGACTGCTCCTCATGGCAGGCAACGGCCAGGACACCGACCTGCTGTCCCTGGGCGCGGCAGTGGAGCACCGGCTGGAGGGACGGCGTACGCCGCGGTACCTGCCCACGGTGCCGAATCCTCCGGCGGCCTCCAGGGGGTAAGACCGGTCTCGGGTCCGCGCTGGACGAAGGGGCGCTGCTCCTGGGCCGCACCACCTCCCGCAGTCCTCACCCGCCACCGCAGGACCGCCCGATGACCGCTCGCTCCCAAGGGCGGTCACCCGTTCCTTACGCAGCGCGGGCGAGCTCGGCGCGTCCGAACAGCAGCGCGTAACCGGCGGGCAGTTGGCGCAGGATGCGGGTGATGAGCTCGGGGCCCGCGTACGCGGCGACGGCCGCGAAGACGGATCCGGTGTCCCAGCGGGTAGGGGCAAGCGAGGCACGGGAACGGGTGGCGAGATCTTTGACGAAGGCCCAGCCGGTCAGTGGCTCGGTGCTGGGGACCTGAGTGGTCAGGGTCCGTGCGGCCTCGATGGGCAGGCACGCGGCCAGGTCGACGCGTTCCTCGCCGGTCAGCTGGCGCCCCAGCCCCGCGAGGACCAGGCGGACGGCTTCCTCGGCTCGCTCGCGGGTGGGGTAGGCACCTTCGTAGCGGACTTTCTCCAGCATCTGTTCGTACGCCGTCCCGTACTGCTGCGGGTGTCCGAGCGGTGCGCGAACGTCGGTGGTCACGGTGTATCTGCCTTTCTTCGTG
>Ga0308176_10003498_pt1 | contig 10073 bp, 7 predicted proteins | sample PhyCR2_3_FD_203890 | JGI IMG/M metagenome (GOLD analysis project Ga0308176, IMG submission 203890) | Soil microbial communities from UC Gill Tract Community Farm, Albany, California, United States - DLSLS.C.R2 | ecosystem: Environmental > Terrestrial > Soil > Agricultural land | place: USA... | reverse complement strand
CCAGGCCAGGTATGTCGGATCCAGCGGGATGCAGTGGCCGCCCACGCCCGGGCCCGGCTGGAACGGCATGAAGCCGAACGGCTTGGTCGCCGCGGCCGCGATCACTTCCCAGGTGTCGATGTTCTGCTCGCCGCACAGCACTGCCAGCTCGTTGACCAGCGCGATGTTGACCATCCGGAAGGTGTTCTCGAGCAACTTGGCCAGCTCGGCGGCCCGGGCGCTGGACAGCACGTGCACCTCGTCCACCAGGCGCCCGTAGAACGCGGCCGCCGCGTCGGCCGCGAGAGGGTCGGCGCTCCCGACGATGCGGGGCGTCTGCCGGAACCCGAACCGGGTGTTTCCCGGATCGACGCGTTCGGGGGAGTAGGCGAGGGCGAAGTCGGCGCCGCACGTCAGGCCCCCGGACTCGAGCAGGGGCCGGACGACCTGCTCCGTAGTGCCGGCGTACGTCGTGGACTCGAGGACCACGAGCGTGCCTGGCGACAGGTGTGGCGCCACCTGCTGGCAGGCCTTCTCGATGTAGGAGAGGTCGGGGCGGTGGTCGATGAGCGGGGTCGGGACGCAGAGCAGCACCACGTCGGCCCCGGCGACGGCGGTGAAGTCGGTGCCGAACGTCATGAGACCGGTGGCGAAGGCCTCCTCCAGCAGACTCGGGAGGACACCCGGGACGGCGTCCTCTCCGCGGGCCAGCGCCTCGACGCGCTCCGCGAGCACGTCGATCGCGTGCACCCGCATCCCGGCCACCGCCGCGGACGAGGCGACGGTGAGGCCGACGTAGCCCTGGCCGACGACGGCGACCTCGGTGTCCGCTCCCGCCACCCGACGGGGCAGCGAGCTCAGATCGTGCATGCGTTCCCCCTCGTGGACACGACGGCCACGGCCATTGTCGACTCCGGCCCGCTGGCGACGCGAGCCTCCACCGTGGGGAGATCCAGCATCCGGCCGCCAGGCCGCACGACCACCCGCCGACCCCCGCGGTAGTCGGCGCGCACAGCAGCGGGACCGCCGTGTGCGGCGAAACCGGTTCGCCAGGCCTTCACGGCGGCCTCCTTGGCGCTCCAGAGCCCGATGATCCGGCGGGCCAGCAGGGGCCGCGCCGATCCTTGTTGCTCCCGGAAGAGGAAGGTGCGCTCGTCGGGGCCGAGGCCATGCCGCCACACCGCAGCCCACGATCGGTGCCCCTCGATGTCGATGCCCACCGACGCGAGGTCGTCGGCGACCACGGCGACGCCGAGGGCGCGGGTGCCCGAGTGGCTGACCGAGACCAGGACCGAGCTGTCGCTGGCGTCCTTGATGCAACTGATGCCGAGGGCTCCCGAGCGCTGGGCCCAGAGCTCGACGTCCTGCCTGCATAGGGAGGACCTGCCGGGCTGCCGGGCGGTGAGCAGGTCGAGCGCGGCGTCCTTCACCGCGATCCGGCCCGCCAGCCACTGGCTCCGCCGCCGGGGCGTGGGCGACTGTGCTTGTGCGGACATGGCCCTGGCGCGCTCGGTCGGGGAGAGACCGGCGTCCTCCCACGCGCACGGGTCGCCCGCGATCGCCCACACGGCGTCGACATCGACCTCGCGCACAGAGACGGGAGCGCTCGACAAGTCCGACAGCAGGCGCGCACCCGCCGGTGCCGGCGACGACGTGACCGGGCCGGCTCGACCGGACATGCGCGAATAGTGGGCCTCGCCGCGGGCTTCGGTCAAGCCTTGTGGTCCTCCCGGAACGGCCGTAGGGTGCGAAGCGCTCTATAGCTCGGGCTAACGAAACACGGGGGAAATCGTGCCGGGCTCTCAGACGTGCCTTTGCGGGTTCGTCAAAATCACGCAGCCAAGCTGGGACGAGCGAGCGTTCACGTCCCTCGCGGACGGGGCTGGCAACGGCACGACCTGGACGAACGCAGAGCTGTATCGCCACGCCGCCGGGGACGTTCGGGGCGGAGCATGACGAGAAACCGGACGGTGATCGGCGGGCTTGCTCTCGCACTCGCCGTGTGCGTGGCCACCATCCTGGCGGCGCCGGGTGGGACCGCCGCGGCACCGCCGGGCGTGTTCGTGGCCGCAGCCCTTGAAGCGCCCAGCGCCCAGGGTGACAAGGACGTCACCCGCCGGGCGCCGGACGGCAGAGTCGTGGCGGTGCGACCGTCCTCGCCACGCCCAGCTCCAGCGGCAGTGACGGCACTGGCAGCCCGGGTGGGCGTATCTGACCGCGCAGCAGTGCTGGTCGCCGCTGCACATCTCCGACCGTTGGCCAGGGACTTCGGAGCCCGGCCGGACGAGCTCGTCGTTCGCCGCGTGACCCGGCGCGCTGACGATGTCATCGTCGTGTTCCAACAGCGATGGGACAAGCGGCCGGTGCTGGGCGCACAGATCGCCGTCTGGCTGGACGGGGCGGGTCGGCTACGTGCGGCCCTCGGCAAGGCCTCGGCAGCCCCTCACCCCGGCTTCCCCCCAATGTCCGGCGCCACGCTTCAGCGTGCCTCGGCGCAGGGTCGTGAAGCAGTGGCGCGCATTCTCTCACGCGGCCCGGCTCGCGTGCGCGCGGCGACGCTCAGCGCGAGCTTGTCGGGCCGCCGGTGGTTCGATCCAAGCCTCATGAGCCGAGACCCCGCCAGCCGCGCGGTGCCCACGGCGTTGCTGAAGGTCACGAGCCCGGACGGAGAGCGGTGGTCGGTGCTGAGCCAAGTGCCGACGGGTCGGGCACTGGTCGCCTGGAGCCTGACTCCCAGCATCAAGCGGTTGGTGTGCGACGCCCAGCGGTCCATCCCGAGCAACACCGACCGGGGAGTTCGGTGCGGTGTCGGCCAGCCGTACTCGATCACCCGCGCTGAGGGTCAGGGGCCCGTCGGTCGGTCGGATGTCGACCAGGTCTTCGATTACTTCGGAGACACCAGCGACTATTACGCGGGCCTCGGAATCGACCTCACCGACCTGGTGGGCGCCGACTACGGGGATGGCCAGGGCAAGGCGTTGCGCGGCACCGTGCGGATCTGCCAGCTCCTCGACTGCCCCTACGCCAACGCGTTCTGGAACGGCGAGCAGATGGCGTTCGGCGAGGGGGTGAGCACCGACGACATCACCGCCCACGAACTCTCGCACGGCGTCACCGAGCGGCTCGCCCCCCTGACGTACCTCTGGGAGGCGGGAGCGATCAACGAGTCGCTGTCGGACATCTTCGGTGAGCTGGTGGACCTGGGCAACGGCAGCGCCGACGACACGGCGGCGAACAGGTGGCTGCTGGGCGAGGGGTCCTCGCTGGGACCCATCCGCTCCCTCAAGGACCCGACCGTGTTCGGCGACCCTGACCGGATGCGCAGCCTGTTGTGGTCGCAGGACCGCAACATGCTCGACAGCGGGGGTGTGCACACCAACAGCGGCGTCGGCAACAAGGCGGCGTTCCTGATCAGCGACGGCGGGACCTTCAATGGGTTCACCATCACTGGGCTGGGCACGACGGTGACCGGCGAGCTGTTCGAGTCAGCGCGGCTGGCTCTGCCCACCGGCGCCGACTACGGACTGCTCGCCGAGGCGCTGCGGGCCTCGTGCACCAGCCTTGCTCTTCCCCTGGCTGACTGCGCCGAGGTCGACAAGGCGCTCAAGGCTACCGAGATGGACCTGCAACCGGCCTCCGGGTTCCCAGCCCAGGCTGCCGTCTGCGACCCGGGATCGACGATCGGGCAGTCGCGGGGCACGGACTTCACGACGACGGCGGGGTTAAGCCTGGACGCGCGGAGCTGGAGACACGACTCCACGGTGACCGACTTCGCCTACTCCAAGGACGGCACTGGGTCGGCGATGGGGATTCTCCGAACGCCTGGGGCGTTCTCGATGACCATGAGCTCGCCTTTCACGGTGCCGCAAGGCACGACGTACTTCCGGATGACTCACGCCTACGCGCTGGTGGTCGGATCGCTCGGGCTCCCGCTTCGGGCTGGATACGTCTCGATGGAGTACTCCACCAACAACGGTTCGACGTGGCGTAGCGCAGCGGGACTGTCGTGGGTCAACGGACCCAACGACCTGACCCGCGGGGGTTGGTCCGGCAGCTCCGGCGGCTGGCAGACCTCCCGGCTGAACCTGTCCTCTCTGGCCGGGCAGCAGGTCCGGTTGCGGTGGACGACGCATCCCTCGGGCCTGGTTCCTGGCGCCTGGTGGATCGACGACTTCTCGGTCTACACGTGCGTGAGCTGATAGCCCACGACTTCCGCGACAAAATCGAGGGGCGCATGACCGAATCCGTGGATCAGGCACCTGGCCTGCGCCTGCCCTTGCACTCACCCGGACCCACCGGCTTCGCGGGGGCCATCGCCCACCTCACTCGTCGCCTCGCTGGGATCCGCGCGGACTACTTCTTCGTGGTGACCGACGCCGCGCTGATGGTCGTCTCATGGTTGCTCGTGCGGCTCCTGACCGCGGATGACTTCACCTCGAGTTGGCCGATGACCTGGCGACTGCTCCTGATCGCACCCGGAGTTCACCTTCTTTGCAACGCGGCCTTCGGCCTGTACGGCGTCGTGTGGCGGGAGGCAGGCATCGAGGAGGCTCGCCGCCTCCTGGCCTCGGGGACGGTCGTCACGCTGCTGGGGTCGACGATGGCGCTCACCCTCACATCTCCGCCGTGGTCGCTGGTGACACTCGGTCCGGTGCTGGCGACGTTCATGACCGGACTAGGCCGGTTCCGGTCTCGACTTTTCGCGTGGCAGCGCCATTCTCCCGACAGCGGAGCGCAGCGGCTGGTCGTGGTCGGGGCCGGCCGGACCGGAGCGAATCTGGTGCGCGAGCTTCTCGACAATCCCGCGTTGGGGGCAGTCCCAGTGGCGATCGTGGATGACGACCCGCGCCTGGCGGGGCGGGGGGTCAACGGGGTCTCTGTGGTCGGCCCCCTCTCGATGCTCCCGTCCCTGGCGCGTACCTGGGACATCGACCAGATCGTCCTGGCGGTCCGGTCCGCGGACAACGCGCTCGTGCAGCGCACGGCTGAGGCCGCCCGCTTGCTCGCGGTGCCCTTGAAGGTGGTGCCCGCCGCGCACGAGTGGGTCACCGGGACCGCGACCGTGCGCCAGGTGCGCAAGCCCAGGATCGAGGACCTGCTCGGACGCAGTCAGGTTGAGACCGACCTCGACGCGGTTCGCGGGCTTGTCGAGGACCGCACCGTGCTGCTGACCGGTTCCGGAGGATCGATCGGGTCGGAGATCGCGCGTCAGGTGTCGGAGCTGTCCCCGCGTCTTCTCGTCATGCTGGACCACGACGAGACGCACCTGTTCGACGCCAGGCAGAGCATCGACCCCGCGAACCGGTCCCGCTGCGTAGACGCGCTGGCCGACATCCGGGACGCCGAGCTGATGCGCGACGTGTTCGCGCGGTTCCGCCCCGACATCGTCTTCCACGCAGCCGCGCACAAGCATGTGCCGATCCTGGAGGATCATCCCCTCGAGGGGATCGCGACGAACGTCTTTGGCACCAAGAACATCCTGGAGGCCGCTTCGGCGATCGGTGGCGTGGACCGGTTCGTGCTCATTTCGACCGACAAGGCGGTCTCCCCGGTGAACGTGCTCGGCGCCACCAAACGCGTGGCCGAACAGTTGGTGAGCGCCCACCCCGCCCTGGGCGGCCGGTACTGCGCGGTGCGGTTCGGCAACGTCCTGGGCAGTCGCGGCAGCGTTGTGCCGACGTTCGAGCGTCAGATCGCCCGCGGCGGGCCGGTCACCGTGACCGACCCGGGCATGACCCGGTACTTCATGAGCATCGTCGAGGCTGTCCAGCTCGTCCTCCAGGCCGCGGTGCTGACCAACCACAAGGACCTCTTCGTTCTCGAGATGGGGACACCCGTTCGCATCCTCGAGCTTGCCAAGCTGATGATCCGTCTCGCTGGATTCACTGAGGACGAGGTGCCGATCGTCATCACGGGCGTCCGGCCGGGGGAGAAGCAGGCCGAGCGCCTTCATGGCGACGCCGAGCGCGTCCTGGCCTCGTCGCACCCCTCGATCTCGCGACTTCTCTCCCCGGTCCCGGATACCGTCGAGCTCCAGCGCGGGCTGGAGTGCCTGTCGGTGTCGGTCGCGAAACGCGAGCAAGACGAGGCGCGACGCATGCTGTTCGCGTTGGTGGCGAGCGAGGCCCCCTCGTCCCGCGCTCGGCCGTCCGACGCAGCCCCGGTTCCGCAGGAACCCACGGCGCTGTCATGGGTCCCGGACCGCGGTAGCCTCGTCCCGGTGGAGGGGGTCGCATGGAGCCCGTGAGGTACGGCCGTGCGCTCAGACAGCGCTGGGGACTCGTGCTCGCGTGCACGGTTTTCGGGGCCGCGGTGGCGCTGCTCGCGCCTCCTGCGGTCGGCACGACGAGCGCGCCGTCCAGGCGGCTGGAGGATTACACTTCTTCGGCACACAGTCGCTACGCCAGCGTGGCGGTCATCGGCACGCCTCCGTCCTCGGGCACCGTGAGCTCGCCCCTGCTGGGGCGGACCGACACGAGGTACGCGACGCTGCTGTTCTACCTGAGCGACAACCGCGTCATGAAGGACTTCACTCGGCGCATCGGCTACCACGGAGACGATCCGACGCTGCCGAGCCGCGTGGTCGTCGCCAAAGCGGACCCGCAGACGGGCACTGTCACCCTGACCGGGTACGGCGGCACGCCGCGTGAGGCCACGGCCAACGTCGAGGCGTTCATCGCGTCGGCGCAGGCTCTGTTCACCAAGATGCGCACGACCGCCGGGACCGACACGCTGCGTGAGGCGCGTGCACGCATTCGGTCACTGAGCGCCCGCCTCCACCATCTGTCCAAGAACATCCGAAAGATTCGGGACAAGAGCGGTCTGGCGAGCCCCAACCCGTTGTCGAGCGAGCAAGCGGCGCTGCTGGCGAAGTACCGGACCACGCTCGGCTCCTACGGTGCGGCGTACGACGCTCTGGTCCAGCTGCAGCACCCGTCCGCCTCGGGCGTGGCGGACTTCGTGGTGCTCCATCCGCCTCGGGCCAACCAGGCGACCGAGGTGCCGCCCTCGCTGCTCTACTCAGCGACGTTCCGGGTGGTGATCGGGCTGATCGCGGGCTTCCTGCTGGGCGTCGCCCTCGCCCTGCTACTGGCGCACTTCAGCCGGCGCATCACCTCGCGGGAGCGCCTCGAGCGGGTTCTCGGCGTCCCGGTGCTTGCCGAGATCCCGCGGCGAGCCAGGCCCCTGGTTGCCCTGTTCCGCCTCCGGCGGTCGAGACAGCTGTCGCGGGCCTTCGAGTCGCTGGCCCTGCTCCTGCTCGACGCGCTGCCCCTGAGGCCTAGCGAGGCGGTCTCGCTCGAGAACGACGAGGTGATCGCATCCACGCGCGTGGTGGGCGGACCCGCGTCGGTCCCCGCGCGCGTGCTCGGCTCGAGCGAGCGCTCGCCGCGGCCGTGCCTGCTCGTGTTCACCCGACCGGCCGGGGAGCCCGTTTACGACAGCGTGATCGTCGGCGCAACGAAGGCGCTCGCAGCCGTCGCCGGTCCCGTGACGTTGCTGCGCCGGGGGCGCGACGGTACATCTTCAGCGGGGCACCACCACGCGCCTCATGTTCAGCCATCCGGCCAGTCGGCGCCCACGCCGGTGGGGCCTGTCGTGACGATCGTGGAGCTCAGCGCGGGAGGCGCGGACGTCGCGTCGGCGGACGTGGGGGCAAGCCCACTGGCAGTGGTGAACGCAGGCGACGCCTCCTCTCCCGAGCTGATCGGGGCAGCACGCTCGGCGGACGCCGTGGTGATGATCTGCCAATACGGTCGCACTCGCGTGGACGACGCCGAGCGCGCCGCCGAGCTCGTGCGGCTGGCGGGCGGGACGCCGATCGGTGCCGTGCTGGCCGAGGTGCCCTCGTACGCCTTGCGACAGCCGGTCCGCCGTCGCTGGCCACGCATCCGTGGGTCGTCCCTTCGGCGGAGGCGCGCATGACGGACCTCCGTGCGATCCGCGCCTCCGTGACGACTGCCCACGGCGCGGCATCGACGAGGCCGAGTCCTGCGTGCCGGCGCCCTTTGCCGAGCTCCGCTTTCGCCACGTGGGGCGCCGAGGAGGTGTGGGGGTGACGCGCGTCCCGCGCACGTTCCTGCTCATCGGTCTCCCCCGATCTGGGACCACGTTCCTGGCGGAGATCCTGGGCCGGCTAGCCGGAGCGCCCCCAATGCACGAGCCGGACAACGAGAAGGAGCACGTCGGTGCGCTCCTGGCCAAGCGAGGTCTGGGTCGCTTCCCGGCACTGCGGCCGGGTGAATCCGCTCCGGGGTACCGACGCCTCTGGGAACGGGCGCTGACCCAGCCTCCGAGAGCCGGTCACCCGCGCTGGTCTACGCGGTCTCGCGTGACCGAGGTGGCCGTACGGACCGCGGACCGCCTGCCTCCGGCGGTGTCCCGGATCGCGCCACGCCGCGTGGGGCATGCAGCCCGGTCTCCCCTGGGGTCCGCCGTGGTCAAGAGCGTCCACGCCCCGCTGGCGGCGGAGTGGCTGAAGACTGAGTTCCCCGATCTGACGGTCGTCGTCATCGTCCGGCACCCGGCAAACATCCTGGCCAGCTGGCTGGAGCTGGGTCTGGCGGACCGAGACCGGCGGCTCGACGAGCGCTCCGACGTACGCCGGACCTGGCTGGAGCCGTGGGCGGTCAGGTTGCCCGGCGCCGACCCGATCCAGCGGGCAGCTTGGCAGGTCTGCCTGCTCCAGTCCGCCTTGCTCGACCAGGCCGGCCGGCACGCCACATGGCACCTGGTCGAGCACGAGGTCCTCTGCCGAGACCTCGAGGGGCAGAGCCGCGCCCTCGCCGACCGGCTGCAGCTTCCCTGGAGTGGGGACGTCTCCGACCACCTCCGGGCGTCCGACCGACCCGGCACGGCCTACTCGCTGGCCAGGCGGGCAGTCGAGCAGCCAGAGCGGTGGCGGGAGCGACTCCCTCGCGAGGCGCGAATCCGCCTCGCGGACGTCATTGTCGAGTTCCCCCACCTCGATCGATGGCACGATGTCGCCATGACGGGCTAGGGGAAAAGCACGCGATGCTCAACGCTGCCGCACATCCGCCCCCACCGCACGTAGAACGCCCGAGTCCACCGGGTCCGACAGACGGGGTCCACCGCTGCTCGCGGAAGGTTCAGCATGAGCCAGCCGTAGGTCTTGGCGGTGAGGCCCACGTTGCGCGGCATGCCCTCGCCGCGGAAACGCCTGAACAGGGCGGCTTCGCTGCGCCCGTAGCGCATCAGCTGGGTACGTCGGGGGCGGGCGGCCGCTCGATCCCGCCTGGCCACGACCGGCTCGGTCGCGCTGACGAAGCGGTGACCAGCGAGCTGGGCCCGCCAGCACAGGTCGATGTCCTCTCCGACCTGCAGCTCCTCGTCGAACCCGCCGATCCGCAGCAGCACGGCGCGACGGATCGCGAGGTTGGCGCCGAGCCCGGCCGGCAGGAAGCCGAAGTGGGAGGCATGGCTGACCACGGTCTTCCCCTGCTCTCCGCCGTTGAGCGACGCGAAGTCGCAGGCTCCAGCCACGACGTCGGCGTCGGGCAGCTCGTCAACGAGAGCTTGCAGCCAGCCCGGCGCCACGACATCGTCGGCATCGCAGAACGCGACTGCGTCCGCGACCGAAGTGGCGACGCCGCGGTTGCGAGCGGCCGCCGGGCCGGGTCGGTCGGAGGCGTCGACGACACGCACGCGCCCATCCCGCGTGCTCCAAGCGGCGGCGAGCTCGAGGCTCCCGTCGGTCGAGCCGTTGTCGGCCACCACGATCTCGAACGGCACCCGACATTCCTGTGTTGTCACAGCGTGCAGCTGCGCGGCCAGGTCGCCTACGTTGTCCAGCAGGGGGATCACCACCGATACGGAGGTGACGGGCGCCCGGTCCACGCCGGTCATCATAGTGGCGGCCATCCTCGTGGACCGTCGGCACCGCGAAGGGGGCGGACGTGAGCGCCCCGACTCGGCTACGCGTGCTCCACGTCATCAAGTGCCTTGACCGCGGCGGCGCAGAGAACCTCATCGCCGCGACCCTTGAGTCCAGCTCTTCGCCCGAGGTGGTGTACGAGGTGGCCTTCGCGCGCAGCGACATGGCGGCGCTTGTGCGAGAGCTGAGCAGCCAAGGGCAC
>Ga0308176_10003497_pt1 | contig 10073 bp, 6 predicted proteins | sample PhyCR2_3_FD_203890 | JGI IMG/M metagenome (GOLD analysis project Ga0308176, IMG submission 203890) | Soil microbial communities from UC Gill Tract Community Farm, Albany, California, United States - DLSLS.C.R2 | ecosystem: Environmental > Terrestrial > Soil > Agricultural land | place: USA... | reverse complement strand
AGGGCGTCCCTGGGATGCCACCGGACCCGGAGCTCGTCGCGTTCCACCCGCCGGACCAGGTCCCGCAGGGTGCGCACGGTGGTGAGCGCCTCCTGGGTCCAATCGGCGACGCGGGTGCGAGGGTCCTGCTCCAGCGTGCCCCGGATCAGCCTCGTGGCCGCCCGGTCGAGCACCGGCCGCGCCAGCGCCAGCGCGTTGAAGTTGGGGTCGTATCGGAGGCCGATGCCCTCGACCAGGACGCCGGCCCGCCCGAAGTAGACCAGGTTGGACGGCAGCATCAGCGGCCACTCATAGAACGTCTGCAGCACCTGCTCCACCAGCCGCTGAATCTGGCGCGGGGAGACATCGTCGCGGAGCGTCACCGCCATGACGCTTCGCGCGGCATCGCGCACGGTGCCGCGATCCACGTCCGGGTCGAGAATGCCCAGCTCGTAGAACCCGTTGATCACGCCCTCCACATCCTGCCGGGCCGAGGCGAGCACCGTCTCGACCAGCCGGCGGCGGGTCTCGCGATCCACCTCCAGCACCATGCCGAAGTCGAGCAGCACCAGCCGGCCGCGGGCGTCCACCAGCAGGTTGCCCGCGTGAGGATCCGCGTGGAACACGCCGTCCTCCAGCATCATGCGGATGTAGGCATCCACCACGGTCTCCAGCAGCCGGTGCAGATCCAGCTCGCCCGAGCCGAGCCGCTCCTGCAGCCGGTCGATGCGGGTGCCCTCCACGTATTCCAGGACCAGCACCCGTCGCGTCACCAGCTCGGTCACCACCTCGGGCACCACGATCCGCGGCTCGGACTGGAAGTTCCGCCGCAGCGTCGCCGCGTTGCGGGCCTCCTCGCGGAAGTCCAGCTCGTCGCGGATGCGCTTGGCGAACTCGCTCACGATGGCGGTGATCGCGCGCGTATTGTGATTGGGAAACAGGACGTTGAGCACGAACAGCACCCGGAACGACACGTCCAGGTCCTCGGCCACGGTGGCCTCGACCCCCGGCCGGAGGACCTTCACCACCACTTCGCGGCCGGCGTACGATGCCCGATGGACCTGCCCCAGCGAAGCCGCGGCCAGCGGCTCAGCGTCGAATCGCTGGAACAGCTCGCTCACGTCCCGGCCCAGTTCCTCGCGCACCACCTGCTGGGCCACTCCGGGGGAGAGCGGCGGCACCTGGTCGGTCAGGGTGCCGATCGCGGAGAGGTAGGGCTCGGGGAGGATGTCCGCCCGCGTGGCGAACACCTGGGCCAGCTTGATGAAGGTGGGGCCGAGGGCGGCCAGCGTGCTGGTGAGCCGCTCGGCACGGCGGCGGTGCTGATCCGCCGATCGGTCGCGCGGCCGGCCGAAGAGCAGATAGCGGCGTCGGTCCAGCAGGAAGGCCAGCACGAACGGCACGAGCCGGCCGAAGATGACGAGGGCCCGCACTAGGTCAGAGCAGCAGCCATCCCGCGAGGCCCAGGAGCAGCAGGAAGCCGCACACGTCCGTGAAGGTCGTGACGAAGATGGATGACGCGATGGCGGGATCGATGCGATACCGCTCGAGCACCACGGGGATGAAGCCGCCGGCAAACCCGGCGACCAGCAGGTTGCCGGCCATCGCCAGGAACACCACCAGGCCGAGCCGGCCCTGCTCGCCCATCAGGGCTGCGACCAGCCACACCACCGCGCCGATGGCGAGCCCATTCACGACGCCGACCAGCACCTCCTTGCCGACCACGCGGACGAACAGGTGGGTCGGGACCAGGCCCAGCGCGAGGCGGCGGACCGTGACGGCGAGCGCCTGGGTGCCGGCGTTTCCGCCCATCCCGGCGATGATCGGCATCCAGATCGCCAGCGCGACGGTCCGCTGCACCGTCCCCTGAAACAGATACACCACCCCGCCGGCCAGAAATGCCGTGAGCAGGTTGAGACAGAGCCAGGGCAGTCGGCTTCGCACGGCTTCCCGCCAACCGGCCGCCAGGGCCTCGCCGGCCGAGACGCCGCCGAACCGCAGCAAGTCCTCGGTCGACTCGTCCTCGACCACGTCGATCACGTCGTCGAACGTCACCCGTCCCAGCAGGTGACCGCGATCGTCCACCACGGCCAGGCTGGGCAGGTTGTAGCGGGCCAGCAGGCGGGCGACCTCCTCCTGGTGGACCTCGGGACCGACGGTCGCTTCGGCCGGGGCCATGAACTCACGCACCTTCCGCTCGGGGCGGCTCACCACCAGGTCCTTGAACGGCAGCACGCCCACCAACCGCCCAACCCGGTCCAGGACGAAGACCTGGTAGAACTCGGTGACGGCCTCGGCCTGCCGGCGGATCTCCTCCAGCGCCTCGCCCACGGTGGCCATGTCGCGCACGGTCACCACGTGGGTGGTCATGCGCCCGCCGGCGGTCTTCTGGTCGTAGCTGAGCAGCCGCTCGACGTCGGCGCGGTGCTCGAGGGTGGAGAGGATCCGCTCCTGATCGGCACGCGGGAGGTCGCCGAGGATGTCGGCCGCGTCGTCGTCCTCGAGCTCCTCGACGATCTCGGCCGCGCGCTCCGGCGCCAGTGAGGTGAGGGTGTCCTCGGCCAGCGAGGCCTCGGGCATCTCGACCAGCGCCTGGCTCGACAGCTCCGGCGGCAATGCCTGCACCACCGTCAGGCGGTCATGCTCATCGAGGGCCGCGAGCACATCGGCCAGGTCGGCCGGCTCGAACTCGCGGGCCCGGCGGACGAAGACGGTGATCTCGCCCGTTCGCACCAGGTCCACCATGCGCCTGACTTTGTCGTCGGATGACGTCACGGCGCGCTCGGCTGGCGCATCACGAGCCGCTCGGCTGGAGCGTCACGGGCGGGGAGGCGCCGGAGCGGATTACCAGCCGCTCGATCCGGGTAGGCGAGGCCTGCAGCACGTCGAACTCGAGGCCGCCGACGGCGAACCGCTCGCCGGCGTTGGGGATGCGTCCCGCCCATTCGGCGAGCAGGCCCGCGAGCGTCGTGGACCTTCCCTCGGGCAGCGTGACGCCGAAGCGCTCCTCGATGGCCTCGGGCGACACGTTGCCGTCGGTCTCGAACAGCGCCGGCCCCGCCGCCGGGGAGGCTCGGACCTCGTTGTCGTGCTCGTCGTAGATCTCGCCGACCAGCTCCTCCAGCAGATCCTCCAGCGTGGCGATACCGAGCGTGCCGCCGAACTCGTCCAGTACCACCGCCAGGTGGCGGCGCTCGCGCTGCATGTCGAGCAGGAGATCGCCGCAGTTCCGGCTGGCCGGCGTGACTGCCAGCGGGCGCACCGGCAGCGGAGCGCCGGGCTGCAGCCGGAACAGATCGAACGCGTGGAGCATGCCGATGATGTCGTCCAGGGTCCCGCGATACACGGGAATCCGGCTGTAGCCGCTCTGGGCGAACACCATCCGGATGTCCTCCAGCGCGGCGTTCTCGTCGATGGCGACGATGTCGGTGCGCGGCGTCATCACCTCGCGCACCGGCCGGACGCTGAACGCCATGACCCCGCCCACCAGGAACAGCTCGTCGTCGGCGCGCAGGCCGACCGCGGCCCCTTCGCGCCAGATCGAGCGGAGATCGGTCGGGCGGGTGGCCACCCGCGCGGGCAGAAACAGGCCCACCACGCGGGACCAGGGCCGGAGCACGGGGATGACCCGATCGGCCACGGTTTCGGCCCGGGGCTGGGTCAGCCGGCGGGGCACCAGATAGGCGCCGAACAGCACCAGCGGCACGCCGAGCACCGCCAGGGCCACGACCACGCGGGGCGCCCCGGAGCCCGCCATCGCCGGGAGCGCCGCGCCCACCAATAGCACGCCAAGGGAGGTCGTGGCCGACGCGGCGGTGAGATAGTGGTCCACCTGCGAGAGCCAGGCGAGCGAGGGCGCGGCGCCGCGGAGCCGGCGGCTCACCGCGCGGGTGAGCTCGGCGCGACTCACGGTGATGAGCGCGGCGCCGGCCGTGGCGCCGAAGGCGGCGACCGCCAAGCCCACCAGCATCGCGAGCCAGATCATGGCAGCGCCCGCTCCGCCGTGTTGAGCGGCGCCTCGACCGGCGGACGGAACACGGCCACGCGACGCACCCGCCTGCGGATCACCTGCTCCACCACCAGCCGGTACCCGTCCAGATCGATGGTTTCGCCCGCCCGGGGCACCCGGCCGAACTCGGCCAGGACCAGGCCGCCCACGGTGCTCACGTCCTCCCGGTCGAAGCTGTGGCCCAGCGCGGCCTCGAGCTCCGCCAGCGACACACCGCCCTCGACCCGCAGCTCGTTGTCGGCCACGACCTGAATCGGGGCCACCTCGTCGATGTCGCGCTCATCCTGAATCTCACCGACGATCTGCTCGAGGATGTCCTCGAGCGTCACCAGGCCGGCGGTGCCGCCGAACTCGTCCACCACCACGGCCAGATGGCTCGGGCCGCGCTGAAAGTCGCGCAGCTGGCGGTCGAGCGGCTTGCCCTCGGGCACGAAGGCGGCCGGCCGGATCAGCGTCTGCCACGGTGTCTGGTCTTCGGCGCTGGCCGCGAGGATGTCCTTGGCGTAGATCACCCCGGCCACCGCGTCGGGGTGACCGTCGAATACCACCAGGCGGGCGTGCTCGGAGCTCCTCAGGGTCTCGGTGACTTCCTCGCGGTCGTTCGACGAGTCCACCGCGACGATGTCGATCCGCGGCGTCATCACCTCGGCCACCGTGGTATCGGCGAGCGAGAAGACGCCGGTGAGCATGTCGCGCTCGGCGGCGCTGGCGTGCGCCCGGGGGCGGGTCGGGGTGGCGAGGCGGGCGCGAGTATCGGCCCAAGCGGCGAGCCGCAGCAGATGGCAGAACGGCGCGAGCGTCGCCGCCGCGCCGCGCCGCGCGGGCGCCGTAAGCTCGGGCGCCACCACGGCCAGGAGCCGAGGCAGCAGGTCGCCCAGCACCCACACCAGCGCCACCGCGAGCCCCAGGCGCAGCAGTCCCGCGGCCGGCGGCCGCGCCCACCACGCCACCGCGCCGCCGGCGGCCGCGCCGGCCAGCACCAGCAACGCGAGGTGCGCGACGTGCAGATTGCGGGACAGCGTGCCGGCGCCGACCTCGTTGGAGAACTCGCCACCCAGGGCGCGCGGCAGGTCGGCGTCGGATTCCGCCGCGAGCGCGAGCCACGCCGCCCACAGCGTGAGGGCCGCGGCCACCAGCGGCGCGATGAAGAGCTGCAGCATCGCCATCATGCGAGGGCGCTCACATAGCGCTCCTGACGGCGCCACATCGGCGACGTGGTCCGATCCGGCCCCTCCGGATGGTCCCGCCCGAGCGCGTGCAGCGTCCCGTGCACCACCAGCCGGATGAGCTCCTGCCGGAGCGGAATGCGGCGGCTCCGTGCCTCGCGCGCAGCGACCCAGGCGCAGACGTAGACGTCCCCCACCGTGGTCCCGCGGGGATCGGCCAGGGCGAAGCTGAGCACGTCGGTCGCCCGGTCGTGGCCCTTGTAGCGGCGGTTGAGCCGGCGCATCGAGTCGCGTCCCAGAAAGGTCACCGAGACGAGCGCGCGCCGCCGCTCACCGGTGAGCACGGCCTCGACCACCCGGCGCACCAATGCGGCCGGCAGCGGCAGGCGTCGCCCGCTGACCGACACGTCACTGCCGCTCGGCGGTCTGGAATTCCGGCGTGATACCGCCGCTGGCACGGGGATACCCGATGCGCTTGTGGTAGGTGCCCGACATGACGCGGGCGAACTCGCGCTTGACCCGGTCGATGTCGCGCAGGGTGAGGGGCGCGTCTTCGAGCTGCCCGGAGGCGAGCTTCTGCTGGACCAGCAGGTCGATCGCCTCGCGCACCTTGTCGGGCGTAGGATCGGGCAGCACGCGGATGGCGGCCTCGGCCGAATCGGCCAGCATGGCCACCGCGGTTTCCGCCCGCTGCGGACGCGGCCCCGGGTAGCGGTACTCGGCCGGGTTGGCCACTCCATTGGGAGAGGCCCGACGCGCCCGCATGAGGAAATAGGTGATCTCGGTGGTCCCGTGATGCTCCGGAATGAACGAGCGTACGATGGGCGGCAGGCCCGCCGTCTCGGCCAGGGCGATGCCGTCGAGCACGTGCTGGCGGATGATGCGCGCCGAATCGACCGGCGGAAGCTGGTCGTGCGGGTTGGGGCCGCCGCCCTGATTTTCGACGAAGAAGCCGGGCGCCGTGAGCTTGCCGATGTCGTGGTAGTAGCACCCGACCCGCGCGAGCAGCCCGTTGGCCCCGATGATGTTGCAGGCGGACTCGCACAGGTTGGCCATCGCCAGGCTATGGGCCCAGGTGCCCGGCGCCTCCAGCGCCAGCCGACGGAGCAGCGGCCGCCCGAGGTCGGACAGCTCGAGCAAGGTGAGATCGGTGGTGATCCGGGTGGCGGACTCGGCCAGCGGCATGACCAGCATCGCGAGCGCGGCGCTGGCCAGCGCCATCAGCGACCCGAGGAAGGCGCTGGCCACGATCGTCACCAGGCCCCAGTCCTGCAACAGGCCGATGGTGAGCGACGCGAGCATGCTGGCGCCCGCGACGACGGCGACCGTGAGGTAGAGGTGCCGGCGTCGGCGGACGGCCCGGATGCCGATGGCGCCGGCCACGCCGCCCATGAGGCCGAAGAACAGAATGCCGCTCTCGCGGAGGGCCCACTGCCCGTCGAGCAGCACCGCCAGCGTGAACGCCGCGAACACGCCGATCCGCCCGGTGTAGAGCAGGGTCACCAGAATGGCGGCGAAAGGTATCGGCACCATCTCGGGCCGGATGGGCAGCAGCTGCGTCGTTGCGGCGGTGATCAGCACGACGAGCGAGAACAGGGCGCCGAAGAAGGCCATCTCCAGTACCTCGCCGTAGGTCTCTCGGCGATAGAACAGAATGAGCAGCCAGAACACGCTCAGCACCAGCGTGTTGTACAGCAGCCCGCCGACGGCGCCTTCGGTCCAGAACCCGGCGGTGCCGCGCCGCTCGAGCTCCTGGTGCAGGCCGATGAGCTTGCTCTGCTGGTCCTCGGTGACCACCTGTCCCGCGACGACGATCCGCTCGCCGGCGCGCACGCCGAACCGGACCGGATCGACGCTGGCCCGCAGCCGCTCGCGCCGAGCGCTCGTGAGCAGCGGGTCCGGCACCACCGTCGGATGGTAGAACGTCCCGACCAACCGGCGCAGGGTGCGCTGGCCGACCGGATCCTCCACCACGATGCCGGCGACCTCGGCCTGCTCCATCAGATCGGCGAACGTGAGGATGGAGTCCCGGGCCACCACCCGCTCGGTGTCGTTCCGGCGCAGCGTGACCTGGCGGCTGGGCTCCCCTCGAATGACGCCCGCGTCGGCGACGCCGCGTGAGAGACTCTCGCCCAGGAAGTGCGTGACCAGGTCCCGCATCAGCCGGCGGTGGGTCGTGTCGTCCAGGAAGTGGATCTCTTCGGGGCCGAGATGGGCCTGCGCGGCGACGGCGCGCACCAGCTCCGGGCCCTGCGCCTCGGCCCGGTCGAGATCGGTGAAGAAGTCGCGCGCCGCCGTGAGCGAGGAGTCGTAGGCGGTGGCGCTGAAGCGGTAGACCGGCTGCGCGGTGAGAGCGCGGGTCTCGCCCTCGCGGGCCAGCTCGTCGGTGGACTTGCGGACCTGATAGGGGAACGGCGCCACCACGGTCCGCTCGGCGCGCTGGCCGACATCGGGTACCCGCGACAGCACGGCCGCCGGCGGCGGAAACAGCGCATAGGTGAGCAGCGCCGTGACCAGCAACGGCAGCCACCGGACCGCGTGGTAGCGAATCCGGTCGGTCAGCGATTCCCCCGTGGAGCTCCGGGATGCCTCGCGGCGAGCCATCAGCCGATCTGATCCTCCGCATAGGCCTTGATGATCTCGCGAACCAGCCGGTGGCGTACGACGTCCGCCTCGTGCAGGTAGCAGAACGCGATTCCCTCGATGCCCGGGAGCACGCGCTCGACCTGCACCAGGCCCGAGTCCTCACGCTTGGGCAGGTCGATCTGGGTCTTGTCACCGGTCACCACGGTCTTGCTGCCCACCCCCAGCCGGGTGAGGAACATCTTCATCTGCGCGCCGGTGGCGTTCTGCGCCTCGTCGAGAATGATGAACGCGTCGGCCAGGGTGCGGCCGCGCATGTACGCGAGCGGCGCGATCTCGATGGTCCGGGTCTCGAGCGCGCGCTGGACCCGGTCGTGCGGCATCATGTCTTCGAGGGCGTCGTACAGCGGCCGCAGATAGGGATCGACCTTGGCCTGGAGGTCACCCGGCAGAAAGCCGAGCGACTCGCCGGCCTCGACCGCCGGGCGGGCCAGGATGATCCGCTTGACCCGCTTCCGGGCCAGTGCCTCCACCGCCTTGGCCACCGCCAGGTAAGTCTTCCCGGTGCCGGCCGGACCGATCCCGACCACGATATCGTGGTTGCTGATGGCCTGGAGATAGTCCCGCTGGCCCTGGGTCTTGGGCACGATGGCGCGCCGAAGGCCGGGCAGCACGATCTTGCCGTCGGCCGGCTGGGCGGGCAGGTCGGTCGGCGGCCCCTCCGCCGCCAGCCGGTACACGTCATCGGGCGATACCGGCTCGCCCATCCGCGCCAGATCGAGCAGCCCCTGGACCACGGGCGTGGCCCGCTCGATCTGGTCCGCGGTGCCGCTCAGGGTCACCGCGTCCCCCCGGAACGACACGCGGATCCCGAGGGTCCGCTGGAGCTCGAGCAGATTGGCATCGTTCACCCCCGCGAACAGCAGCGGGTCCGCGCCTTCGGCGGACAGGCGATGATGGCTGTCGTCGGCCATGGCTATTCGTCCACGGGCTTGAGGTGCAGCGCCCGCAGATCCTTGGGGTCCACGGCGGTCGGCGCGCCCTCGAACAGCGCACGGGCGGCCGTCGTCTTGGGAAACGCGATCACGTCGCGCAGGGAGGGCGCCCTCGCCAGCAGCATCACGATCCGGTCGAACCCCAGCGCGAACCCGCCGTGCGGCGGCGCCCCCGCCGAGAGGCCGTCGAGCAGGAAGCCGAACCGGCGCCGGATCTCCGCCTCGGGAATGCCGAGCAGCTCGAAGATCCGGCGCTGCAGCGCGGGATCGGTGATCCGGATGGACCCGCTCCCGAGCTCGTTGCCGTTGTAGACCGCGTCGTAGTGGAGCGCCCGCGCGTGGCCGGGATGGGTGGCGAGCGTGCCCAGGTCCGCGGGGTGCGGCGCCGTGAACGGATGGTGCGCCGGCACGTGCTGGTTGCTTTCGGGATCGAGCTCGAACAGCGGAAAGTCCACGATCCAGGCAAAGGCGTGATCGGTGGCCGGGCGCGTCTCTGGCCGGCGGATCAGGGCCGAACGCACCGCGTGGAGCGCCGGCGACGTCACCGCGTCCGGTCCCGCGACCGCGAGCAACAAGTCGCCTTCCGAGCCGCCGAGGCCGGTAAGGAACTCCAGGCCGACCGCCTTGACGCCCTGCCCTTCCCACCCGGCCGCGGTCCGTCGCGCCCAGACCAGACCACCCGCCTTGGCCTCCTTCACAGCTGCCGCCAGCCCGTCGAGATCCTTCCGGCTGAGCGCGGCGCCGGGCACCACCAGCCCGCGGAGCCGTCCCCCCTTGGCCCGCGCCTCGGCCAGGAACGGAGCGGCGTCGCCGCCGAGCAGTCCGGTCAGGTCGCGGAGCTCGAGCCCATAGCGGAGATCGGGCTTGTCGATGCCGTACCGCTCCATGGCGTCCCGCCAGGCGAGCCGCGGGAAGGGCCGCACCACCTCGACACCGCCCTCGTTCCAGAGGTCCACCAGCACGCGCTCCACCACCGCCTGGATGTCTTCGGCGGAGATGAACGAGGCCTCCAGGTCGATCTGGGTGAACTCGGGCTGCCGGTCGGCGCGCAGATCCTCATCGCGAAAGCAGCGGGCGATCTGGAAGTAGCGGTCGTAGCCCGCCACCATCAGCAGCTGCTTGTAGATCTGGGGCGACTGCGGCAGCGCGTAGAACTCGCCCGGGTGCACCCGGCTCGGCACCACGTAGTCGCGTGCGCCTTCCGGTGTGGGCTTGGTGAGAATCGGCGTTTCGATCTCGAGGAATTCGAGGTCGCTCAGGGTGCGCCGGGCCCGCTGCAGCAGGCGGTGGCGGAGGACGAGGTTTCGTTGCAGCTCCGGACGGCGCAGGTCAAGGACGCGG
>Ga0308176_10003496_pt1 | contig 10074 bp, 8 predicted proteins | sample PhyCR2_3_FD_203890 | JGI IMG/M metagenome (GOLD analysis project Ga0308176, IMG submission 203890) | Soil microbial communities from UC Gill Tract Community Farm, Albany, California, United States - DLSLS.C.R2 | ecosystem: Environmental > Terrestrial > Soil > Agricultural land | place: USA... | reverse complement strand
ATTTGAAAGATGCCGCCCGGTCGCGCGTCCATCTCGGCCCGCGACACACGCCCCCAGGCTCTGGGCATGTACCACTCCTTGATGTGCTCCGGCTTCGTCAGCGCATCCCAGACGAGGCGCGCGGGAGCGTCGATGAAGCGCTCGATGGCGATGTCGAGCGTCGGATCGAAGGTGTATTGCTGGCTCATGATTTCTGCTCCTTCTCCTTGAGTTGCTTGACGTATTCGTCGAAGCGGTCGAGTCGCGATTCCCACAACCGGCGACGCTCGGTCAGCCAATCTTCGACGACCTTGAACCGTTCGGGTGCGATCTCGTAGGTGCGCACGCGGCCACGCTTCTTCGATTTGACCAGCCGGCTCTGTTCGAGGACCGAGAGGTGCTGGACGAACGACGGGAGCTGCATGTCGAACGGTGCCGCCAGCTCGCTCACGGTGGCGGGCCCCGCCGAGAGGCGCTCGAGGACTCTGCGTCGAGTCGGGTTGGACAGGGCGTGAAAGACGACGTCTGCGGCTGCGGCTTGGACCATCGCGATGCCTGTCGACTGGTTGGATATCGTGGTGACTGCAGAGAGTCTAACGTCGGTAAATACTAAGGGCAATACCTAAGTAAAGAAGGGAAGTGTTGCGCGAGTCCGATGTCGATGATCGAGCTCGTGCAGACTCTCGCCCCCTTGTGATGAGCGAGTATTCCAGGAATCAAAGGGCAGTCGCTGCGGCGCTCAGCCGGATGTCGTGCACATCTTCGACACGCGAACGAGCAGCGCCTTGAAGGCCGGCATCGCCCGTAGTGGGTCCAGACCCGGCTCGCAGTGCAGGTGCAGTTGGAAGTGCGAATCGGTCCTCGGATCGAATCGCTCGAGAAAGCGAACCGCGCGCGCGCGGTCGCCCAGCACCGAGTATCCCCACGAGACGTACACGGCGCTGTGGAGCGCGGGGTGAAGCGTGTCCACCAGCGCGAGGGCGCGGGCGAACAGCGTATCGGCGGCGGGACGATCTCCGCGCTGCATCGCGACGACCGTCAAGCCGATCCAGCCGACGACTTCGTCCGGGCCGGGACCCAGCCGGATCGCCGCACGGAAGTTCTCGGTCGCTCGGAGTGGATCGCCACGCAGCAACTGCGCGAGCGCGAGTTGCTGGCGCGCGAAGTAGTACGCCGGATCGATGCGCAGCGCGCTGTCGGCCCAGACGAGCGCGCTGTCCGGCTGCCGTATCCAGGCGTAGTGCTGCGACAGAAAGCCGAGTGCCTGGCGATGTGTCGGGTCGAGCCGAAGGACGTGCTGCCACGACGCGACCGCGCGGGCCGGCTCGAGGCTGTCGTCCCACGCGACCGCGGCATAGTGCCACGCATCGGCGTCGTTGGAGTCGAGCGCGATGGCCTTCTGGTACGCCAGTAATGTGTTGCGACGCGAGCTCGGCTCGAGATCGGCGATCGTCAGTCCGCGTGCGACCCAGACATACGAGCGCGTGCTGTCTGCTTCGAGCGCATGATCGCTCGCTTCGTACATCAACTCGAGCGCCCGATCGCGAGAGATGCCGAGAAGCCGATAGCCCCGAACGCGCGCGCGCTGCAGTGCGGTGGCGAGGCCGGCCCAACCCTCCGCGAAGTTCGGGTCGCGCTGGACGGCCGATTGAAGAAGCGTGACGGCGTGCTGAGTGGATGCCTCCGTCCGGCGGTCGATCTGAAAGCGTCCGCGAAGAAACAGATCGTACGCAATCGAATCCGTGGTCGGCGCCTGGGAGACTCTCGCTTTCCGCGGTCGGTCCAGCATAGTGAGAATCTCACTGGCCGCCAGCTCGGGAAGCTCGTGTACCCGGCCGAGTGAACGCCGCACGATCCGCTGTCCCTTGAACTCGCCTGCCGGTTCCGTCGTGACCACCAGCTTTACCTCGACGGAGTCCGCCAGGCGCGCCGCGGTCGCCCTGACGGCGTACCCCCTCGCGAGTCGCGCCGAGTCAGTGACGAAGACCCGCACAGCGTGCGAGGCGGCGAGCGCGGCGCTCACGTCCTGCTGGAGCGTGGCCGCGAGGTACGCGCTGGCGGTATCGCCGCCCGCCGTCGTGAACCGTCCAATGCGAACGGACGGCGTCTCCGCCGGCGCATGCGTGCGAGACTGAGTAGCCCACACTGCAAGCGCCACGGTGAGCACCAGCACGGCGACCGCGAAGAGACCGAGCTTCAATGGCCGGCGCTCGGGGGGCGCGACGCGCGGCGATGCAATGGTCGCGGCGACGACGTTCCCCACGACCACTCCTCGCCCGAGGAGTGCATCGCTGAACGCCGCCGCGTCGGGGAAGCGATCGACAGCAGAACGGCTCAGCGCGACGGCGAGCGCGTCGTCGATGTACTGCGGCACGCCATCGCGGAGCCGGCGAAGCGGCCGCACTGGATCGGACAGCTGCTTCGAGAGCACGACACGCGGATTCGGACCGCTGAACGGCGGCTCACCGGCGAGCATCTCGTAGACGACGCACGCGAGGGAATAGACGTCGCTTCGCGCGTCGATGTTGCGCTCCGCGGTCGCCTGCTCCGGGCTCATGTACGCGGGCGTGCCGATGGTGATGCCGGTCCCTGTGATGCGGTCGGTGGCGGCATCGAGCGAGCGCGCGATCCCGAAGTCGCTGAGAAGCGACGGCGCTGCGCCCGCATGTGGTGGTCCGAGAAGGATGTTCTCGGGTTTGATGTCGCGGTGGATGACGCCCGCCGCGTGCGCGTACGCAAGCGCCGATGCGACCTCCGACGCGATCCGAACCGCTTCGGTCAGTGTCAGCTGCTGTTCGCGGTCGAGTCGTGCGCGCAGCGTCTCGCCGTCGACGTAAGGCGTTATGTAGTAGAGCAGCTCTTCCGCACCAGCGCCGGACGGCACCCGGCCCGAGTCGAGCAACGGCAGGATGTGCGGATGCTGCAGCCTCGCCGTGATCCTGATCTCCGCGAGGAAACGCTCGGCGCCCATCAGTGCGCCGAGGTCCTCGTGCAACACCTTGATCGCGACGGAGCGCCCGTGTCGCAGATCGTCTGCGAGATAGACAGTTGCCATGCCGCCGCGACCGAGCTCTCGTCGGACGCGGTAGTGGTCGGCGAGCTCCTGCGAGATGCGCTCGGCGATTGAGACGCCGACGGGGTCGGCCATGGTGGGGAACCTTGCTGATCAGCGGGCGAAGTTGGCTTCGGCCGGCGCTCGCCGCCAGAGGCAACCACTTCCGCCCTTGCGATCACCCTCGGCGTGGCGGGCATCTCGTCTACCTTGCGCCCACGCTGATCGCCGAGCTCCTGATACCGTCTCGATCGGTGGAGTGGTGCACCATCTCGAGCGGGGCCCGGCGACGCACGCACCGTGAGCAACGCTACTACTGCTGGCGCCGGCAAATCGCCGGCGCCAGCAGCCACGGTCACTGCACGCTGAACGCCACGTGCGACACGATCTGCATCCCCGTCGTCAGATCCCCGACGACGTCGAGCTGCGTCGTCCCCGGCGTGAGCACTCCCGCGTCGACCAGCGACTGCCGGTCGAAGCGCAGCGTGATGCTCGACGTGCCGGTGACGTCGGTCTTCACCTTCACCTTCTTCGCGCTCGCGCCGACGCCTCCCACGCGAACGCTCGCGACGTCCAGCAGCGTCACGTTCGCCCGGTTGTCGGAGTAGAGCGTGACCTTGATGTCGCCGTCGAGATCCGTGATCGAGAGTGAGCCAGGCGTCGCGGTGCCGTTGACCGGACGACGCGACACGTCCACCGCGAGTGACTGCGTACCGCTCGCGCCGTCCTTGTCGGTCACGGTGAGCGAGACGGTGTAGGTGCCGATCGCGAGATAGCTCTTCGTGCCCGCGATCGACGCGCCGGATTGCGCGAGCGTCGCCGTCGACGACGTGCCGTTCCCCCACGCGAGGACCGATTGCCACGGTGCATCGCTACCCGGATCGGAGAAGCCTCCCGCCACGCTCACCGCATCGCCCGAGAGGATCGACAGCGGCGACGTCGCGCTCAGCGACACCGACGGGGCGACGTTCGCGATCGCGACGCTGCGCGTCGTCGTCTTCTGCCACCCGAACGCATCGCTCACCGTGAGCGTCACCGTGTAGTTGCCGTTGTCGGCGTAGCTGTGGCTCGGTGCGACGCCCGTGCCGATGCTGCCGTCGCCGAACTGCCACGCGTAGCTCAGGCTCTCGGTGCGACCGAGATCGGTGCGGCCGAGGTCGGGGTCGCTGCTCGCCGACGCATCGAAGGCTACGACAGACCCTTCCGTCGCGGCGCCGGTGAACGAGAAGCTGGCGATTGGTGAGTGGTCCCCCGCCTCGAGCGCGTCCTGGAAGGACGTCTGCAGCAACGAGAGGACGTCGTAGCTGGTGGACTGTTCGATCCTGTCGACGGTCGTGAGATACTTCTGCCACGGATCGTTCCGCACCCCGGCGACGTTCGGCATGTTGACGGCGAGCACGGTGAGGTTCGACAGGTCGTCCCAGCTCGTGATGCTGCCGCGCGTGAATGGCGCGCCGCCGGTGCTCGGTCCGATCAGCGCGACTTTCCACGTGCTGTCGGGCACGGCGATCTTCCCTTCGTTCTTGAGGAAGACGAGGGCGTGCGACGCGGAGTAGATCGGTCCGGTCACGATGTACACCGCGCGTCCCGCTCTCGCGGAGTCGCCGAGCGCGTTCTCGAACTGGGCCCAGACGCCCTGATTGAGGTCGGCCTGCTGCGGCACGATGTTCGAGAGATAGAACGTCGTCGCGTTGTCCACGTTCGCGACGGTGCGGTCGGCCGAGCGCGCCATGTGACCCCGGTCGAAGCCGCCGTTGGTGTAGTCCGACGTGAAGATCTGCTTGCCCGACGGAAGGTTCGGGTCGGCGGTGAAGCAGTTGCAGCGATCTTCGGTGCCGAACTGTCGGCCGTCGAGCTCATACGCGACCCAGTTCGGCGTGCCGCGCGACTGGTTGTACGAGACGACGTACTGCGGGCGCGTGATCAGGAAGTCGTTCGGGTTCGATGCGCTCGCCGGAGTGGGATCGCCGAACTCGTCGTTGCTCGAGTAGTCGGAGAGTGGCGCGACCGTCGGCGTCTCGATGGTGATCGACGTAGACGAGCCCGTGGTGAACACGTAGGGCGCGCCCCCGGCGATCGGCGTCGCAGTGATGCGGAAGCGCGGCTTCGTCGCCGACGCCGAGACCGCCTGGATGATCACCGCGTTGGGGACCGGCAGCACGTCGGCGATCGACGGGTCGAGCGCTTCGACGGTGAAGGTGGATGGGATGATCGGTCCGCCGCTCCCGGTGCGCGCGGTGAGGAACATGTTCGCCTGGAATCCCGGCGGCAGGCTGGTGGTGTTCCAGCCGACGTCGAGCCAGTTGATGGACGGGGTCGTCACCGTGATCGCGACCAAGCCGGAGACCGTGATGCTGCCGTCGGTCGCCTCGGCGGTGATCGTGACAGGGTTCGGGCTTGCCGTCACGCCCATCACGATGCCGTTCGCGTCGACGGTCGCGACCGAGGGATCGCTCGACGTCCAGGTCGTCGTCGCCGTCGTCACGGTCTGGCCGTTCGCGTCCTGCGGCGTGGCGGTGAGCTGCGCGGTACCGCCGACGAAGGTCGTCGACGAGCCGGTGATGACGACGTGATCGAGCGGGCCGACGGGGAGCGCACCTGGGCAGACGTGCGGCGGCGATGCGCCGTTGCGCGGCGTGGGCGCGGCGACGGCGAAGTCGAGCGACAGGTCCTTCGTGTAGTCGCAGCCCTGCGAGCCGCGGACCGCGGCGGTGCTGTTGCTCGGCGCCGGAGTCGTCTTCGCGCCGCAGTCGGTGGCCGTGGTGCCGAAGCTCACCGCGTCGACGGCGGCCGGGCAGGTGCCGCTCAGCGCCGTCGTCGATGCGACGAGCGCCACCTTGCCCGCGGTGGCGCCCATCGGGATCGTACCCGTCGCGTCAGGCGTCGGCAACACGGTGGTGCCGCCACTCCCCTGCGCTTCCTGCACGAGGTAGTAGCCACCGGCCGGGATCGAGCCGCTCAGCGCGGTCACCTGCCACGACGTTCCCGCGGCGGAGGTGTACTGCACGCTCCAGCCCGCGAGCGGCACGCTCGCTGCGCCGGGATTGAACAGCTCGATGAAGTCGTTCTTGTAGGTCGAGCCGGAATTGCCACCGCCGCCGTACACCTGGCTGATGACGAGGGCGGGTGGCGTCACCCCGCCGATCGGCTGGGGGATGACGACGGAGCGATCGGGTGTGGCGCGGTCGGCACGTCCGTGCACGACAACACGGCGGAGACGACGAGCAGCGCGAGGGGGACTCGTACGCGGGAGGGGTGCATCGGAGTTTGCTGCGGGGGCCTTCGAGCCACTCGCCGCGCGGCGTCGCGCGGCACAGCGTACCTCGGAGCCGGCGAAGGCGGCCGGCGAAGGCGCGGAATGTACGGGCGGGGCTCGGCCGGCGCGAGCGCGGAGGCAACGGGTGAGCGAGACGTGACAGGATCGAAACGCTCCGTGACGGCGCGCGAACCGATCAACGAGCTCGGCCCTGGTGGACCATCCTCCTTAGGGCAAACATTGATGTCCGGGCTCGGTGGGCTGTATTCGCCCGTGGGTGCAACGAGACACCTTCGACAACAGCGTGCGCCTCTTGAACCGCCCGCACCGCCGCAGCATGGTGCCAGGAAGCCGTCTTCGAGTCGTGACGGCTGAATGACGCCCGCCGCCTTGCTCGCCTTCATGCGCAGCCACCGCCTCGCCGTCGAAGCTTCACACGCCGCCGATGGTAGTCCACAGGCCGCTCTGGTTGGAATCGCGGTGACCGACGCGTTCGAGATCGTCTTCGACACACTCGAATCGACACGGAAAGCCCGGAACCTCCGCGCCGACCCGCGCGTCGCCTTCGTCGTCGGCCCGTCCGACGACGCCATCGGGTGCACCGTGCAGCTCGAGGGGCTTGCCGACGAACCGGTCGGCGCCGACCTCGCACGAATCAAGCAGGCCTATTTCGCCGCGACGCCTGGCGGCCCGGATCGTGAATCGTGGACCGGCATCACCTACTTCCGCGTCCGGCCCACCTGGATCCGCTTCAGCGATTTCACCTGCGTGCCTCCGCGGATGGTCGAGTACACCTCGGCGGAGCTGAAGGGCGGCATGGTGGTCGAATCATGAGACAACGTCCGTCCGACATGATGATGGAGCTCGCTACGTTCAGAAAACCTCGTCCGGAATCACACCCATGACCTACCGCGCGCTCTTCCTGATCACCTCAAGTGCAGCGATCGCGGGCTGCGCGAGCTCGGACGTCGTGAGAGAGGCTGAGCCGCTTTCGGCGGTTCAACTCTACAGCAAGCGCGACTCCATCGTCGCACAGATGAAGGGGACGACGATCGACGACTATTTCGAAGTGCTCGCGCGGCTGCTTCCCGGCGGCTTCGGTGGACTCACCGCGAGCTATGTCTGGATGAAGGACCCATCGCAGGCGAGCGAGATGGCTCGCACAGCGAATGTCCTGGCGGCCTGTCCCAGTGGGGGCATCCCGTACCTGGCACTCCTCCAAGGCGGGAACGTGATGCGGGGCGCCTACGACTGGGTGGAGCTTCGCACCTGGTATCGGCAGATACTGGCGAGCGGCCCCTTCGGCGGAAACTCCGCCGACATCGACGAAGGCGTGAACCGCTTGACGTTCACCTTCACGACACAAGCCGAGCTCGAACAGTTCCGCGCGCGGGTCACATCGCTCGGCGTACCAGCGGGTGCGTTGAACCTCGAGATTCGGGGACCCGCGGTCCCACTCTGACGATTCTCGCGTCATCCGATCTGACCCATCGCGAGAGCCCGTGCCGATCCTCCGCATCGAGCCCATAGCGGGATATGCTCCGACGATCGGGCGCCTGGTGTCCATGCTCGCGTACGCGCGTGAGACGCTGATCTCGGCAGTCGAGGGACTCAGCCGGGAGCAACTGGATCACGTGCACGATGATGCGAGCAACTCGATCGGTGCGTTGCTGGCGCACGCTGCGGCCGTCGAGCGAGTCTACCAGCTACTGACCTTCGAGTCGCGTCAGCCCACAGCGGCAGAGGCAGCGGCGTGGTCTTCTGCACTCGAGCTGGGCGAGGCCGCGCGACGGACACTTCGAGGTCGTGCGCTCCAGGAGTATCTGGATGATCTGGAATTCGTACGAGGCGCCACACTCGCCGAGCTCGCACTGCGCGACGACGCCTGGCTGGAGCAGCAACTCGCGCTCGAGCCCGAGATGAATGCGCACTGGGCCTGGTTTCACGTCGCCGAGGACGAGATCAATCATCGCGGACAGATCCGCTGGCTCCGCGCGCGCCTGCCGGCGAGATTCGCGTGAACGGCTCCGCGCGTGGACGGCAACGAGTGGCATCACGCCGACGCTCCTATTGGCGAGCCATGTTACTCGTCGGGGTAGGCGCCTGCGCCTCACTGCACCGCGGCGAGAGCTCCTCGGACTTCTGCGTGGCGCCAGGACCCGGCACCCAAGGGCCGGTTGCCGGACTCACCGACGCCAGCGGACACGCGCCACCGCCCGCTTCGGTGTCCCACCGACTCGCCGGAACCTGGGACGTGTTGACCGTGACCAACGAAGGCGCGTCGCCAGCCAGAGCCGACCGGTGGCAGCTTCGTCTCGTGCCAACCGATTCCACGACGTGGTACCGCTGTCCGCTGGGTGCGTGTCGAACACGCGATGTGGCCGTCGTCGCCGCCGGCGCGCGCGTTCGAAGAGACGTGCCCTTCGACAGCGTCGCACGCGCACAGCGGCGTTCGCGCGACCCGGAGCAGGTCGAGGCGCACTACGAGCCGGCCACCAAGCAGGTGACCTTCTGGTTCGGGCCGTTGATCTTCGACGCGGGAACCTTCTATGAGCTCGACGAGCTCACGGACAGTACCTTTGCGGGGCGCTGGACCGATGGTTCATATGCCATGCTGGCGGTGCGTCGCAGCGGAGTGACGGTCTTCGAGCACCGCCAAGGCTACTTCTGTGCGCGTCGATGAATCGGTGCATGACGGCGTCCACCATCGAGCTTCGCGAATCCGTCTGACGAATCGGGCCCATTGAACCTCCGAGAGTCGATCGCCGCCGCCGTGCGTTGCATCGAGGCCGCTCAGGAACGTGACGGCTCGTTCGCACTGGCGGAGTCGGCGTCGCGCCCACCCGCCACTCGCTCCGACAACCTCTTCTCCACGGCGATGGTCGTCGGCCTTCTCTCGAAGGAGCTTCGCCCGGAGACGCTCGCGCGCGCGGCGGCGTACCTCGTCGCCCGCCGCGACTCGACGGGCTTCTGGGCATGGCTCGCCGACGGCACGATGCCCGCCGACGCCGACGATACGGCGTGCTGCCTCGGCGCACTCGCGTGCGCTGGCGCCCACGTCGACCGTACCGCGAGCGTGAAGCTGCTCCGCCGCTTCTGGCGACTCGGCGGGCCGTTTCAGACCTGGATGACGCGCCGCATGTGGGGATGGGGATCGCGCGAGCGCGACGACGCAGTGGTCAATTGCAACGTGCTCTGGGCGATCCGGGTGCTCGGAGGAACGTCACGACGCGCCGAGCAAGCCGCAGCCACTCGGATCGTGGCTCGAACGCCAGCCGGAACGCGCTACTACTGCTCGGCGGCGAGCGTCGCCTGGGCCGCGGCGCGCGTCGGCATCGCGACGCCGCATCTGGTTCGGCCGGCGGATGCCGCGCTCGCAAATCGCCCGCTCGACTGTGCGCTCTGGCTGCTCGCGAGCCAACGGCAATGGTCGGAGGGCGCTGCGCTCCTGCTCGCGCACCAGGAGGCCGACGGCGGATGGCCGGGCGAAGCGTGGCTGCACGATCACGCCGGCGACTGGGAGAGCCGGTCGGTGACGACGGCCTTCGCGATCGCGGCACTCACACAGACGATCGCACCGGACTGACGCTCGCCTCGGCGCGGCGGTGCTTCAGGCGCAAGAATTCCGCGAGTCCGTGGCCGATGACGCGATGCTGCCAGGTGACCATCGCGACCACGACGATCCAGAGTTGCGGGCGACCGAGCGCCAGCGCCGCGAAAAGGCCGAGCGGCCAGATCGCCTGATAGAAACCAGCGAGTGGCTGGCGCGCGTATCCCTCGAGCGAAT
>Ga0308176_10003492_pt1 | contig 10079 bp, 10 predicted proteins | sample PhyCR2_3_FD_203890 | JGI IMG/M metagenome (GOLD analysis project Ga0308176, IMG submission 203890) | Soil microbial communities from UC Gill Tract Community Farm, Albany, California, United States - DLSLS.C.R2 | ecosystem: Environmental > Terrestrial > Soil > Agricultural land | place: USA... | reverse complement strand
TGAAGCAGGCCTATCGTCTGACCGGGAGCCAGGCGACGCAGATGGGGACCGTAATCTTCGCGTTTGTCGCAGGACACAATGGTCAGGCCGGTTTGATCCAATTGGTCCTGAACGTGACGCTCCCAGATACGCCCGGATCGAGTCAGCGTCGGCGGAAATGGCTCGAGATCAACGCCGAAATTGTCCGGAAATCGTCTTCGGCGGCCATTGCCGTACAGACCGAATCGAAAGAGACGCTGGCATTGCTCAGCCCGGATGAATTGGCCTACGGCGCTGGGCGTCAGATGCCGATCCGAGGGTGCAATCGGGGGAAGGAGATCGTCAACGGACAGCGGTGCCGTCATAGGCGGATCCCGGCAAACGCGGGCATCGATTTATGCACCGCCAAAAAGTGCGTTGACGAGCCGATCGCTATCGGTTTCAAGCCAGGTTTTTGCGGAGGCGGTAATGACTCCGGCCAGATCTGCTGTCCCGTCAATCTGATGTTTCGCGGCTCTCCCGAGTCGACTCAGTCCGACCAGGCGCAGATCCGACTCATTGATCAGTTCGCGCAGCGTGCGCCCAATCTCCTCTCCCCAGCGAAATTCGGCCTCAATATCAACCAACGCGGTGTGCGGATTGAATGAGCCCAGATCGATAAGGCCGTTCGCTTGGAGCACCGCCCGCGGCCTGGGCACGTCCGGGACTGGGTAATTGGCGTTGTGAGTCGGTTGCGTGCGGGGCAGAATGTCGCGAAATCGGACATGGTCAATCACGGATTGCATCAAGTCGAGACTGTCCATCCCGCTTCCAGTGAGGTCGGCGAGACCAATCCTGAACGTCAAGAACGCACCGGCGGGCGAAAGCAGCAAGGCGCCCCGGCCGCCGAGAAGGTTGGGGCCGCCAAGTTCGAACCATGACGCCTCGGGATGTTGGCAATCGCTCCAGCCTGCCTCAACAACCAGGTCAAGGGCGGGCTCGTCGAGTGACCCACCAATTGCGACTGCGGTGGCGGCGGCGCTCGATTCGGTCCCGGTCGCGACGACAACTGGCGATATCGTGATCGAATCGCGACCGGTGCGGACACCAGCGACTCGATCACGATCCAGATGCGTGCGGGCATTGCGCGAGCGGATTGTGGTCAGTCCAGGTCTGCTTAGCGCGGACTTGCGGATGGACGAACGCGGTGTGCAGAGTAGTTGGGTGCCGGTATCGCCGAGGCGATCGGACATGAACGTGGCCTCGAGCGCATCGAATTCGGCAAGAGTGATGGCACCCAGGTGCGCCACGGTTGCGGCCTTTCGATCCGGAGCGAAGCCGCGGGCATCACATGCCGAACGCCGGATGATTCCCAGTTGGGCGTCACCGCGAACTGCGGTATCGACATAGGTCGTTTCGATGCCGCCCGCAGCCACCGTCGCGGCCAGCGTCGCCGACCAGAGCGATGATCCCAAAACGATGAGTTGGGCACTTCGGTCAGGCATGGGAGGCTGGATTCAATGCTCCTCGAAGGTGGGCGAGCGCTTTTCGATGAAAGCGCGCATGCCCTCCTTTTGGTCAGTGGTCGCAAAGGCGTCTGCAAAGAGATTGAGTTCGGTGTCGAGGCCGGAGATTGCCTGACCATTGAATGCGAGGCGCATCAGTTCCTTGGATGCGCGTACGGCGAGCGGACTGTTTGACGCGATCTGATCGGCGAGCGCCCTGGCCTTGGGCAAGAGTTCTGACTGAGGGTAGACCGCGTTGACCAAGCCGATCCGCAGAGCCTCGTCGGCCTTGACGCGTCGTCCGCAGAGGATCATCTCGGCGGCGAAACCTGGCCCCACGGCCCGGACCAGGCGTTGCGAGCCCCCCCAGCCTGGCGGTATGCCAAGCGTGACCTCAGGCTGGGCAAAGACAGCGTTCTCACTGGCCAGGCGGATATCCGATGCGAGGGCAAGTTCACAACCTCCGCCCAGCGCAAATCCATTAACGGCGGCGATGACCGGTTGCGGAAGCGTCTCGACACCGCGCGTGATGGCGTGACCAAGTCTTCCAAAAGCCAGCCCGCCAGCACGATCGAGGTCGGCCATTTCCTTGATGTCAGCCCCGGCGGCAAAGGCACGCTCGCCCGCACCAGTCAGGACAACCGCGCGGATGCCGACATCGGTCTTGACCTCGGCAAGCACGGCCAGCAGGTCACGAAGCTGGGCCGTATTGAAGGCATTGAGCGCCTCGGGTCGTGATAGGGTGATCGTGGCGACATGACCGTCGCGGGTCAGCTCAATCGTCATTGCGCGCCATCTTCAAGGTGCGCTCCGGTCAACGTCTGGCGGAAGCGCGCTGCGTTGGCGACATAGAGCCCGGCGATCGATGCCAGTTGTTCGCGCCGTTCGGGACCGAGCGTCGCCTTCTGAATGGCCGGTATCCCAACCATTAATGCGCCCGGTTCCACCTGCATCCGTTCCGGTACAACGGCGCCCGCGGCGATCACGGCTCCTTTACCGATGTGGGACCAGGAGAGGACGATGGCGCCCATCGCGATCGTGACATCATCCTCGATAACCGTGCCGTGGACGATGGCGCTGTGGCCGACCGTGACGTTGTTGCCGACTACGCAAGGGTTATTACGATCGACGTGCAGGAGCGCAAGATCCTGGATGTTCGTGCCCTCCCCGATACGGATCGGCGCGACGTCGCCCCGCAGGACTACGTTAAACCAGACACTGCTGCCGGCGCCGATCTCGACGTCACCGACGATGACCGCACCGGGAGCGACAAAAACATCATCCGCAATCCGGGGCGTGATGCCATTGACCGCGAGGATGTGCGCGCCGGGATGGTGTGATGTCATGCAGTCGGCACCCGGATGATGATAGCGTCGCCTTGGCCGCCGCCGGAGCAAATCGCCGCCAGACCGAGACCGCCGCCCCGGCGCCGCAGTTCCAGCGCAAGGCTAAGCACGATACGCGCGCCGCTGGCTCCAATCGGGTGGCCGAGGGCGACCGCGCCACCGTTCACATTGACGATGTCTTCAGATACGCCAAGCAGACGCGCCGTATTGAGGGCGACATTGGCGAATGCTTCATTTATTTCGAAAAGATCAATGTCGGAAATCTGTAGGCCGGCCCGCTTGAGAGCGATTTCGGTGGCCATAGCTGGAGTTTTGGCGAGATACGGCGCATCCCACGCTGCTTCGCCCTGGCTGATCAGTTCGGCCAGCGGGGACTGTCCATGAGCTGCCGCCCATTCGGCCGAGGCGACGATCAATGCGGCGGCGCCATCGTTAACGCCGGGCGCATTGCCGGCGGTGACCGTTCCGTTGGGCGAGAAGGCTGGTTTGAGGCGGGCCAGTGCCTCGGCGCTTGTGTCCCGGCGGGGAGCTTCGTCGCTGGCGACGGTTGTTGTGCCCTTGCGATCATGAATGTCGACAGGCACGATTTCTTCGGCGAAGCGACCATTGTCGGCGGCGGCAATCGCGCGTTGGTGGGAGCGCAGCGCCCATGCGTCCTGCTCCAGCCGATTGATCCCAAGCTCCGCCGAAACAGTATCGCCATGCAGGCCCATTTGGACATGTTCGACGGCGCAGAAGAGGCCGTCGACGATCATCATGTCCTCGAAAACGCCGTCACCCATGCGATACCCCTGCCGGGCATTGCGCACGATGTAGGGGGCGTGGGTCATGCTCTCCATCCCCCCGGCCACGATGACGTCGTGATGCCCGGCCCGGACTTGCAAATCGGCGAGATTGATCGCGCGCATGCCCGAGCCGCAAACCCGGTTGATGGTTTCGGCGGTCACGGCTCGATCGAGACCGGCGCCAAACGCCGCCTGCCGGGCCGGAATTTGACCAACGCCGCCCTGCAGGACCTGCCCCATGATGACGTGATCAACATCGTCGTTGCTGATTCCACTTCGACAGATGGCCGCCGCAATCGCCCGGGCGCCGAGATCGACCGACGTCAGGCTAGCCAAAGACCCGTTCAGTTTGCCGAAGGGTGTTCGCGCTCCGCCGAGAATGACTGGATATGACACGAGTTCGTCCTGGATGGTCGCTGTCCGGCACAACTACCGGGCATCGTCAGCAAGTATAAGGAGGCGCGATCGGTCGAGGGCCGCGTTTCAAATCGCCCGACGCGACTGCCACCGTACCGGATTGCGTTTCGATCAGCGCGCGGCCGAAAGAATCGATACCGCGCAACCGACCGCTTACTACTTCCGGGGCGAGTATTTCGACGCGCTGACCAATCCAGAGCGCCCGCGCTGTCCAATCGTGAACGACCGAGTCCGGTGGTGCTTCGAGGCGAATTAATTGGGTCATGATCGCGTCGCAAAGGGACTCCGCCAGAGTGGCCTGTTCGGGCGGCGCCGTGAGAATCTCACCGACCGAAATCGCATTGGGTCCGAAGCGGTCGGATCGATTGAGATTGAGACCGAGACCGGTGAGGACCATGGTCGCCGCCCCGGCGAGAGTCTGGATCAGAATTCCACCGAGTTTGCGATCTTCGATGTAGAGATCGTTAGGCCATTTGAGACGGGCGGACACGCCGATCTTCTCCAGGCTCTCGCAGACCGCCACACCGGCAGCGATGGCGATCAGGCCAAATGCCTGTGGTTCGATTGCCGTGGTCGTGACCAAGGTGAGATAGAGACCGTCTCCAGCGGGCGATTGCCAGAGCCGGTCGAGTCGGCCACGTCCATCGGTTTGTTCATTGGCGACGACGGCAAAGGGCGATTCGAAATCGCCCGAGATCAGCCGATCTCGAGCTTCGTTCATTGTGCTGCCGACGGTTCCGACATACAGGAGGGGGATGCGTGGCATTAACTGAAGAGGGCGCTGATGCTGAGGTCTTTGTGAATGCGCATGATCGCCTCGGCGATCATCGGGGCAATCGAAACGACCTGGATCGTGCGCGTCATCTGACCGACCGGCAGCGGGAGCGAGTCGGTGACGTAGACACGCTCGATTACCGAACTGTCGATCTGGCCCAGCGCCTCCCGGGCGAAGATGCCATGCGTGGCGGCCGCGATGACCTTTTTAGCGCCCCGCTGATGCAGGATCTCGGCGGCCGCGATCAGGGTCCCGCCGGTCGAAATCATGTCGTCGACGATGACGCAGGTTTTACCGTCAACATCACCGACCATTTCGAGAACTTCGGTCGAATCGGGCTCGGGATGACGCTTGGAGATAATCGCCAATGGCGCCCGTAGCCTGGTTCGGAATGAGTCGGCCCGGGCAACACCGCCGGCGTCCGGACTAACGGCCACGATATCCGACTCATGTGCCATTTTGATTTGGGCGGCCAGCAGCGGTGTCGCCCGGAGGTGATCAACAGGGATATCGAAAAACCCCTCGATCGCCGGGGCATGAAGATCGACTGTCAGGACGCGGTCAACACCGGCCGTCACAATCAGGTTTGCGACAAGTTTGGCGGAGATCGGCTCGCGGCCGGACGTCTTCTTTTCCTGCTTGGCGTAGGCGTAGTACGGGACCACGGCTGTGATGCGCGAAGCGGATGCACGCCGGGCCGCATCGATCATCAGGAGCAATTCCATGAGATGGTGGTTGGACGGTTCGGACATGGACTGAATGATGAACACGTCTGAACCGCGGACGTTTTCCTCGAGCTTGACCCGCGTTTCGCCGTTTAGCCATTGACCGACGACGGCGCGGCCGAGCGGCGCTTCAAGTTCCCGCATGATTTCCTGGGCAAGGGCAGGATGCGCGTTGCCGGAAAAGACCTGAAGGCGCCCGTCCATCATTGCTGTTGTTTTACTTCCCTTCGCCCTGGCGAATCAGAGGTTTGGCCGGGACACCGGCAACGCGTGCACCGGCCGGCACATCCCGGGTGACGACCGATCCCGCTCCGGTTGTGGAACCGTCGCCAATTGTTACCGGTGCGACGAGCATTGTGTCACTCCCGACGAAGACCGAATTGCCAATGGTGGTTGGGTGCTTGGCGATGCCATCGAAATTGCAGGTCACAACACCGGCGCCGATGTTGGTGGCGCGACCGACGGTGGCGTCGCCGATATATCCAAAATGGCCCATGCGCACATCCGCGGCGAGGCGGCTGGTCTTGATTTCGCTGAAGTTACCGATGTGGGCGTCCGGTCCGATTTCGCTGCCTCCGCGAATATGACTGAACGGGCCGACGTCAGCACCATGGTGGAGGATTGAATCTTCGATCCAGGACGCGCCGACCCGGCAATCATCTGCAATCGTCGCCCTGGTGAGGACAGTGTTTGGGCCGATGATGCACCGTGAGCCAATCGTGGTGCCGGCTGAGAGGTGGCAACCCGGAAGGATGACCGTGTCGGCGCCTATGCGGACATCGCGTTCGACCGTTGTCGTCTCCGGCAGTGTGAACCCAACCCCGTTGGTCATGTGCGCCTGGCGATTTTGACGATAGATCTCTGTTTCAGCCACCGCCAACTCGGCCCGGTCATTGACGCCAAGCAGTTCCAGACCATCGCCCGACACTGTATTGACAATCAGGTGCGCGGCCGTGGCCAGTTCAACCAACTGGGTCAGGTAGATCTCGCCGGTAGCGGTACTGGGCTTGAGCCGGTCAGTGACCCCGCTCAGCCAGGCGGCGGAGATCGCCATCATGCCGCTGTTGACTTCGGTGGGGCCAGATCGGTCCGCGGGCGCATCGTCCTTGCGCTCGGCAATTCTGACGACGGCTCCAGATTCATTGCGGACGATCCGGCCGTATCCGCCCGCATCATCGACGGTCGAGGTCAGCAACGCCAATGGGCGCCCCGGGTCGATCGGAGCGTCGCACAGTTGGCGAACGTGATTGGCGGTCAGGAGCGGATGGTCGGCAAAGACAACGAGCGTCCGATCGACGCTGCCGAGACTGGGGAGGGCGACCCGGAGTGCGTGACCGGTTCCGAGCGGTTCGGGTTGAACGGCAATGGCCAGTTGATCGCCGAACAGGTGTCGCAACCGCTCGATCAATGCGCCGTCTGCCTCGAGGCTGGGACTAAGCACGATGACGACGCGCTCGGGGTCGACAGAGACTGCGGAGGCAGCGACATAGTCGATCATGGGAGTGCCGGCAATCGGATGCAATGGTTTGGGTAGAGAGGAGCGCATCCGGGTTCCGGCGCCTGCCGCGAGGATGACCACTGCCGTCTTGTCGGGCACGTTGTGCTCCTCGGTTGCGCGTTCGACCTGGTGGCCAGGCTGGCGAGCCAGGATTCGAACCTGGAACAAGGGCTCCAAAGACCCCTGTGATACCTTTTCACCACTCGCCATCAGTCCATTCTCAAGCGAATGACCGGCCCTCGATATTATCACGCAGGCCACGATGAACGGCTCCCGATCGGCCGAATCGGGACGTTGGTGCCATGCGTTTGGGTAGCTCGAAAGGCTGACGCGTCCTAGGCTCACCAAGACCAACGCTGGGGCGTCGTGCGCCCTGACGGGTCGGTGATACCGAGATTTCACGCACTGGAGATCTGCGAGCGTGCTGCCCCCACCGCAAACCAAGGAATTTTACGATCGTGTTCTTACGCTCGAGGGTGAATGCCGCGGTGAACTGGAGAGCTCTGTCCAGTCGCTGAGCGAAATCTCGTTATTGCTCTCGAAGACGAACAGCGAAGTCGAGAAGCTTGCGAACCGCGAACTGCAAATGTCCAACCGCGTTCGCGATATGGAAATGCACCTGGAGAACTACAGTCGCGAAGACATTCGCGATCTGTACAACACCGCACACGAGATCCAGTTGCGACTGTTTATGATGCGATCACAGGCGGAACAACTGCAGACGCGGCACCAACATGTGCGTGACTACCAGGACAAATTGCGCCTCCTGATTGACTTGCTCGGGATGCAGACGGTGCCGATCGACGACAACCACAATCCTGCCCGGCCGAGGGATGCGACTGGCATGCTGATCGCGACTGAGATGCTGCCCCAGACAAGTCTGATGTCGATCATCGACGCGCAGGAGGACGAACGTCTCCGGATCGCGCGTGAATTGAACGATGGTTCTACCCAAGCGTTTACCAATCTGATGTTGCGCGCCGAAATTTGCAGCCGCTTGATCGATCGGGATGTGAACGAAACCCGGACCGAACTCGAAGGGCTGAAGGGAATGATCAACACCTCGCTCCAGGAAGCGCGTCGACTGATCTACGACCTGCGGCCGCTGACGATCGAGGAGATCGGCGTCATTGCCACGCTGCGCAAGTACATTGACGAGCTCAAGCGAGCGCATGGCATTTCGGGATCCGTGCAGGGGCCTGATGAATTTCCTGTCAACACGGCCATGCAAATTGCCATCTTCCGGTTCGTCCAGGCGATTCTTGGCGCACTGCTGGTCGAGGGTGGCGCTTACCAGATTGATGTTCACATCGGGTTGGATGGGCAGATTGCGCGCGTCCTGGTGGAGGCGATCGGCCTCGAAAGCGAACGTGAATCCATCTACGGGGCCCTCGATGAGGAACCGATGCGGAACCGGATCGACTATTTTGGCGCCACATTGACAACGCAGACGCGCCCCAATCGCGGGATGGCGATTGAGATCGACGTGCCGGTATCAATGGAAGCGCTGGGTGCGTTTTGATGACCCGTTCGGGCAATGTCCGGGCGAAGCACTTTGGTACCGGACCGAATCAATCGTGGGTCCAATGTCAGGGCAGAGGTCGAGCACCTAGTATGGAATTAGTCCAAACCGGACGGTCGCTGCCCTGACGTTTCGGTTCTGGATGACACATTTGACGGGCAGCGGTCGACGACAGAACTGTCCCTGACTGTACGGAACCACGACGCCCAGGTGAAAGGAGAGCGCTTCCCTCTCGCAGACCAATAGGTACGACGAACAATCGTGGGCGCGTCGAGGGGAGAGCAAGTGACAATGATCATTCTTTGCCTGAACACACTCAAGGCAGGCCTGTCGAGATGGGACTGTGAATCTGAAGGCCAGGGATTGGTCGAATACTCGATGATAATTCTCTTTGTTGCAATCGGCTGCCTGATTGCACTGACGGGGATGGCGGGTGCGATTCAGGGCCTTTGGCAACAGATGACAGACTTCTTGATACCGGCACTGGGTGTCTAACAACCACTCTGCCACCAGCACTGTTTCTTGAATGGAACGAGATTCGGGAGACCGGATCTCGTTCCTATTTGTCTCTGAAAGGTCATCGGTGAAAATTGCACCATGACGATGATTGAAGCGCGAAATCTGTCCCGCGATTACGGTGATGGCCAGGGCGTTTTCGACCTGTCGTTCACCGTGAGATTGGGCGAACTTTTCGTCTTTCTCGGTCCGAATGGAGCCGGTAAAAGCAGCACGGTGAAGATGCTCACCGGTCTGAGCACGCCTGATACCGGAGAGGCATCGGTTGCCGGCTACGATTCGGTCCGACATCGCTTGCAACTTAAACGCGCCATTGGCTATGTCGCCGAGCGGCCCCATCTCGATGAGAAACTGACAGGGCGCGAGTTCGTGGCATTTATCGCCGATGTCTTTGGCGTGGCCCCCGGAATGCGCGACAAGCGCATGGTGGAATTGTTCGTAGCCTTTGAACTGGAAGCGGCGGCCAACCAGGTCATCGAGACCTATTCGCATGGTATGCGCCAGAAAATCGCCTTGGTGGCGGCACTGATCCACGAACCAGCGGCGCTCTTTCTGGACGAACCGACAAATGGACTCGACCCGCGCAGCGCGCGCGTTGTCAAAGATGTTCTTCGCCAGATTTGCAGCCGCGGCGCGACTGTTTTCATGACCACGCATGTGCTTGAAATCGCCGAGGCGATGGCCGACCGAATTGCGATCCTGAACGCCGGCCGTCTGGCCGCAATTGGTTCGCTCCGGGAACTACAGCAGCTGGCCCAATTACCGGGCGCGTCTCTGGAAGACGTTTACCTGCAATTGACCGGATCGGCGGATTTCCCCTTGCTCTCCATTTACGGAACCTGACAATGGCGGCGCGTTTCACAGGTCGTTCGAACGACGGATTGCCGGGGATGGTCGGTTCATTCCGGATTCTCTCCGGTGTGCGCCGGATGCGCCGGGCCAACAGCTTGTCGAATTACCGATCGCGATCAGCCCGGAAAAAGATCGTTATGATCTCGCTCCTGGTGCCAACGGCGCTCTTCCTCTTTTTCG
>Ga0308176_10003491_pt1 | contig 10079 bp, 9 predicted proteins | sample PhyCR2_3_FD_203890 | JGI IMG/M metagenome (GOLD analysis project Ga0308176, IMG submission 203890) | Soil microbial communities from UC Gill Tract Community Farm, Albany, California, United States - DLSLS.C.R2 | ecosystem: Environmental > Terrestrial > Soil > Agricultural land | place: USA... | reverse complement strand
CGCCGGCCAGGTCAGGGTGACCAACGGCTGCCTGACCAGCGTGCCGGATCCGGGCAGCACCGAGAACGTCAAGATCTGCTACACGATCTTCAGGCCCGCGACCGCGAGCCGGCACCACCAGGTGCCGTTCATCATGCACAGCCACGGCTGGGGCGGTTCCCGCACGACCGACCCGCAGGGCTTCCAGGGCTTCCTCGACGCCGGCTACGGCGTGCTGTCCTTCGACCAGCGGGGCTTCGGCGAGAGCGGCGGGCACGCCTACGTCGAGAACCCCGACGTGGAAGGCCACGACGTCCGCAAGCTCGTGAGCCTGGTCAGCAGGCTCGACTGGGTGAAGAAGGACGGCCCCGGCGACCCGCGGATGGGCGCCATCGGCGGCAGCTACGGCGGGGGCTACCAGTTCCTCGGCGCGTTCGAGGAGCTGCGCCTCAAGGGCAAGCCGGTCTTCGACGCGCTCGCCCCCGAGATCACCTGGTACGACCTCAGCCAGAGCCTCGCGCCGGAGGACGTCGTCCGCACCGCCTGGGCCTCCGCCCTCTCCGCCGCCTCGACCGCCTCCGACGCGCTGCCGCCGAACGTGTACGCCGCGCTCGCCGAGGGCGCCGCCACCGGCACGTGGCCGGACGGCTCGGTCCCCGGCGAGGAGGACATGCCGACCTTCTTCCGGAAGAACGGCCCGAAGTGGCACGTCGACCACGGCCGGCGCCTCGACATCCCGGTGCTGTTCGGCCAGGGCACCACCGACTCGCTGTTCCCGCTCCAGCAGGGGCTGGCCAACTGGAAGCACGCGATCACCGACCGCGCGCGCCGGCACAGCATCTTCGTCGGCTACAACGGCGGCCACGTGCTCCCCGCGGTCGTGCCGCCGGGGATCGACGTGACCTCGGACCCGTGCAGCAAGCAGCTCGCCGGCGGCACCTTCGAGCAGCTGTCGATCCGCTTCTTCGACGAGCAGCTCGAGGGCCGGGACACCGGCCTGCACGGCTACGGCCGCTACCACCTGGCCACGCCCGACAGCACCTGCACGACGGTCGGCTCGGTCGAGGCGGACACGACGTACGACGTCGGCACCGTCGCGACGACCGAGACCGGTGGCGCGCCGCTCTCCTACAAGATCGCGGACGGGCCGATCCGGGTCGCCGGTACGCCGTACCTCACCGGCACGCTGACGGCGCTCGGCGCCAGCAACCGCGCGTTCTACGGCCTCGCGGTCGGTACCTCGGCGGCCGACGCCCACCTGGTCCAGAACAACGTGCTCCCGTTGAACGAGCCGGCCCCGGTTGCCGGCGAGGAGCGCCGGATCGCCCTCCCGTCGGTGGCGGTGGACGTGCCCGCGGGGCAGTCGCTGTTCGTGCTGGCCAGCCCGGTCAGCGACACGTTCGTCGGCATGGGCAGCCGTACGCCGGGTGCGATAGTGCTGGACAACACGGTGGTCCACCTCCCCATTGTGGGGCGGTGATCTGCTTAACCTGTCGGGCGTGTCCGCACGAATCTCGGTAACCGCGGCCCTGGTGGCTTGTGTCCTCGCCGGCTCCGCCCCCGCCCTGGCGGGCATCCCCAGCCATCGTTCCGATCAGCAGGCTCCACGGGTCTCGCAGGAGGTCAACGCCCGGCACCACCACCCCGTGCACAGCAGCGACGGGGAGCCGGGCGAGATCGCGGCGCCGTACCCGACCTTCATGCGGCAGACCACCACCAGCCGGACCATCCGGCGCCAGGTGGCCCCCGGGGTGACGTTCACGAGGTGGGACCAGCGCGACGCCCGCGGCCCGATCCGGGCCTACCTGCTGGCGGTCGACCTGACCCAGCCGGGCGTGAAGATCGACCTCGCCACCCAGAGCCGGGTCAGCGACACCGCGCCGGTGCCGGAGCTCATCGGCCACGACCGGGCGGTGGCCGGCGTCAACGGCGACTTCTACGACATCGGCGACACCGGCGCGCCGCTCGGCGTCGGCCGGGACCGGCAGCGTGGCCTGCTCAACGCCCGCCAGATCGGCTGGAACTCCGCGTTCTACCTGGCCAGGACCGGTGAGCCGGACATGGACGAGCTCGCGCTGCGGGCCCGGGTCAAGGAGCACCCCGACGTGTCGATCACCAACCTCAACTCGCCGTTCGTCCGGCCCGGCGGCATCGGGATCTACAACGAGCGCTGGGGACGTACGGCGGGCTACCGCGTCACCGACGGCCAGCGTCGCCACGTGCGGGTGGTGACGGTCCGCGACGGACGGGTGCGCGCGTCGGGGACGAGGCTGAGGTCGGACAAGCGGATCACCGGCACCATGCTGATCGGCCGCGGCGACGGCGCGAACGCGCTGCGCGAGCTCAAGGTCGGCACCCGGGCCACCATCGGCTACAGCCTCCCGGAGCGTCCGCAGGTCGCCATCACCGGCAGCAAGTTCCTGGTCAAGGACGGGCTGATCAACGTCGTCGACGACCGGGAGATGCACCCGCGCACCGCGGTCGGGATCGACCACGACACCGGCGAGGTGCTGCTGCTCGTGGTCGACGGACGCCAGTCGTTCAGCCGTGGCTACACGATGGTCGAGATGGCCAACATGATGGTCGACCTCGGCGCCGACGACGCCCTCAACCTCGACGGCGGCGGCTCGACGACCATGGTCGCGAAGAGGTCCGACGGCACGACCGGCGTCGTGAACAGCCCCTCGGACGGCTTCCTGCGCTCCGTCGCCAACGCCGTCGAGGTGACCTACACCAAGCCCGGCTGAGCGCCGTCAGACCGCGCCGGAGTCGACCGCCACCAGCGCGACGGTGGTGACCGCGACGAGGCACTCCTGGAGCGGGCTCTCCACCTTCATCGGCGTGACAGCGATCGCGCCGTCGGTCTGCTGGACCGTGACGCCCGGCGGCACGTCGCAGCCGATCGACACGACCGCGCCGACCACCGTCCGGTCGTCGGGCAGGTCGGCCTTGTGGATCTCCGACTCGATCCGGTTCGCGACCGCGTCGGTGCGGAACTGCCGGGAGAACGCAGTCACCGCGGCGCTGTCGTCGAGCACGGTCGCGCGCTCGTTGACCCGGCCCCCGGCGCCGGACTGGCTGACCAGCGCGATCTGGTCGAGTTGAGTGGTGTCGTCGCCGCTGGGCGTCGCCGACCCGCTCGGGCTCGACCCGCGGTCGGTGACCGTGCCGGAGTCGTCGCTGCCGCAGCCGGAGGTCAGTCCCGTGGTCAGGAGCGCGGTGAGGAGCAGGGGTCCGAGAGTTCGTCGCATGTCCATGGGACGGTACTGCCGCCGCCCCGGTTCCCGTCACCTCCGAAGTGCCGCCGGGGTGCCCGTGACACCATGCGGCCGTGCCCCGCTTCACCCGCGCCGAGCTCGAGTCCTTCCGCGACACCGAGGTGCCCGACCTGCTGGGACCGGACGTCCGGCTGTTGTTCGTCGGCATCAACCCGGGCCTGTGGACCGCGGCCACCCAGACCCACTTCGCACACCCGGTCAACCGCTTCTACCCGGCGCTGCTGCGCGCCGGGATCCTGGACAGCCCGATCGATCCCTCCGCCGGGATGACCGACGCCGACCGCGACCTGCTGCGCGCGCGGGGCATCGGCATCACCAACCTCGTGCACCGGGCCACCGCCCGCGCCGACGAGCTGACCCGCGAGGAGCTGCGCGAGGGCGGCAAGCGGCTCGAGGAGCTGGTACGACGCACCGAGCCGCGCGTGGTCGCGGTCGCCGGCATCACGGCGTACCGCCATGCCTTCGGCCACCCGAAGGCGACGCTCGGCCGCCAGCCCGAGGGTTTCGGCGGGGCCGAAACCTCAGCCGGCGCCGAGCTCTGGGTGGTCCCGAACCCGAGCGGGCTGAACGCCCACGAGACCGTGGAGACCCTCGCCGCGGCGTACGCCGCGCCCGCCCGCGCGGCCGGGATCCTCCCGACCGCCGGCTGACGACCCCCGCAAGGACCTAGGCCGGGAAGACCTGGTCCTTCCCGAGCACGGTCAGCCCCTCGTCGACGACGAACCCGCGCGCCCGGTCGGCCTCCGGGTCGACCCCGACCTGGGCGCCGGGCGGCACCACGACGTTCTTGTCGAGGATCGCGTTGCGGACCACCGCACCCGCGCCGACCCGCACGCCGTTCATCAGCACCGAGTCGGTGACCTCTGCGCCGGAGCCGACGAACGCCGCCGGCGAGAGCACCGAGCGCGAGACGTCACCACCGCTGACCACCACACCCGGCGAGAGCAGCGACTCCAGCGTCTTCGAGGCGTTGCCGTCCTCGCCCGGCGTGATCTTCACCGGCGGCTGCGGTCCGTAGGAGGTGTAGATCGGCCAGTCGAAGTTGTAGAGGTTGAACACCGGCAGCGGCGAGACCAGGTCCATGTGCGCCGCGTAGTAGGAACCGATCGTCCCCACGTCGCGCCAGTAGCCGCGGTCGCGCTCGGTGGCACCCGGCACCGCGTTGTCCTTGAAGTCGTAGACGCCGGCCTGCTGGCGCCGCACGAACGCCGGCACGATGTCGCCGCCCATGTCGTGCTTGGAGCCGGTCATCGTGGAGTCCCGGGTGACCGCCTCGACCAGCGCGTCGGCGTCGAAGACGTAGTTGCCCATCGAGGCCAGCACCTCGTGCGGGCTGTCGGGGAGGCCCACCGGGTCGGTCGGCTTCTCGAGGAAATCCCGGATCCGCGAGGGGTCGTCGGGCTGCACGTCGATGACGCCGAACTGGTCGGCCAGCCCGATCGGCTGACGGATCGCGGCCACCGTGCACGCAGCCCCGCTCTCGACGTGCTGGTCGACCATCTGCGCGAAGTCCATGCGGTAGACGTGGTCGGCACCCACCACGACGACGATGTCCGGCTTCTCGTCGCGGACCAGGTTCAGCGACTGGAAGATCGCGTCCGCGCTGCCGAGGTACCAGTGCTTGCCCAGGCGCTGCTGCGCCGGGACCGGGGTGACGTAGTTGCCGAGCATCGTCGACATCCGCCAGGTCTGCGTGACGTGCCGGTCGAGGCTGTGCGACTTGTACTGCGTCAGCACGACCACCTGGAGATAGCCGGAGTTCACGACGTTCGACAGCGCGAAGTCGATGAGCCGGTAGATCCCCCCGAACGGCACGGCGGGTTTGGCGCGGTCCGCCGTGAGTGGCATCAGCCGCTTCCCCTCCCCACCAGCAAGGACGATGGCCAGGACGCGTTTGCGGTGGGTCGAGGTCATGCGGGTCACGCTAGCCGTGTCGGGGCCTCGACGGGCAGGGGTAGTTTCACCTCATGCGTGTCGACGTCCTCAGCAAGGAGTACCCACCGGAGATCTACGGCGGGGCGGGGGTGCACGTCGCCGAGCTGGTCCGGGCACTGCGCCGACGCTCCGACCTCGAGACCCGGGTCCACGCCTTCGGCGCGCCGCGGGACGAGCAGCTGACCGCGTCGTACGCCGACCACGCCGAGCTCGCGAACGCCAACGGCGCCCTCAAGACCCTGGGCGTCGACCTGTCGATCGCCGACGGTTGCGTCGGCACCGACCTGGTCCACTCCCACACCTGGTACGCCAACTTCGCCGGGCACCTGTCCTCGCTGCTGTACGGCGTGCCGCACGTGGTGAGCGCCCACTCGCTGGAGCCGCTGCGTCCGTGGAAGGCCGAGCAGCTCGGCGGTGGCTACGCCGTGTCCTCGTGGGTGGAGAAGACGTCGTACGAGGCGGCCGCGGCGGTGATCGCGGTGTCCGCGGCGATGCGCGACGACGTGCTCGCGTCGTACCCCTCGATCGACCCGGGCCGCGTGCACGTCGTGCACAACGGCATCGACACCGAGGACTGGTCGCCGACGGTCGACCCCGACCGGGTCCGCGCGCTCGGCGTCGACCCGGACCGTCCCTCGGTGGTGTTCGTCGGCCGGATCACCCGTCAGAAGGGGCTGCCGCTGTTCCTGCGTGCGGTCGCGGAGCTGCCGCCGGACGTGCAGATCGTTCTCTGCGCCGGCGCGCCGGACACCCCCGAGATCGAGGCCGAGGTGGTCGGCCTGGTCGACGGGCTGGCGAAGACCCGCAACGGCGTGGTCTGGATCGCCGAGATGCTGCCGCGCCGGGACGTCATCGCCCTGCTGAGCGCCGCGACGGCGTTCGCGTGCCCGTCGATCTACGAGCCGCTCGGCATCGTCAACCTCGAGGCGATGGCCTGCGAGACCGCGGTGGTCGCCACGGCGACCGGCGGCATCCCCGAGGTCGTCGTCGACGGCGACACCGGACGGCTGGTGCCGATCGAGCAGGCCACCGACGGCACCGGCACTCCCCTCGACCCCGAGCAGTACGTCGCCGACTTCGCCGCCGCCCTCAACGAGGTGGTCGGCGACCCCGAGCGCGCCGCCGCGATGGGCAAGGCCGGGCGCCAGCGCGCGATCGACGCGTTCAGCTGGGGCGCCATCGCCGAGCGGACGGTGGAGGTCTACCGCTCGGTGCTCTGACCTCGCGGCCTGTGGATGACCGGTCGCGCGGATCCCCGGCGAGGAGAAGGCTGGCGGCCATGAGCGACACACCGTACGCACCCGTCCTCCGCACCCAGGCCGACCTCGAGGACGCCTGGCGCCAACTCATGGGGCCGCTCGGCTTCTCCGGCCACAGCCTGTGGCTGATGTTCGTCCAGGCCGACCAGACCCCGCTGCCCCACCTCAGCCAGGTCGAGGGGACGGTCGCTCCCCCGACTGCCCAGGAGCAGCTCAACCTCGTCGGGTTCCTGAAGTGCCTGCGCGGCGAGATGAGGCGCGGCGAGCGCATCGTCTTCCTGCGCTCCCGGCCGGGCCGCGGCGGCGCCCGGCCGGACGACCTGGCCTGGGCACGCAGCCTGTACGACGCGTGCCGGGCCGCCGAGGTGGAGACCGACGTGGTGCACCTGGCCACCGACGACGTCCTGGTGCCGCTACCGATGGACGACGTGGTCGCCGAGTCGGCCTGACCGCGCGCCGAGCAGCGACAGGGCCCCGGCAGCGAGCAGGTTGCGCTCGCGGCCGGGGCCCTGTGCCGGTGCCAGGTGGGTCAGGTCAGACCACGAGGCTCAGCAGCAGCACGAAGACGAGGCCGCTGACCGAGAGCACCGTCTCCATGAGCGACCACGACTTGATCGTCTGCACGACGTCCATGCCGAAGTACTCCTTGACCAGCCAGAAGCCGGCGTCGTTGACGTGGGAGAAGAACACCGAGCCGGCACCGACCGCGAGCACCACCAGCGAGGTGTCGGCCGAGGACATGCCCGCGACCAGCGGGATGATCAGCGTCGAGGCGGTGATGGTGGCGATGGTCGCCGAACCGGTGGCCAGGCGGATCAGCACCGCGAGGATCCACGCGAGCAGGAGCACCGAGATGTTGGCGCCGCGGGCCCAGTCACCGAGCACGGTGCCGACACCGGTGTCGATGAGGACCTGCTTGAAGCCGCCGCCGGCCGCGACGATCAGGATGATGCCGGCGATCGGGGGCAGCGACTGGGTCAGCGTGGTGGAGATGCGGTTGCGATCCATCCCGGAGGCGCGCCCGAGGGTGAACATCGCGACGAAGACCGTGATCAGCAGCGCGAAGATGGGCTCGCCGACGAGGTCGAAGGTGCGGCGCAGCGGCGCGGTCGGGTCGTCCTCCTGCAGCACGTCGACCAGGGCCTTGCCGAGCATCAGCGCGACCGGCAGCAGCACGCTGAACATCGTCAGGCCGAAGGACGGGGCGCGGCCGGTCCGGAGGGCGTGGTCGGCCGTGGTCGCACCGGGGCCCTCGCGGCGTCCGGCGTGCTGGGACGCCTCGTGGTCGTAGATCGCCGGAGCCGGGATGTCGACCCATCGGCCGGCGAGCCGGCCGAACAGCGGACCGGCGACGATGATGGTCGGGACCGCGACCAGGAGGCCCAGCGCGAGGGTCAGGCCGAGGTTGGCGCCGAGGTAGCCGACGGCTGTCACCGGGCCGGGGTGCGGCGGCACGAAGCCGTGCATCGCGGAGAGGCCGGCCAGGGCCGGGATGCCGACGGTGATCAGCGAGACCTGGGCGCGCCGCGCCACCAGGTAGATGACCGGCATCAGCATCACCAGGCCGATCTCGAAGAACATCGGCAGGCCGATGATCGCGCCGACCAGCGCCATCGCCCACGGCAGCGTCCGGGGCGTGGCCTTGCCGACGATCGTGTCGACGATCTGGTCGGCGCCGCCGGAGTCGGCGAGGAGCTTGCCGAACATCGCACCGAGGGCGATCAGCGTGCCGACACCAGCGGCGGTGGTGCCGAAGCCGGCGAGGAACGAGGGCAGCACGCCCAGCCCGTCGGCGTCCTTGAGGATGTTCTGGCCGGCCACCGCGCCCACCGTCAGCGCCCCCAGCGTCAGGGACAGGAAGGGGTGGACCTTGAAGACGGTGATCAGCACCACGATGAGCCCGATGCCGAGCAGGGCGGCGAAGATCAGCTGCCAACCGGGCGCTACCGGTTGCACCAGCGGCGCCGCGGCCAGCGACGGGAGTGCGGACAGGGCGGACATCAGTTCTCCTTCTCAGGGGTGGCGCCGAGCCGGGCGGGAAGCCGGTCGACGTACTGCTGGACAATCTGGTCGACGCTCTGGTCGACGTCGATGACGACGCCGTCCTCGTCGGGTTCGAGCCGCTCGAGCGTCGCGAACTGCGAGGTCAGCAGCGAGGCGGGCATGAAATGGCCCGGGCGGCTGGCCTGGCGACGCGCGATCACCTCGCGGCTGCCCTGCAGGTGCAGGAACTCGAGCGCGTCGACGTGGTGGCGGAGCTGGTCGCGGTACTTGCGCTTCAGCGCCGAGCAGCTCACCACGCCGCCCTCGGGGTGGGCGGCGAGCCACTGCCCGATGGTCTCGAGCCACGGGTGGCGGTCACTGTCGTCGAGGGCGTCACCACGCGACATCTTCGCGATGTTGGCCTCGGGGTGCAGGTCGTCGGCGTCGACGAACGGCACGCCGAGTCGCTGCGCGAGGGCGGCTCCGATCGTGGACTTTCCCGATCCGGAGACCCCCATGACGACGAGAAGCGGCGGGTGGGACATGAGACGTAACTCCCTCTGACTAGTGGTAGCCGTCACATGCTGCCTGCATTCATCATACTTTTGCAAGCCTTTGACTCATATTTGCCTGTTCATTCACGTGTTGGGGTGCGGGTGAGATGATGTTTGGGTGACGACGACGCCCGCTACCGGCCAGCACGCCAGCGTTCTGAGCGCCCTCGGCGGCCGGATCGCCTCCGGTCGGCTGGAGGTGGGACAGGTGCTGACGCTCGACGGCATCTGTCACGAGTACGGCGTGTCCCGCAGCGTGGCGCGCGAGGCGATCCGGGTGCTGGAGTCGATGGGACTGGTGGCCTCCCGGCGCCGGGTCGGCATCACGATCCAGCCCAAGCACAGGTGGAACGTCTTCGACCCCCGGGTGATCCGCTGGCGGCTCGACGAGGGAGACCGGACCGAGCAGCTGCTCTCGCTCTCGGAGCTGCGGCGCGGCATCGAACCGGTCGCCGCCGCCCTGGCCGCCGAGCGGGCCAACGGGCACCACTGCCGCATCCTCGCGGCCGCGGTCTCGGACATGGTCGTCCACGGCCGCGAGGGCGACCTGGACGCCTACCTGCTGGCCGACACGATCTTCCACCGCACCCTGCTCGAGGCCAGCGGCAACGAGATGCTGCGCGCCCTCGACGGAGTCGTGGAGGAGGTGCTCAGCGGCCGCACGCACCACGGGATGATGCCGTCGCGGCCCAACCCCGCAGCGATCGCGCTGCACGACGAGGTTGCCCGTGCGGTGCGGCTCGGGGACAGCGCCACCGCCGAGAAGGCGATGCGGGCGATCATCGAGGAAGCCGCGACCGCGCTCCGCGACGAGCAGGACGCCTGACCCCCTCCCCCGCACCGGGTTTTCCACAGATCCGGTCCAGGGGGATTCGCGCGCCGTGCTTGTCGGGCACGCTCGTTGCGGACGATGACACCGCAGATCTCGGGAGCGCCATGACCACCAGTGCCGTGACCATCAGCGTCGACCACGACGACTTCGCCACCACGGTCACCGATCTGCGGGCGGCCGCGAACCGGCTCGGCGAGCGCCGGGCCCGCATCTGCCGCGAGGTCGACGCGCTGCTCGACGGCGGCTGGCGCGGACCCGC
>Ga0308176_10003490_pt1 | contig 10080 bp, 9 predicted proteins | sample PhyCR2_3_FD_203890 | JGI IMG/M metagenome (GOLD analysis project Ga0308176, IMG submission 203890) | Soil microbial communities from UC Gill Tract Community Farm, Albany, California, United States - DLSLS.C.R2 | ecosystem: Environmental > Terrestrial > Soil > Agricultural land | place: USA... | reverse complement strand
ACGGCGCCGGCAAGACCACGCTCCTGCAGGTCGCCTCCGCCCAGATCCACCCGACCACCGGCGTCGTCGGCATCCTCGGCGAGGTGCTCGGCACGGTCGACGTGTTCGAGCTGCGTCCCCGGATCGGCCTCACCAGCGCGGCCCTGGCCGAGCGCATCCCGCGCGCCGAGCGGGTGCACGACGTGGTGGTCTCCGCGTCGTACAGCGTGCTCGGCCGGTGGCGCGAGCACTACGACCGGCTCGACCACGGCCGGGCCGAGGAGCTGCTCACGGAGGTCGGCGCCGGCCACCTCACCGACCGCACGTTCGGCACCCTGTCCGAGGGCGAGCGCAAGCGCGTGCAGATCGCCCGGGCGCTGATGACCGACCCGGAGCTGCTGCTGCTCGACGAGCCCGCCGCCGGGCTCGACCTCGGCGGCCGCGAGGACCTGGTGTCCACGCTGTCGGTCCTCGCCATGGACGAGATGTCGCCCGCGACCGTGCTGGTCTCGCACCACGTCGAGGAGATCCCACCCGGGTTCACCCACGTGCTGCTGCTCCGCGAGGGCCGGGTGATGGCCGCCGGCCCGCTCGAGCGGGTGCTCACCGAGGACGTCTTGTCGGCCACCTTCGGGATGCCCCTGCAGGTGACCGAGGAAGACGGCCGGTGGGCGGCCCGTCGCAAGCATCGGCACGCGGCGTCCTGAGTACGCTCGAGACATGGACTGGCTCCGGGACCATCTCTGGGAGACCTGGGCGGGGCTGGCGATCCTGCTCGGGGTCGCCGAGCTGTTCAGCCTCGACCTGATCCTGCTCATGCTGGCCGCCGGGGCCGCCGTCGGCGCGGTGGCCGCGCTCATCGGTCTGCCCGTCGCCGTCCAGATCCTCGGCGCCGTCGCCGCCTCCGTGGCGATGCTGGCGCTCGTCCGCCCCAGCGTCGTGAAGCGCCTGCACTCCGGTCCCCAGCTGGTGACCGGTCACGACAAGCTGATCGGCAGGCAGGGCGTGGTGGTCAGCGAGGTGTCCTCCGAGAGCGGCCAGGTCCGGATCGCCGGCGAGCTCTGGACCGCTCGCCCGTACGACGAGGACGCGGTGATCGAGCCCGGGGCGAAGGTCGACGTCTTCGAGATCCGGGGGGCGACCGCCGTCGTCCACAAGATTCCTGAGCTCGGCGCCTGAGACGTAGACCGAGAAGAAGAGAGAGGGGACACCATGCCTGCAGCACTCGTCGTGCTCGTCCTGCTGGTGGTTTTCGCAGTCGCCGTCCTGGCCAAGACCGTGCGGATCGTGCCGCAGGCGCGGGCGGGCATCGTGGAGCGGTTCGGCAAGTACAAGGCGAGCCTGCCCGCGGGCCTGAACGTCGTCGTCCCGTTCGTCGACAAGGTCCGGTACATGATCGACCTGCGCGAGCAGGTGGTCTCCTTCCCGCCGCAGCCGGTGATCACCGAGGACAACCTGGTGGTCTCGATCGACACGGTCATCTACTTCCAGGTGACCGACCCGGTCGCCGCGACGTACGAGATCGCCAACTACATCCAGGCCGTCGAGCAGCTCACGATGACCACGCTGCGCAACATCGTCGGTGGCATGGACCTCGAGCAGGCGCTGACCAGCCGCGACGAGATCAACAACCGGCTGCGCGGCGTGCTGGACGAGGCGACCGGCAAGTGGGGCATCCGGGTGAACCGCGTCGAGCTCAAGGGCATCGACCCGCCGCCCTCGATCAAGGACTCGATGGAGAAGCAGATGCGCGCCGACCGCGACAAGCGCGCCGCGATCCTGACCGCGGAGGGGCAGCGCCAGTCCGCGATCCTCACCGCCGAAGGTGGCAAGCAGGCCGCGATCCTGAACGCCGAGGGTGACCGCGAGTCGCTGATCCTGCGGGCGCAGGCCGACCGGGAGGCGCGCATCCTCAAGGCGCAGGGCGAGGGGCAGGCGATCCAGACGGTGTTCCAGGCCATCCACGACGGCCGCCCGGACCAGTCGCTGCTCGCCTACCAGTACCTCCAGATGATGCCCAAGATCGCCGAGGGCAGCGCCAACAAGGTCTGGATCGTGCCCAGCGAGATCGGCAAGGCCCTCGAGGGCCTCGGCTCGACGATGAACACCCTGCAGGGCATCCCGGACAAGGTCGAGGGCCCCCGGACCCGCGTGGACATGGGTGCGACCGTGCCCGACGTGCCCGAGCTGCAGGACTCGACGTTGCGCGAGACCCACAACGAGGTCGCCGCCGCGATCGCCGCGGCCGAGGAGTCGGTGACGGGTGCGCGGCGCGCGGCCGAGGCGACCGGCGCGTCACTCGAGCCGGACGTGGACCCGGCCCCGCCGGCCGCTCCCGTCGAGGGTGACCCGGGGGAGCCCAGCGCCCAGTGACCTTCCTGGAGATGGTGGCGGTCTTCCTGGCGGGGATCGCCGCCGGCACCATCAACACCGTGGTGGGGTCGGGAACGCTGATCACGTTCCCGACCCTGATCGCGATCGGGATCCCGCCGGTGACCGCGAACGTCTCGAACACGCTGGGCCTGGTGCCCGGCTCCCTGTCCGGCGCGATCGGCTACCGCCGGGAGCTGGCCGGGCAGCGGGACCGTCTGCTGCGGCTCGGCGTCGCCTCCGTCCTGGGTGGTACGACGGGCGCGGTGCTGCTGCTGGTGCTGCCGGCGGCGGCGTTCGGGGCGATCGTGCCGGTGCTCATCGCGCTGGGCTGCATCCTCGTGGTCGCCCAGCCGGCGATCAGCCGCCGCGTCGCCGCCCGGGCGGAGGCGCGGGGCCAGTCCCGGCCGGAGCACGGTGCCGTCTGGGTCTGGGTGCTGGTGTACCTCGCCGGGGTCTACGGCGGCTACTTCGGGGCGGCGCAGGGCGTGCTGCTGATGGCGATCCTGGGCGTCGGCCTCACCGAGACCATGCAGCGCAACAACGCGACCAAGAACGTGCTGGCGCTGCTGGTGAACCTGGTCGCGGCCGTGGTGTTCGTCTTCGTCGCGCACATCGACTGGGCGGTGGCCGGGCTGATCGCGCTCGGCGCGGTGATCGGGGGCCAGCTCGGGGCCACCGTCGGCCGGCGGTTGCCCGCGTGGGCGCTCCGCGCGTTCATCGTGGTGGTCGGGGTGGCCGCGCTCACCCAGTTCGCACTCGCGCACTGACCGGGGCGCTCAGGCGTGCGGCCCGACCGTCACCGGGCCGAGGGTGAGCCGGGGGACCGCCTCGAGGATCTCGCCGACCCGCGCGACCTGCGCGTCCAGCGCCCGCTGCCGGGTGGCCGACAGGTCCTCCCAGGTCTCGACGGTGACGTCGACGTAGCGGCCGGAGCGGCGCAGGTGCCAGACCCCGCGCACGACCCCGTCGACCAGCAGGACCGGGTAGTTGCCGGCCTGCCCACGGGCGAGGGCGCGCTCCGCGGCGCGCCCCGGGAACAGCTGCTCCCGCGGCTGGAAGCCGATCGGCAGCGCGTCGAAGTAGGGCAGCAGCCGCACGGAGCGACCGAGCCGCGTCGGTGCGGTGTCGCCGGCGTTGACCCAGGCCACGCGGCCGTCGGCGTCGACGCGCTCCACCCGGTCGGTGGCGAACAGCCGCTGCGTCCAGGCAAGGGGCGCGTTCAGCCATCGGGCGAGGTCCTCGGGGGTGGCCGGACCGAACGCGTGCAGGTACCCGTGCAGGAACCGGGGGAGCGCCTCGTCCGCAGGAAGGGGCCGGAAGCCCGGGTCCTGGCGGCAGGGGTGGGTGTAGGTGACCTGACGGCCCCGGCCGGCGCCGAAGACCAGGACCCCTGCGTGCGCCGCGCGACCGACGGCCTGCCGCCAGCGGGGCCAGAAGCCCTGGAACGCCGGCATCACCAGGTCGCCGGCCCACGCCCCGGCCCGGGCCGCCACCTCCTCGTCGAGCTCGGTGAGGGTGAGCTCGCCCCGGGCCAGCAACGCCTCCCCGACCGCCGCGACCACGGCGTCCGCCTGCCCGGGCGAGAGCCGCACCTCGTCGGTGAACGGGCTGCGCGCGGGAACCGCCCCGAGCGCACCGAGCCAGGTGGTGAGGTCGCGGGTCGGCAGCAGGTGGATGGTGCCGCGCGGGCCCAGGGTCCGGGTGAGGCTGCGGTCGGCGAGCGCCTCGCGCACCGTCGTCCGGGTGGCGCCCGGCACCCGCAGGGCGACCGACAGCTCGGCGGCGGAGGGGAGCTGGGCCTGCGCACCGTGCATCGCGGCCACCGCCCCGGCCGGCGTGCGCTCGGTAACCGGGGCGGTCAGCCCGTGCCGCGCGAGGCGACGGGCCCGCACCTCCCGCGCGGTCAGCACGGCGAGCCCGGCCACGCTCAGTCGGTGAACGTCAGCGCGGTGAACCGGGCCAGCAGCTCGTCGGGCACCCCGGTGGTGTCGAGCCGGACGCGACCGTAGAGCCAGAGCAGCAGGTCGGCCGCCGAGCCTTCGACCGCCGGCCCGTCGACGGCGCCGCGCTCGACGTGCAGGGCACCTGGCCGGTCGCTGTCGGCGAGGGTCCACACGTCGCCGGTGTCGGTGGCACGCAGGACGAGTGGGCCGTCGAGCGCGCCCGCCGGCGGGTCGTCCTGGTCGTGCTCGGAGGCCACCGAGAAGCGCAGGAACTCGTCGACGGAGTCGGCGGCCACCGCCGGGTCGATGACCAGCGAGTCACCGGCGGCGTGGACGGCGTCCCAGTGGTGGACCGCCGCCTCCTGGACCTGGTGGCGGGTCACGAACGTGACGTCCTGCTGCCACGGCGCCCAGGTCCAGCAGAACGCGGACTGGTCGGCGTCGCGCAGCACCTCGACGAGGCGGGCCGCGCCCGCGACGAAGGCGTCCACCAGCTCGTCGTCCGGACGCCGGGCCGGGCGGCGGGACGCGTCGGGCGGCGCGTCCAAGGTCTCCGAGACGATCGTGGCCCAGAACCAGTGCACCTCGGTGAGGTGCGACACCAGGTCCGCGACCGACCAGTCCGGGCAGTGCTCGACCCGGGCGTCGAGGTTGCCCCGGGTCGCCTCGGCGAAGCCGGCGCTGTGCGCGGTGATCGCGGCGATGCAGTCGAACGTCGAGAGCGTCATGGCCGTCAACCTAGCCGGAGGCACCGACACGGCACCCCCGAACACGACCGGTCAGCCGACGTACGCGTCCAGCCAGCGGGTGATCTCCGCGAAGGCGCGCTCGCGGACCTCCTGGCGGGACATCGTGACGTCGTGCAGCGCCCCCTCGACCCGCACCAGCGTCACGTGGTGGGCCAGCTTGTGCGCCCACTTCCGGATCAGCTCCACGTCGAGCACGATGTCGGAGCTCGCGCAGGTCTCGTCGTACTCCCGCGGCCGGCCGCTGACCGCCGAGGTCAGCACCAGGACCGGGGCCGGGACGTCCAGGCCGCGGTGCGCGCGGGCGTGACCGCGGCGGACGGCGCGCAGCCAGCCGGCGTACACCGGCCAGGAGTCCAGCGGCTTCCAGGCCAGGTCGAAGTCCCACTCGCCGTCGTGCTCGCGGTGCAGGCTGCGGGCGTAGAACCCGGACACGTCCCGCGGGATCGTGAGGTAGGGCCGGCGCGCGCCGATCTGGTCGATCGCCTTCGTGCCGGCGGTCCGCACCAGCAGGCTGCCCTGCAGGTCGAGCCAGGGCGAGTTCAGCACCATCGCCGCGATGGCGGGCTGCCGGTCGTGGGCCCACAGCGGCATCACCAGCCCGCCGGTGGAGTGCGCGGTGACCACCACGTGCTGGTGGCCGTCGCGCTCGGTCACCCGCCGGTAGGCCTCGTCGATCTCCTCGTAGTAGTCCGCGAGGTCGGTGACGAAGTTGGGGGTCTGGTGCTCGCGCAGGGAGCGGCCGTACTTGCGCAGGTCGAGCGCGTAGAAGTCGTAGCCGCGGGCCACCCAGTAGTCGGCGGCCGGGGTCTGGAAGAAGTAGTCCGCGAAGCCGTGGACGTGCAGCACCGCCTTGCCGCGGGGTCCGCGCGAGGGCCGGTGCACCAGTGTCGCGACGACGGCGCCCTCGTCGTCGTCGGCCAGCTCGATCGTCTCGGCGCGGTACGGCCGCCCGAGCACGTCGACGGCTCGGCTGGTGGTGGTCATGCGTCCATCCTGTCGTACGACGGGCGGGGTCACAGCGGTACGTACGCGAAGGTGTGCTCGGCCCACAGCATCAGCACGAACCCGGCCGAGGCCGCGACCAGCGCGACGGCGAACGCCACAGCGAAGAGGCGGGCGCCGGACCGCCGGACACCGACCGCGGCGACCACGACGGCGAGGGCCGCCAGGGCGAGCGCACCGCCGGCCACGGCCGTGCCCTCGTCCTGGAGCGCCAGCTGCTCGAGCTGGTAGGCCGCCTCGGCCAGCAGCACGATGCTGGCCGAGGCCCAGCCGAACCCGGGCACCCACCGCGGTGCGCGGGCGGGCGGGTGGCCGGACAGGGAGCCGAGCGCCCCGGAGACGGCGCCGGCGACCATCGCCCCGGCGAACCAGAACAGCCCGCGGCCGCCCGCCATCTGCGCGAGAGCCGCGTGCGCGTCGTAGGCCAGCCACTCCCAGCCGAAGTAGCCGGTCATCGCGAGGACACCGAACAGGGTCCCGGCCAGGACGCCGCGGCCCAGGCTCCGCACCCGCAGGCAGACCAGGAACGGCAGCACCACCCAGGGCGCCTGCGCGGTCAGCACCGCGGTCAGCAGCGGCACTCCGAGTCGCCAGACGTCGGCGGACGCGATGCCCAGGGCCAGCGGCAGGGCGACGTACAGGAGCGCGGAGCGGAGCACCCGCCCATCCTCGCGTGAACGTCCTCCGTCCCGGGCGCTTTTCGCGGCCGGGACGGAGGACGTCGTCGCGGTGGGTCAGATGTCGCTGGGGGAGTCGACGACTCCTTCGGCGTCGGTGTCGTGGGGCGCGACCGGGTTGGCCTTGCCCTCGTTGACGGCCTCCTCGATGCGCTTGCCGATCTCGGCGTCGACGTTCTTCCAGTACTCGAACACCTTCGGCAGGAGCCTGTCGCTCACCCCGCCGAGGATGTGCCCGGCGACGTTGCCGACGAACCGCTCGCGTGCGGCGTCGTCGAAGACCTCGCGGACCATGGTCCCGGGCTGGGTGAAGTCGTCGTCCTCGGCGTGCAGCGCGTAGGCGGTGCGCACCATCTCGCCGTCGGCGGCCCAGCCCTCCTCGACCGGCCCGGTCTCGTCGCTGTAGCCGTCGCCGTAGGAGTTCGGGGCGTACTTCGAGCGGTCACCGGTGTGGTCGTAGGCCATCGGCCCGTCGAACTGGTAGGTGTAGGCGCCCTCGACGCGGTGCCGGTTGACCGGCAGCTGCAGGTAGTTCGGGCCGATCCGGTAGCGGTGCGTGTCGGAGTAGGCGAACGTCCGGCCGAGCAGCATCTTGTCGGGCGAGAAGCCGATGCCCGGCACGATCGCGCTCGGCTCGAAGGCGGCCTGCTCGATGTGGGCGAAGAAGTTCTCCGGGTTCTTGTTCAGCGTCATCGTGCCGACCTTGATCAGCGGGTAGTCGCCGTGCGGCAGCACCTTGGTCAGGTCGAACGGGTTGAACCGGTAGGTCTTCGCGTCCTCGTAGGGCATCACCTGGACGTACAGCGTCCACGACGGGTGGTTGCCCGCCTCGATGGACTCGTAGAGGTCGCGGCGGTGGTAGTCGGAGTCCTCGCCGGCGATCCTGTTGGCGGCCTCCTGGGTGAGGCACTTGACGCCCTGGTCGGTCTTGAAGTGGTACTTCACCCAGAACTTCTCGCCGGCCGCGTTGATCCACATGTAGGTGTGCGAGCCGTAGCCGTTCATGTGCCGCAGCGTCGCCGGGATCCCCCGGTCGCCCATCAGCCAGGTGACCTGGTGGGCCGACTCCGGGTTGAGGGTCCAGAAGTCCCACTGCATGTCGTTGTCGCGCAGCCCGGAGCCGCCGCGCCGCTTCTGCGAGCGGATGAAGTGCGGGAACTTCATCGTGTCGCGGATGAAGAACACCGGGGTGTTGTTGCCGACGAGGTCGTAGTTGCCCTCGGAGGTGTAGAACTTCAGCGCGAAGCCGCGCGGGTCGCGCCAGGTGTCCGGGCTGCCCTGCTCGCCGGCGACGGTGGAGAAGCGGGCCAGCATGTCGGTGGTGGCACCCTTCTGGAACAGCGCCGCCTTGGTGTAGGCGGACACGTCCTCGGTCGTCTCGAAGACGCCGAACGCGCCGGTGCCCTTGGCGTGCACGTTGCGCTCCGGGACGCGCTCGCGGTTGAAGTGCGCCATCTGCTCGATGAAGTGCGTGTCGTGCAGCAGGATCGGCCCGTTGGACCCGAGGGTCAGGGAGTTCCGGTCACTCGGTGCGGGGGCGCCGGAGCCGATCGTCGAGCCCCCGTAGGGACGGGGTTCCGGGGTGGTGGTCATGCGCTCTCCTCCTGGTGTGCTGCTCGGTCGCGTGCCGGTACGGCGCTCAGGTGCCCGTCGTACCGCTGGAACATGTGTCGCAGAGCCCCCAGATAGTCGCTCGGCCCCTCACCCGCGACTCAACCACCGTCTCTGGAGTGAGTCAAGAAAACGCAGGAGTCAGTCGCGGCGACGGACGTACCGGCCGACCCCGACCGAGATCGCCAGCAGGCCGAGGGGACGGAGCGCGACGACAGCCACCTCGCCGCCCCACGGGGCGACGCCTGCGACTACGGCGGCGCCCAGGCACACGAGCGTGAGCAGCAGCGTCACCTGGAGGGCCCCGTCGCGGACCACCCGGGACCGCAGGTAGCGCAGCGCTCCCGCCGGCACGGCCCGCAGCACCCTGGTGGCGTAGCCGGCGACCGCGGCCACCAGCAGCGCCCCGACCATCAGACGGGCCACGGAGAACCCGGGCCGCAGGTCCTCCGCGGCGCCCGCCACCGCGCAGGCGACCAGCGCCACCGCGGCGATGCCGGTCAGGTGCAGCAGGAACTGGCCCGCCATCAGCTCGAGGTTCTCCCTGGGCACGGCCGCCGAGGGGTCGGCGCGCAGGGCCCGGGCGTACCCGGCCGCCTTGCTGCCGAGCCGGGTGCCGCGCTCCAGGTTCGTGACGTTGTTCAGCGCGTTCACGTGCTCGGGGTCCAGCCGCAGCGCCTGCCGGTAGTGCTCCGCGACCTCCTCGTGCCGCCCGGTCGCGTCGCTGGTGAGGCCGAGGGCGAAGTGCGCGTCGGAGCTGTGCGGCGCGAGCTCGGCCGCCCGCTGCGCGGCGCGATAGGCGTCCTGGGCCAGCCGCGGCACCTGCGCGGCGACGAGGGAGTACTGCACGTGGGTGCGCCAGCCGTTCGGGTCCAGCCGGACCGCCTCACCCGCCGCCCGGACCGCCTCCTCCAGCTGCCGGAGCCGGGCCAGCGCGATGCTGGCCAGCCGGTGCCCCCACTCCTCCTCCGGCGCGAGCGCCACCGCCCGGTTGGCCGCCTCGAGCATCCGCGCCGCCTGGCCGAGCCCGTCGTGGACGAGGGCCAGCACGCACCAGGCGCGGTGGTCGTCGGGCCGGGCGGCGAGGACGTGGCCGAGCAGCGACTCCGCCTCGGCGTAGCGGCGCAGCTCGACCAGCGCCTCCGCGCGGGCGAGGGACCGGGTGTCGTCCATGGCGGGCCGGGGGTCAGAGCATCCGGCGCTTGCGCAGGTAGGTGACCAGGTCGTCGTACAGGCCGCCCTCGTTGGCGAACAGCGCGACGTTGCGGGCCGTGTCGAACCACGCCGACAGCGACGGCTTGACCTCGGCGACGGCGGCCGTCAGGTCGGGCATGTCGATCATCCGGACCGTCCCGGAGCTGGCGGAGTCGAGCAGGGCCCGCTCGGCCCCGGTCTCGCAGGCGTGCGCGATGTCGGCCCCGGAGAACCCGTCGGTGGCCTTGGCCAGCGTCCGTACGTCGATCCGCTCGACCGGCCGGTCCCGCAGGTGGTGCCGGAAGATCGCCTCGCGGGCCTCCTGGTCCGGGGGCAGCACCAGCACGGTCCGGTCGAGGCGCCCCGGGCGGCGCAGCGCCGCGTCGACGTCCCACGGGTGGTTGGTGGCGGCCAGCACGAAGACGCCCTCGTTCTCGCCGTTGACGCTGTCCAGCTCCAGCAGCAGCTGGTTGACCGTGGTGCGCATCGAGGAGCTGCGCAGGTTGCTGCGCTTCTGGCCGATCGCGTCGACCTCGTCGAGGAACAGCACGC
>Ga0308176_10003489_pt1 | contig 10081 bp, 5 predicted proteins | sample PhyCR2_3_FD_203890 | JGI IMG/M metagenome (GOLD analysis project Ga0308176, IMG submission 203890) | Soil microbial communities from UC Gill Tract Community Farm, Albany, California, United States - DLSLS.C.R2 | ecosystem: Environmental > Terrestrial > Soil > Agricultural land | place: USA... | reverse complement strand
ATGGCGAGATCCACAGCGTTGACCTCGTTGATGCCCAGCTGGGCGTTGTCGCCCGAGAGCGGACCCTGGAAGGCGATCTTGTAGGTCTGACCGCTGCCGCTGTTACCGAGGCCGCTGCTGCTGGAGTTCTTGTTCGTGTCGTTGGAGCACGCCGTGAGAGCCAGCGCGCTGGCCAGCGCCAGCGGAAGGACCCACCGGGTGGCGGGTCGGGTCAATCGCATCAACTGCGTCCTCCTGCTTCCATCGCGGCTTCGGGGCTGGCCGCGAAGTGCGTTCTGATTGGGCCGTGGGGAAACGTAGGCAGCGCGACGTGGCGGTGTCTACGCGTGAACAGTAGTAAGACGGTCCGTGATGAAAATGTGACCGCCAAAGGGGGGTATCCGGTGACCCCGGGGGGTGAATGCCTCGCTGCGGGTCACAAAATCCTGCTTCGGGCGGATCAGCCCTCCGCGGCCTGGCCGCCCTCGGCCGCGCCCGGCGTCAGGATCGACTCGGCGAGCGCCTTCATCGACGTGCGCTGATTCATCGCCGTCCGCTGGATCCACCGGAAGGCCTCGGCCTCGGTCATCCCCTGGTCCTCCATGAGCCGGCCCTTGGCCTTCTCGACGACCTTCCGCGTCTCGAGGCGCTCCTCGAGGGTGCGCACCTCGCCGTCGAGAGCCGTCATCTCCGAGAAGCGGGCACGGGCCACCTCGATGGCCGGCACGAGATCGTTCTTCGAGAACGGTTTGACCAGGTAGGCCATCGCCCCCGCGTCACGCGCCCGCTCCACCAGTTCGCGCTGGCTGAACGCGGTCAGCACGATGACGGGCGCGATCCGGTCACCGGCGATCTGCTCGGCCGCCGACAGCCCGTCGAGGACCGGCATCTGGATGTCGAGGATGACCAGGTCGGGCGACAGCTCCCTGGCCCGGTCGACGGCCTGCTGACCGTCACCGACCTCGGCGACGACCGAGTACCCCTCCTCCTCGAGCATTTCCTTGAGGTCGAGGCGAATGAGCGCCTCGTCCTCGGCGATGAGGACACGGATCGGCTCGCTGCTCACGGGCGAGAGCCTAGCGACGTCGGGTGTCCCCCACCTCCCCGCTAGGCTTTCCGGGCAGCCGCCGGGTGACCGGCACGCCCCCGTACCCCAATCGGCAGAGGGAGCGGATTCAAAACCCGCGCAGTGTGCGTTCGAGTCGCACCGGGGGCACTGGCATTTTTGCGGTCCGGAGGACCGCACCGCGGCCAGGTGCCGTTCCCTGTTGCTCTGAGCCCTTCTCCGCGGTGCCTCGGGGAGCCTCCGGCCCCCGCTCGGCCACCTCGCCTCGCGGGGCGGCTCTCGTCCCAGCGTCTTCGGCTTCCGGTCGCCTCGCTCGTCGGGGACCCTTCGGGCGCCACTCCTCGCGGGCAATACGCTCGGGCGGTGACCGAGCCTGTTGCGCACATGACTCCTGAGCAGTTCCGGCAGCACGGCCACGAGGTCGTCGACTGGATCGCCGACTACTGGGGCCGGGTCGGGACGCTGCCGGTGCGCTCGCAGGTCTCCCCGGGCGAGGTCCGCGCGACCCTCCCGCCGTCGGCGCCCGAGCAGGGTGAGCCGTTCTCCGCCGTGCTCGCCGACCTCGACCGGGTGGTGCTCCCCGGCGTCACGCACTGGCAGCACCCCGGGTTCTTCGGCTACTTCCCCGCCAACACCTCGGGACCGTCCGTCCTCGGCGACCTGGTGTCCGCCGGGCTCGGCGTGCAGGGCATGTCGTGGGTGACCAGCCCCGCGGCCACGGAGCTCGAGCAGCAGGTCATGGACTGGCTCGCCGACCTGCTGGGTCTGCCGGCCTCCTTCCGGTCCGACGGATCGGGCGGTGGCGTCGTCCAGGACTCGAGCTCCGGCGCGAACCTCGTGGCCCTGCTGGCGGCCCTGCACCGGTCGAGTGCGGGGTCTACCCTCCGGCACGGCGTCGACCCCGACCGGGCGACGGTCTACGTCTCGTCGGAGACGCACTCGTCGATGGAGAAGGCGGTCCGCATCGCGGGACTCGGCACGGACGCGGTCCGCATCGTGGAGGTCGACGGCGACCTCGCCATGCGGCCCGCGGCCCTCGCCGCCCGGATCGAGCGGGACGTCGCCCGCGGCTACACCCCCGTGCTCGTCTGCGCGACGATCGGGACGACCTCGACCACCGCGATCGACCCGCTCGCCGAACTGGGGGCGATCTGCCAGAAGTACGGCGTCTGGCTGCACGTCGACGCCGCCTATGCGGGCGTCAGCGCCGTCGTCCCCGAGCTGCGCGCGCTGCAGGCCGGAGTGGAGTGGGCCGACAGCTACACCACCGACGCGCACAAGTGGCTGCTCACCGGCTTCGACGCGACCCTGTTCTGGGTCGCCGACCGCGCCGCACTCACCGGCGCCCTGTCGATCCTCCCGGAGTACCTGCGCAACGCCGCGACCGACGCCGGCGCCGTCGTCGATTTCCGCGACTGGCAGATCCCGCTCGGCCGGCGGTTCCGTGCCCTGAAGCTGTGGTTCGTCCTGCGCTGGTACGGCGCAGAAGGACTGCGCGCGCACATCCGCTCGCACGTGGCGCTGGCCCAGGAGCTCGCCGGCTGGGCCGACGCCGACGAGCGGTTCGACGTCGCCACGGCCCATCCGTTCTCGCTCGTCTGCCTGCGCCCGAAGTGGGCGGACGACGTGGACGCCGACGTCGCCACCATGACGCTGCTGGAGCGGCTCAACGACGGCGGCGAGGTCTTCCTCACGCACACGAACGTGCGCGGGCAGGTCGTGCTGCGGGTGGCCGTCGGCTCCCCCGGCACGACCCGCGCCCACGTCGAGCGGGTGTGGGCGCTGCTCCGCGAGGGCCACGACTGGCTGGCCGCCGACTTCGCCGCGGCGGCCGCCGAGCACGCGGCCGAGCAGGAGCGTGCGCGTGCGGCGGCCGAGGAAGAGCGCGCGCGGGCCATGGCCGAGGCCGCGAACGACCTGCCCGCCGTCGAGGAGACCGCGGTCGCGCTCGACGAGACCGACGCGGTCGGCCGGCAGTGGGAGCCCCAGGCGCCGCCGCAGGAGACAGCGCAGCCCGCCGTCGGCGATCAGGATGCCTCGTCGGACCTGCCGAACATCGAGGAGACGGCCCTAATCCTGGACGAGACCGACTCCGTCAGTCCTTCGTCGACCTGAGCAGGCCCTGCTGGGCGACCGTGGCCACGTGGGTGCCGTCGGCTGCCCAGATCTGCCCGAAGCAGAGGGCCAGTCCCCCGGAGGCGACGGGGCTGTCGGTCTCGTAGAGGAACCACTCGTCCGCGCGCACCGGAGCGTGGAACCAGACGGCATGGTCGAGGCTCGCGCCGGCGGTCCCGTCCCTCCACCCCCCGCTGCGGGCCAGCCCGGCACCGAGCAGCGTCAGGTCACTGACGAAGGTCAGGGCGGCGGCGTGCACGGCGCCGTCGTCGGGCAGCCGGCCGGCGACCCGCATCCAGACCCGCGTCTCGGTGTGGGGCGGCTGCTTGCGCCGGCGCTCGAAGGGGTCCTCGAGGAGCCGCTGCTCGACCGCGCGGCTGATCTCCACCGCGCCGTCGGCGGGTGAGCCGTGGCGACCCGCCACGTCGGCCAGCGACGGCAGCTCGTCCGGGCCGGGAACCTCGGGCATGGGGAGGCTGTGCGACGCCACCTCCGTCTCGGCCCGGTGGTAGTCCGCGGTGAGACCGAAGATCGCGGCGTCCTCACCCTTGCGGCGCTGGTAGGCCAGCACCCGGCGGGTGCTGAAGGAGCGGCCGTCCCGGATCCGCTCGATGACGTAGCGGATCTCCTCCTGGGGATCCCCCGGGCGCAGGAAGTACGAGTGCAGCGAGTGCACCGGGCGCTCCTCCGCCACCGTCAGGCCCGCGGCCATGAGCGCCTGCCCGGCCACCTGACCGCCGAAGATCCGCTGCAACGACGTCCGGGGCGTCTGACCGACGAAGACGTCGCGCTCGCGCTCCTCCAGTTGGAGCACCGCCATGAGGGAGGCGGCCTGGCTGTCGCTGACCGCCTCGGTCACGAGTCCGTGCCGACTTCGTGCACGCGGATCAGGTTCGTGGAACCGACGGTGTTCGGCGGGCTGCCGGCCACCACGACGACCCGGTCGCCGACCCGGAGCCGCCCGATCGACAACAGGGAGAAGTCGACCTGGGCCACCATGTCGTCGGTGTGCTCCACCTCGGGCACGAGGAACGTCTCGACGCCCCACGACAACGCCAGCTGGCTGCGCACCCGGGCGTCGACGGTGAAGGCCAGCAGCGGCTGCCGCGGGTGCAGAGCCGCCAGTCGCTTGGCCGTCTCCCCGGTCTGCGTGAACGTGGCCAGCGCCTTGACGTCCAGCGCCTCGCCCACGTCCTTCGCGGCGCGCACGATCGCGCCCGAGCGCGACCGCGACCGGCGTACGACGTCCGGCACCGAGATCGTGGTGTCGCTCTCGACCGCGTCGATGATCCGCTCCATCGTGCGGACGGCGCCGATCGGGTGCGCACCCACCGACGTCTCGCCGGACAGCATGACCGCATCGGCACCGTCGAGGACGGCGTTGGCGACGTCGGAGGCCTCGGCGCGGGTCGGCCGCGAGTTCGTGATCATCGACTCGAGCATCTGGGTGGCCACGATGACCGGCTTGTTGCGCTCGCGCGCGGCCTGGATCGCGCGCTTCTGCACCAGCGGCACCTCCTCGAGGGCCAGCTCCACGCCGAGGTCACCGCGGGCGACCATGATCGCGTCGAACGCCTCGACGATGGCCTCGAGGTTCTCGACCGCCTCGGGCTTCTCCAGCTTCGCGATGACGGGGACGTAGATGTCCTCCTGCCGCATGATGTCGCGGACCAGCTCCGCGTCGTTGGCCGAGCGGACGAACGACAGCGCGATGAAGTCGACGCCCAGCCGCAGCGCGAAGCGCAGGTCGTCCTCGTCCTTGTCCGACAGCGCCGGCACGCTGACGGCGACGCCGGGCAACGAGAGCCCCTTGTTGTTCGACACCGGGCCGCCCTCGACGACGAGGCAGACCACGTCGGGCCCCTCGACCCGCACCACGGTCAGCGCGAGCTTGCCGTCGTCCACGAGCAGCCGGTCGCCGACGACCACGTCGTTGGCGAGGTCCTTGTACGTGGTGGAGACGCGCTCGGCAGTGCCCTCCACGTCCTCCACGGTGATGCAGACCTGCGCGCCCGTGGGCCACTGGGCCGGTCCGTCGGCGAAGGTGCCGAGCCGGATCTTGGGGCCCTGCAGGTCGGCCAGGACGGCGACGGCGTGCCCGGTGCTGTCCGATGCCTGCCGGACGCGCTGGTAGGCGGTCGCGTGGTGCTCGTGCGCCCCGTGGCTGAAGTTCAGCCGGGCCACGTCCATCCCGGACTCGACGAGGGCGGTGATCTGCTCCAGGGAGCTGGTCGCGGGCCCGAGGGTGCAGACGATCTTGGCGCGGCGGGACATGGGCCCAACGCTAGTGGGGTGGCCCCGCTCTCACCGAGGCGACCCGGTGCCGACCACGCAATTCGTCGTGGCCGGCACCGAATTCGTCAGCGGAGCGCGACCGCGGTCGGCGTGACGGGCCGGGGCAGGTCGGAGCCGCCGGTGAGGAACGAGTCCACCCCCGCGGCCGCCGCGCGCCCCTCGGCGATCGCCCACACGATCAGGGACTGGCCCCGGCCGATGTCACCGGCGACGAACACCCCCGGCAACGTGGACATGAACGACGAGTCGCGCGCCACGTTGCCGCGCTCGTCGACCTCGACGCCCAGTGCGTCGACGAGGCCCTCGCGCTGCGCGCCCGTGAAGCCCATGGCGAGGAAGACCAGATCGGCCGGCAACTCCCGGTCGGTGCCCTCGACCTTCTGGAACCGACCCTCGACCCGCTCGACCTCGTGCAGGAGCAGCGCCCGCACCGTGCCGCGGGCAGGGCCCTCCTCGTGACCCAGGAAGCGCTCGGTGTTGACCGCGTAGAGCCGCTCGCCGCCCTCCTCGTGCGCGCTGGAGACGCGCATGATCATCGGATAGGTCGGCCACGGGTTGATGTCGTGCGCGCGGCGGTCCGGCGGGGCGGCCATGATCTCGAGCTGCGTCACCGAGGCAGCGCCCTGGCGGTGCGCCGTGCCGAGACAGTCGGCACCGGTGTCACCGCCACCGATGATCACCACGTGCTTGCCGTGGGCGTTGATCGGCGGGTCGTCGAGCTCACCGAGCGCCTGCCGGTTGCCGTACGGCAGGTACTCCATGGCCAGGTGGATGCCCGAGAGCTCCCGGCCCGGCGCAGGCAGGTCCCGGCCGACCGTGGCTCCGCCGGCGAGGACGACGGCGTCGAACTCGGCGCGCAGCTGCTCGGCCGACAGGTCGCCGTCGGTGCTCCCGCCCACGTCGACCCCGGTGACGAACCGGGTGCCCTCGGACCGCATCTGGTCCAGCCGCCGGTCGAGCACGGCCTTCTCCATCTTGAACTCCGGGATGCCGTAGCGGAGCAGGCCACCGATGCGGTCGGCGCGCTCGTAGACGGTGACCTCGTGCCCGGCGCGGGTGAGCTGCTGGGCGGCGGCCAGGCCGGCGGGACCGGAACCGACGACGGCGACCTTCTTGCCGGTGCGCTCGGCGGGCGTCTGCGGCTGGACCCAGCCCTCGTCGTAGGCGCGCTCGATGATCTCCCACTCGATCTGCTTGATCGTGACCGGAGACTCCTGCAGGTTCAGCACGCACGAGCCCTCGCACGGCGCGGGACACAGCTTCCCGGTGAACTCCGGGAAGTTGTTGGTCGAGTGCAACCGCTCGATCGCGTCCTGCCAGTCGTCCCGTCGGGCGAGGTCGTTCCACTCCGGGATCAGGTTCGCCACCGGGCAGGCGTGGTGGCAGAACGGGATGCCGCAGTCCATGCACCGGGCCGCCTGCTTGCGCACCTCCGCGGTCGGGAACAGCGGGTCCTCGCCGTTCTGCCGGGACGTGTAGACGTCCTTCCAGTCCCTGATCCGGACCTCGACCGGGCGGCGCGGAGGCAGCTCCCGGTCGAACTTCAGGAATCCAGTGGTGTCAGCCACGAGCAGCCTCCTCCTGCGCGACGTGCGTGAGACATCCGGTTGCGTAGCGCGTCTCACCCACGAGCGGCCTCCATGACGGCGAGGTCGACGTCGTAGCCGGCCGCCTCGGCCGCCCGACGAGCTTCCAGCGCGCGCCGGTAGTCGCGCGGCATGATCACACTGAACTGCTCCGACCAGCGCCCCCAGTCGGCCAGCAGCGCGTGCGCGACCGGCGACTCGGTGTCCTCGGCGTAGCGGACGAGGACGTCGCGCAGCCACTGCGCCGACTCGCCGTCCAGCGGCTCGATGTCGACCATCTCGGTGTTCACCCGGTGCCGGGCGAGATCGAGGATGTAGCCGATACCGCCGGACATGCCCGCCGCGATGTTCCGACCGGTCGCGCCCAGGATCACCGCGCGGCCGCCGGTCATGTACTCCAGCGCGTGGTCGCCCACGCCCTCGACGATCGCCAGCGCACCGGAGTTGCGGACGCAGAACCGCTCCCCCACGCGCCCGCGCAGGAAGATCTCGCCGCCGGTGGCGCCGTAGCCGATCACGTTGCCGGCGATGACGTTGTCCTCGGCGGCGAACGGCGCCTCACGGGAGGGACGGACGACGATCCGGCCGCCGGACAGGCCCTTGCCGACGTAATCGTTGGCGTCGCCGTAGAGGCGCATCGTGATGCCACGCGGCAGGAACGCACCGAAGGACTGGCCGGCCGACCCGCCGAAGGTGAGGTCGATGGTGCCGTCGGGCAGGCCTTCGCCGCCGTACCGGCGGGTGACCATGGAGCCGAGCATCGTGCCGACGGTGCGGTTGACGTTTCGGACCGGCAGCTCGAGGCTCACCGGCCGCGCGTCGAACAGCGCGCCCTCGCAGAGCTGGATCAGGGTCTGGTCCAGCGCGATGTCCAGCCCGTGGTCCTGCCCCTTGACCCGGTGCAGCGGCGCGCCCTCGGGCAGCTCGGGCACGACCAGCATCGGCGAGAGGTCGAGGCCCTGCGCCTTCCAGTGCCCGACGGCCTTGCGCGTGTCGAGCAGCTCGGCGTGGCCGATGGCCTCGTCGATCGAGCGGAAGCCCAGCTCGGCGAGGTAGCTGCGGACCTGCTCGGCGAGGAACTCGAAGAACGTGACGACGAACTCCGGCTGCCCGGTGAACCGCTTGCGCAGCTCCGGGTTCTGCGTGGCGACGCCGACCGGACACGTGTCGAGGTGGCAGACCCGCATCATCACGCAGCCCGACACCACCAGCGGCGCCGTCGCGAAGCCGAATTCCTCGGCACCGAGCAGCGCCGCCACGATCACGTCGCGGCCGGTCTTCATCTGGCCGTCGACCTGCACGGTGATCCGGTCCCGCAGGCCGTTGGCCAGCAGCGTCTGCTGGGTCTCGGCCAGGCCGAGCTCCCACGGCGAGCCCGCGTGCTTCAGCGAGGTCAGCGGCGCGGCACCGGTGCCGCCGTCGTGCCCGGAGATGAGGACGACGTCCGCGTGTGCCTTGCTCACGCCCGCCGCGACCGTGCCGACGCCGACCTCGGAGACGAGCTTGACGTGCACCCGCGCCTCGTTGTTTGCGTTCTTGAGGTCGTGGATGAGCTGCTTGAGGTCCTCGATCGAGTAGATGTCGTGGTGCGGCGGCGGGCTGATCAGGCCGACGCCGGGCGTCGAGTGCCGGGTGCGCGCGACCCACGGGTAGACCTTGCTGCCGGGCAGCTGCCCACCCTCGCCGGGCTTGGCGCCCTGCGCCATCTTGATCTGGATGTCGTCGGCGTTGACCAGGTACTCGCTGGTGACGCCGAACCGGCCCGACGCCACCTGCTTGATCGCCGACCGGCGGAGGTCGCCGTTCGGGTCGGGCAGGAAGCGGTCGGGGTCCTCGCCACCCTCGCCGGTGTTGGACTTGCCGCCCAGCCGGTTCATGGCGATCGCCAGCGTCTGGTGCGCCTCGGCGGAGATGGAGCCGTAGCTCATCGCGCCCGTGGAGAAGCGCTTGACGATCTCGCTGACCGGCTCGACCTCGTCGAGCGGCACAGGCGGCCGTTCGCCGGTCTTGATCGTGAAGAGCCCGCGCAGGGTGGCGGCGTCCTCGGACAGCTTGTCGACGGTCTGCGTGTACTTCTCGAAGACGTCGTACTGCCGCGACCGGGTCGCGTGCTGGAGCAGGAACACCGTCTCGGGGTTGAACAGGTGCACCTCGCCCTCACGGCGCCACTGGTACTCCCCCCCGGTCTCCAGCCGGCGGTGCGCCCGCGCGGTCGGGTTCTCCGGGTAGGCGCGGCGGTGGCGCATGGCCACCTCCTCGGCGAGGACATCGATGCCGACGCCGCCAAGCGGGCAGGAGGTGCCGGTGAAGTACTCGTCGACCAGGTCCTGGGAGAGCCCGACGGCCTCGAAGATCTGCGCCATCGTGTACGAGCCCGCGGTGCTGATGCCCATCTTGCTCATCACCTTGAGCACGCCCTTGCCGAGCGCCTTGACCATGTTCCGCACGGCCTGACCGGGTTCGACCCCGGTCAGCTCGCCGTCGCGGATGAGGTCCTCGATCGACTCGAAGGCCAGGTACGGGTTCACCGCCGCGGCGCCATAGCCGAGCAGCAGGGCGACGTGGTGCACCTCGCGGCAGTCGCCGGACTCGACGACGAGGCCGACCTCCATGCGGGTCTTCTCGCGCACCAGGTGGTGGTGCACGGCCGCGGTCATGAGCAGCGACGGGATGGGCGCGCGCTTCTCGTCGCAGTCCCGGTCGGACAGCACGATGACGCGGGCGCCGGCCGCGATGGCCTTGGAGACCTTGGTCCGCAGCTGCTCGATCGCCTCCGCCAGCGCCGTCCCGCCGCCGTTGACGTCGAAGTGGCCGGTGATCCGGACGGCGGCGTACCCAGGCAGGTCGCCGTCGTCGTCGATGTGCAGGATCTTGGCCAGCTCGTCGTTGTCGATCACCGGGAACGGCAGGTAGACCTGCCGGCAGGACGCCGGCAGGGCCTGGAGCAGGTTCTGCTCGGGACCGAAGGTGCGACCGAGGCTGGTCACCAGCTCCTCGCGGATGGCGTCCAGCGGCGGGTTGGTGACCTGGGCGAACAGCT
>Ga0308176_10003488_pt1 | contig 10081 bp, 7 predicted proteins | sample PhyCR2_3_FD_203890 | JGI IMG/M metagenome (GOLD analysis project Ga0308176, IMG submission 203890) | Soil microbial communities from UC Gill Tract Community Farm, Albany, California, United States - DLSLS.C.R2 | ecosystem: Environmental > Terrestrial > Soil > Agricultural land | place: USA... | reverse complement strand
CTTGATCACTTCTTCGAGGATGTCCCAGACCTCGGGGCGCTCCTTCTCGACGAGCTTCTTCGCCGACTTGATCGTGGTGACCAGGTGGCGCTCTTCGAGCTTGTTGTAGATGAACGGCGTGAACAGCTCGAGCGCCATCTTCTTGGGCAGCCCGCACTGGTGGAGCTTCAACTCGGGACCGATCACGATCACCGAGCGGCCCGAGTAGTCGACGCGCTTGCCGAGCAGGTTCTGCCGGAACCGGCCCTGCTTGCCCTTCAGCATGTCGCTGAGCGACTTGAGCGGGCGCTTGTTCGGCCCCGTGATCGTCTTGCCGCGGCGGCCGTTGTCGAACAGCGCGTCGACCGCCTCCTGAAGCATCCGCTTCTCGTTGCGGATGATGATCTCCGGGGCGTTGAGCTCCTGGAGCCGGCGAAGCCGGTTGTTACGGTTGATCACGCGGCGATACAGGTCATTGAGATCCGAGGTCGCGAACCGGCCGCCGTCGAGCGGCACGAGCGGCCGCAGGTCGGGCGGGATCACCGGGATGATCGTCAGCATCATCCACTCGGGCTTGTTGCCGCTCTCGCGGAACGCCTCGACCACCTTGAGGCGCTTGGCGATCTTCTTGCGCTTGGCCTCGGAGGTGATGTCGCGCATCTCCTGGCGCAGCGTCTCGGCGAGCTCGACGATGTTGAGATCCTTGAGCAGCTGGAGGATCGCCTCCGCGCCCATGCCGGCCTCGAACGCATCGAACCCGAGCTCGTCGAGGAGCTTCGAGTAGCGCTCCTCGGTCAGGAGCTCGGAGCCCGACAGCCCGGACTGCTTGGGGTTGGTGACGATGTACGCCTCGCAGTACAGGACCTTCTCGAGATCCTTGAGCGGGATGTCGAGCAGGTTGCCGATCCGCGACGGCAGGCTCTTCAGGAACCAGATGTGGGCCACCGGCGTGGCGAGCGAGATGTGGCCCATGCGCTCGCGGCGCACCTTGGCCTGGATGACCTCGACGCCGCACTTCTCGCAAACCACGCCGCGGTGCTTCATGCGCTTGTACTTGCCGCAGTTGCACTCGTAGTCCTTCACCGGGCCGAAGATCTTGGCGCAGAACAGGCCATCGCGCTCCGGCTTGAACGTGCGGTAGTTGATCGTCTCGGGCTTCTTGACCTCGCCATGGCTCCACTCGCGGATCTTCTCCGGCGACGCGAGCATGATGCGGATCGCGCTGAACGAACGGGGGTCCTTCGGCTTCTCGAAGAAGTTGAAGATGTCCTTCACTGATTTCTCCTAATGACTCGGGGGGTTCGTTCGTTCCGGATCAGCTTGCGCTGCCCATCTTGTCGGCGACTTCACGTGCGAGCGCGGCGAGGCCGGCCGGGATACCCGGGGCTTGCTCGGCCGCGCGGCGCGGCATCGTCGGGTCTTCGATCAGCTCGACGTCCAGGCACAGCGCCTGGAGCTCCTTGAGCAGCACGTTGAACGACTCCGGCAGGCCGGCCTCGAGCACGTGCTCGCCCTTGACGATCGACTCGTACATGCGCGTACGGCCGAGCACGTCGTCGGACTTGACCGTCAGGAACTCCTGCAGCGCGTAGGCCGCGCCGTAGGCCTCCATCGCCCACACTTCCATCTCGCCGAGCCGCTGGCCGCCGAACTGCGCCTTGCCGCCCAGCGGCTGCTGGGTCACGAGCGAGTACGGTCCGATGCTGCGGGCGTGGATCTTGTCGTCGACCAGGTGGTGGAGCTTGAGCATGTACATCACGCCCACTGTCACCATGTTGTCGAACGGCTCGCCGCTCTTGCCGTCGATCAGCCGCGCCTGGCCGCTGACCGGCAGCCCGGCCATCTTGAGCGCCGCCTTGATCTCGTGCTCGGTCGCGCCGTCGAACACCGGCGTCGCGAGGTGGATGCCGGTGGTCAGCGTGCGCGCGAACCGGCCGGTGTCCTCCGGGGTCAGCTTCTCGATGACCGGCGTGTGATCGGGGAACAGCTTCTTGAGCTTCTCCTTGAGCACGTCGGCCGACCAGTTGGTGTCGAGGTACGCCTGGATCTGGTTGCCCAGCGACTTCGCCGCCCAGCCGAGGTGAACCTCGAGGATCTGCCCGATGTTCATACGGCTCGGCACGCCGAGCGGGTTCAGCACGATGTCGACCGGGGTGCCGTCCTCGAGGTACGGCATGTCCTCCTCGGGCAGGAGCCGCGACACGACGCCCTTGTTGCCGTGACGGCCGGCCATCTTGTCGCCGACCGACAGCTTTCTCTTGATCGCGAGGTAGACCTTGACCAGCTTGATCACGCCGGGGGGAAGTTCATCACCCTTCGTCAGCTTGGCGATCTTCTCGCTGTACTGCGCCTCGATGTTGAAGACGTCTTCCTCGCGCTTGGCGGCGAGCTGCTCGAGCTGCTCCTCGATCTTGCCGTCGCCGGAGTCGAGCTGGATCTCGTGCCAGTACCGGCTGGGCACCTCGTTCAGCATCTCGAGCGAGATCTTCTCGCCCTTGGGCAAGAGGACCTTGCCCTTGTCATCGACCAGCCGCGACACCGTCGTCTTGCCGACGAGCAGCTCGCGCATCTTGTTGTAGTACGCCTCCGAGATGATCTTCACCTCGTCGCGCTTGTTGAGCATGAGGAGCTCTTTTTCGGCGTCCTCGATCGCCTGCGCGCGCTCGTCCTTCTCGGTGCCCTTGCGCGCGAACACGCGCGCGCCGATCACGACGCCGATCACGCCCGGCGGGACCCGCAGCGACGTATCGCGGACGTCTCCCGCCCGCTCTCCGAAGATCGCGCGGAGCAGCTTCTCTTCCGGCGACAGCTGGGTCTCGCCCTTCGGGGTGATCTTGCCGACCAGGATGTCGCCGGCCTTGACCTCGGCGCCGATCCGCACGATGCCCGACTCGTCGAGATCCTTGAGCGCTTCTTCACCGACGTTCGGGATGTCGCGCGTGATCTCTTCCTTGCCGAGCTTGGTGTCGCGGGCGACGCACTCGAACTCCTCGATGTGGATCGAGGTGAAGACGTCGTTCTTGACCAGCTTCTCGTTGATGAGGATCGAGTCCTCGAAGTTGTAGCCGCCCCACGGCATGAACGCGACGACCACGTTCTGGCCGAGCGCGAGCTCGCCGGTCTCGGTGGCCGGCCCGTCGGCGATCACGTCGCCCGCCTTCACCCGATCGCCCGGCTGGACGATCGGCTTCTGGTTCATGCAGGTGTTCTGGTTCGAGCGCTGGAACTTCACCAGCGTGTAGATGTCGGGCCGGACCGAGTTGGGGTCCTTCGGATCGACCTTGCTCGGACGCACGACGACGCGGTTGGCGTCGACCCAGTCGACCACGCCATCGCGCTTGGCGACGACCGTGACGCCGGAGTCGCGGGCGACGATGCCCTCCATGCCGGTGCCGATCAGCGGCGACGTGGTGCGGACGAGCGGCACCGCCTGGCGCTGCATGTTCGAGCCCATGAGGGCGCGGTTGGCGTCGTCGTGCTCGAGGAACGGGATCAGCGACGCCGCCACCGAGACCAGCTGGTTGGGCGAGACGTCCATGAGCGTGACGTCCTCGGGCTTGGTCATGATGACGTCGGAGCCCTTGCGGCACGACGTGTAGTCCCCGGCGAGCTTGCCGCTCTTCACGTCGGCGTTCGCCTGGGCGATGATCTGGCCCTCCTCCTGGAGCGCCGAATAGAACTGGACCTCCTCGGAGATCTTGCCCTGCTCGACCGCGCGGTACGGCGTCTCGATGAAGCCGTACTCGTTGACCCGCGCGAACGTCGACAGCGACGCGATGAGGCCGATGTTCGGGCCTTCCGGGGTCTCGATCGGGCAGATCCGGCCGTAGTGGGTCGGGTGAACGTCGCGGACCTCGAACCCCGCGCGCTCGCGGGTCAGGCCGCCGGGGCCAAGCGCCGATAGCCGGCGCTTGTGGGTGACCTCGGACAGGGGGTTCGTCTGGTCCATGAACTGCGACAGCTGCGAGCTGCCGAAGTACTCCTTGACGACCGCGCTGACCGGCTTGGCGTTGATCAGGTCGTGCGGCATGAGCGTCTCGATCTCCTGAGACATGCTCATGCGCTCTTTGATCGCGCGCTCCATGCGGACCAGGCCGATGCGGTACTGGTTCTCCATCAACTCGCCGACCGCGCGCACGCGGCGGTTGCCGAGGTGATCGATGTCGTCGATCACGCCGCGGCCGTTGCGGAGCTCGATCAGGTAGCGAACCGTCTCGAGGATGTCCCGCTTGGTGAGGATCTGGGTCTCGATCGGCTCGTCGATCTTGAACTTGTAGTTGAGCTTCAGCCGGCCGACCCGCGACAGGTCATAGCGCTCGGCGTTGAAGAACAGGTTCTGGAACAGGGTCTGCGCCGAATCGAGCGCCGGCTGATCACCGGGGCGCAGGCGGCGGTAGATCTCCATGACCGCCTCGTCGGGGCCCTGCAGCTTGTCGGTCAGGAGCGTGTTGCGCAGGTACGGGCCCACGTTCAGGTTGTCGATGAACAGGACCTCGACGCGCTCGACGCCGCGCTCGCGGAGCTCGTCGAGCTTGGCCTCGGAGAGCTCCTCGTTGCACTGGAGCAAGACCTCGCCGGTCGAGTCGTCGATCACGTCCTTCGCCGAGACCTTGCCGACGAGCTCGTCGAGATCGATCGGCAGGACGTTGACGCCCTCGGCCTGGAGCTTGTTGATCGCGCTCTTGGTGAACTTGCGGTTCTTCTTGACGATGATGTCTTTGGTCTTGGGGTTGCGGATGTCGCGCGTCGCGCGCTGACCCACGAGCAACTCGTAGTTGACCTGGCGGCTGTACTTCTTGCCCTGCTCGAAGTGGATCGTCTCGGTGTCGTAGAAGTAGTTGAGCAGCTCCTCGGTCGAGTAGCCGAGCGCGCGCAGGAGCACGGTCGCGTGCAGCTTGCGGCGGCGATCGATACGGACGTAGAGGATGTCCTTGTGGTCGAACTCGAAGTCGAGCCACGAGCCGCGGTACGGGATCACGCGGGCGCTGTAGAGCAGCTTGCCGGACGAGTGCGTCTTGCCCTTGTCGTGGTCGAAGAACACGCCGGGCGAGCGGTGCAGCTGGCTGACGATGACCCGCTCGGTGCCGTTGATGATGAACGTGCCGGAGTCCGTCATCAGCGGGATCTCGCCGAAGTAGACCTCCTGCTCCTTGACGTCGCGGATCGACTGGACGCCGGTCTCCTCGTTGACGTCCCACACGACGAGCCGGATGACGACCTTGATCGGCGCCGCGAACGTCATGCCGCGGGCGCGGCACTCATCGACGTCGTACTTGGGCTTCTCGAGGTTGTACGAGACAAATTCGAGCGACGAGGTCTCCGAAAAGTCCTTGATCGGGAAGACGCTCTTGAACACGCCCTGCAGTCCGATGTCCTCGCGCTTATCCACGGAGACATCGATCTGAAGGAACTTGTCGTAGCTGCGCTTCTGGATGTCGATAAGGTTAGGGATCTCGATGACCTGCTTGAGCTTCGCGAAGGTCTTGCGTGCCCGGAAGTTCTTCTGGATCTGTGACGCCATGGTGCGTGGGTCCCCTTGGTGATCTCGGCTGCCGCGAGATCTGGGTATGTGTGGCGGTGCCGCGTGCGGAGGAAGCGACCGAAACAGTCGAGACGAGCCGAAACGAACGGAAACAAGCTGGAAACGAGCTGAAAGGGCCGAAACGGGAAAGCTGCCGATCCGCAAACGATCCCGCCTCAAAGGATCGCGTGTGGTTTCGGCTCTAGTTGCTTACGTATGAGACGAGCGCGCGCCTTCTCGCCGACATACGCATGGAGACAAACTGCGCAAACCGGGGCTGCGTATAGCACGGCCACGGCAAATGGAAGCGAAAAGTGCGATGCAAGTAACCGTGCCAAGATCTCCCCTCTTCAAGACGCCCACACGGGAAGGCGCGGCCCCCGGGATTCCCCCGGGAATTCGACTTACAGCACCAGGATAGCGAGCTCGATCTCCCCCGATCCCGCCCTCCGAAACGGCCAAACCCCGCCGTATCCCTAGAATACAGCGGATTTAGCAATCAGCCTGTAAGCGTTACTTGACCTCGACCTCGGCGCCAGCCTCCTTGAGCTTCTTCACGATGTCCTCGGACTCGGCCTTGTTGATGCCGACCTTGACATCCTTTGGCGCGCCGTCAACCAGATCCTTTGCGTCCTTGAGGCCCAGGCCGGTGACTTCACGAACGACCTTGATGACGCCGATCTTGTTGGCGCCGCCGCTCTTGAGGACCACGGTGAACTCGGTCTTCTCCTCGACCGGAGCCGGGGCTGCACCGCCGCCGCCGCCGCCACCCGGTGCGGCGACCGCGACCGGGGCCGCCTTGACGCCCCACTTGTCCTCGAGCGCCTTCGTCAGGGTGACGAGGTCGATGACGGTGAGGTTCGAGAGGTAGTTGATGACTTCATCCTGAGAGATCGCCATGGTGCTTGTCCTTCTACGTAGAAACGAAACCAACGTGTGGGTTGAAACCTGGTGTGCGAGCCGCGTGCGAAGCACGCGGCGGTGATCACTTGCCTTCGAGCTGGCGCCGGCGTGCGTCGAGGACGTACGCGAAGTTCTGCGGGCCTGCGACGAGCTGCGCGACGAAGCTCTGCGGCGCGGCGAGGAACGTCATCAGCATCGAGGCGCGGATCTCGTTCTTGCCCGGCATCCTCGCGAGCGAATCGACGCCGGCGACGTCGAGCAGCTGGCCCTCGTAGTAGCCGCCCTTGATGACGAACTTGGGCTCGTCCTTGGCCCACTTCAGGGCGACTTGCGCCGGGGCCTGCGGGATTTCATTCGACCAGATGACGGCGGTCGTCCCGACCATCAACGTCGACAGCGGCTCCATCTTGCTGCCCTTGACGGCGATCTTGACGAGCGAGTTCTTCAGCACGCGGTAGTGGCAGCCCGCCTTGCGAAAGTCGTCGCGCATCGTCGTCACCGTCGGGACGCGAATGCCGCGGTAGTCAGCGATCACGACCGAGGCGACGTTCGCGAACGCCTCCTTGATCTCGCCGAGGACCTGCTCTTTTGCTGCTCTTTCCATGGTGTTCCTTCGCGTGCTGCATGCCCGGTCGTGGGCGCCGGGGGAGAAAATCAACGACCCTCTCGAGGTGCGGTCGAGAGGGTCGCGCGCGACACAGGTCGCGTGGTCACCGCTCGTCTCCGCAGGCTGCTTCGGACGGCCTTCCTGGGTGGAAGGTCACGTCGCCGACTTCTTCGACGGGGGTTGGTATCTCGGGGCTTGGTGGTCGGGTGCGGGCTCCTGACGGCCTGACGGAGTAACGCGGGACGCTTCGTATCACATCTCGGGATCGCAGGTCACTCGGCTTGCGCCGTCGTGAACACGGTCGTGTCGATCTTGACGCCGGGGCCATGGGTGGTCGAGATGGTGACCGACCGCATGTACACGCCCTTGGCGGTCGCGGGCTTGAGCTTCATCAGCATGTCGAGCAGGGCCGAAAGGTTCGACGCGAGCTGCTCGGGCTTGAACGACGCCCTGCCGATCGGGGTCTGGATGATGCCGGCCTTCTCGACCCGGAACTCGACTCGACCCGCCTTGAGCTCGCGGACCGCCTTGGCGACGTCGGCCGTGACCGTCCCGACCTTGGGGTTCGGCATCAGGCCACGCGGGCCCAGGACGCGGCCGATCTTGCCGACCTGCACCATCATGTCCGGCGTCGCGACCAGCGTGTCGAACTCGAACCAGTTCTCTTCCGAGATCTTCTTGATGTACTCGTCGCTGCCCGCGTAGTCGGCGCCCGCGTCGAGCGCTTCCTTGGCCTTGTCGGGCTTGGCGATCACCAGCACGCGCTTGGTCTTGCCGGTGCCCGCCGGCATCACCACCGAGCCGCGGACCATCTGGTCGGCGTACTTGGGGTTCACGCCGAGGCGGACGGAGACGTCGACGGTCTCGTCCCACTTGCTCGAGATCTTGGTCTTCTGGAGGATCGAGCAGGCCTCGGTGACCGTGTACTTCCGGATGTGGTCGTAGCTCTCGAGCGCTTTGCGGTATTTCTTGCCAGCCATGTGAATCTCCCGTGGGCTCTGGTCAGACGCTCACGAGGTGAGCTCCCAGGTTGCCGCAGCTAGGGTTACGTAAACAGACGGGGACGCGGACGGACGCGAACGCTTTAGTCCACGACCTCGAGGCCCATCGATCGCGCCGTCCCGGCGACCGAGCGGCACGCGGCTTCGACGCTGGTGGTGTTGAGATCGGGGAGCTTGAGCTCGGCGATCTCGCGCACCTGCTTCATCGAGACCTTGCCGATCTTGTTCTTGTTCGGCTCGCCCGAGCCCTTATCGACCTTCGCGGCCCGCTTGAGGAGAATCGAGGCCGGCGGGGTCTTGGTGATGAACGTGAAGCTGCGATCGGCGTACGCCGTGATGAGCACGGGGATGATGAGGTCGCCATCCTTCGCGGTGCGAGCGTTGAACTCCTTGCAGAACTGCATGATGTTCAAGCCGTGCTGTCCGAGCGCTGGACCGACGGGTGGCGCAGGGTTCGCCTTGCCGGCGGGGCACTGCAGCTTGATGATCGCGGTGACTTTCTTCATGGCAGGTCTCGTGGGAGCGCGTGAGGTCCGGGCGGACGCGGTGGCCTGGATGGCTTGAAGGCGGCCTCGGATGGCCGGAAACGGGAGATACGAGAGGTGGCCGACCGGCTGAGGGACGCGCCGCCGTTTATGCTTTCTCGACCTGGGCGAAGTCAAGCTCGACCGACGTCGCACGTCCGAACATCGAGAGCGAGACCTTGAGCTTCTGCTTGTCGGCTTTGACTTCTTCGACGGTCGCCGAGAAGCTGGCAAACGGGCCGTCGATCACGCGAACGGAGTCGCCGGCCTCGAACACGACCCGCGTCTTGGGCTTGGGCTTGTGCCCCTCGGTCATGTTCGTCTGGACCCCGGTGATCTCGCGTGCCGGCACGGGGGTTGGCTTGGTGCCACCGAGGAACCCGGTGATCTTCGGGGTGTTCTTGACCAGGTGGAAGGTCCGGTCGTCGAGAATCATCTGGACGAACATGTAGCCCGGGAAGAACTTGCGCGTGGTCGTGCGGCGCTGGCCCTTCACGACCTCCATCACGCTCTCGGTGGGGACCAGGACGTCGCCGAAATACTCGGTGAGGTTCGCGTTCCGGACCCGCTCGAGCAGGGTCAGCTTCGCCTTGTTCTCGTGCCCCGAGTACGTGTGGACGATGTACCACTTCTTCTCGCCGGCCTCGGGCGATGACGTGGACGAGGCACCGGCCCCACCATCGCCGTGCCCGGTCTCGCCGTGGCCCTCCGAAGAAGAGGCCGCGTCGGCGTCATTGGGCTCAGGTGAAGCAGCGTTATCCGCCATAGACCAAATCCGTGAGGCCCGACCAGACGAGATCGAACAGGAACAGGATGACTGCCGAGGTCACCGCCATGACGATCACGACCATGGTGGCGGCGCGGACTTCCTTCGCCGTCGGCCACGTGACCTTCTTGAGCTCGCTCGTGACCTCGTTGGCGAGGTGATAGATCCGATCATTTCGATAGAGGCTGACCCCGACGACGATCGCGCCGATCGCCGCCACGAGCGACATCTTGAACTCGCTGGGGGAGGTACCGAAGTAGCCCCACACCCAGTCGATGCTCCACTGGAGCAAATAGAACAGCAGCACCGCACCGCAGAGGTAGATGAGGTGAACGGGTTTGTTGGGTGCGTTCTCTTGGGCCACGGCGTTTGTTCCGCTTTCTGCTTCTTCACTTACTGTGGCAGGGCTGTGGCAGGGGAGACAGGACTTGAACCTGCAGCCCTCCGCTTTGGAGACGGATGCTCTACCAATTGAGCTACTCCCCTAATGAACTCGGCGACTTAGCTGCGGTTTTCGATGGATACACCTCGGCTGTTCGGACGAAGCGGACGTGTACCCTAAACGCGGGAAGGTGGCAAGAGGACGACAGAAAAAAGCCCGAGCGCGCCTTGCGAAGGCGTCGTCGGGCCCTTCAGATCTGACTTCCCCTTACTTCTTGGCGGGTGCAGGCGCGGCGGCCGGGGCAGCAGCCTTCGCGGCCTTGGTGGCCGGCGGCGCGTCGGCCAGGATCTTGGTGACCACCCCGGCGCCGACGGTCTTGCCGCCTTCGCGGATCGCGA
>Ga0308176_10003487_pt1 | contig 10081 bp, 9 predicted proteins | sample PhyCR2_3_FD_203890 | JGI IMG/M metagenome (GOLD analysis project Ga0308176, IMG submission 203890) | Soil microbial communities from UC Gill Tract Community Farm, Albany, California, United States - DLSLS.C.R2 | ecosystem: Environmental > Terrestrial > Soil > Agricultural land | place: USA... | reverse complement strand
AAATGCAGATGCAGCTCGATGTGAACCGCATGCCGGGATCGAAGCGGATCCCCAACCTGGACATCGGCGAAGCCGGCGAGGTGGTGATCGAGCTCTGGTGCAAGGGCGGCAAGGGCCAGTTTTCGGTAGCAGGCAATACCGTGATCTTCGTCGCCGGCGCGATGGAAAACCGGTCCTGTCCGCCGGACCGCGCGCAGGCCGATGACGAACTGCTCGCGGCGCTGGCCGAGATCGGCACCTGGAAACGGCAGGACGATTTGGTATTGTTGGTGGGCCCGAAAACGCTGCGGTTTCGCATCAACACCAACTAGAGCATGATCCGGAAAAGTGGGTACCGGTTTTCCGAAAAGATCGTGCTCAAACAAGAACATGACCGACGAGCATGATTCAACTCAGTTGAAGCATGCTCTAGCAGCGTATTCGATCGAGTATGGTTCGCGTAAAGGAAGCGCGTCAACAAGAAACAGAAAACAGGCGCGACATCGCATTCGACCGGCGTTCGGCGTGATCGTTGTCCAACCAGGCGCCGCGTCAGGGAGCAGAGATGATTATCGATCATGCCAGATTGCGTAATTTCGCCCATCGCATCGTCGCCGCAGGCGGCAGTTCGCCCGAAGAGGCGGCGTCCGTTGCCGATCATCTGATCGAGGCGAACCTGCGCGGCCACGACAGCCACGGCGTCGGGATGCTCGTTGCCTATGTACGCGATTTCGAGGCCGGCACGCTGAAGGTCAACCAGACGCCGGAGATCGTCTCCGACAGCGGCACGATCTCGGTCTGGGACGCGCGGGCCGGCTACGGCCAGGTGATCGCGCATCAGGCGGTCGAATGGGCGATTAAGGCCGCGCAGCAACATGGCGTCGCGGTGAACGGGCTGCGCAATGCGCATCACATCGGGCGCGTCGGTACCTATGGCGAGGTTGCCGTACGCGCCGGGATGGTCGCGATGCACTTCGTCAACGTCGCCTCAGGCGCGCCCGGCGTGGCGCCGTTTCGCGGACGGGAAGGGCGCTTCCTGACCAATCCGGTGTGTATCGCCATTCCGGGAACCTCGAGCAATGAACCGATCCTGCTGGATTTTGCGACCAGTCGCGTCGCGCTCGGCAAGGTGAGGGTCGCGCACAACGCCGGCAAGCCGATGCTGGACGGCGCGTTGCTCGACCATGCGGGCCAGCCCACCACCGATCCGTCGGTCATGTACACCGAGCCGCGCGGCGTGGTGCTGCCGTTCGGCGAGCACAAGGGCTCCGGGCTGGCGCTGGTTTGCGAACTGCTGGCAGGCGCCATCGTCGGCTCGCCGAGCGTGACGACGAGCACGCCGCCCGAACGCGGCATCATCAACGGCATGCTGAGCATCGTCATCGATCCCGCGCGGCTTTCCTCGCGCGACAGCATGATGAGCGAGATCGATGCGATGATCGCGTGGGTGAAGTCGGCCAAGCCCGCCGATGCTGACCTGCCGGTGCTGATTGCGGGCGAACCCGAACGCCTTGCGCGCGCCGAGCGGCTCGCCAAAGGCATCGAGGTCGACAATGAAACCTGGAGCCAGTTGTCGGCGATCGCCGAGCGCTATCAGATCGCGCTCGATCGCTGAAGCCTGCCTTACTGGGTTGCGATCAGCCCGTTGGCGGTGGCGATGACCCAGCGGCTGCCCCAGCGCACGATCGAGTCCACGCGTCCGACGCCGGGAATGGTGTCGCCGCGTGCGGCCATCGTGATTCCGTCAGGACCTTCCAGTACCGCGGTGCCGTCCCGGACATCGACCACCGTCCAGCCGGGTATCGTCGCAGGCCTGGTTTCCGGCGCCGCCACCGGTGGCTGTCGCATGGCGATGACAGAGGCGCTTGTTGCGTTGGCCTGGGACGCCGGGCGTGCGGCCGGAAGCAGCACGGGTGGTTTGAGAATGCTGCCGACAATGGTGGGGTCTGCCGCCGATGTTCTCTTTCGCGCGGCTTCCGCCCGGCCGGTCGACCTTGCTTCGGCGATTTGCGGCGCGTGCGTTGCTTCTTGCGCAACGGCCAGCAGACGGAGTTCGCTGGCGAACTGCGGCCAGTTCAGGCCGCCGGCCCATCCCAGTCCGAAGCTTGCAATGATCGCCGCTGTGACCCAAACCGCGCCGCGCGCCCGGTCGCCGAACGGCTCGCGCACCACCAATACCGGGTCGCGATCGGATTTCAGGAAATTCCACAGGCCCGCGGATTTTTGCGACCGGTGACGGTCAACCACATTCCCCGACCAGATCTCGAAGGTGCTCGGCTCGCGGTGTTGCATGGCGTGATCCAGTTTTGGAAGAACCGATGATGTCCCTCTAAACTGAATCGAATCTTAACAATCGAAGTCCGGCGCCGGATCATTGCGAAGCGATGCACCGCCGTGCCGGCAGCACATCGATCATGTGGCCGAGGTTACGGCCGGATCACTTCCACACGCTCTTGTCGGCATCCCAGCGCTGCGCCCTGAATTCCTTCGCCAGCGCTTCGACCGAGCCATTGTCTTCCTTGGGCTCGCCGCCTTCCTCGTCGCCGGTGGCCTCTTCCGATAAATGGAGTTTTGCGCCGGTGCCTTCATCTGATGTCGTGATGACAGGGCTCGAAATCCACAGCATCAGCCGGTCGGTTCCGCCCGGTTTGTCAGCCGAAACAAGTGCAGAGACCTCGATGCTTTCCGTGAGCGCGAGCGGCGGATAGACCGGGCTCGGCCGCTTGAAGGTCAGTTTCAATTTTCCGGTATTGGCGTTCCATTCGGCGCCCGCCGCCCTGGCGGCCAGCGTCCGGGCCAGCACCGCCGAAATTGCCGATGCAATCTTGTCCCTGTTGATCTTGTCGCCATCGCGCCATTCGGCGGCGGCAAAACGAATGGTGCGGTCCATCTCGACCGATCCGCTGGTCCATCCCGCCGCGACCACGCCGGGCATCGATTTGGCCTTCGCGATCAGCGCGGCCGTGCGCTCCGGATCGGCCGTGAGGTTGATGGTCTGTTCGCCGGCGCGCAGCGCGTCGCAGGAGACCGCAAGGCTCGACAGCCCGACCTCGACCGCTTCGCCCTTCAGGCTTTTCAGGAACTCGAGTGCGGCGTCGAGCTTGACCCGCACGCCGAACGCCTCCGGCGACACTTCAGTGAAATCCTTCGGCGCCGGCGTGATGCCGTCGTCACTGGTCTGGTTGTCCAGGAATTCCTTTTCGCTGAGATCGGAATTGTCGGTCGAAGTGACTTCGGTGACGGCCTGGCCAATGGTGATCTGGCCGCGGAATTCGAACGTATCGCCGGTCGGCTTGCGAAGCAATTTGATGGTGACCGGCAACTTGTCGCCGACGCTCTGCGCCGACCCGGTCAGGTTCTGCCCGCTGACGGTGAGGTTGGCGACAAAGCGGTCCTTGCGGTCGGAACCTTTTGCGGCGGGGTAACAGACGTCGAGGGTCGCGGCGGTGACGGTCTTGCCCTGGCGGGTTTCCTTCAGGATGACGTCGGCGTTGCCGTCCATCAGCCCGTCGATCGCCGTGAAGTAGCGCGTCTCGACCGCGCCCGGCGCGGTCTTGGCAGGGAGTTTCATCTGGGCAAAAGCAAGGTGAGGGGAGACCGTGGCCAGACCGAGCAGAAGAACGAAGCGCGCGCGCATGTGAAAATTCCCGGAAAATTCAATCGCTGACGTCCTATCAGCAAACCCTGACGTCTTCAGCCAAAAAGAAGGCCGCGAGGGGGCATCGTTTCGGCTCCAGCGTAAATGGAGCGTCGTCAATTTAGGCCGGTCAAGTTTCTCACCGTCATGGCCGGGCCTGTCCCGGCCATCCACGACCTTCTCGCCCGGAAGAAGCAAGGACGTGGATGCCCGGGCCTTCGCCTCGCCGAAGGGGCTTCGGCCCCGCGGGCGGGACAAGCCCGGGCATGACGAACTCGAAGTCTGCCGCGCAGCCAAAAAAGAAGGCCGCCCGGAGGCGGCCTTCGATCTGTTCAGTCGGGAAAGGCGGGGGCTTAGAACCCCATGCCGCCCATTCCACCCATGCCGCCGCCACCGCCGGGCATTGCCGGCGCCGGCTCCTTCGGCAGTTCGGCGACCATGGCTTCGGTGGTTACCAGCAGGCCCGCGACCGACGCGGCGTCCTGCAGCGCGGTACGCACCACCTTGGCGGGGTCGATGATGCCCTTTTCGACCATGTCGACATATTGCTCGCTCTGGGCGTCGAAGCCGAAGGTCTCGGACTTGTTCTCGAGGATCTTGCCGACCACGATCGAGCCTTCGACACCGGCGTTCTCCGAGATCTGGCGAACCGGGGCTTCCAGCGCTTTCAGCACGATGTTGATACCGGCCTGGACGTCGGAATTGTCGTTGTGGATGCGGCCGACGGCCTTTTTGGCGCGCAGCAGCGCCACGCCGCCGCCCGGCACGATGCCTTCCTGCACGGCCGCGCGGGTCGCGTTGAGGGCGTCCTCGACGCGGTCCTTCTTTTCCTTGACCTCGACCTCGGTCGCGCCGCCGACCTTGATCACGGCAACGCCGCCGGCGAGCTTGGCTAGCCGTTCCTGCAGCTTCTCGCGGTCGTAGTCCGAGGTGGTTTCCTCGATCTGCGCCTTGATCTGGCCGACCCGGGCTTCGATGTCCTTCTTCTTGCCGGCGCCCTTGACGATCGTGGTATTCTCCTTGTCGATCACCACCTTGCCGGCACGGCCCAGCATGTTGAGGGTGACGCTTTCCAGCTTCATGCCGAGCTCATCGGAGATCAACTGACCGCCGGTCAGGATCGCGATGTCTTCCAGCATGGCCTTGCGGCGATCGCCGAAGCCCGGCGCCTTGACGGCGGCAACTTTCAGGCCGCCGCGCAGGCGGTTGACCACCAGGGTCGCCAGCGCCTCGCCCTCGACGTCCTCGGCGATGATCAAAAGCGGACGGCCGGACTGCACCACGGCTTCCAGCACCGGCAGCATCGCCTGCAGGCCGGAAAGCTTCTTCTCGTGCAGCAGCACGAAGACGTCTTCCTGCTCGGTGATCATCTTTTCGGCATTGGTGATGAAGTAGGGGCTGAGATAGCCGCGGTCGAACTTCATGCCTTCGACGATGTCGACTTCGGTCTCGAGCGCCTTGTTTTCCTCGACCGTGATGACGCCTTCATTGCCGACCTTCTGCATCGCCTGCGCGATCATCTTGCCGATGGCGGAATCGCCATTGGCAGAGATGGTGCCGACCTGGGCGACCTCGGAGGAAGCTGCAACCGGCTTGGCGCGCTTCTCGATGTCCTTGATGACGGCGTTGACGGCGATGTCGATGCCGCGCTTGAGATCCATCGGGTTCATGCCGGCGGCGACGGACTTGGCGCCTTCGCGCACGATCGCCTGCGCCAGCACGGTCGCGGTGGTGGTGCCGTCGCCCGCGGTGTCGTTGGTCTTGGAGGCGACTTCGCGCAGCATCTGCGCGCCCATGTTCTCGAACTTGTCGTCGAGTTCGATTTCCTTGGCGACGGTGACGCCGTCCTTGGTGATGCGGGGAGCACCGAAGCTCTTCTCGATCACGACGTTGCGGCCCTTCGGACCGAGCGTCACCTTCACCGCGTTGGCGAGAACGTCGACGCCGCGCAGCATGCGGTCGCGGGCGTCGCCGGAAAATTTAACGTCTTTGGCAGCCATAGTTTTGAACTCCTGAATGATTGGATACGGTTGATCGCGGTCATCGCCCGGTCCTCTTCCCCTCTCCCTTGTGGGAGAGGGTGGACGCGATGCGAAGCATCGTGGACGGGTGAGGGGTCTGTCTCCGCGGAAAGAACCCCTCATCCGGCGCGCTTTGCGCGCCACCTTCTCCTACAAGGGGAGAAGGGAACAGCGTGCGCCGATTATCGGCTCAGCTCAGCACGCCCATGATGTCGCTCTCCTTCATGATCAGGAGTTCGTCGCCATCGAGCTTGACTTCGGTGCCCGACCATTTACCGAACAGCACGCGGTCGCCGACCTTGAGATCGATCGGGATCAGTTTGCCGGCCTCGTCGCGGCCGCCCGGGCCCACGGCGGTGACTTCGCCCTGCGACGGCTTTTCCTTGGCGCTGTCGGGAATGATGATGCCGCCCTTGGTCTTCTCTTCGGCGTCGATGCGCTTGACAACGACGCGGTCGTGCAGCGGACGGAATTTGGATTTGGACATGACGTCTCCTCTTGAAGTTCCATTGGAAGGCGTGGTTTCAGGTCAGTGCCATTGAAAATGGCTGGTATCGCCTGCTATTCGACGCCGTCCCGGGAGGGACAGCATGACCCTTAGCAATCGTTGTATTTGAGTGCTAAACGTGGGGCCGGGAAATATGGCCTGGCGCCGATCCTGTCAAGCAAACAAGGGGGTTAAGGCCTTCTTGAGGCCAATATAGGATGCTCCCACGGAAACCAATTCGGGCCAGCGGCGTAATTTTGATGGACGTCATTGCTCCGGCAGGCGTTTTGCGGTTGGTTGCTGGACGGGAGCGGCCGAGGATTTGCCAACGGATGGCACGGGGGAATGCGATGATCAGCTCACGTAATGCGCGTACGGTTGCCAACCTGGCGGCTGCGTCGGCGCTCACGGTTTTGCTGGGCGCGTGCGGTGGCGGCATGAGCTTGTCGCCGACGTCGTCCAATGCGCCGCCCGCTGAGCCCGGCGAAGCGCCCGAGATGCCGGCGACGATTCGCGCCGACGAAATCGTCGGCCGCTGGGGCCTCGCCTCGTTCCAGAATCCCAACGACCGCGCCCGCACCGAAGCCGCCGCGCGCGGGCAATGCAAGCAGCCTTACGTGATCGGCGCCGGCCAGTCCGGCGGTGTGGTCATGCATCTGGCCGACCAGGCGACCCCGCAGGAACTGCGCCTCAAGGGCTCACCGAGCGGCAAGAACTATATCGGCCCGGCAGGCCCGACCCCCGGCGAACAGGATCGCGAGATCGTCTCATTCGACGGCCGCGTTATGATCACCCGCTTCATCGACAAGGATGCGGCAGTCCGTTACGGCAACATGGTCTACGTCCGCTGCGCGCCCCGGGCGTGAGCAGGTAACGTCATTCCGGGGCGTCGCGAAGCGACGAACCCGGAATCTCGAGGTTCCGGGTTCGATGCTTACGCATCGCCCCGGAACGACGTCGCAAAACAAAAAACGCCGGCATCGCTGCCGGCGTTTTGTTTAGATCGCGTTAACCAGCCCGATCAATCGAACAGGGCGTCGATGTCGTTCTGCGAGGCGTGACCGTCGTCGCCGTCCAGTTTCGGGCCGTTGAGCAGCTTGGCGTCGCCTTCGCGGGTATCGACGATTTGAGGCGCATGCGCCTTGATGGCATCGACGCCGCCCCAGATTTCCATCATCTCGATGATGTGCTTTTCGATGAACTTCATCGTGTTCATCACCTTGCTGATGCGCTGGCCGGTGAGGTCCTGGAAATTGCAGGCCTCGAAGATCGCGACGACGCGTTCCTGGATTTCCTCGCTGAGCAGCTTCTGCTGGTCGGGCGAGATGTTCTTGGACAGGGCGGTGGCGGCCTGGTCGATCGCCTCGACGGCCTCGAGAATCTGCTGCGTGGCCTGTTCGGTGCCGCCGACGACGGCGCCGAGTTCGCCGTTGACCTTGGCCATTTCCTCGCCGTCGAAGCTCGTGCCGTGCAGGGTGGCGATTTCGCGCTTGGTGCGGTTGATGGCGTCGTGAATCAGGTCGAGTTCGACCTTGAGCTTCTCGCACTGCTCGATCTGGGCGCGATAGGTTTCCAGCAGGGCCTGGGCGTCGGCGACCTCGCGGGTGACTGCGTAGGCTACCGTCGTGGTGGCGGCGTCGTCGCGGGCGGCGCCGACATGACCGAAGCCGGCCATCTGGGCGCGGATCGCACGCAGTTCGCCCATGATTTCACGATGCATCGGGCCGATCTCTCCGCCTTCGACGGCAGGCATGACAATTGGCGCGTCGCCCAAAAGGGCTGATTCGATACGAAAGCGCTTGCGACTGACCGACATGAGTTTTTCCCACCCCTTGCAATACGGATGTGTTTTAAACCGGCGTCATTTAACGCGAGGTTCACACGGGGAGCTGTCGGGGCGCCGCTTTGCCTGTGGCCGGATACCAGCGATTAACCATGAGGCGGCGCATTCACGCAAAATAAACGCTACCGGCCAAATCCGGGCGCGACCGCCGGGATGGTGAATCGAAACGGCCGTTCTGTTTACCAAACCGATCAGGTTTTGATTTGTATTGATCGCACGCAGCGGCGTCCGTCGCGCCGCAGCCGCCAACCCGCAGTGACGAACAGTACAGAGTACGTCGATGTCCGGAAAAATCTCTTTTGCGCTCCTTGCGGGCGCGTCCTTGCTTTGCCTCACCACTCCAGCCAGCGCGATCGACGCTTCGCCCAACGCCGGTCCCGCCGTGATCTACGCCCGCGAGCCCGCACCGGTGCGTATGGCGTCCGCCGAACGCTCCAACATGGGCGGCGGCTTCATCCAGTTCCTGTTCGGCGATCCGCCGCCGGGCGGCCGCTATCAGCAGCCTGCATACCAGCAGCAGCCGGAATACTATGACAGACGGCGCATGTTGCTGCCGCCGATGGATCCGCAGCAGTCGATGCGCCGCGAAGAGGTGCAGGAAGCGGTCGATCCGGCGCAGTACCGGCTCGACCCGCGATTCGAGAAGCAGGTGGTCGAGTACAGCGGCAGGGAAGCGCCGGGCACCATCGTGATCGACACGCCGAACAAGTTTCTCTTCCTGGTGCAGGGCGACGGCAAGGCGCTGCGCTACGGCGTTGGCGTCGGACGTCCAGGATTTACCTGGTCAGGCTCCAAGGCGATTACCGCGAAAAAGGAATGGCCGGCCTGGACGCCGCCGCCGGAAATGCTGGTACGGCGCCCCGATTTGCCGCGGCACATGGAGGGCGGCCCGGAAAACCCGCTCGGCGCCCGCGCGATGTATCTCGGCTCGTCGCTCTATCGCATCCACGGCTCCAACGAGCCCTGGACCATCGGCACCAACGTCTCGTCGGGCTGCATCCGGATGCGCAACGAGGACGTCATCGATCTCTACGGCCGCGTCAATGTCGGCACGCGGGTGGTGGTGATCTGAACCATCGTTCCGCCTTGAAACAAAAACGGCCGCCCGATCGGGCGGCCGTTTGCGTTTTCAACTTCGACACCGCTTACGCGTAATCGCCGTCGCCGTCGTCACCATCGAACCCGTCGGAATCGTGGTCCATGTCGTCGTCGTGGTCAGAGGCGGAGTCGAAGAAACCCTGCTGCGAGCCGGAATCATAATCGTTGTTGTCGGCGCGCCGGCTCGATGAGCCGATGTCGTTGATTCCGGCGTCGCGCGCCAGGCTGCCGCCGGACTGGTCGCTCCATGGCCGGCGATCTTCGATGCCGCCGCTATGGCTTCCGGTGTCGCCGAACGCCTGATGGTTGCCGCCGCCGCCCATCATCGAGCGGATGCTGCTGGCGAGCAGCGATCCACCGACCACGCCGGCTGCGGCTGCCGCCGCGGTTCCGAGGAACGAGCCGCCACCGCCGCCGAACGCCGGCGGCTGTTGCTGCGCGCCGCCATTGGGCTGGCCGTAAGCCGGCTGGCCATATTGTGCGCCCGGCTGTCCCTGCTGCAACACCTGACCGGTGTTCCAGGCCGGCCGGTTGCCGCCGGCCATTTCGGGGGCGCGCACGTTGGGCACCGAACCATGTTGCTGGTTCTGCCCGAAGATCGCGTCACGCATGGAATCGAGGAAGCCGCCGGATTGCCCTGGCTCCTGCTGACCGGCTGCTGCTGCTTCCAGTTGCTGGATGCGCTGGTCTGCGCGCTTCAGCGCTTCGTCCTGCACCAAAGCGGTTTGCACCAGTGCATAAACGGCGTTGGGCGCGTCGCGCAGGCCCTGCATGATCGCCGACATCGCCTCGGGATCGCGCTTGGCGCTTTCCAGCTTGGCGAGCCGGTCGAAAAGATCGTCAATCAGTTGGCGTTCTTGCGGTGTCATGGCCCTCTCCATCGCGCCGGATCATCGACGCGCCGCAGAGATGTAGGGCGGGCTCTGTGCCGCAAGTAGTGGGTGGCTGGATTAAATTTTGGTATGCGACAAAATGCCGGGATTATCGAGCCTTATCAACTCAATGTAACTTTGTTC
>Ga0308176_10003486_pt1 | contig 10081 bp, 8 predicted proteins | sample PhyCR2_3_FD_203890 | JGI IMG/M metagenome (GOLD analysis project Ga0308176, IMG submission 203890) | Soil microbial communities from UC Gill Tract Community Farm, Albany, California, United States - DLSLS.C.R2 | ecosystem: Environmental > Terrestrial > Soil > Agricultural land | place: USA... | reverse complement strand
TGGCTCGTCCAGCAGGATCAGCCGCGGGTCGAGCATCAGGCAGCGGGCGATCTCCACCATCCGCCGCTGCCCGCCGGAGAGGTTGCCGGCGGTGTCGTGCGCCCGCTCCTTGAGGATCGGGATCCGTTCGGTGAGCAGCTCCAGCCGCTCGGCCAGCACCGACCGCCGGCGCCGCAGCAGGAATCCGCCCATCAGCACGTTCTCCCGTACGGTCATCGACGGGAACAGCGCCTGCGACTGCGGCACCTGGGTGATGCCGCGGCGCAGGATCTCGTCCGGGGCGAGGCCGTCGGTGCGGTCACCGGCCATCGTGATCGTGCCGCCGCTGCACCGCAGCAGCCCGCTGATCACCCGCAGCACCGTCGACTTGCCGGCTCCGTTGGGGCCGACGACGCACGTGACCGTGCCCTCGGCGCAGTCGAGGTCGACGCCCTGCAGCACGTCGCCGCCGCCGTAGCCGGCACTCACGCCGGACAGCGAGAGCAGCATCCCGCTCACCCCCGCTCCGTTCTGGAGAGTTCGGGCCGCTCCGCGGCGGACGCCTGCGCGGCCGGCGGCCGCCAGTCGTCGCCGAGGTAGGCGTCCAGCACGACCGGGTCGTTGCGGATCTCCGCCGGCTCGCCCTCGGCGATCGGCCGGCCGCGGGAGAACACCACCACCGGGTCGCAGAGCTCCAGCACCATCGGGATGTTGTGCTCGACCACGAGGAAGGTGATGCCGCGCGCGTTCAGCTCGCGGATCACCTCGGTGAGCCGGCCGAGCAGGCTCGGGTTGACCCCGCCGGCGGGCTCGTCGAGCAGGATCAGCTTCGGCTCCAGCATCAGCACCTGGGCCAGCTCGACCAGCTTCTGCTGCCCGTACGAGAGGTCGCCGGCCCGCTGCCCGGCGAACCGGCCGAGGCCGACAACGTCGAGCAGCTCGCGGGCCCGGACGGCCTCGTCACCGCTGACCGCGTCGGCGAACATCGTCCGCCAGCGGCCGTCCGGCAGCGGTGCCACCACGTTCTGCAGCACCGACATCTCCTTGAACAACCGGGTGACCTGGAACGTGCGGCCGAGGCCGAGGTGCCCCCGCTTCCACGGCGGCATCCGGTCGATCCGCCTGCCCTCGAACCAGATCTGCCCCGAGTCGGCCTGCATGCCGCCGGTGACGAGGTTGAACAGCGTGGTCTTGCCGGACCCGTTCGGGCCGATGAGCGCGGTGATCGTGCCCTTCCGCACGGTCAGGTCGGTGTCGTTGACCGCGACCAGGCCGCCGAACCGCTTGCTGGCGCCCTTGATCTCGAGCAGCGGCTCGCCGGCGACCAGCGAGTCCGCCGACGCGGCGGTCTGCAGCTCGGCCAGGGCGCGGTCGCGGGTGAGGGCGCCACCGGCTCGGCCGAGCGCGCCGGTCTGGTCGGTGAACTCGACCTTCTCGGGGTGCCGCCGCCGCCACGCCCGCTGCACCGCCGGCAGCAGCCCGGCCGGCAGGAACAGCACGGTCAGCACCAGCAGGACGCCCATGATGAGCACCCTGGTGCCGGTGCCACCGCCGAAGACCGTCGCCTCCTCGTTGATGAACTGCACGATGAACGCGCCGACCAGCGGTCCGTACAGGGTGCCGCGACCGCCGACGAGCGCGGACAGCACGATCATCACGCTGCCGAGGATCGCGAACGCGCCGAGCGGGTTGAGGAACGTGATGAAGTACGCGTACACACCGCCGGCGACGCCGATGAAGAACGAGCTGGCCGCGTACGCGAGCACCTTGAACCGCGTGGTGTTCACCCCGATCGCGGCCGCCTTGCCCTCGTCCTCGCGGATCGCGATCAGGCCGGTGCCGAACTTGGTCCGCTTGATCCAGCCGCTGAACAGCACGGTGAGCACGAGGATGAGCAGGAACACGTAGTAGAAGGGGATGTTCTGGAAGTCCTTGCTCCAGAACGGCAGCTCCAGCGTGATCCCGTCGGAGCCCTTGGTCAGCGGCCGCAGGTTGACCGCCAGGATCTGGGCGGCCAGCAGCAGCGCGATCGTGATGATGACGAACGCGTGCCCGCGGGTGCGCAGCACGACGAACCCGGCCAGGACCGCGACGACGACGGCGGTGATCCCGCCGAGCGGGGCGATCCACAGTGGATTGACGCCGGTGTGCAGGGCGATGATCGCGACCGTGTACGACCCGAGGCCGAGGAACATGCTGTGGCCGAGGGAGGTGTAGCCGGCGTACCCGGAGATGATGTTCCAGCTGACCGCCTGGATGGCGAGCAGGAACATCAGCAGCGCGACGCCCTGGGTGTAGGGGCTCCACGGGTTGACCACCGGGTAGAGCAGCGCGGCCAGCAGGAACACGCCGGCGACCAGGTGCGAGCGCGGCACCCGGGCGAGGAACCCGGGCAGTCGGACGGCGCTCACTGCGCCCACTCCTCGGGCCGGCCGGTCCTCGTCGCTGCCCGCTCCCCCCGCGACTCCTCGCTCACGCCGTCACCCCGTCCTCGCGCAGCCGCGCGCCGAACAGGCCCTGCGGCCGGACCAGCAGCACCACCATGATCACCAGGTAGAACACCAGCGTCGACCAGCGCAGCGACCCGTACGTCGCGGTGAGCGTCTCGGCCAGGCCGAGCACCAGCGCGCCGACCATCGCACCCGGCAGGCTGCCCATCCCGCCGAGCACAACGATCCCGAGCAGCCGGGAGATCCAGTCGTAGTGCGAGGCCGGGAAGAACGGGTAGAGCACCGACAGGATCGACCCGCCGACGCCGGCGCTGGCGGTGCCGAGGGCGAACGCGAGTGCGGCGGTGCCGGTCGCGCTCACCCCGACCAGCGCCGCCGCCGACGGGTTCTGCGAGACCGCCCGGATCGCCCGGCCGGTCCAGGTCCGGGTCAGCACCAGGTAGAGCCCGGCGAGCACGACCACCGCCGCGAGGAACCCGTACACCTGCGGCTTGGGCAGGTGGATCGAGCCGACCGTGAACGACTGCTCGAAGTAGCTCGGTGTGGCCGAGCGGAACTTGTTGCCGGACGCCACGTTCAGGATGCCCTCGATGACGAGGGCGATCCCGAACGTGAGCAGCACCGACATCGAGGCGGACTGCCCGCGGATGCGGGAGACCACCGTGCGGTAGAGCACCCAGCCGAAGGCGAACATCATCGGCGTGGTGATCACGGAGGCGATGATCGGGTCGATGCCGGTCTCCCGCCACAGCCACCACGTCACCGTCGCGACCAGGATGAGGAACGCACCCTGGGCGATGTTGATGATCCGCATCACCCCGAAGATCAGGGTCAGCCCGGAGGCCATCAGCGCGTAGACACCGCCGATGAGGATCCCGAGGACGAGGGCCTGGACGAGTTGCGCCATCAGCTCTACTTCCAGTCGGGCTTCGGGTTGACGATGGTCTCCGTCGTCGCCAGGTCAGGGGGCCCGACGACCTGGACCTCGTTGGACTGCCACTGCGCCAGCAGGAACTGGCCCCGTGGCTCGCCGGTCGCGGTCCAGGACAGCGGGCCGAGGATCGTCTGCACCTCGTTCGCGTGCAGCCAGTCACGGATCTTGGCCTGGTCGATCGCGCCGACCTTGGTCACCGCCGTCTGCAGCACCTGCGCCGTGGCGAAGGCGTCGGCCGCATCCTCGGCCGGGTCGGCGTTCTTGTACGCGGCCTTGTAGCCGGCGACGAACTCCGCGTTCTGCGGCGTCTTCGCGTCCTGGTGCCAGCTGACCGTGTAGAAGACGCCCTCGGTGTTGGCCGTACCGACCGCGCTGCTGTACTGGCCGGCGTTGCTCGGCGCGGAGGTCTGGAAGAGCATCTTCGGCGAGTAGTTCAGCTGCTTGAGGGAGCGGACCAGGCCGACGCCGTCCTCGAACACCGCGCCCTGGGCGATGAGGTCGGGCTTCTTCGCGGCCAGCTGGCTGGCGATCGACTGGAAGTTCGTCGTGTCCGCCGGGTACGTCTGGGTGTAGACGGTCTGCACGCCCAGCGCGGAGAGCTGCTTCTGCATGGACTCGATCACCGGCGCGGCGAACGGGTCGTCCTGGGTCGGGTAGGCCGCGGTCTTCGGCCGCTTGTCGGGCGGCAGCGTCTTGATGTAGTTGACGAACACGTCGGCCTGATGCGGCGCGGTCGCCTGCTGGGCGAAGAACAGGTACTTGAAGCCGCGGGCGAACATGTTCGGCGCGCCGCCGGCCGGCTCGACGAAGACCATCTGGTTCTTCTCGGCGACCGCGGAGGCCGGGTAGTTCAGCAGCGACGAGAACGTGCCGAGCACCAGGTCGACCTTGTCCTGTGTGATCAGCTTCGTGTAGTCGGAGACGACCGTGTCCTGGCTGCTGGCGTCGTCGACGATCTTGAGCTGGACCTGCCGGCCGAGCAGACCGCCGGAGGAGTTGACCTGCTTCTGCCAGACCTCGTACCCGCGCTTGGCCTCGCCGCCGGGCTGCGAGAAGTCGCCGGTGAGCGGCAGCGAGATGCCGATGACGATCGGCTCGGTCGAGGTGGTCGCCTGCTCGGAAGGACGGGAGCCGCAGGCGGCCAGCGTCAGCGCCGCCACCACCCCCAGCGCGGCGGCGCCGAGCCGGCGCCGGCGACGGGTTGCGGGCCGATCCGGGGCACCGGGCCGACCGGGGACAGGGAACGGACGAGCGCTCATCGGGCCCTCCATGCTGAGGCGGCACGGGGTCGCCAGGGGGACAGCAATCGTTTGCTGCCCGGATGATGTGGTGACGGCCACACGACTGTCAAGGGTTCGCGCGGAACACGCAGGCAATGGATATTCGCTCGTGACCCTTACTGCAAACGACTGCGGTGTACGGTTACGATTCCGCTGACAACGCTGCGCTTACAGGAGCACCGGTGCCGATCAGCCTCACCCTGGGATCGTTCACGCCGTCCGTGCTGCTGCGGGTCGCCCGCGGCACCGGCGCGCTGGCCGACGCCGGGCTCGAGGTGACCGAGACGCCGGTGCCGTCCTCGCCGGGCCAGTTCTCCGCGCTGCTCGACGGCAGCCTCGACGCCGTGCTGACCAGCCCGGACAACGTCCTGGCCTACCGCTACAGCCCGACCAACCCGCTCGGGCGCACCGCCGACGCCCGGATCGTGTCCGCCGTGGACCGTGGCCTCGGCCTGGCCCTGTACGCAGCGGCCGACGTGGCGGCCGACCCGGCGGAACTGCGCGGCCGCACGTTCGGCGTCGACGTGCCGAGCTCCGGCTTCGCGTTCGCGATGTACGCGCTGGCCGAGTCGGTCGGGTTGTCCCGGGACGACTACGAGGTCGTCGCCCTCGGCTCCACCCCCAAGCGATTGCAGGCGCTGGTGCGCGGCGACTGCGCCGCGACGATGCTCAACGCCGGCAACGAGCTGCACGCCGAGGCGGCCGGCTACCGGGCGCTCGCCGCGGTCAGCCGGGTCTGCGCGCCCTACCTCGGCACCGTGCTCGCGGTGGTCGGCGAGTCCCGGCTGGAGCCGACCGGCCGGCTGGCCACCGCGCTCGCCCGGACCGCAGCCGACATCGTCGCCGGCAAGCTGGACGAGCCGACCGCGGCCGAGGCCGCCGACGCGCTCGGGTTGCCGGCGCCGCTGGCCGGGCGCTACCTCGCCCGGCTGAAGGACCAGGACGAGGGGCTCGTGCCGGACGGCGTCGTCGACCCGGCGGCGCTCCGGACGATCGTGCAGCTGCGGCGCCGCTACCGGCCGGAGACCGACGGCGGGACCGACCTGTTCGCCCCGGCGCTGGCGGTGGGATCGGGCCTGCTGGTCGCGTCCTGATGGCAGCACCGACCACCCAGCCGACGACCGAACCCGGCCGCTCCTCCCTCCGGTTGCTGCAGCTGACCTCGTTCGTCAGCACGCTCGACCGATTCGCCATGCCGTCGGTGCTGCTGGCGATCTCCCGCGACCTGGAGGTTCCGCTGCCGTCGGTGGTCACCGCGGCGAGCGTCTACTACATCGCGTACGGGGCGATGCAGCCGGTCTGGGGCATCGTCTCCGACCGGCTCGGCCGGGTCCGCACCCTGCGGGTCACGCTGCTGCTGGCGGCGGTCGCGACCGCGGTGTCGGCCGGCATGCACGGCATCGCCGGGCTGATCGTCGCCCGCGGGATCGCCGGCGCGCTGTTCGGCGCGGCGATGCCGACCTGCCTGATCTACGTCGGCGACGTGGTGCCGATCCGGCACCGGCAGCAGGAGGTGACCCGGCTGCTGGTCGGCGTCGCGCTCGGCACCGCGCTCGGCGCGGTCGGCGCCGGTGCGCTAGCCCAGCTCGCCACCTGGCGGGTGGCGTTCGCGATCACCGGCGGCTGCGCGCTCGTGCTGGCCGTGCTGCTGCGCCGGCTGCCCGAGCCAGGCGGCCGGCCACGGCAACGCCTGCTCACCCCGCTCAAGCAGGTCGTGGCCACGCCGGTCGCCCTGCTGGTGCTGCTGCTGTCGTTCCTCGAGGGCGTGGTGCTGCTCGGCACGCTGACCCTGCTGCCGGCCGCGGTCGAGTCGGCCGGCACCGGCGCGGCGGTGGCCGGCGCCGTGACCGCCGCGTACGGGCTGGCCGTGCTGGCGTTCGCGCCGATGGTCGGGCGGCTGTCCCGGCACTGGCCGACCTGGCGGCTGATCGGCATCGGCGGCGCCGCCGCGGTCGCCGGTTGCCTGACCGCTGCGCTGTCCCAGCAGGCGCCGGTGGACACGGCCGCGGCCGTGCTGCTCGGGCTGGCCTGGGCCGCGATGCACTCGTCGCTGCAGACCTGGGCCACCAGCGTGCTGCCCGACGCCCGGGCCGCCATGGTCTCGCTGTTCGCCGGGGCGCTGTTCGCCGGCAGCGCGCTCGCCTCGGCGGTCGTGGCCGGCCCGGCCGGCGCCGGCGAGTTCAGCGCGATCTTCGGCTCGCTCGCGGCGCTGGCCGTGCCGCTCGCGTTGCTGGGGACCGTCGGCCGGGCCCGATGGCGACCGCCGGCCGACCCGGTCGCCGATGGCGTACCCGGTTCCGTATCGGCCAATTAGGATGCTCCGCGTGCCAGCGCCGACACTCCGGGACGTCGCCCAACTGGCCGGCGTTCACCCGGCGACGGCGTCCCGGGCGCTCAACCCGCAGACCCGGCCGCTGGTGAACGCCGACACGGCCCGCAAGGTGCTGCGGGCCGCCGAGTCCCTCGGCTACCAGCCGAACCCGATCGCCCGCAGCCTCAAGACCGCCCGGACCACCACCGTCGGGCTGGTCATCCCGGACCTCACCAACCCGCTGTTCCCGCCGATCGTGCGCGGCATCGAGGACGTGCTGTCCCCCGCCGGCTACAGCGCCCTGATCGTCAACACCGACAACGACCCGGCCCGGGAGGAGGCGCAGATCGAGTCGCTGCGCTCCCGCCAGGTCGAGGGGCTCATCGTGGCCACCGCGCGGCGCGAGCACCCGCTGCTGGTCCGGCTGCACGCCCAGGGCGTGCGGATGGTGCTGGTGAACCGGCGGGTCGACAACCTCGAGCTGCCGGCGGTGACCGCCGACGACGCGGTCGGCATCGGGCTTGCGGTCGCGCACCTGGCCGGGCTCGGCCACCACCGGATCGCCCACCTGGCCGGACCGCAGAACACGTCCACCGGCGTGGTGCGGGCCCGGGCGTTCCGGCACGCGGTGCGCGACCAGGGGCTCGCCGACGACCCGGCGCTGGTGGCCGAGAGCGCGTACTGGTCGGAGGCGGACGGGGCCCAGGCGCTGCGCCGGCTGCTCGACTCGGGCGTCGGGTTCACCGGGATCGTCGGCGGCAACGACCTGCTCGCGCTCGGCTGCTACGACGTGTTCCACGAGCGCGGGCTGCGCTGCCCCGAGGACATCAGCGTGGTCGGCTTCAACGGGATGCCGTTCCTGGACAAGATGCAGCCGCCGCTGACGACCGTGAGTATCCCGCACCACGAGCTGGGCTTCGAGGCCGCGCGGCTGCTGCTCGACGCGATCGACGAGCCGGACCGGATGCCGCGCTCGGTGCTGCTGGCGCCGTCGCTGGTGGTGCGCCGCTCCACCGCGCCGCCCCGGCCGGCCGAGGCGCCCTGACCGGTCACCCGGACCGGCGACCGGCGCGCCGGGCGCCGACCAGGCGCAACGCGAACTCGGCGTAACGAGTGGCCAGCTCATCCCGGTCGACCGCGCCGCCGGACCGGAACCGGCCCGCCACCCCCGCGCCCATGTCCAGGATCGCGTACGCCGCCAGCCGCGGCGACTCGACCGCGAACACGCCGTCGCGCACTCCGGTCTCGACCAGCCGGCGCAGCCGCCGCTCGTACTCGGCCTGCTTGCGCAGCACGCCTGACCGGTGCGGCTCGGGCAGGCTGTCGACCTCCCGGCCGGCCACGAACGCCTCCCGCGGGTGCTCCGCGTGGAACCGGACGTGCACCTCGACCGCCCGGCGCAGCTGCCCGCGGACGTCGCCGGCGGAGCGGACCGCGGCCCGCTGCGCGGCCAGCATCGCGTCGGTGGTGCCGACGACGACGTCGACCAGCAGCTCCTGCTTGGACCGGAAGTGCTTGTAGACACTCGGCCCGCGGATGCCGACCCTGGCACCGATCTCGTCCACCGTCGTCGCCCGGTAGCCGTGCGCGGCGAACAGCTCCAACGCCGCGGTGCGCACCTGCTGCCGGGTCCCCCGGGCGGACGCAGTGGCGCCGGGCATCGTCACCTCGGGACTGATCGAGAGCAGGGAGGCCGCAGTCTAACGCCGCTCCCCCGCGCAGATGCCGCTACGGTGACACAGGCGGAGAGCAATTACGAGCACGCCGGCACGCCGGTCGTCCGACGCCGCCGGCCGGCCGGGGAGGGGCAAGCGTCCATTGTGGACGGTCGCTAGACCCAGGGGCGGGCGGAGCGGGTCGCCCAGTATCGGTCGGGCGGCTCGGTCAGGTCGGCCAGCTCGTCCGGGTCGAACGAGACCGCGGCCGCGTTCGAGGCGAGCTGGTCGGCGGTCACCGCGCCGGAGAGCACGACGTCACACCACGGCTGGGCCAGCACGGCGCCCATCGCCACCGCGTCCGGACCGACGCCGTACCGGTCGGCGACCGCGCGCAGCGTCGCCGGCGCCTCGGCGCCGGCCAGCCGCCCGTTCGCGACCGCCTCCTTGACCACGACGCGGCAGCCGGCCTCGTGCGCGGCCGCGAGCGCCGGGCCGGCCGAACGCTCCATCAGGTTCCAGGTCGACTGCACGGAGGTGACCAGCCTGCTGCCGCCGGCCGACAGTTCGAGCGCCCGCTCGATCGCCTCGCCCTGGCGCGGGCCGGAGGTGGACACGCCGATCTCGATCCCGCTGTCCCGCAGCTCGGCCAGGGCGGCCAGCAGCGGGCGGTCGGTCAGCAGCGGGCTGTCCGGGGTCAGCGAGTGCACCTGGTAGAGCCGCAGCCGGTCGCCGAGCAGGGCCAGCGACTCGGCCAGCTGCCGGCGGAACGTGTCCAGGTCGTGGTGCTTGACCTCGTGCGTGTCGACGTCGAGCCGCCAGTCGCCGACGTACTCGTAGCCCCACTTGCTGGCCACGAACATGTCCTCCGGCCGCCGGTCGTCCAGCCAGGAGCCGAGGAACTGCTCGGCGTCCCCGTACGAGCGGGCCGCGTCGGCATACCGGATGCCCAGCGCGTACGCGGCGTCGAGCAGCTCGTGCGCCCGCGCGCGCAGCTCGTCCCGGCTGCGGTCACCGGGCAGGTCGCGATCCCGCCCGGAGGTGATGTACGCCGGCCGGCCGATCGCCGCGAGCCCCAAACCGAGTCGCCCCACGCGGGGAAACCTAGCGGCAGCCGGGCAGGATCGAAGCATGGCACGCACCGAGGAAGCACAGGGCCAGTTCACCCGCGACTCCCGCTACATCACGACCCGGATCACGGCCGACGGCCGGGACGGCTACCCGGTCGAGCCGGGGCGCTACCGGCTCGTGGTCAGCCGGGCCTGCCCGTGGGCGAGCCGGGCGGTGGTGGTGCGCCGGCTGCTCGGGCTGGAGGACGTGCTGTCGATGGGGATATGCGGGCCGACCCACGACGAGCGCAGCTGGAGCTTCGACCTCGACCCCGGCGGGCGCGACCCGGTGCTCGGCATCGAGCGGCTGCAGCAGGCATACTTCGCCCGCTTCCCCGGCTACGACAGGGGGATCACCGTGCC
>Ga0308176_10003485_pt1 | contig 10082 bp, 3 predicted proteins | sample PhyCR2_3_FD_203890 | JGI IMG/M metagenome (GOLD analysis project Ga0308176, IMG submission 203890) | Soil microbial communities from UC Gill Tract Community Farm, Albany, California, United States - DLSLS.C.R2 | ecosystem: Environmental > Terrestrial > Soil > Agricultural land | place: USA... | reverse complement strand
CCGTCGTCGCGGCTGAGGTCGAGCCGCGCGCCGGTCGCCGTCACGCCGCCCCAGCGGTCGCCGGTGCGGGAGTCCTCGGTGCCGGCGAAGGACAGCAGGCTGTCGGTCACGGGGCGGCGCGACAGGTCCGCCTTCAGGGACACGGTGTCGGACAAGGCGCCGCTGTAGGTGAGATTGCCGATCGCATTGGTCTCCTGGAAGCCGAGCGGCGTGGTGCCGATGCTGGCGCTCAGGTTCTTGCCCTCGTAGCCGACCGCCAGGCCGACGCCGCTGGCATGCTGGGTGTCCACCGCGGGGACCCGGCCCGCCAGCAGGTCGATCGCTGCCTGCGGGCCGCCGCCGAAGCGGCTCGCGCTGCCATAGTCCTGGGCCAGCGCGCCGTTGTCGAGCACCGTCGGCGTGGCGCTGAGCACCACCTTGCCGTTGCCGGCCGGGATACGGGCCTCGATCGGCACCTGCAGATCCTGCAGCCGGCCGAGGCCCGGTTCGCCGTCGCGGCTGCGGTAGACGCTGCCGATGTCCAGCGTCGTGCTGCGTTCGGACTGGAGGTCCTGCAATTCGCTCAGCAACGGGTTGGCCGGCGCCGCACCGGCGCGCGGCGGGGCGCTCCAGCTGCCCTCGGTCGCCAGGCTGCTGCCGGGCACGGGCGGCGGCAGCGGATAGACCGGCTGGCCGGCCGACGGGGGCAGCGGATAGGGCTGGGCCTGGGCGTACTGGGGCGCGGCCAGTGCCGGCGGCGGCAGCGCGGGATCGCTGGCGGCCGCGGCATTGCGACGGCGGAATTCGGCGCTGTTGCGCGGGGCGGTGGGCCTGGCAGCGGCCGCGGCGGCGCTCGCCGGTGCGGACGCGCTGCTGGCGCCGGCGCCCCAGGGCAGGTTGGCCGGCGGCAGGCTCGCTGCCGCGCCATAGGCGGGGGGCGCGGCCGCGGGCAGTGGCGGCAGCGCCGCGATCGGGGCCGCGCCGCCGCGCATGCCGGCAAAGGGCGAGGCCTGGGCGCCCGCTGCGCCGGTGGTCGCCGGATAGCCCGGCGCCGGCAGCCCGACCGGCTGCAGGCCGGCCGCGAACGGGTTGGCGCCGCTGGCGGCGCCGCCGGTCATGCCGGCGAACGGATTGGCCGGGGCCGCCGGCATGCCACCCTGGCCGGCCGCCAGGCCGACGCCGCCGGCCGCGCGGCTCTCGGCGGCGACGGCGGCGCGCAGGTATTGCTCGGCCCGCGCGTTGTCGCCCGCGTTGCGGTAGACGCGGCCGGCGGCCGCCAGCACGCGCGACTGGTCGGGGGCCTGCTTCAGGGCGGCCTGCACATAGCTCTCGGCCTCGCCGTGGGCGCGCAGCGCGCTGGCGCTGGCGGCGGCGGCGAGCAGGGTGTCGAGGTCGGTCGGACTGCGCTGCAGGATGCGCTGGTAGATCGCCAGCGCCTGCTTCTCGTCGCGCGCCGCCGCATAGAGCCGGGCCAGCGCGGCCAGCACCTGCGGGTCGTCGGGCCGCGCCGCCAGCACCGGCGCCATCGCGTTGTAGGCCGCTTCGAGGTTGCCGGCCTCGCGCAGGGCGTCGGCCTGGCGCAGGCTGAAGGCGATGGTCAGGCGCTCGTAGTCGGCGCGCTGGGCGGTCGTCATGCCGGCCGACTGCAGCTGCCGCAGCACGGCGGACAGCTCGACGTCCTGCTGGGTCTTGAGCAGCACCGAGGCGTAGAGCAGGCGATCGCTGACGCCCGGGTTCGGACTGCGCGCCAGCAGTTGCCGGCTCATCGCCAGGGCCCGTGGCGCGTCGCCGATGTCGGCGTAGGCGCCGGCCAGCTGGCCCCAGAGCTCGGGCGGCATGTCGGCGCCCAGCGCCGCTTCGGTTTGCGCCAGCACGCCGCGGGCGGCGGCCACCTGGCCCTGGCGCGCCAGCGCCTGCGCCTGCTGCGCCTGGCTGGCGGCCCACAGGCGGCGCTGCAGCTGGGTCATGTCGCGGGTGCGCGAGGCGGCCGGGATGCGGTCGAGGTACTGCAGGCCTGCCACCGGGTCGCCGGCATCGGAAGCGAGCAGGGCGCTCGCGTACAGCGCATCGGGCATGTCGGGCTGCGACATGAGCAGCCCGTCCATGACGCCGCGGGCCTGGGCCATCAGCCCCTGGCGCCGGTAGATGTTGGCCAGGTCGAGCCGGACCCAGGGGCTGTCGGGGGCGGCCAGCATGGCGTCCTCGAGCGTGCGCTGGGCGCCGGCGCTGTCGCCGGCTTCGGCCTGGGCCCGGGCCTTGGCGCGCGCAGCCTCCACCTTCACGTCCTGCAGGCTGCCGATCTGGCGCGCCTGTTCGGGGCTGAGCTTCTGCGACAGGGCCATCGCCTCGTCGCTGCGGCCCTGGCGGGTGTAGGCCGTGATCAGCCCGCGCAGCGCCTGGGTGTCGCCGGGCTTGCTCTCGAGCGCGCGCCGATAGCCCTGCTCGGCAGCGGCGTAGTCGCCGGCCGCCAGCCGCAGATCGGCCAGCGCGACCTGGCCGACGCTCTCGCGCGGATCGATCTTCACGGCCCGTTCGAGCAGGCCCTGGGCCGTGCGGGTGTCGCCCCTGGCCCGCGCGGCATTGGCCTGGCCGACCAGGTTCCAGTAGGTCGCGCTTTGCAGCGCCGACGCCCATTTGCCGCCGCCGGCGCTTTTCGCTGCCTGCTCCAGCAGCTGCTGGGCTTCGGCGAAGCGCTCCTGCCGCAGCCGGATCAGGCCCAGGCCGCCGAGCGCCTCGGCGTCGCCGGGCTCGACCTTCAAGGCCTGCTGGAAGCGCTGCTCGGCGGTCGCCGTGTCGCCGCGGTCGAGCGCCTTGAAGCCTTCGCCGAGCGGCTGGGCGGCCGGCGAAGCCGGGGCGGCGGCGCTGCGGGTGGCGCTCAGGCCGTCCAGCCGCGCCTGCACGGCGGGGTCGGGATGGGCGGCGAGGAATTCGGTGTACAGCGGCGCGTCGGGCTGCCGGGCGTCCAGCCAGATCAGCGCCTGGCGCCAGCTGGCGGTGGCCGCCACGCCCACGCCCGGCTGCGTCGACAGCGCCATCAGGCTGCGGATGCCTTCGCGCCGGGTCGGCTCGCGGTAGGTCTGCAGCTGGGCCAGCGCCAGCTTGTAGTCGAGGTTGTCGGGCTTGTCCTTGACCAGCTGGTCGAGTCCCTTGCGACCTTCTTCCCAGCCCTGCTGCGTGCCGCCGAGCAGCTGGTAGTACTCGATCGCCAGCGGCTCCGGCGGCGGCCGGTTGGCGAAGATGGCGCGGTAGATCTGGATCGCCTCGGCGGTGCGGCCGGCCTTGGAGGCGGCGCGCGCGCGCTGCAGGTCGGTCTGTGGCGTGCCGGACTGCGAGGCCTGCGGCGCGCCGCGCGGGTCGTCGGGATGGGCGGCGTGCAGCCGCGTGATCCAGCCGCGCGCCGGCTCGGGCTTGCCGCGCGCGAGTTCCACCTGCGACATGCCGTACATGGCATCCGCCGACTGCGGGTCGATGCTCAGCAGCTTGCGCCAGCTCTCCTCGGCCAGCTCGGTGCGGCCCATGCTCTGCCAGTAGTTGCCCTGTTCGATGAGTGCCGTCCTGGCGTCGCCCTGGGCCTGCACCGGCGTGCCCGCCGACAGCGCGCCGACCAGGCCCAGGCAGGCCAGCAGGCGGCTCGCGGCCGGGCCGGCCTTCAGGCGAGTTGGGTGGCGGGGCATAGCAGTCTCCAATGGGTTTGCAGCTGGCCGCTGCGGCTGAAGGCGAAGCGGCCATCGAGCCAGGCTTGTCCGAAGAGAAGCAGCATGCGCTCGTAGTACGGAAGGGGCGTGGACGCCGGCTGGGCCGGGCTGCCGACGCGGGCGCGCACGCGCGCCAGTTCGGCGTCGAGCAGCGGCGTGAGCGCCTGCGCCTTGAGGTAGGGCAGCAGCGCGCCCGAGAAGCCGACCGGGCCGGTGCCACGCATGACGCCGGTGTCGGTGTCGATGAATTCGGCCATCGGCTTGCCCTGTTCGAGCAGCCGGCGCGGTCCGTAGAGCGACTTCAGCAGGGGCTGGCGGGCCGGGTCGGCGGCATGCAGCATGCCGGCCCACAGATAGACGCGGATGGCGTCGTAGCTGCCCAGCGCGCCCTTTTCGGGATCGGCGACGAAGGCCTGCGCCGGGGTCGACCAGGCGCACCAGTCGGGCGCGAAACCCTGCGGCGCCACGGCGGCGACCATGCGCACCGTGTTGTCGGCAATCTCGCCCCACGGGCCCTTGCCGTCCAGCTGCTGGAAGCGGCGCAGCAGCTGCAGCGGCAGGTAGCTCGGATTGAGCCGCCAGGCCGGGCCCTTGGCCACGGATCGGGGCCAAGGCAGCAGCATGCGGCCCAGCCCCGGCAGCGTCACGACCTCGTCGCGCGCGGCCAGCGCGAGCACCGCGCGGGCCAGGGTCTGGTAGTGCGGCTCGTTCCACAGCCGGCCGGCCTCCAGCAGCGCGTAGGCGATCCAGAGGTCGGCGTCGGAGGCCGGGTTGTCGTCGAGCACGCCCCAGCTGTCGTCGGGCTTGTGACCCCACTGCCAGGCCGGCAGGCGCTGCGCCAGGCTGCCGGCGGCCAGGTTCTTCTCGGTCCACTCGAGGATGCGGGCGAAGGCGGGGCGGTCGTTGTGCACCAGCGCGAAGAACAGGCCGTAGGACTGGCCTTCCGAGGTCGAGTGCTGCTTCGGCGTGTCGAAGTCGACGATGCGGCCATCGGCCTGCAGGTGGCGGGCGGCGAAGGAGGTCCAGTCGGCCGTCGGCAGGCAGGCGCCGACGGCCTGCTGGGCCGCGGCCGGCAGCGCGTTGGCGAGCGGCAGCAGGGCCAGGCCCGCCAGCCAGCGGCGGCGGCCGATGGCCGCGGCGGGGACGGACGGGTCGATCGGGGGAGGTCGGGTCATGGCCGGAGGCTTTCGAGGTCGTGTCAGCGCAGCCGCCGTCGGGCGCGCAGTTGAAGACTGAGATAGGCCGCCGCGGCACCGATGAAGGCCAGCGCCACCACCGCCGCCGCCAGCAGCAGCGGGCTGCGCGACAGGGTCCATTGCAGCCGCATCACCGGCGGCAGCCGGCCGACGTAGTAGGTGCCGCCGGCCAGCAGGCTGCTGACCTGGTTGCCGCGCACGAAGGCGGTGCTGCCCTGGATGTCGCGCACCAGGCTCGGGCTCATCAGCGCATTCAGCAGCGCCGGCTGCGAGGCCGCGGTGGCGACCACCGCCACCACGCTGCGCTCCTTCTGCAACGGCGACTCGAAGCCGGCCAGCACGGCATCGCTGCCGTCCTCGGCCACCGTCATCCGGGTCGTGGCGGGGAGATCCTCGCGCTGGCGGGTGCCGGTGATCAGGTCGAGCGTGTCGTCGATCCAGCTGCCGAGTTGGAATTGCTTGGCCTCCGGGATCCGCTTGAGCGGCATCCGGTCGGCCCATTGCGTGAAGAGCGGCTGGCTTTGCAGGCTGCCGAGCACCAGCAGGTCCTTCTGGGCCCATTGCGAGACATTGGCCGCCCGCCCGAGCGTCAGCCTGAGCGCCGGATAGCCGGTGGCGTTGCCCAGGTGGCCCAGCAAGGCCAGGTAGGTCTCGACGTCGCCGGTCTCGGGCTGGTCGGGCAGCACGACGACGGTGTCGGCCAGGTCGGCCAGGCGGGAGAAGGGGAAGCCGCTGTTGGCATAGGCCGCGAGTTCGGGCATCGCGATGTAGTGCGGCAGCCGCGAGACGTCGATGGTCGAGGCCGGGTCGATGTTGCCGCGCACGTTGTCGAGCAGCGGCTTGCAGTCGCTCGCCTGCGGCTCGAAGTAGTAGTGCATGCGCAGCTGGCTGCGCGAGCCCACCAGCAGCGGCGACAGGTGGAGGCTCTTGTTCTGCGACACGGTGCCGTCGGGCAGCAGCGGCAGCAGGAACTGGTTCCACCAGTGTTCGCCGGCCGGATTGGCGGCCCGCAGCGGCAGCGAGGCCACGAAGCTCTGGTCCAGGCTCAGGTTCAGGGTCGACTGGTCGGCCCGCACCCGGGGCGTGTAGTTGAAGCGCAGGTCGAGCGGGTAGCCGCGGCTGCGCCAGGTGAACAGGTCGGGGGCCGGCTGCAGGTTGACCTTCACCACGTCGGGCGCATAGCCCGCGACCGAGAAGTCGGCCACCGGCGCCAGTTCGCCGAACTTCACCGGCCGGTCGTCGGCCAGCCAGCGCGGCGAGTCGTAGGGCCGGCGGGCCGGCGGTTGCTGGAAGTTGCCGACCGTCGCCGTGGCGCCGGTGAAGACCCGGCTGTTGACCGCGAGCGCCGCCGCCGCGGTGCGCAGTTCGGCCGGATTGCGGCCCAGCACCAGCAGCAATTTGTGCGTGGCGTCGCGCGGATGGTCGACCACGCTGAGGGTCGGGCCCTGGATCGGCGGCAGGCTGAGGCCGTCGATGGGGGTCTCGGGCGTGGCGAACACGACCGCATGGGCGGCCGGGAGCTCGCCATCGCTGACCGGGAACACCGCGCCGCGGTAGCCGGCCAGGCCGCCGAACCAGGACGAGACGATGCCCGCGGCTTCGAGGGTCGGCGTGCCGGCGGCATGGCCGAACACGAAGGGGATGCTGGCGCGGCGGACGTCGCGGCGGTCGAAGAAGGGCTGCGGCAGGGTGCCGAGATCGGCCGCCACCTTGAGCGGCACGACCTCGAGGCGCAGCGTGCTGGAGGCGTCCACGGTGGCCCACAGGCTGCTGTGCAGCGGATCCTCGCATTCGCGCGTGTAGTGGCCGACCAGTTCGATGTTGATGCGATTGAAGTCGGTGATCAGCCGCCGGTCGATCGGGATCTCGGCGCTCTGGGGCTTGCCGGCTTCGCCGCGCACCACCGGCAGGGTGGTCACCAGCACGTCGTTGACGCTGACCTTGATGTGGGAGAGCTCCGGGATCAGCGCCGGCGAGTAGGCGTAGTTGAGCTTGAGGGCCGCGCGGGTGACCAGCTCGTCGGCGCGGACGCTGAACGGGATGCCGACCGCGCCGCTGATGCCGCGCAGGTTGATCGCGTAGTCGACGCCGAGCTGGGTCAGCGTCAGTTCGCGGCTGGTGCCCGCAGGCGCTGCCGGCTGCGCGACGGCGGCCAGGTTGACCCCTGCTGCGGGCGTGCTTGCCGCGGGCTTGCCCTGCGCCAGGGCCGAGCCGCCGGCCCAGGCCAGCAGGGCCAGCGCGATCGCGCCCGCCTTTTTCCGATGAAGCGCCGATGTCACGTGGGTTCCTTTGCGTTGGCGGAGCGCGGCGCGGCCGGGGCCGGGCGCAACTTGCGGCCGGCGGCGCGCGCGTAGTGGCCGAACATGTCGCGAAAGCCGGTCAGGCTGATGCGCGCGATGTGGCCGATCACCCGGTGGGCCGGCACCCGCGGGTGGTTGCCCCAGCGCGCGGCCCAGATGTCGGCACGGGCGGTGGTGCACTGGACCAGCGCCCGCTCCTGCGCGAAGTCGAGGGCGGCGAACTGCAGGCCCAGGCGCTTGCCGCGGTTGAAGCGCACCGTCGCGGGGAAGCGGTATTCGGTCTCGCCGCGGTACAGCGCCACCTCCAGCGGCGCGTCCTGGCCGAGCGCGATTTCCGCCGGCAGCTCGAGGCCCAGTCCGCCGCTGGAGAAATCGAAGGTGTTGCAGCGCATCGAATGGCCGTCCGCGAAATGCAGCGTGGCCGGCACGTTGAGCGTCACGCGGTGGGCGCCGCGCACCTGGCGCGACTCGTTGGCCGCCGCCACGCAGGCGCCCAGGATCATCAGGTTGTAGGCGGTCCAGGCCAGGTTGAGCCAGACGGTGGCGATGTTGTCGGCGTCGACCCAGGTCAGGCGCCAGAGGCCGGCCGCGACGCCGAGAAAGTTGAGCGCCAGCAGGAACAGGCTGGCCTTGGCGATCTCGGTGTCGAAGTACTGCTCCTGGATCAGGCCGCCCTTGGCCGTGACGTTGAAGCTGCCCAGCTTGGGGTTGATCAGCGCCACCAGGGTCGGGCGGAAGATGTACCAGGCCAGCACCGCCTCGTAGACCTCGTTCCAGAACAGGTAGCGGAAGCGCCCCTGGATCCGGCTGTTGGTCAGGTTGGCGTGGAACAGGTGCGGCAGCGCATAGGCGAAGATCATCGGCGCCGAGGCGTGGATCACGCTGGCGCCGAACAGCAGGTAGGCCAGCGGGGCCGTGAGGTAGATGATGCGCGGCAGTCCGTACAGGAAGTGCAGCATCGCGTTGATGTAGCACAGGCGCTGGGCCCAGCTCAGGCCGCGCCCGAAGAGCGGGTTGTCGACCCGGAAGATCTGCGTCATGCCGCGGGCCCAGCGGATGCGCTGGCCGACGTGGCCGGACAGGCTCTCGGTCGCCAGGCCGGCGGCCTGCGGCAGCGCCAGGTAGGCCGTGTTGTAGCCCCGGCGATGGATCTTGAGCGCCGTGTGGGCGTCCTCGGTCACGGTCTCGACCGCGATGCCGCCGACCTCCTCGCAGATCGTGCGCCGCAGCACGGCGCAGGAGCCGCAGAAGAAGGTCGCGTTCCAGAGGTCGTTGCCGTCCTGGATCAGGCCGTAGAACAGCTCGCCCTCGTTGGGCACGGTGCCGAAGGTGTCGAGGTTCTTCTCGAACGGGTCGGCCGAGAAGAAATAGTGCGGCGTCTGCACCATGCCGAGCTTCGGGTCGCGGCCGAACCAGCCCATCGCGATCTGCAGGAAGGAGCGCGTGGGCGTGTGGTCGCAGTCGAAGATGGCGATGAACTCGCCGCTGGTGTTCTTGAGCGCGGCATTGATGTTGCCGGCCTTGGCATGGCGGTTGTTGTCGCGCGTCACGTGGTGGACGCCGACGCCTTCGCAGAACAGCCGGAATTCCTCGCGGCGGCCGTCGTCGAGCACGAAGATGTTGATCTTGTCCGGCGGCCAGTCGATCGACTGCGCCGCCAGCACCGTCGGCCGCACCACCGACAGCGGCTCGTTGTAGGTCGGGATGAAGACGTCGACCGTGGGCCAGTCGCGCGGATCGTCGGGCAGCGGATGCGGCTTGCGCTCGAGCGGCCAGGCGGTCTGGATGTAGCCCAGCAGCAGCACCACGAAGGCATAGATCTCGGCCATCAGGAGACCGCTGCCCAGCACCAGGTCGAGCAGGTTGTCCATGTACATGGTCTCGGTGATGCGCCAGTACATGTAGCGCGACGAGACGATGACCGACAGGAAGATCATCGCCAGCGTCGGGATCCGGCCCGGGAACCGGTTCAGCACCAGCGCGGCGATGAAGATCGCGACCGACAGCGTGAGCTGCTGGTGCAAGGTCAGCGGCGTGATGACCACCATCGGCAGCACCACCAGCGTGATGGCCCAGGCGACGAAGCGGGGCAGCCGATGGCTCGGGGGAGGCGGCGCGGCGGAGGGGGTCATGGTCGGCGGATCTCTGCGGAAGGCGCCGCTGGCGCGAGACGTCGGAGGACCTGGCGCGCACACTGGAGGAAGTCCTCCGCGGCCTGGCTGAAGGGGGCGTAGCGGCGCACGTCGGTGGCGCTGGCCAGCGCCTCGCACACCGCCTGGTCCTGGTGGACCACGCCCAGCAGCCGGTCGCCGAGTTCATGGCGAAGCGCCTGCAGCACGTCGCGGTTGAGGCGCTTGCCGGCGTCGACCTGGTTGACCAGGCAGACGCTGGCGACGAAATCGGGCCGGCCGCGGCAGTACTTCTCGACCATGCGGTCGACCAGCGGCAGCGTCGCGAAGGAGCCGGCGTCGGGCAGCACCGTGACCACGCCCAGGTGGGCGACGCGCAGCGCCTGCTGCAGGTAGACCGACGGCCCCGGCGGCGTATCGAGCAGCACCAGGGTCTCGGGCGGGAGCCGGAAGCGCGCCAGCGTGTCGGCGAGCCAGCCCGGGTGGTCGGCGAGCTGGCGCTCGAGCTCGATCTGGTGTTCGTCGTCGATCGCGCCGAAGGGCAGCAGCACCAGGCCGCCCCGGCCCGGCTGCATCGCCTGGGCCCAGCTCGCGCGCCCGGCCAGCGCGCCGGCCAGGCCGCACTCGCAGGCCGTGCGGTCGAGGGCCAGGTGGAAGCGCAAGGCGTTCTGGGGATCCAGGTCGATGGCCAGGACGGGATGGCCCGCTTCCGCCAGGGAGGTGCCGAGGTTGGCGGCCACCGTCGTCTTGCCGACCCCGCCCTTGGCACCGATGACCGCGACC
>Ga0308176_10003483_pt1 | contig 10084 bp, 8 predicted proteins | sample PhyCR2_3_FD_203890 | JGI IMG/M metagenome (GOLD analysis project Ga0308176, IMG submission 203890) | Soil microbial communities from UC Gill Tract Community Farm, Albany, California, United States - DLSLS.C.R2 | ecosystem: Environmental > Terrestrial > Soil > Agricultural land | place: USA... | reverse complement strand
CTTTAACGATTCAAACTGACCCACTACCAAAAATAAAGAAACGAACGCAGAATCGTCCTGCATTCGTTTCATATTCTAACACTATTTCAGGTCTTTTATTTGCCTGCAAAATCGTTGTCGTTTTGGCCGAAAATGTAGCTGTTTTTTGCACGAACGACAAGGTTTGGCCGCATCACACGAACGCGAATTTGCCGCCGTTCACCGGCCTGGCCGGGCTTGTCCGGATAATATCCGATCGAATACTGACGGCGAAGTTCCTCGGCAATTCCCGAAAACGCCGTATCGAGATTTTGCAGCGAGGTAGCCTCAAACTCGCGCCCGCCGCTGTTTTGTGCGAGCGTTTCCAGATATCGCTGGCCGGTCTCATATTCCTGGCGGCTGCCGCCAGTGCCACCGCCTCCGGTCGGAAACGTTCCTCCGCCAAGTATGATTCCGGCGATGTTTCCCCATCCGCCGCGTCGTCTCATCGGCGGCGGAAACTGCATTCCGCCGTTCATATCCGACGATGTGTCGTAACGGATGGTGTAGAAAAGAGCGTCGGCTTCTTCGACTTCCTGGGTCGTGCTTTGAAAATTTGCACGACGCGATGTCGTATCGACGCCGTCAGTAAACAACACGACGGCTTTGCGGCCTTCGATACGGCTCAATTGCTGGTCAATTACCTGATGCACGGCCTCATAGAGCGAAGTACCATCGCCGATCTCGGTTTGCCTTATAGCACTCCGCAACTCGGCGCGGTTGTTGGTCGGGCGGCTCATAACGTGCACGTGCTCGTCGAACGAGATCACAATAACCCGGTCGTTTTGCCGAAGCTGGTCGATAAAAGCAATTGCGGCATCCTGTATCTGGTCGATCTTCCATTGGGTCGAAGGGCTCACGTCCAGCAATAACACGACAGTGAACGGCTGTTCGACAGATTGGAAGTATTCCAGCTTTTGCTCGACGCCGTTTTCGAAAATTTTGAAATCCTGCTGACCGAGTCCGGAAACAAACCGGCCGTCTCGGTCGAGAACGGAAACGGGCATCGTTACAAGGTTGGTTTGAACTTTGAGAACTTCGTCCGAACCATCGCCTTTGTCTGCCGTGTCATTGGTTGTTTGGCCAGGCTGTCTGTTGTCCTGAAGTACGGGGGGACCGCTTCGCGGATCGCGAGTCACAGTATCGTTCTTAATCGTCGGCGGGGTTGGCGTTACAGCCACGCGCGGGCGTGTCGTCTGGGCAAACCCGACAAACGTGAAAATCCCCAAAAAGGCTGCTGCAAGTAAGATATTTTTCATAAGACATTCTCCGAGCAGAGAAGTACTTGGGGAAAGTAACCTTAAGATTAACAGTTATGGGTGTTTAGTTGCTAGTTTTTTTCGTCGAGCAGATCGTTGGCAAGATCGTGAAAACGACGGCGTACCGAGTTAATGTTAACAAAAGGCAGGGGATGTGCGTGCGTGCGGTTTGTAAGTAAAATAAAAATGCGCTCTTTCACTGGATCGATCCACAGGCTGGTGCCGGTAAATCCGAGATGTCCGAAGCTTTGCGGCGACATTCTGCTCCCCGCGGTCGATTCCGGCGTTGCTGCAAGTTGAAAGGCTATCGAACGAGCCTCATTCAATCCGGGCGTAAAATTCGAGCTGAAAAGCTCGCAAGTCTCAGGTTTTAGAAGGGTTGTATAATTTGGCAAAAATTCCTGCGCGATCTTAAAAACCTCTTCCGCAGTCGAGAAAAGCCCTGCGTGGCCCGCGAAGCCGCCCATAAAGTAAGCGTTTCCGTCGTGAACCTCGCCCCAGATCACCTGATTTCGGAATGCGGAATGCGGATTGCGGATTGCGTTCGTGTCAGTCTCACCTGCGGAAGACGGTGGTTTGATGTAACCTAGCTCAATACACGTATGTTTCTCGTACTCGTTCCCCTTTTCCGACGCCGCGATCCTGGGTTTCAGTTCACTTGGCGGGTTAAAATAGGTATCCGTTAAACCCAGAGGTTCAAAAATTACTGCGCTCGCAATTTTGTTGATCTTTTTATAATACTTGTCCTCGATCAATCTCTGTAATACCAAAAAGTTCAAATCGCTATAAATGACCTTGTCGTATGGCTGAGATGCGAGCAGCATATCTGCGATAATGGTCGAGATTTGCTCACCGGTGATCGTTTCGTTACTCGTAAAAAAATAAAATGGCAGCCACGACTTAAAACCGGATGTATGCGTTAGCAGATTTAGAATTCTTATCCAGGTCTTTCTCCGGGTATCAAATTCGCGAAAATATTCCGAGACCCTGTCGTTCAGGCGCAAAACGTCTTTTTCGATCAATAAGTTTGCGAGCAACCCCGTAACCAGCGGCTTAGTCAGGCTTGCCAGATCGTAGATCGTATCCATCGTCGCCGGGATCCGTTCCGGCTCAACTACGGCAAAACCCAGCGCGTCCTGAAAAACTATCTCGCCCTTTTCGGCAACGAGGTAAACCGCCGACGGAAAGTCGTTGGCGTCGATGCGTTCCTGCAAATAATCTGAGATCGGATTGCTCATTTTGCGGCTCTATACCCTTTTTATACTGTATTTACGAAATTGGCAAAGACCGACCAGGCCGGAGTTTGTTACATCTCTCCAAAATCTAATTTAAATATCTTGACAGCAACCGCCGACCTACATAAACTGTGACTTCGCTTATTAATTAAATCAATTGGAGGTATCGATTTTTATGTCTAAAGTTGAGTCTGCGGACTTGATCCTGAAACTGTACGATCTGCGGCGAGAGGCAACAATGCGCCAAGCCCGTAACTGGATGTTTACTTTTAATCCACAAAGCGCGGAGGACGTTGAAAAAACTATGATGGACCCGCAAGTCGGAGCCTATCTGCGAATGGTTTTGTCTTATTGGGACATGGCCGGTGCTCTGGTCAACCACGGAGCCATAGACGCCGATCTGTTTAACGAAACGGTCGGGGAACATATCGGAGTCTATACAAAACTTGAGCCGTTTATCGCCGAACTCAGAGAAAAATGGCAGATGCCCGAAGCGTTTAAGAACCTTGAAAAAGTGGTTCTTGATCGTCCGGATGGCGCAGAACGTGTAGCAAAAACCCGCGAATGGATGAAATCGATCAACGAGCAGATTGCACAAGCTCAGGCGAGCGAAGCAGCCGCGGCGTAATTTAACAATAATCTAACAGAGATAAAAAGGCTGGTCGAGATTATTCCACGTTCCAGCCTTTTTCGATTTTTGCCTACTGTTGACATTTCAGGCATTGGTAATATCTCAGGTCGCTCTTTGGCAAAAAGGGAAGGATTTGTCCACGAAATTCACGAAAAAAAATCAAAGAACTCAAAAAATACCGGGGAGCTTTTCTTCTCTTTTTCCCGTTTCGTGCATTTCGTGGACAAAACATGCCTGCGAACTAAAATGTCAACAGAACCTAGGCTGTTGACATTTATACAGAATGATATCTCTCTGAGAACTCGGCGTGAGATTCTGCGTTCTCTGCGTTAAAGATCTTATTAAACGCGGAGGACGCTGGGAAAAGTCGCAGAGTTCAGGAGAAAACAGCCCTTGAAAATAAAATGTCAACACTGCCTAGACATTGAGGCGGTTGCGATGTTTCTCGATCTTATCAAGTACACCTACGGCAAGGGCTAATGCTCTTCGGCCATCCTCGCCGGAAACCGGCGGCATCGAACCGGTTTCAATCGAATCCAGAAAAGCCGTTATCTCAGCCCGCAGCGGCTCGATGTCATTTATCTCGAGACGATTTATCGAAATTCCCAGCAGCGGATGCGATGCGTCAGGATTTAGCGTCGTAAGCGATGCAAATTTTGTTGCGTAATCGAGCACGATGTACGCATTCGTTTGGTAAAACCGCGTTTTTCTTATTTTTTCCGTTCCGATGCGCGATGCGGTTATGTTCGCAACCGCGCCGTTTTCGAACTCGATCCGAGCGTTTGCCGCATCGACTTTGTCCGAAATTACCGGAATCCCGACAGCGTGGATCGCCGAGACCTTTATATCCTCTCCGACCATCCATTGCACCGCGTCGAGGTCGTGAATCATCACATCCAAAACCACATCGACATCCAGCGAACGGTTCGGGAACGGCGAAACGCGATGAATTTCAAAATACAAAGGTTTTGTAACATGCGGCCGCAACGCGACCATTGCCGGATTGAACCGTTCGAGCTGTCCGACCATTAGTTTTGCACCCGATTTCGCGGCGACTGCGATCATTTTGTCGGCTTCCTTAAGAGTCAGTGCGATCGGTTTTTCGGCCAGCACATTCACGCCTTTTTCTAGAAATGCACACGCGATCTCGCAATGCGTCTCGGTCGGAGTCGCTATCGAAACCGCGTCAACCTTGTCCAACAATTCGTGCCAATCGGTAAAAGCCGTGCAGCCGTTTGCTTTCCCAACCTGTGCGGCAGTGTCGGCATTTGTATCGCATGCGCCGATGAATTCAACACGTCCCTCGCGGGCCAATTCGGCATAATTTCGCGCGTGATGCCGTCCGAGGCTGCCGACGCCTATCGCGGCAGTCCGAAGAACGCGGATTGCGGATTGCGGATTGCGGATTTGTTCCATAGATTGCGTTTGAACGAAAAAACTATTTCAGTAATACTAAATATTTTCAGATAAGATTTCCTAAATGACAAAGCCCGATTCCGCATTCCGCATTCCGCGTTCCGCATTTGTGTGGATTTTCTTCGCCGCGCTCGTCGTGTTCACCTATTTTTTCGGTCTCACAATTCCGCTTGTCGGCCCCGACGAGCCGCGTTACGCACAGGTCGCAAGGGAAATGTTCCTGCGGCACGATTGGATAACACCGACGCTCGGCGGCTTCGACTGGTTCGAAAAACCGGCGTTGCTTTATTGGCTCCAAATCATTGCGTACAAAATCTTCGGCGTCTCGGAATTTTCGGCAAGAGTCGGTTCGGCCATTTTCGGCCTGGGAACGATATTGAGTCTTTGGTTTCTTGGAAGATACGGTGTAACAAAATCGACGAACGACGAACGACGAACGACGAACGATTATGCAAACTGGCTCGCACTCATCGCGGCAACCTCGATTGGCATAATTGTTTTTTCACGCGGAGCTAGCTTTGACATCATCCTGACGTTCCCGATGACCGCCGCACTGGTAGGATTTTTTATTTTCGACTCCTCGATGCGTAATGATGCGGAAAACCCGGTCGTTACCACTCCCGGTTCTGACAGGAACGCACCCGCTGACGCAGGTGGTTCTGACTTTGTGCCTCCGCGTCCCCGCGTCTCCGCGTCCCTCGCAGTCTTTTATTTCTTCACCGGCGTTGCGCTGATTGCAAAAGGGCTGATCGGCATCATTTTCCCGTTCGCGATAGTCGCGTTTTACTACCTTTTGTCTTTTCGCGTTCCCCAAAAAAGATTGCTGATGAGTTTGATTTGGGGCGTACCTTTAATTTTGCTTGTTGCCGCAACATGGTATTGGCCAATGTACGAACGCAACGGTTACAAATTCATTAATGAATTCATCATTCAGCACCATTTTCAACGCTTCACATCGAATAAATATCAGCACCCTCAGCCTTTTATTTTCTTTTTTTGGGTGCTGCCCTTAATGACAATTCCCTGGCTGCCGTTCTTTTTTGCCGGCATTTGGAAGTTTATAAAAAGCATCTTTAACCGCCGAGACGCCGAGACGCCAAGCAATGAAAGAGAGATATCTTTTTTGTCTCGCTTTCTCCCTTTATCACCTTCTCCTCTTTTACGTTTCTCCTTCGCATGGCTGTTAGTTCCGCTGGTGTTTTTTAGTTTTTCCGGGTCGAAGCTTCCGGGCTACATTCTACCGCCGGTGCCTGCCGCAATAATTTTTGCCGCCGATTGCGTCTATAGATTTATTGGAACAAATCCCACACGCCGTCGCTGGATGCTTGGTCTCGCTGCGTCAACACTGATCGTCATAATCGTGCTGTTGCAATTTTTTGTAACGCCGTTCGCAAATGCCGATTCGGTGAAGTCGCTAATAGCGGCGGCTGACGCTCGCGGTTATTCCCGTGAACAGGTTTTGGGACTGCACACCGTTTCGCACAATGCCGAATTTTACGCCGCAGGACGGCTGCTAAGAAATGAAGACGGAACGCAACGGCGTTTTTTGAGCGTGAATGAGATACAGCAGGAGATCCTGCGGTCGAACGGCGAACCTGTTCTTGTGCTTGTGCCACTGGAGCGCGTGAACGAGTTAACACACGATAGCTCGCTCACCGCAGAAGTTATCGCCGACAATACCGAGTTAGCGATCGTTCAGGTTTCGATGAATTCTAACCCGCCGCCGCTCGTCGCAGACGGTCCATCAACGCTGCACCGATACCGGCTTCCTCAACTTTCTGACAATAGATAACTGCAATGCCGCGATGGTCACATTCACGAAAAAATGCGAATAGCGAATGTGCGTATTCCTCAACAGACCAGCACAATTTCATTAGTGCATATTCTTTAATCGGTTGTTCCAGCCCAACGAATGCCGAAATCTTTGCATTGATAACATCCTTGTCGTTTTCAATCAATTTCACCTCTGCACGCGGCGAATAATGCCGGTGCCGCATGCCTGGACTTGGAACGTCTGCATCGTCAGAGCCTGAATACATGACGGTTTCGGGCACGATAATTCTAAGTTGTTCAACGGAAACTGCTCCAGGCCGCAAGACAACAGGCATTTCCCCGGTGCAGTCAACGACGGTCGATTCCAAGCCGATCTCAGTCGTCTCGCCTTGCAGAATGCAATCGATGCGGCCGTCAAGGTCTTCAAAAACCGCTTCCCAGTTTGTCGGACTAGGTCTGCCCGAAAGGTTCGCAGAAGGAGCAACGACGGGCACGCCGCAGGCAGTTAAGAATGCGCGAGCCAACTCATTTCGCGGCATACGAACGCCAATCGAAGCCAATCCGGCGGTTGCGATCAACGGAACGCTCGCTGATTTTTTTAACACAACAGTTAACGGTCCCGGAAAAAATGCGTCAATAAACTTTCGAGCGGCATCTGGTATTTCCTTTGTCAGTTTCGCGATGTCAGTAACGTCGGCAACGTGTGCGATCAGTGGATTATCAGCGGGCCGTTGTTTCGCAGCAAAAATTTTCGCTACTGCCGCTTCATCAAAAACGTTTGCGCCGAGGCCGTAAACCGTCTCGGTCTGAAATGCCGTCAGCCCGCCGCGTTTTATAAATTCGGCTGCCTCGCTTGGTGAAGTTGTTAGAATCGTCTCCATCAATGTTCCAGGATTCGCCCTTGCTGACGCGCGGGCTTTTGCATAACACAAAATAAATTGCGTCCCCGCGTGAAATTCTCACACAAAGACGCAAAGAATCCAAAATATGCGGCCGGCTAAAAATCCGCAATCCGCATTCCGAAATCCGCAATCGGGCTACCCTTCCGCTTCCCTTTCAATCGCCGCTTCGCCGCCGATCTTCGCTGCTGTTTTCGCAAGTACAAGCAAAACAACAACGGCGAGTATCGTCGCTAAAATAGCGTAAGTAAACAGCCCCGCAACACTGTCGTCCTCGCCGAGTATCTCCTTCATCGCGCTTTTGATCGCCTCATTCCATGCGAGTGCGCAAACCAAACCCAATGCTGCCGATGCCAGCGTTATCATCGATTGAACTATCGCTTTTGATTGTTCTATGGATCTTGACATTAGTTTTTTCCTCCGAATTGTCGAAAAGAATAGGGATTACAACATTGATGTAATTCAAAAACAGTAGAAATGTCAATCACGCGGGCACCATGCACAGTTCAGGTGTTCAACGCTTCAGGTGTTCAAAAAATCCGGATGTTCAACGTGTTCAATTCGGACCAATAGACGATCAAATACCGGTGTTTCTTTAACAGATAGTGGGTATTTGTTTGTTTTGGCCGCGATTGCTGTAAAATTAATATAATGACCGTTGCCGAAAAACTTAAGGTCCTTCCCACCGCAGCCGGTATCTATTTGCACAAAAATGCGGACGGCAAGATCATCTACGTCGGCAAGGCGAAAAATCTTCGCAACCGCGTCCGGCAGTATTTTCAGTCGAGCCGTCATCAGGATGCAAAAACGCGGCGGCTGGTCAAAAACATTGCCGATTTCGAATTCATCGTCGTCGATAACGAGGTTGAGGCTTTAGTTCTCGAAGCCAATCTCATCAAAAAACACAAACCGCGTTTCAACGTCCTGTTAAAAGACGACAAATCGTACCCGCATCTGAAACTCACTAACGAGCCATATCCAAAGGTCGTGATTACGCGAAAGATCACTCGTGACGGTTCCAGTTATTACGGGCCGTTTCTGCCTGCGGTTCAGGCTCGTAACACGCTCAATCTTATAAACCGTGCGTTTCAGCTTCGAACGTGCGAGATCGAGATCGACGGCAAGCTGCCTCGTCCGTGTCTCGAATATCATCTGAAACGCTGTCTCGGCCCTTGTGTCAAAGGCCTTTGCACGCAAGAGGAATATCAGGAAGCCGCACGCGACGTCAAGGTACTGCTCGAAGGCCGCAACAAGGAACTCGCCGCCGATCTCGAACAGCGTATGTGGCATTTTGCCGAGAATCAAAACTATGAACTTGCCGCAAAATATCGCGACCTGCACAAAACGGTTCTCGCCCTCAGCGAACAGCAAAAGATGGCGACCGTCGCCGACCGTGACGTGGACATTTTCGGCTATCACCGTGAAAAACAGCGTCTCGCTTTGCAGCTATTTACAATGCGCGAGGGACGCATCGTCGGACGCCGCGAATTTTTTTGGGAAGATCTGCCCGAGGACGGAGGTTTTGAGCCATCGGAATTTCTTGGCGAAGTTCTCGCTCAATATTATACGACCGATTATGTACCGCTTGAGATACACGTGCCTGAAGATTTTGAAGATCGTCCCGTGCTGGAACAGGCATTGACCGAACGGCGGGGCCGCCGCGTTCATATCCTCGACCCTAAACGCGGCAAGAAGCGCGAGCTTGTTGATCTGGTTACGACAAACGCTAAAATCTCATTCGACCAGCGTTTCCGCGTGCTGAAACCGAATTCGGAAAAGGTTTTGGGCGAATTGCAGGAACTGCTCGAACTCGCATATTTTCCCGAGCACATCGAATCGTTCGATATCTCGAATATTTCAGGTGCGGAGAATGTCGCAGGCATCGTCGTGTTCGAAAACGGGAAACCGGCCCGCACCGCATATCGCAGGTTTATTATCAAATCGGTCGAGGGAGCGAACGATTTTGCGTCGATGAACGAAGCCGTGTTTCGCCGATATAAACGCCTGCTTGATGAGGAAAAACCGCTGCCGCAAGTTGTGTTTATCGATGGCGGAAAAGGGCAGCTTTCGGCGGCTGCAGCTGCAATGCAGTCGCTCGATCTCGAACAGATAATGCTCGTCGGCCTCGTTAAACCTCCAAAACGGCATAACGAGATTTCGCATCTGCTCATCCACGGACGCGAAGACCGGCCTATATCGTTCGACCGAAATTCGCCAGCGTTTCGCCTCATATTGCAGATTCGCGAGGAAACGCACAAAACCGCCGTTCAGTATCACCGCAAACGCCGTGAAATGCGCGATTTCAGTTCCGAGCTTTCCGAAATTCCCGGCGTCGGCGAAAAACGCAAAATGAAACTGCTCCGCCAATTCGGCTCAATCGAACGCATCGCAAAAGCATCGGCAGAAGAGTTGTCGCCGTTTGTAGGAGCAAAGACGGCAAACGAAATCACTGGACATTTTGATCGTCAACGGCATGTCGCCGCAGATATGCAAATTTCGAAGCCAGTAACAAAGCAAGGCAATAAAATTCTCTGAAAGCATTGCCCCTGCAACTTAGATTTTTAGCATCCACTGCATACAAAAGAATTAGTTACAGGCATATCGTCTGGACAAATACAGAAACTTACAGCGTAACCGTCGCTTTCGCATTCACAGGTACAATTTCTTCTGCAACCTGTGTTGAAGCAACCAGTCGTTCTAGTCGCGTGGCTTCCGTCACACTGTATCCAATGCAACTCTATTGTGCATCCATTTGCAACGGTAGAGTGCGTACAGCTTGTGATTGATGAGCAAGTACTAAACGAATAAGCACTTAAAGTACATGCAAATGTAAGAAGGTTAATCAAGGCAAAT
>Ga0308176_10003482_pt1 | contig 10084 bp, 13 predicted proteins | sample PhyCR2_3_FD_203890 | JGI IMG/M metagenome (GOLD analysis project Ga0308176, IMG submission 203890) | Soil microbial communities from UC Gill Tract Community Farm, Albany, California, United States - DLSLS.C.R2 | ecosystem: Environmental > Terrestrial > Soil > Agricultural land | place: USA... | reverse complement strand
AGGAGGCTCCGTTCGCCGGCTACCTGGAGGCGTTCCGGCACGGCATGCCGCCGCACGGCGGCTTCGCGATCGGGCTCGAGCGCTGGGTGGCCCGGCTGGTGGGCGCGGCGAACATCCGCGAGGTCACCCTCTTCCCGCGCGACCTGCACCGGCTGGCGCCGTGAGACCGGCGCTCGCCCGGCGATGCGTGCCGACCGGAGAATGGGGTATGAGGTCGCCATGACTCTCATCCGACTCCTCGCGCGTCCGATGCTGGCCTCGATGTTCGTGTACGGCGGCTTCAACTCGATGCGGAAGCCCGAGGGCCCGGCGCAGCGGGCCAAGCCGGTGACCGACAAGGTCAACGACCTCAAGGACCAGGTCGCACCCCAGCTCCCGCTCCCACGCGACGAGAAGCAGCTCGTCCGGCTCAACGGGGCCGCACAGGTCGTCGCCGGCCTGGCGCTGGCCACCGGCCGGCTCCCCCGCCTGTCGTCGATGGTGCTGGCCGCCTCCCTGGCGCCCACCACCGCGGCCGGCCACCGGTTCTGGGAGGAGAGCGACCCGACGACCCGCGCCAACCAGACGCTCCACTTCCTCAAGAACGTGTCGATGATGGGCGGCCTGCTCCTCGCCACGGTCGACACCGAGGGCAAGCCGGGTGTGGCGTGGCGGACCTCGCACGCGGTCGGCTCCGCCCGGCGCAGCGGCAGGGCCCTGCGGAAGCAGGCCAAGGCCAGCGCGAAGCTGGCCGGCAAGCAGGCGAAGTCGCAGGCCAGGCAGGCGAGCAAGCGCGTCACCCCCTGAACCCGGGCGCGATGGCCGGACGGCGGGCAGTGCCGCGGTGGGGCACTAGGCTCGGGCACCGATGACCGACACCGTCGACGCGGGCACCCCCGACCCCTGGCCCGCACCGCACCCGGAGGGGCCGGTGCGCGCGTCCGTCCGGCTGCCCGGGTCCAAGTCGCTCACCAACCGCGCGCTCGTGCTCGCGGCGCTGTCCGAGGGCCCGAGCGTCGTCCGTTCGGCACTCCGCTCTCGCGACACCGAGCTGATGGCCGGCGCGCTCCGAGCGCTCGGAGCCGAGGTGGACACCGCCGGCGACGACTGGAAGGTCACGCCGGCGCCCCCGCGCGGCGGGGGCCGGGTCGACTGCGGTCTCGCCGGAACGGTGATGCGGTTCGTGCCGCCGGTGGCCGCCCTCGCCGAGGGGGCAGTGGCCTTCGACGGCGACCCGCACGCCCGCACGCGTCCGATGGGCTCGGTCCTCGGGGGGCTGCGCGACCTCGGGGTCACGATCGAGGACGAGGACCGCGGCACCCTGCCGTTCACGGTCCTCGGCACCGGCCGGGTCCGCGGCGGCCCGGTCACCATCGACGCCTCCGCCTCCAGCCAGTTCGTCTCCGCCCTGCTTCTCGCCGGGGCGCGGTACGACGAGGGGGTGGACGTCCGCCACGACGGCAAGCCCGTCCCCTCGATGCCGCACATCGCGATGACGGTCGACCAGCTGCGGCTGCACGGGGTCGACGTCGACGACGCGGACGTGAACCGGTGGCGGGTGTCGCCGTCGGACGTCCGCGCGGTCGACGTACTCGTGGAGCCGGACCTGTCCAACGCCGCACCGTTCGTCGCCGCGGGACTCGTCACCGGCGGCCGGGTGCTGGTCCGCGACTGGCCCCGTGAGACGACCCAGGCCGGCGACGCGCTGCGGGAGATCGTCACGCTGATGGGCGGCAAGGCCGAGCTCACCGGCGACGGGCTCCTCGTGTCGGGGTCCGGGACGCTGCACGGCATCGACTACGACCTGCACGACGCCGGGGAGCTGACCCCGGCCGTCGCCGCGCTCTGCGCGCTGGCCGACGGACCGTCGCACCTGAGCGGCATCGCGCACATCCGCGGCCACGAGACGGACCGCATCGCGGCGCTGGCCAACGAGCTCAACGCGGTCGGCGGGCACGTCACCGAGACCGACGACGGCCTGACGATCCGGCCCGCACCGCTGACCGGCGGCCGGTTCCGCACCTACGCCGACCACCGGATGGCGCACGCGGCAGTCATCATCGGCCTCGCGGTCTCCGGGGTGCTCGTCGAGGACGTGGCCACGACGAGCAAGACGTTCCCGGGCTTCGCCGAGTTCTGGTCGGGCCTGTTCGGGTGAGCCCGCGGTACGACGAGTACGACGTCGAGTCCTACGACCGGCCCCGCCGCCACACCCGCCCCCGCACCAAGGAGCGCCCGACCTACGACGACGCGGTCGACGGCCGGGTGGTCACCGTCGACCGCGGCCGGTACACCACGCTCGTGGACGGCCGCACCGTCCTGGCGATGAAGTCGCGCGCGCTCGGGCGCCAGGGCGTCGTGGTCGGCGACGAGGTGCGCGTGGTCGGCGACGTCAGCGGCGAGGCGGACTCCCTGGCACGGATCGTCGAGGTCGCCGAACGGCGGACCACGCTGCGCCGTACCGCCGACGACGACGACCCGGTCGAGCGGGTGATCGTCGCCAATGCCGACCAGCTGGTGGTCGTGGCTGCGCTGGCCGACCCCGAGCCGCGCACGGGCCTGATCGACCGGGCCCTCGTGGCGGCCTACGACGCGGGACTGATGCCACTGCTCTGCATGACCAAGCCGGACCTCGCCGACCCGGAGACGCTGCTGTCCACCTACCGGCCCCTCGACGTGTCGTGGGTGGTGACCCACCGCGGCGAGGTTTCCGAGCTGCGCGAGCGCCTCGAGGGCCGGGTCAGCGTGCTGCTCGGGCACAGCGGCGTGGGCAAGTCCACGCTGGTGAACGCGCTGGTGCCCGGCAGCGACCGTGCGATCGGGCACGTCAACGCGGTCACCGGCCGGGGCCGGCACACCTCCACCTCCGCCCTGATGCTGGCCCTGCCCTCCGCCGACGGCTGGATCGTCGACACCCCCGGGATCCGGTCGTTCGGGCTGGCCCACGTCCAGCCCTCGACCCTGATCAACGCCTTCCCTGATCTCGAGGCGCTCACCGACAGCTGCCCGCGCGGCTGCACGCACGCCGCGGGTGAGCCGGAGTGCGGCCTCGACGAGGCGATCGAGGACGGCCGCGTCGACCGGGAACGCGTCGAGTCCTTCCGCCGGCTGCTCGTCAGCCGGGAACAGCCGGTCTGAGAGCCTGCGGTCGGCTGCACACGGTGCTCTCCGGTGCTCTCCGGTGCTCACCGGGGACGCGGGCGCCCGCGCCGTCCGGGGCCGTCCCGCGCGCGCTGCGCGGGATCGACCGGGCTCCCGCATAGCCTGAGGGCCATGCCCACCTCCTACACCGACGACCTGCGGCTCGCGCACGTGCTCGCCGACGATGCCGACTCGCTGTCCTCCAGCCGGTTCCGGGCGCTCGACCTGCACGTGGTGACCAAGCCGGACCTCACCCCGGTCACCGACGCCGACGAGTCGGTCGAGGAGGGCATCCGCCGGACCCTGTCCCGGGCCCGGCCGCGCGACGCCGTCCTCGGCGAGGAGCAGGGCTCGACCGGGCACAGCCAGCGGCGCTGGGTCGTCGACCCGATCGACGGCACGAAGAACTTCGTCCGCGGCGTTCCGGTGTGGGCCACGCTGATCGCGCTGATGGTCGACGAGGAGGTGGTGGTCGGCGTGGTGTCGGCCCCCCAGCTGCAGCGCCGGTGGTGGGCCTCCCAGGACGGCGGCGCGTGGACCGGCCGCTCCCTGCTGCGGGCCGTCGAGTGCCACGTGTCCGACGTGGCCCGGCTCGACGACGCCTCCTTGTCGTACTCCTCGCTGTCCGGCTGGGACGAGCACGACCGGCTGGACGCGTTCCTGGCGCTGTCGCGTCGGTGCTGGCGGACAAGGGCGTACGGCGACTTCTGGTCCTACATGCTCCTCGCTGAAGGTGCGGTCGACCTGGCCGCCGAGCCGGAGCTGAAGCTGCACGACATGGCCGCGCTCGACGTCATCGTGCGCGAGGCAGGCGGGTCGTTCACCTCGCTGGACGGCACGCCGGGCCCGCTCGGAGGGAACGCGCTGGCCAGCAACGGGCGGCTGCACGAGCAGGCGATGGCATTCCTCGGAGCCCTGCCCGACGACGCCGACGACCCGGACGTCCCGCAGCGGCGGCCCGGCTCGTTGCACGACCTCAGCGCACGTCGACGGGCTGCGGAGGCGCCTCCGGGACCGGCAGGGCCGGCGGAGCCGCCGCCGGAGTCCCGCTGAGCCGGCGCCCCGGCCGGAGCACCCGGGCCAGCCGGAGCAGCGGCGGCGCGACCAGCAGGCCCGCGAGGTCGAACCAGCCGTAGCCTCCGGCGGCCCCGGACGGCGGGTTCCCGATCGGGATCCACCCGGTCGGGTCGTGGGTCGACCAGACCCACGTGCCGAGGTGGGTGCCGACCAGCTCGAGCCAGCTGACCGCGACGAACGCCCCGAGGTAGACCGCCTGGGACGGCCCGCGCAGCAGGAACGCCGCCAGGCACGCGAACCAGAACGCGCCCAGAGCGTCGGTGCGCTGCGCCACCAGGACGCCGTACGACGCCCAGGCGCCGCCGGCCAGGAGGACCACCCCGACCGCCGTACGACGGTGCCGGTCGAGGAGCACGGCGTGCCCGAGGGCGAACGCGCTCAGGTAGACCAGGCCGTGGCCCGGCGGGACGTACGCCGGCACGTTGTGGAAGCGGTAGGTGTAGACCCCGAGCGTCGGGCTGAAGACGTACTCGACCGTGGTGGCGAACGCGACGACCACGAGGGTCTGCACGCGCACCGTCGGGCTGACCCGGGACAGCGCGACCGCCAGGACCACCCAGGTGAGGGCGCCGAGGCCGCGCTGCTGCCACGGCCCGTCCCCGCCGCCGACCCGGTCCAGCCACAGCACGAGGGTCAGCCAGGACATCATCGCCAGGCCGGCCCCGGGCGGCAGCTCGCGTCGCACCGGACCATCCTTGCAGGCGGTGGCCGGGGTGCGTCCGGGTGTGGGAGCCTGTCGGCATGCGGATCAGCGAGGTGCTCGCCGGCAAGGCGAGCCACGAGGTCGTCACGGTACGGTCCGAGACCACGGTCCGGGAGCTGCTGCGCGTGCTGGCCGAGCAGAACATCGGCGCGCTGGTGGTCAGCGACGACGGCACGAGCGTGCACGGCATCGTGTCCGAGCGCGACGTCGTGCGCCGCCTGCACGACGACGAGCAGGTACTCGACTCCCCGGTCTCCGCGATCATGTCGGCGGAGGTCCGCACCTGCGAGGGGCACCAGTCCGTCCACGAGCTGATGGTGCTGATGACCGAGCAGCGCTTCCGGCACGTCCCGGTCGTCGACAAGGACGGCCGGCTCAGCGGGATCGTGAGCATCGGCGACGTGGTGAAGAGCCGGATCAGCGAGCTCGAGTTCGAGCGGGACCAGCTCGACTCCTACGTGCACAGCAGCCAGACGTGAGCGCCGGTCCGAGCGAGAAGCCCGAGGTGGACCCGCCGGAGGGCCCGCCGCCGAGCGACCTGGAGGTGGTCGACGTCACCGAGGGCGACGGCCCCGAGGCGGGTGCCGGGCAGACCGTCCAGGTGCACTACGTCGGCGTCGCGCACTCGACGGGTGAGGAGTTCGACGCCTCCTACAACCGCGGAGAGCCGCTGAGCTTCCGGCTCGGGGTCGGGCAGGTGATCTCCGGCTGGGACCAGGGCGTGCAGGGCATGAAGGTCGGCGGACGTCGGCGATTGGTGATCCCGCCGCACCTGGCGTACGGCGACCGCGGCGCCGGCGGGGTGATCGGGCCGGGCGAGACGCTGATCTTCGTGGTGGACCTCGTCGCCGTGCGCTGAGGAGCTCAGCCGACCTGAGCGGAGCGCTCCCCCAGCGTGACGACGTCGCCCTTGCGCAGCTGACGGCCGCGCCGACCCTCCGGCTCACCGTTGACGCTCACCTCGCCCTGCGCCAGAACGGCCTTGGCGTCCGCGCCGCTGTCCACCAGGTCGGCCAGCTTCAGGAACTGCCCGAGCCGGATCGAGTCCTCGCGGATCGGCACCTCGCGGCTCATCGCGCCAGGCTCACAGCAGCACCGTGGCCGCGTGGATCACCAGACCGACCAGGCCGCCGACCACGGTGCCGTTGATCCGGATGAACTGCAGGTCGCGACCGACGTGCAGCTCGATCCGCTGCGCCGCCTCGCGGCCGTCCCAGCGGTCGACGGTGTGGGTGATGACGGCGGTCAGCTCGTCGCCGTACCTCTCCACGACGAAGACCGCGAGGTCGGCGGCGTACCCGTCCAGCCGCGCCCGCAGGGCCTCGTCGCCCTGCAGCCGCTGACCGAACCGGACCAGCTCGTCGTGGGCGCGACGGCGCACCGGCCCCTCGGCGTCCTCCAGCGATGCCATCAGGGCCCGGCGGAAGGCGTTCCACAGCGACGTGGCGGTCACCACGAGCTGCTGGTGGGACAGCACCCGCTCCTTGAGCCGCTCCATCCGCTCCTGGGTGGCCGGGTCGTGCAGCAGGTCCTGCGCGAGCCGGGCCAATGCGCTGTCGAGGGCGGCCCGAGCGTGGTGGTACGGGTCGCTGCGGATGTCGTCGACCCAGGCCACCACCTCGAGGTGGATCCGGTGGGTGACCCGGTCGTTGAGGGCCGGCGGCGACCACCAGGGGGCACGCTCGCCGACGATCTCGACGAACGTCTCCTCGTTGTCGGACAGCCAGCGGTGCGCCTCCTCGAGCGCCAGGTCGACCAGGCCGTGGTGCGCCCCGTCCCGCACGACCTCCTCGAGCAGGCTGCCGGCCAGCGGGCTCACCGGCTCGGCGAGGAAGCGAGGCAGCACGGCCTCCTCGATGATCGCGACCATGTCCTCGTCCCGCACCCGGGACAGCCCGAGGTGGAGCACTGTGGACACCTCGTCGGTGAGCCGCCGGGCGTTGTCCTCCTCGGTGAGCCAGGCGCCGACCCGCCGGCTGAGCTGGGCGGCGTCGAGCCGCTCGCGCACGATCGACTCCTGCAGGAAGTTCTCGCCGATGAACTCCTCGAGGCTGCGGCCCAGCTCGTCCTTGCGGCGCGGGATCAGCGCGGTGTGCGGGATCGGCAGGCCCAGCGGCCGCTTGAACAGCGCAGTCACCGCGAACCAGTCCGCGATGGCGCCGACCATCGAGGCCTCGGCGCCGGTGTTCACGAACCCGAGCCAGCCGTGCCGGCCGAGCGTCACGCCGTACACCACCGCGGCGAGCACCAGCAGCGACACCGCGAGCGTGCGCATCCGCCGCAGGCCCCGGCGGCGCTGGGCGTCCAGCTCCGGGTTCGGCGTCACGAGGTGCGGCGAGGTGGTCATTCCGCCGCCGAACCTACCGGGGTCGCACGGGCCGGGCCGCCGGCACGGCCAGCGCGGACGGCAGCAGCACGACCGACACCACGAGCAGCGCGTGGAGGACGCCGAAGTGGCTGCCCAGGAATCCGAGCAGCGGCGGACCGCCCAGGAACGCGGTGTAGCCGATCGTGGCGACCACGCTGACCCGGGCCGCCGCGTGCGCGGGGTCGTCGGAGGCGGCGCTCATGCCGACCGGGAACCCGAGCGAGGCTCCGAGCCCCCAGAGCAGAATGCCGACCACCACGAGCACGGCGAAGTGGCCGAGGACGACCAGGAGCACGCCCGCGGCGGCGACCGCCATGCTGGTCCACAGGACGGGCAGCCGCCCGAAGGCGTCGAGCAGCACCGTGCCGCTCACCCGGCCCAGGGTCATCGCGGCGACGAACGTGGCGAAGGCCGCGGAGCCCAGCCACGCCGGGGCGCCGTACCCGTCGACGACCGCGACGCCGAGCCAGTCGTTGGCGACCCCCTCGGTGAGCGCCATGGCCAGCACCAGCACGCCGATGGCGAGGGTGCGCGGCTCCGCCCAGGCCCGCAGCGGGTGGCGGGACCCGATGCGCTCCTGATCGTCCTCGTGGGGCTGGGCAGGGCGCGCGCCGTGCAGGAAGCCGCGCACGCAGGCCGCGCCCAGGACACCCGCGAGCACCCCGGAGATGCCCACGTGCCAGGTCACGCCGATCCCGGCGTAGGTGACGAGGGCGCCGATCAGCCCGCCCGCCACCGTGCCGAGGCTGAACGCGGCGTGGAACCGCGGCATCACCGAGCGGCCGAGCCGGCGCTCCACCTCGGCGCCCTCGACGTTCATCGACACGTCCCAGCTGCCGGTGCCGAGCCCGGTCAGGAACAGCCCGGCAGCGGTGACCGGAATGCTGCCCAGCGCGCCCGCACCGAACCCGGCCACCACGAGCCCGCTGCCCAGCAGCGTGGCCCCGACCGCGACCACCCGTGCGGTGCCGAACCGCTGCACCCAGTGGCCGGTGGACGGCAGCGCCAGCAGCGACCCCACCGACACCACGAGCAGGAGCAGGCCGAGCTGCCCGGCGCCCAGGTCCAGGTCCCGGCGCACGGACGGGATGCGCGAGGCCCAGGTGGCGAACCCGAACCCGTTCATGAAGAACGTGGCCAGCACGGCATTGCGGGCGTGGGTCGCCGCCCCGGTTGCTGTACCGGTAGAGAGGCGCACCAGCAGAGCCTACCGGCCCGACACTCCTGCCTGCGCACCCGGTGCGCGACCGCTCGGGCCACCGGATGACAGGATGCGCACATGGGCAAGACCGTCATCACCTTCGGCACGTTCGACGTCTTCCACGTCGGTCACCTGCGGGTCATCCAGCGCGCTGCGGCGCTCGGCGACCGACTCGTGGTGGGCGTCTCGGCCGACGCGCTCAACGAGCGGAAGAAGGGCCGCTCGCCGGTGTTCTCCCAGGCCGAGCGGCTGGAGATCGTGGCGGCGCTGAAGCCGGTCGACGCCGTCTTCGTCGAGGAGAGCCTGGAGCAGAAGCGGGACTACATCCTCGAGCACGAGGCCGACATCCTGGTGATGGGCGACGACTGGGCCGGCCGGTTCGACGAGCTCTCCGACATCTGCGAGGTGCACTACCTGTCCCGCACCCCCGCCATCTCGACGACCGCGCTGATCGAGAAGATCTCCTCCGGCCCGGCGTAGCCCGGGTCAGCCGCCCCGTCCCCAGTTGGCGACGATCGCCGCCGTCGGCGGGATCACCGCGGCCACGAGGCTCATCGCCACGGCCGCAGGGACCGACACCAGCCGGACCACGCCCCAGGCCAGCGCGATGAGCAGCAGGCACAGGCCCATCATCACGAAGTAGGCGCGCTTGCGGCCACGCCCGGGTTCGCCCAGAGGGGCGTCCGGAGGGGGGTCCGGGGGCTTCTCGGGCACGCGTCCGTCGGCCACCCGGCCAGGCTACGTCGGGCATCGTCCCCGGTCCGCGCCTCCGGGGTCTGGGACACTGCGTCGCGTGAAGCCGTTCCTGCTGCTGGCCACCCGGGCCGAGGACGTCGCCGCGGACAGCGAGTACGCCGCGTTCCTGACGTTCAGCGGCCTGGACGCCTCGCAGCTGCACCGGCTCCGCCTGGAGCGCCGCGCGCTGGGGCGGCTGCGCCTGGACGACTGGTCGGGGATCCTGCTCGGTGGCGGACCGTTCAACGCCAGCGATCCCGAGAAGACCAAGACGCCGGTGCAGCGGCGGGTGGAGTCCGAGCTCGCCGAGCTTCTCGACGAAGTGGTCGCGCACGACTTCCCCTTCCTCGGCGCCTGCTACGGGATCGGCGTCATCGGCACGCACCAGGGCGGCACCGTTGACCGGAGGTACGCCGAGCCGATCAGCCGGGTGCCCGTCACGCTCACCGACGCCGGCCGTGCCGACCCGCTGCTGGCCGGCCTGCCGGCGACCTTCGACGCGTTCGTCGGCCACAAGGAGGCGATCCACGACCTCCCGGCGGCCGCCGTGCACCTCGCGTCGTCGCCGGCCTGCCCGGTCCAGGCGTTCCGGATCGGGCGCAACGTCTACGCCACCCAGTTCCACCCCGAGCTCGACGTGGAGGGCCTGGTGACCCGGATCGAGGTCTACCGGCACCACGGGTACTTCGACCCCGACAAGGCCGGCTCGGTCAAGGCGATGGCGCGCGAGGGCGGCGTGTTCGAGCCGCCGAAGATCCTGCGCCGGTTCGTGGAGAGGTACGGCGTGCCGGCCTAGGGCCGCGGCGGCACCCGGCCGTCGCGGGGCAGCACCAGGACGTCGGCGGTCACCGTGAACGGGTACTTCAGCCCCGAGCCGGTG
>Ga0308176_10003481_pt1 | contig 10084 bp, 8 predicted proteins | sample PhyCR2_3_FD_203890 | JGI IMG/M metagenome (GOLD analysis project Ga0308176, IMG submission 203890) | Soil microbial communities from UC Gill Tract Community Farm, Albany, California, United States - DLSLS.C.R2 | ecosystem: Environmental > Terrestrial > Soil > Agricultural land | place: USA... | reverse complement strand
TACCTGCAGGAGAACCGGCTGCCGCACCTCAAGGCCGACACCGACGTCTTCACCACGTTCGAGGGCGACAACACCGTCCTGCTTCAACTGGTCGCCAAGGGCCTGCTCACCGGCTACCGCGACACTTTCGGCTCGCTGGAGGGCTGGGGGAAGATCGGCTTCATCGCCGACATGGTCCGGGAGACCGTCCTGGAGCGGACGGCGGCCCGTGCGCTCATCGCCCGGCTGATCGACGCCGTCCCCGGGCGGGACGACGAGGTGCCGATGCTCGACCGCGGCTGGCAGCTGAAGATGTTCGAGTTCCGCGAGAAGCACTCGCTGGAGGGCGCGATCCGGCGGCTGCGGAAGAACTCGACGACCGAGGGCATGGCGCCGTTCGACATGTTCAACGACGTCCAGGACCACGTCCTCAAGACGGCGCAGACGCACATCGAGCGCGTCGTCCTGGAGGCCTTCGTCGCCGGGGTCGACCGGACGGCGGACGCCGACGCGAGGGCGCTGCTCGACAAGCTGTGCGACCTGTACGCGCTCGCGGCGATCGAGGCGGACAAGGCCTGGTTCCTCGAGCACGGCCAGCTGACGCCGGCCCGCGCGAAGCTGCTGACGGCGACGGTCAACCAGCTGCACAAGGAGCTGCGGCCGCACGTGACCACGCTGGTCGACGCGTTCGCGATCCCGGCTGGGTGGAAGAAGGCGCAGATCCTCGAGGAGGAGGCCGACCGCCAGGAGGCGATGGCCGCCCGCGACGCCGAGGTGCGCACCGAGGCCGAGGGCAGGCAGGCGTCCAAGGACAGCGCCACCGACCTGGAGGTCGCCCCCGCCCAGTGAGCCTTGAACCGCAGGGGCCCAGAAAACAGGCCGAACCGGGCTCCTGCGGTTCAACGCTGGGCGGCCAGGAGAATCGCTACCCATGGAGATCCTCGCGGCGGTCGAGACGCTGACCATCCCGGCCGCCGTCGACCTCGCCGCCATCGTCATCGGCGCCCTCACCGGCGGCCTGCTCGCCGCACGGGAGGGCTTCGCGGTCTCCGGCGTGCTGCTGCTGGCGGTCAGCGGCGGCCTGGGCGGCGGGCTCATCCGCGACGTCCTCCTAGCCCACGGCCCGCCCGTGGCATTGACCGACCCGGCCTACCTGCCGACCGTGGCGATCACGGCCGCGGTCACGTTCTTCTTCTCCGGCTGGCTGTCGCGGCTCACCGGCCTGCTCGTCGTCCTGGACGCCATCACGCTCGGCCTGTTCACCGTGATCGGCGCGCAGAAGGCCCAGCTGGCGGACCTGCCCAGCGCGTCCGTCGTCTTCATCGGCACCCTGACCGCCGTCGGGGGGGCCGTGATCCGCGACGTCCTGCTCGCCCAGCGCGCCGACATCGTCCAGCCGGGCCCGTACAACGCCGTGGCGGCGCTCATCGGGGCCGCGGCGCTCACCGTCCTCGCCGGTCCCTTGGGACTCGACCCGCTGCCGGTGGCGGCCATCGTGATCGTGCTGGTGACCGGACTGCGGGTGCTGTCGGTGTGGCGCGGCTGGGAGGCGCCGGTCGCCGTCGACCTGCCGCTGCACGCCCGCAACCGGCTGGGCCGGCGCCGGGAGCGCGAGCGGCCCTGAGCTCAGGCCTCCGTGTCGGCCTCGGGCATCACGGCGGGCATGGGCGCGATGTTCGGGGGCACCCGCTGCGGGCCGGCCTCGGCCGGGCGCGGCGCGTCCTGCGGGTGCAGCCGCACGGCGAGCATGGCGACGTCGTCCTGGGCGTCGGGCAGGAACAGCCGCTCCAGCACCTCGTCGCAGAGCCGGTCCAGGGGGAGCCCGGCGCATGCCTCGAGGACGGCGCACAGCTCGGCGGCGCCGGAGTCGAGGTCGCGGTCGCGCCGCTCGACGAGCCCGTCGGTGTACAGCAGCACCGTCGACCCGTGCTCCAGGACGGCGACGTGCTCCCGTCGCTTGGTCTCGGGGGCAACGCCCAGCAGGAGTTCGGGCGTCTCGTCGTCGAGCAGCCGGGCGGTGCCGTCGGGGCTCAGCACGACGGCCGGGGGATGGCCGGCGCTGGACCAGCGCAGCTTGACCCGACCGCCGAGCACGTCCTCGTGGTCCTGTTCCAGCCGGGCGATCAGCGCGGTGGCCATCGTGTCCAGGGCCAGGCCCTCGATGGCCCGGTCGAGTTCGGTGAGCACCTCGGCGGGTGACCCGCCGCTGGAGAACCCGATCCCGCGGAGCAGGCCGCGCACCTGCCCCATGGCCGCGGCGGCGCGGGTGTCGTGGCCGACGACGTCACCGATCGCGAGCACGGTCGCGCCGTCGGGCTGCAGGAACGCGTCGTACCAGTCGCCGCCGATCTCGGCACCGGCCGCGGCCGGGCGGTAGCGCACGACGATCTCCGAGTGGTTGGGCTCCGGCGGGTCGGTGAGCATGCTGCGCTGCAGCGTCTCGGCAAGGTCCCGCTGCTGACCGAAGAGCCGCGCGTGGTGCAGGGCCAGGCCGGCCCGCAGCCCGATCTCGATCGCGGTGTCGACCTGGGCGGGGCTGAGCGCCCCGCGCTCCTCCCGGCTGAACAGGCCCAGGGCGCCGAGGGTCTGGCCACGTGCCACGAGCGGGACGACGACCGCCGAGCCGATTCCGAGTCGGGCCAGGGCCTCGCGTGCGGCGAGGTCGGGCAGCGCCCGTTCGATGTCGTTCCAGTTGACGGCGGGCATGACGACCGGCCGCCCCGTGCTCGTGACCTTGCGCGCCGACGCCTCGTCGGTCATCACCGAGACCATGGCGCGCACGTACGCCGCGACCTCGGCCTTGCGGGCGGGGTTGCGGTGCGCGCTGGCCATCTCGTGCAGCCGCCCCTGCTCGTCTGTGACCACCAGCCAGCACCAGTCACCCAGGTCCGGGACGACGAGCTCGGCGAGCTCCTCCACCTGCTGGTCGATCTCGAGCGTTCCGGAGAGGATCCGGCCGGCCTCCGCGAGCAGCTGCAGCCGCTGGTTGGCCTCGGTCATCGCGACGACGGCGCTGGCCCGGGCCGTGTCGGCCTGCAGGCGCGAGACGCTCAGGCCGATCTGGGCGGCGAGCGCCTCCAGCACCTCGACGTCGTCGGCGGCGAAGGTGTGCGACGTCGCCCAGAGCGGGACGAACGCGCCGAGCACCTGTCCCTCCACCCGCAGCGGCAGGGCCGCGATCGCGCCGATGCCGAGCACGTCCAGGCCCTCCCGCACGGCCGGGAACCGCGCCAGCGCCTCCTCGCGGTCGGCGAGCAGGACCCGCCGTCCGTGCATGGCGGCGTACTGCGTCGGCTGGGTGTCGTCGAGCTCGATCTCGACGCCGGCCACCGCGTAGTCGACGTGCACCTGGATCTCGTCGGTGAGCCGGTTGGTCATGTGCAGCCGCAGGGGGCCGCCGTCGGAGTCGAAGATCGCCAGCGCACTGCTCTGCGCACCGAGGACCTGCGCGCCGCGCTGCACGATCTCCGGCAGGTCCTCCAGGCGGGCCGCGTTGCTCAGTTCGGCGGCCACCTCGGCCAGCGCCGTAGCGCGATGGAAGGCCGACAGCCGGGCCTCGGCCTCGCGGCGGGCCTCCGTGACGTCCAGGACGGTGCCGAGGATGCGCACCGCCTCGCCGTCGGCGTCGACCAGGACCCGGCCCCGCGAGACCGTCCACCGCCACTCCCCGCTGCGGGCGTGCAGGGTGCGGAGCTCGACGGTGTACTGGGCGCGGGCGTCGACCGCGGCCTGCATCGCCTCCTGGGCGGACTCCTGGTCGTCGGGGTGGACGTGCTCGGCGAACAGCCGGTCCAGCGGGATGGTCCGGGCGCCCTCCAGCCCGAAGATGGCCGCGCACCGCTGGTCCCAGTCGATGACCCCGCGGACGAGGTCGACCTCCCAGATGCCGATCGAGCTGGCCTCCATGGCGACGTCCAGCCGCGCCAGCGACGTCCCCACCGCCGTCCGGGCCGCGGCGAGCTCGAGCTCGGCGATCACCGACGCCGCGAGCTGCTCGAGCAGCTTGACCTCGTCGGGCGACCAGTTCCGGGGGGCCGGGTCGTACACGGTCAGGACGCCGACGACGTGGCCGGAATCGGCGATCAGCGGCGCTCCGCAATAGGCCCGGACCTGCCCCGAGGTGACCGCCGGCAGGTGGGCGACCTGCTCGTCGAGCGCCGCGTCCGCGATGGGCAGCGACTTCCGCTGGCGCACGGTGATGGCCGAGAGCGCTCCGGTCAGCAGCGCCGGGCCGCCGACGACGCCGGGCGGCAGTCCGAAACCGCCGACGACGGTGTCCTGGTCGGTGAACAGGGTGACCTTGGCGTGGCCCACCCCGAGCAGCCGCGCGGCCAGCCCGGAGAGGCGGTCGTACGCGGCCGGTCCGGAGACCTCGACGAACAGCCGGCGAGCGGCGGCGATGCGGTGCTGATCCTGGAGCGGATCGGTCTCGGGGGCCTCGGAGTCATCGGGAAGCGCCATGCCAGCCCCCCTCCGTGCCCGTCCTCGAGCGCCCGGTAGGCGCATGTCGGCCACCATGCTGACACGCCCACCGCAGGACGCCGGAACAGCGCCTCGGAGGAATCTTCCCCCGGTCCCTCTGTGGGGTGAGTCACCCGCCCCCCGATCAAGCACCCGGCGCCGCCGACCGATGCATTTCCCATGCTCGGGACGCGAACGGGGCGGCTGCCCGACTGCCGCCCGCTGCTCGCCGACCCCGACGACCTGACGCTCGTCTTCCAGCCGATCGTCGACCTCGCGGCCGCCACCGTGGCCGGGTACGAGGCGCTGGCCCGGTTCCCCGGATCCGCGGGCCCCGACGTCTGGTTCGCTGCGGCCGCCGAGGCGGGCATCGCCGCCGAGCTGGAGGCGCTCGCGATCCACAAGGCGCTGGCCGCCGTCCCCGCTCTGCCGCCGGACACCTTTCTGACGGTCAACGTGAGCCCGCATCTCCTCGGCTCGGCGCCGGTGCAGGACGCCCTGACCACACGCGTCGACCTGCGCCGAGTCGTCGTGGAGCTGACCGAGCACACCCCCGTGCACGACCTCGCCGCGCTGCGTCGCCAGTGCGACGAACTGCGCATGCGCGGAGCCCTCATCGCCCTGGACGACGCGGGCAGCGGCTACTCGGGCCTGCAGCAGCTCGCCGCCCTGCGCCCCCAGGTGGTCAAGCTCGACCGCGCGCTGGTCAGCGACGCCGACACCGACCCGGTGCGGGTGGCCCTGGCCGAGATGCTCGGCGAGTTCGCCGGCCGCATCGACGCCTGGCTGCTCGCGGAGGGCATCGAGACGACGGCCGAGCTCGCCGCGTTCGCCCAGCTGGGCGTGCCGCTGGCGCAGGGCTGGCTGCTGGGCCGCCCGACTCCCGACTTCGCCCCGCTCACTCCCGAGGTGACCGAGGTGGTCCGCACGCACGTCGCGCGGGCCCGGATCACCGACAGCGTGGCGGGCCTGGTCCGCCCGGTCCGCCAGCACTCGCCCGACGAGGAGATGCCCGCCGTCCCGCCGGTTGTCCTGCTCGGCTCCCAGGGCGAGCCGACCGGGATGCTGCTGCACGACCCGCGGACCGGCGAGGCCTACACGGCGCCGGTGTCGCTGCGGGTGAGCCCGACGACCGGGATCACCGACGCCCTGCAGCGGGCGCTCACCCGCGCCCCCGCCGTCCGTTTCGACCCCGTGCTGTGCACCGACGGCCACGGCGACGTCGTCGGCCTGCTGCGCGTCGAGGACCTCGCGTCCGCCGCGCCGAAGGCCCGCTAGACCCCCAGACCCCGGCGCCCCCGCGACCGGTAGCAAGACCGACGACAAGGAGTCCACCCATGAAGACCTTCGCCTGCGGAGACGTGATCCCCGGCTGCGGCGCCCGCTTCTCGGCCGCCGACGAGGACGGGATCTTCGCCCAGGTCGCCGGCCACGCGGCTGCCGACCACGGCGTCACCGACATCACCCCGGAGCTGGTGCAGGCGGTCCGCGACCGCATCGTCGCCGTCTGAAGAACACCCCCTGCCCCCCACCGCTCGCGGGCTCGCGGCGGGCCCCTGCGGGGGGCCGGCCTAAGAGCTGGCGTCGGTCAGGGCCTGGAGCTCGTCGTCGGCGAGCTCCAGGTCCTGCATCGGCAGCAGGCCGGCCAACTGCTCCACGTTCCGCGCGCTCGCGATCGGGGACACGACCGTCGGCCGCTCGGCCAGCCAGCGCAGCGCCACCGCCGGCATCGGCACGTCGTGCGCCCGGGCGACGTCCGCCAGGGCCGTCAGCACCCGGTCGCCCCGCTCCCCTCGGTACGCCGCGGCGCCCTCGGCGCGCGGTGAGTCGATCTGCTCGCCCGCGCGGTACTTCCCGGTGAGGAAGCCCTTGGCGAGGCTGTAGTAGGGCAGCGCGCCCATCCCGCGCGCGGCGAGCAGCCCCTGCAGTTCCCCCTCGAACTCGGCGCGCTCCATCAGGTTGTAGTGCGTCTGCAGGGACGTGAACGCGACGACGTCCAGCCGCTCGGAGGTCTCCAGCGCCTCGGTCAGCCGCTTCGCCGAGTAGTTCGAGCCGGCCACGTGCCGCACCTTGCCGGCCCGCACCAGCTCGTCGAACGCGGTGAGCGACTCCTCGAGCGGCGTCGTCGGGTCGTCCCAGTGCGCGTAGTAGAGGTCGATCGCGTCGACGCGCAGATTGCGTAGCGACCGCTCGGCCGCGGAGCGGATCTCGTGCGCGGCCAGGGGGTGCTCCTTGCCCGTCCGGGACGCCTTCGTCGCGACGACGACGCGGTCGGCGACCCCGCGCGAGGCCATCCAGTCGCCGATGATCTGCTCCGAGCGGCCGGCGGTGTAGGACTCGGCGGTGTCCACGAACGGCCGGACGCCTCCCGGGGTCGCGTCCAGGAACCGGTCCAGGACGGCGAAGGACGTCGCTTCGTCGGCCGTCCAGCCGAACACGTTCCCGCCCAGGCACAGCGCGCTGACGTCGAGGTCTGTCCCGGGAAGTCGTGGCACGTGGGCCACGCTAGGCGGGCCGCCGTCCGCTCGCCTGGGGCGGGTGGGGTGCACGGGTCGTCTGCGGGGGCCGAAAAGACCCCCGGCTGGCCAGATTCCAGGCGGGCATGGCACGGTGCCCGAGGTCCGGCTTCGAAAACGGCCGGGTCGAGCACCGCCCGCTTCACGCGGACGGCGCGGTCCCCACCGAGGGATGGAGCCGGCTCCGTGCCGAGCCCTGGCACCCGCCAACGCACTCACGAGAGGAACCTCATGAACAAGGCCGAACTGGTCTCCGCCATCGCCAAGCGCGCCGACGTCCCGGCCTCGACCGTCGACTCGGTCCTCGCCGGCCTCCAGGAGGAGCTCGTCGACGCGATCACCCGCGGCGACAAGGTCGCCGTCTCGGGCCTGCTGACCGTCGAGCGCACCCAGCGCTCCGCACGCACCGGCCGCAACCCGCAGACCGGTGAGTCGATCGACATCCCCGCCGCCAACACCGTCAAGGTGACCGCCGGCTCGAACCTCAAGAAGGCCGCGAGCTCCGTTCCGGTCTGAGCAAGGACCCCCTTGCCACCCGCCGCTCGCACGCGTGCGGCGGGCCCTGCAAGGGGGGCGTCTTCCTCCGCCGTCGGGCGGCTACCTGACCCGTGTGGTCCGGCCCACAGCGTCGTGGGTCAGGATGCGGGTCGAGGGGCCGTCCGGCGGCGGACGGCGTTAGGAGAGGGCCACACGTGAGCAGCGACCTGACGATCAGCACGGACCCGGCCGAGGTCGGCATCGACGCGGGCCGCCTGCAGCGGCTCGACCGCCGGCTGGCGCGCTGGGTGGACGACGGGCAGCTCCCCGGCTTCCTGGTCACCGTCGCCCGGCACGGGCACCTGGTCCACGTGGGCAAGGGCGGCCTCCGGAACGTCGAGGACGGTCTGCCGGTGGAGGACGACACCCGCTGGCGCATCTACTCCATGACCAAGCCGGTCACCTCGGTCGCGGCGATGATGCTGTACGAGGAGGGCGCCTTCGAGCTGGGCGACCCGATCTCGAAGTGGCTGCCCGAGTTCGCCGACACCCCTGTGTACGTGGCCGGCTCGGCGATGAAGCCGGTCACCCAGCCGCAGATCGAGCCGATCCGGGTCTGGCACCTGCTCACCCACATGTCGGGGCTCACCTACGGCTTCCACCACGCGCACCCCGTCGACGCCGCGTACCGCGCGATGGGCCACGAGTGGGGCACCCCGCCCGGCGCCGACTCCGCCGAGGTCTGCCGCCAGTGGGCGGCGACCCCGCTGGTCTTCCAGCCCGGCAGCGGCTGGAACTACGGCGTCTCCACCGACGTCCTCGGCCGGCTGGTCGAGGTGCTCTCCGGTCAGTCGCTCGACGAGTTCTTCGAGCAGCGGATCTTCGCCCCGCTCGGCATGCGCGACACGTCGTTCGGGCTGCGTCCGGACGACGAGGTCGACTCGCTGGCCCGGCTGTACCTCGCCACGCCGGGGCAGCCCGGCGGGCCGTCGTCCGGGATGATGTTCAGCGAGGCGTTCGACGCCGCCGCGCACTCCAAGCCGGCGTTCCTGTCCGGCGGCGGCGGCCTGGTGTCGACCGCGGGTGACTACCTGCGCTTCGTCGAGCTGCTGCGCCGCGGTGGGTCCTACGACGGCGGACGGCTGCTCGGCCCCCGAACGATCGCGCACATGGTGAAGAACCACCTGCCCGGCAACCAGGACCTGGAGAGCTTCGGCCGGCCACTGTTCGCCGAGACGCCGCTGCGCGGGGTGGGTTTCGGGCTCGGGTTCTCGATGGTCATCGACCCGGCCCGCTACGGCGTCGTCGCCAACGCCGGCGACTACAGCTGGGGCGGGGCGGCGTCCACGGCGTTCTACGTCGACCCGGTCGAGGACCTGACCGTCACCTTTTACACGCAGCTGCTGCCCTCGAGCACCCTGCCGATCCGCAACTACCTGCGCGCCCTGGTCAACCAGTCCCTCGTCGACTGAGGTGCTACAGGTAGCGGCGGGAAAGGCTGGTCGCGACCATGGCGGGCTTGCTGCCGCCCTCGACCTCCATGGTCACCGTCAGGACCATCGCGATGCCGCCGTCGATCGGCTCGGCGCTGTCGAGCGTCGCCCCCGCGCGCACCCGGCTGCCCACGGGCACCGGCGACGGGAAGCGCACCTTGTCGGTGCCGTAGTTGACGCCCATCTTGAAGCCGGTGATCTCGACGATCTGCGGCATGAGCATCGGCAGCAGCGACAGCGTGAGGTAGCCGTGGGCGATCGGGCCGCCGAACGGGCTCTCCTTCGCCGCCCGCTCCGGGTCCACGTGGATCCACTGGTGGTCACCGGTCGCGTCGGCGAACTGGTTCACCTGCTCCTGCGTGATCGTCACCCAGTCGCTGTAGCCCAGGTGCTGCCCGACGAGGCCCCGCACGCCCTCGACGCCGTCCACGGTGGTCTGCGCCATGTTCGGTTCCCTCCCGCTCGATCTGGTTGGCTGACGTAACCACACGTCCGACGGAGCGGGGGAACGGGTTGCTGCGGCTGGGTGCGCTCGACGTGCCGGACGGCCGGTTCGTCGTCATGGCGATCGTGAACCGCACGCCGGACTCCTTCTACGACCGCGGGGCGACCTACGAGCTGGCAGCCGCGGTGGAGCGGGTGGACCAGGTGGTCGCCGAGGGCGCCGACATGGTCGACGTCGGCGGCGTGAAGGCGGCGCCGGGGGACGAGGTCGACGCCGCCGAGGAGATCCGCCGCACCGTCGACCTGGTCGCCGCCATCCGCGCCGCGCACCCGACGCTGCCCATCTCCATCGACACCTGGCGGGCATCGGTGGCGCGCGAGGCGCTGGCCGCGGGTGCGGACGTCGTCAACGACGCCTGGGGCGGGGTGGACCCCCTTCTCGCCGAGGTGGCAGCCGAGGCCGGCGCCGGGATCGTCTGCACGCACGCGGGCGGGCTGCCGCCCCGTACCCGGCCGCACCGGATCACCTACGACGACGTGGTCGCCGACATCGTCACCAGGACGACGGCGCTCGCCGAGGCCGCCGTGAGGGCGGGCGTGCCGCGGGACCGCGTGCTGGTCGACCCGGGGCACGACTTCGGCAAGAACACCCGGCACTCCCTGGAGGCCACCCGGCGGCTGGACGAGCTGGTCGCGACCGGCTGGCCGGTGCTC
>Ga0308176_10003480_pt1 | contig 10087 bp, 7 predicted proteins | sample PhyCR2_3_FD_203890 | JGI IMG/M metagenome (GOLD analysis project Ga0308176, IMG submission 203890) | Soil microbial communities from UC Gill Tract Community Farm, Albany, California, United States - DLSLS.C.R2 | ecosystem: Environmental > Terrestrial > Soil > Agricultural land | place: USA... | reverse complement strand
AAGGGCGGCGAGCGCACCCTGACGACCTTCCAGAAGCCCTGACCCTCATTTTCGGGAGACCTGTGCGAATCCATCACCGCGGTTGGGTCGGCTTGGTGTCCGTGGTTCTGCTCGGCGCGGCCATGCCGCGCGGGGCCGAAGCCCAGCGCGTCGTCCGCGCGCCGGAGCAGGTGGTGTCGGTGTCGAAGGGCGCCTCCGCCCTGCTGGTCAACCCCACCGCGATTCAGCGGTTCTCCATCGGCGACCCCACGGTCGCCGAGGCGGTCGTGGTCTCCCCGACCGAAGTGCTGATCAACGGCAAGACGCTGGGCACCACCAGCCTGTTCCTGTGGGACAACTCGGGGAACATCAAGCTGTATTCGATCGAGGTGACGGCCGACGCGGCCGGCCTGCAGCGCTACCTGACCGCGGTGCTCGAAGGCGAGCATGTGGACGTGACGGCGAGCGGGAACGTCGTGACGCTGTCCGGCCAGGTGCGGGACGCCAGCATGGCGAGCCAGGCCGTGGAGATCGCCAAGGGGACCGGCGCCACCATCGTGGACAACCTGACGACGCCCGAAGCGATCCAGGTGCAGCTCAAGGTTCGCTTTGCCGAGGTCAATAAAACCGCGGCCAAGCAGTTCCGGGCCCAGTTCCAGACCCTCAACCCGCAGCATCTGAACGACAATGGGGACTGGGTCGGGTCTACCAACACCGGCGCTGGTGGCGCGTTCCAGGAAGGGATCATCGACATCGGGTTGTTCAACGGCAATGCCAGCATCGAGTCCTTGATCCAGTTCCTGCAGTCCAAAGGCGACCTGCGCAGCCTGGCCGAGCCGAACCTCATCACGCTGCCCAACAAAGAGGCGAGTTTCCTCGCGGGCGGGGAATTCCCGTACCCGGCGGTCCAGGGTGGCGGCGGGAACAACGCCGTGTCGATCGTCTTCAAGGAGTTCGGCATCCGGCTCAAGTTCACCCCGGTCATCACGCGGAACGGGAGCATTCGATTGAAGGTGATGCCCGAGGTGTCCTCGCTCGATTTCTCCAATCCGCTCGTGTTCGGCGGCTTTACCATCCCGAGCTTGCTCAGCCGGCGTGCCGAAACCGAGGTCGAGATGAAGGACGGCCAGTATCTGGCGATCGCCGGCCTCATGAACAACACATTGCAGGACAACATGACCAAGATCCCGCTGCTCGGAGATATACCGATCCTGGGTCAGTTCTTCCGCTCGAGAGACGCGCGGCAGAACCGGACCGAGCTGCTGGTGCTGGTGACGCCCAAGCTCATCCTGCCTAGCGACACTCCCGCTGCCCTGCCGACGGGCGAGCCGGAGACTTGGCGCTGGACCGGGTCCATGAAGATGCGGCCGCGGGTCGCGGGGGACACGACCTCGGCCAAATAGGCGAGCGCCACAGGCGCAGTCGGCCTCACAATCGAGTGGTACCACTGGCATGCGGATCGGGGGAGACGTATGCGGACGCGGTTACCACGGGACGAGCGCGGTGTCGCGCTCGTGCTCATGGTGTTGTTCACGGCGCTGGTGTTGGGTATGGCGGCACTGACGATCGACTACGGCATGGTGAAGAGCGAGAAGGCCGAGGCCCAGCGGGCAGTGGACGCGGCGGCCCTGGCCGGCGCAAGCTCGCTCATCGTGGCCAACCCGGCGTACGACAAGTACCAGGGGGCCATCGATACGGCGGCGAAATATGCCCTGCTTCACTCGGTGGGCGTGCAGCCGGTGGTCATCGACGAGGTGACGACCGTGCCCGACCTGGCCGCGAACACGGTCAAGGTGAGCTGGGCCCGGACGGGGATCCGCACCTGGTTCGCCAACTCGTTCGGGGTGAGCGCCGTGGGCCTCGGCGCCACGGCCACGGCGCACGTGGACCTGAGCAGCACGGCGAGCTGCGTGAAGCCGGTGGCGATTCCCGACATGTGGGACAACCGGGCGCACATCGTGAAGGGCAAGGAGACCGAGGACCTGAACGGGAACAAGGCCCTCGACTACAACGACAAGAACGGCAACAACGTGTGGGACGAAGGCGAGACCGAGCCGTGGACCTTCGACCCCGGCCTGGGCGACGGGTACGATCAGACCACGACCGGGTACGGCACCACCTCTCGCGACAACTTCGGGGTCGGGGACCAGCACAAGGCGCAGGACTACGGGCGCCAGATCTTCCTGATGTCGCTCAGCTCCAAGGATGGGCCGATCTCCTCGTTCTACTATGCCTGGGGCAAGACCAAGAACGACAACAGCGCCAGCAAGCTGGCCGATCGAATTACCAGCACCGAGTGTGAGACGGCGGAGCTCAACACCAATTACGAGGCGCTGAACGGAGCCAACACCGGCCCGGTGGACGACGCCTGGAACGAGCTGATCGACCAGGACCCGAGCGCGACGTGGGACGGGGCCACCAACCAGGTGACCGGATCGACCGCCGGCTCGAATTGGCTTGCGGAAAGCCCGCGGGTCATCATAGTTGGACTGTACAATCCGGCGCAGTACGGCGGGTGTCCGAGCTGTAACACCATACAGCTCAACAACCTGGCTAAGGTTTTCGTGGATCGGCGCGCCTGCTCGGGGCATGGCGCCTGCAAGGAGCCCGTCACCGGCCATTTCCTGGGCTTCGTGACCGGAAGCAATCCAACCGGCAGCCCGACCGGCTCGCTGGTCAAGCGCATTGCCCTGATCAAGTAGGATCACCCGTCACACGGGTCTGCCCGACATTGGCGACAAGGGAGTGGCGTATGCGGGGCTTCAAGGTTGTGCGGAGCGAGCGGGGCGTGACGCTGGCGCTGATGGCCGTGGTGATTTTTCTGACCCTGGCCCTCTCCGCGCTGGCGATCGATTATGGCATGATCAAGAGCGCCAAGGCCGAGGCTCAACGGGCCGTGGACGCGGCAGCGCTGGCGGGGGCGAGCTCGTTCATCATCGCCGACCCGTCCACCAACTACGATTCCGTCGCGAGATCCCGCGCCGTGGAGTACGCTGCGAAACACACGGTGCGGAACGTGGCCATCGACACAATGTCGGAGACGACGCACGACAGCGTCTTCGTCGACATCCCCAACCAGATCGTGAAGGTGAACTGGGGTCGGCCCGCCATCGGCCTGTGGTTCGGTCGGATGTTCGGCTCGGCGTCCATGGGTCTCACGGCCACTGCCTCCGCGCACGTCGAGCTCACGTCGACGGCCACCTGCGTCAAGCCGGTGGCGATCCCCGACATGTGGGACAACCGCCCGCACATCGTGGGCGGCAAGGAGATCGAGGACGCGAACGGCGACCACGTGTGGAACTACGTGGATGGCACCGGTAGGGGCGACGGTACCGTCGGCCAGTGGGACGAAGGGGAGGGCGAGCCGTGGACCTTCGATCCGTCGCTGGGGGACAATTACTCCGCGACCAGCGGCTACGGCACCAACTTCCGGGATAACTGGGGCACCGGAGCGTGGCACAAGACCAGCGACTACGGCCGCCAGATCATGCTGACCACGTTCAGCCCCAAGGACTCGGACGTGGAGTCGATGTACTACTCGTGGGGCACCAACAGCGACTACACCAATGCCGACAGCGTCGCGGCCGCTATCCGGGGCAGCCGGTGCCAGGAAGCCGGCACCGCCACCAACTACGCGGCGGCCAACGGGGGCAAGATCGGGCCGATCCAGGCGGCGTGGGGCGACCTTATCAACCAGGATCCGAGCGCGCAGTGGAACGACAACACCAACTCGGTGGACAACTCGAGCTACGGCAGCGACTGGCTCAACGACAGCCCCCGGGTGATTGTCGTGGCGCTGTACAACCCGTCGATCTACGCCACCGGCCCAAGCGCCAACACGCTCCAGTTCATCAACTTCGCCAAGGTGTGGGTGGACCAGCGTCCCTGCTCCGGCCCCCCGGGCAGCTGCAAGGCACCGATCACGGCCCGGTTCCTGGGCTACGTAACCGGCAGTGGTGCCAGCGGAGCGCCGGTCGGCACGCTGATCAAGCACCTCGTTCTCATCAAGTAAGGAAAGCGCGAGCATCGTGACCACTGGAGGAATACCGCGCGCGGCATTGGTCAGCACCGATGGCCCGTTCAGGGAGCTGGTTCGCCAGATCCTGAGCGGGCCGGATCGGCCCGTTGCGGTCGATCTGGAGCTGACCGTGCCGTTCGACGCGATGGGTGAGCATCAGCTGCAGTCCATCCGGTCCCAAGGGCCGGAGCTCATCCTGCTGGACATGGAAGACGCGCCTGCGCTGGCGCTCAAGTTCGCGCAGTTCCTGATCGAGCAGAACCCGGCGCTGGTGTTCATCGCGGTTGGGCCGCCGCTCAGCAACGATCAGCTCCTGGCGGCCATGCGGGCCGGCGTCACCGAGTACCTGCCCAAGCCGGTGGACCCGGATGACCTCCGGGGCGCGGCCACCCGGGTGGCGCAGAAACTCCGGAAGCCCACCGAGGCGCAGCGCACGGCCGGAAAGATCCTGGCGTTCTTCAGCCCCAAGGGTGGCGGCGGGTCCACCACCCTCGCCACCAACCTCGCCATCGTGGTCCACCGCACGACGCAGAAGCGGACGCTGCTGGTGGACCTCGATCTCGAAATGGGGGAGAGCGCGCTCGTCCTGGGGGTCCAGCCGCGGTTCAACTTCGTGGACTTCGTCGAGAACTTCCGCCGGATGGACGCCGGCCTGCTGGCCTCCTACATCGAGCGGCACGAATCCGGCGTGCACCTCCTCTCGGCGCCGTTCCAGCCGGAGAAGGCCGAGGCGGTAACGGCGGATCAGATCCGGCGCATTCTCGGGTTCCTTCGCCAGCACTACGACTACATCATCGTGGACACGCCGCGCTCGTTCGCGCCGCCCATCCTGGCGGTGTTCGAGGCGGCGGACCAGGTGTACATCGTGAGCACGGTGGACCTGCCGTCGCTGCGCAACATCCAGCGAGGCTTCCCGCTGCTCAAGCGGGTACTGACCGGAGCCCAGGATCAGATCCGGCTGGTGCTCAACCGCTACGATCCGAACGACTCGATCTCGCCGGCTGACGTGGAGCGGAGCCTCGGCCTCAAGGTGTTCTGGAAGGTGAGCAACGACTACGAGGCGGTGATGGGCTCGGTCAACTCGGGCAAGCCCATCGTGCTCAACGGCGGAAAGTCGAGCTACACCAGCGACGTGAGGGGCCTCGCAGCGGCGGTGACCGGGGTCAGCTCGTCGATCAAGTCCCGCGGTGCGCTGGGCCGGATATCCGATTCGGTGCGCGGGGCCTTGACCCGCAACGGCAAGAAGCCGGAAGGAGCGTAAGTCCATGGCCAATCCGAAGCCCACCCCTGCGAACAACGACGGCAACCGCCGCGGCACGCTGCCCTGGGAACGGGCGGAGCCCGCGGCCAAGGCCGCGGCCGCGAACGGCGGGCTTACCGATACGGCCAACGCGCATGCGCTGCAGCAGATCAAGGGGCGCATCCACCGGCGGCTGCTCGAGCGGCTCAACCTGTCCAACCTGGACCGGCTCGACCGGGCCCAGGTGGCCGAAGCCATCCGCAAGGTGGTCCACGATCTCATCACCCAGGAGTCGGTGCCGCTCAACTTCGAGGAGCGCGACCTGGTGGTGGGGCAGGTGCTGGACGAGATCTTCGGCCTGGGCCCGCTGGAGCCGCTGATCCAGGACCCCGAAGTATCCGACATCCTGGTCAACACCTACAAGCAGTGCTTCATCGAGCGCCACGGGCGGCTCGAGCGCACCGACGTGATGTTCCAGGACGACCGCCACCTGCTCCAGGTGATCGACCGGATCGTCTCGGCGGTCGGCCGGCGCATCGACGACAGCTCGCCGATGGTGGACGCGCGGCTGCCCGACGGCTCCCGCGTCAACGCCATCATCAAGCCGCTGGCGCTCGACGGTCCCCACCTCTCGATCCGTAAGTTCAAGCGCGACGCGCTGTCGGGCGAGGACCTGCTGCGGACCGAGAGCCTCACCGAGCCGATGCTCGAGCTGCTCCGCGGTATCGTGCGGGCCCGGCTCAACGTGCTCATCTCGGGCGGCACCGGCGCCGGCAAGACGACCCTGCTCAACATCCTGAGCTCGTTCATCCCGGCCGGCGAGCGGATCGTCACCATCGAGGACTCGGCCGAATTGCAGCTCAAGCAGCCCCACGTGGTGCGGCTCGAGACCCGGCCGGCCAACATCGAAGGCTCGGGCGAGGTGCCGCAGCGGCTGCTGCTGATCAACGCGCTCCGTATGCGGCCCGACCGGATCATCATGGGTGAGTGCCGTGGCGGCGAAGCCATCGACATGCTGCAGGCCATGAACACCGGCCACGACGGGTCGCTGACCACGCTGCACGCCAACACCCCGCGCGACGCCTTGAGCCGCCTGGAGACCATGATCTCGATGGCCAACCTCGAGCTGCCCGAGCGGGCCATGCGGCAGCAGATCGCCAGCGCCATCAACGTGGTAGTCCAGGTGAGCCGCCTCTCGGATGGTACCCGCAAGCTGATGCAGGTGTCGGAGATCGTGGGCATGGAAGGCGACATCATCACCATGCAGGACATCTTCATCTACGAGCGCGAGGGCATTGGGGCCGACGAGAAGGTCCAGGGCCATTTCCGCGCCACCGGTATCCGGCCGCGATTCTCCGACCGGCTCAAGTCCTACGGCATCGATCTGTCCTCGCTGCTGTTCACCAATACTCACGGCGGGCCCGAGGTCAGCCGTGGCGGGCCGAGCCGATGGTAGGCATTCCGACGAGTCTGCTCCTGCCGGCGCTGGTCGCTTTCGTGGCGGTGGCGCTGGGCACGGTGTCGCTGGTCCTGATCGTCGAGTGGATCGGCGAGCAGAACCGCAAGCGCCGCATGGTCGGCGAGCTGCGTTCGATCGCCAACGAAGGGTTCGAGAAGGTGGGCTCCGGCGGGCAGATCCTCCGTTCCGCCATCCTGGAATCGCCCTGGCTCAAGCCGATCGCCTCGCGCATGCCGGCCCTTCAGGATGCCGAGCTGCTGCTGCAGCAGGCGCAGGTGTCCTGGAGTCTGCCCACGCTCATGCTGCTGTCGGTGGGCACGGCGGTCGCCCTCGGCCTCGGCTTCCTGATGCTCACGCGGTCGCTGTTGGTGGCGTTCCCGGTCGCGATCATCGGCGCGGCGCTTCCGACGCTCTATGTCCGGCACAGGAAAAACCGTCGCCTGATGCAGTTCGAGGAGCTGTTGCCCGAGGCCATCGACCTGGTGGGCCGGGCCCTCCGGGCCGGCCATCCGCTCTCCTCGGGATTCAAGATGGCGGCGGACGACGGGCCGGAGCCCGTGGCGAGTGAGCTCCGCCGGGTGTTCGAGGAGCAGCGGTTCGGTTTGCCGCTGCAGGACTCGCTGCTCGGCATGGCCGATCGCATCAACCTGGTGGACGTCCGAATCCTGGTGACCGCGATCCTGATCCAGCGGGAGGTGGGCGGCAACCTGGCCGAGATTCTGGACAACCTCGCCGCGGTGGTTCGCGCACGGTTTACGATCCGGCGCCAAATCAAGGTTTACACCGCCCAGGGCCGGATGACGGGCTACCTGCTGGCGCTGCTCCCGTTCATGCTGTTTGGCCTGCTCTACATGATCAATCCGGAGTACATGTCGGTGCTGTTCACGGACCCGATCGGCAAGATCCTGGTCGGCATTGCACTCGTGATGCAGCTGGCCGGCTTTTTCTGGATCCGGAAGATCGTCAACATCGAGATCTGAGCGACCTATGCTTCTTGCGATTGCACTTCTGACCGGCGTGGCGGTCGTGTCGCTGACGATGCTGCTCCTGCAGAGCAACGCCAACAACGCCACGATGGCCCAGCTCAACGACCTCGCCACGATCGGCGGGGGCGAGGACACCATCGCCCGGCGGCGCCGGCAGCAGCGGCTCGACCGGATGAAGTCGGTGCTCCAGGCCTTCGGCGAGCGGGTGGAGAGCGGCCGCAAGGACAGCAGCGAAGTCCGGCAGTTCCTGCTCCAGGCGGGATACGTCGATCCCAACTCGGTCTCGATCTACTGGGCCGCGCGGGTCATCCTGGCCATGAGCTTCGTGGCCGGAGCGCTGTTCGTGCTTCCGATGTTCAACGTCACCTTCGCGCAGATGCTGATCGGGGTGGTCTGGCTGGGCGGCATGGGCTGGGTGGGCCCGGTGTTCTACGTGCGGAGCCGCCTCAAGGCGCGCCAGAAGGAGCTCCAGAAGGCGATGCCGGACATGCTCGACATGCTGGTGGTGTGCGTCGAGGCGGGTCTGGGCCTCAACCAGGCATTCGTGCGGGTGGCCGACGAGATCGACCACGTCAGCCTGGTGATGAGCGAGCAGCTCGCGCTGGTGAACCTGGAGATGCGGGCCGGGACGCCGCGCGACGAGGCGCTCAAGAACCTGGCCGAGCGGACCGGGCTCACGGACATGAAGTCGCTGGTCGGCATGCTGGTCCAGACCGACCGGTTCGGCACCTCGGTGGCCGACGCCCTCCGGGTGCACTCCGAGACCATGCGCACCAAGCGCCGCCAGCGCGCCGAGGAAGCCGCGGCCAAGACCACCATCAAGCTGGTCTTCCCGCTGGTGCTGTTCGTGTTCCCGGCCATGTTCGTGGTGGTGCTGGGGCCGTCGGTCATCGCGATCTACCGGATGTTCACCCACCTCTAGGCTGGCCGGCGGGTGAGACAGCTCCAGGTAGTAAACGCGACCCGTGGCGCCGTGCTGGGCACCCGGGTGGGAATGGCGGATCGATGGCTCGCGCGGCTCCGCGGCCTGCTGGGCAGGCCCGAGCCGGCGGCAGGTGAGGGACTGTTGCTCACGCCTTGCGGCTCCGTGCACATGCTGGGCATGCGATACCCGATCGACGTGGTGCTGCTGGATGCCGAGCGCCTCGTGATCTCGCTTCACCCCGGGCTACGGCCCGGGTGGCACATGGCCGCCGCGCGCGGCGCACGCTACGCCCTGGAATTACCGGTCGGCACCCTGGCCCGGAGCGGCACGCTCCCCGGCGACCGGCTCGATTGGCAGGAGACGAGCGCCGGCCCCGATGGCCGGCGCGGCTCTCATCTGGAGGCTGTGTCATGAGTGCGATGCCCGCAATGTCCACGAACGACGCCCCGCGCGAGCGCCGCGGCGACTTTCCGCCGGCGCCGGACAAGCTGTCCGACACCGGCCTCACCGACGATTTCGTTCGCGACCTGCTGCTCAAGACGCTCTACGTCCAGGGCACACGAACGGGCCAGCAGCTCTCCGAGTTCGTCGCCATCCCCTTCGGGCTGATCGACGACGAGCTGCTCACGCTGCAGCAGCGCCGCTTCATCGAGGTGCGCGGCACCCACGGACCCAACCGCGCCAGCTACATCTTCGACCTGGTCGGCGAAGGCCGGGCCCGGGCGAAGGACGCCTTCGAGGCCAGCCAGTACGTCGGACCGGCGCCGGTGCCGCTGCCGCAGTATCGGGAGCGGATGGAGATCCAGTCCATTCGCCACTCGCACGTCACGCAGGACGTGCTGCGCGACGGCCTGAGCCACCTGGTGCTCGAAGATGGCCTCTTCGACATGCTGGGCCCGGCGGTGAACTCGTCCAAGTCGATCTTCCTCTACGGGCACCCGGGCAACGGCAAGACCGCGATCGCCGAGGCCGTCTCCCAGATGCTGGGCGGCTCCGTCTTCATCCCGCACGCGGTGGAGGTGGACGGCCAGATCATGACGGTATTCGATCCGGTGCACCACGACCCGATCGATGAAGGGCCTGGCGCGCCGGGCATGGAAGGCATTTGGCTCCGGAAGGACTCCTATGACCGGCGCTACGCGCACTGCCGGCGGCCGATCGTGATCACCGGCGGCGAGCTCACGCTGGACCAGCTCGACCTCCAGTACGACCCGTTCACCAAGCTGTACCAGGCCCCGTTCCAGGTGAAGGCAAACGGCGGCGTCCTGATCGTGGACGACTTCGGCCGCCAGCGGGTGCCGCCGCGCGACCTGCTCAACCGGTGGATCGTGCCGCTCGAGAAACGGATGGATTTTCTCACGATGCACACGGGCGGGAAGTTCCCGATCCCGTTCGACTGCCTGCTCATCTTCGCCACCAACCTGGAGCCCGCGGAGCTGGTGGAAGAGGCGTTCCTTCGCCGTATCCACTACAAGATTCC
>Ga0308176_10003479_pt1 | contig 10087 bp, 3 predicted proteins | sample PhyCR2_3_FD_203890 | JGI IMG/M metagenome (GOLD analysis project Ga0308176, IMG submission 203890) | Soil microbial communities from UC Gill Tract Community Farm, Albany, California, United States - DLSLS.C.R2 | ecosystem: Environmental > Terrestrial > Soil > Agricultural land | place: USA... | reverse complement strand
CTACGAGATGGCGAAGCGGGTCGGCCCGGCCGACCTCCAGGCCTTCCTCACCGACGCCGGGAATCACGGGCAGTTCGAGCGCCTGCGCGCGCTCGGCGTGCCCTTCGACCGGGTCGGGCTGCACGCCTACAAGCACGGCCCACAGTGGAAGGAGGCGCTCGGCTCGCACACGTTAGGCACCGGCGGCTACGCGACCAGCATCGGCCGCGAGGCGACCCTCGGCGAGTTCAACTGGAAGAACCTGACCGAGCTCTCCCCGGAGGAGCGGGCGGCCAACGTCGATACGACGTATCGCGCGGCCCTCGCCCCGCGGGCGATCCCGGAGGTCTTCGAGTTCCATTTCCAGGAGACCCTCGACGTGAATCCGGCGATCGGCCGGAGCGGAGTGCGGCATTACGAGCCGCTGTACCTCGATCGGCGCCTCAAGCCGGAGGGCAGGATCCTCGCCGCGCTCATCCGGCAGTACGCGTCGCCCGACGCGCCGATCAGCCAGCTCGAGATCAGCGCGGGCGAGACGCGTTTCGTGAATGGCGCGGCAACGGGAGCGATGCGCCTGACGAACCGCACGACGCGGGCGCTCTCGATCACCGTGGATCCGCAGTCGTTCGACGGCACGCGCGTCGCGCTCACCGGCGACCTCGCGGCGGATGGCGGCCGCCTGACGCTCGCGCCGCGAGCGAGCCGCGACGTTCCGGTCGCGCTGACGCTGCCCTCGGGAGCGAGGCCGGGGACGTACCACTATTTCCTCCGCGCGGCATTCGACACCGGCACCGTCTGGGGCTGGGGAGTGGCCGCCAACGCGGGGGAGCCGTCGTTCAACGCGCCGCTGCTCGGTGATGCGGTGCGCTACGAGCGCGGCGCAGAGGACGTGAAGAACATCGACTGGAGCCGGCCGTTAGGCGTCGCCTTCGGCGGGAAGATGCCCATCCTCGAGATGGAGATGGCGTACGCCATCGCCAACACGCTGCAGGCGGCGACCGGACGTCCGGTCCGACTGTCGGGTGCAGCCGACGTGCCGGACTCGCTCCTCGAGCATGGGACGCTCTTCCTCGTCGGCACGCCGGCGACCAATCCCCTCGTCGCGAAGATGCTTGGCACGGCCCGCGCCTCCGCCGTGAACGGCGGGGAGAAGGGACGCGGTGTCGTCATCGCCGGCACGGGTGCCCAGTCGCACTGGATCGCCTTCACCGGCTCCGACAAGACCGCCGCCGAGGCGGCCGCCGCCGACTTCATTCTCCGCTACTGGCCCAACGCGAAGGATGCCGCGCTCCGCCTTGCCGGCATGGAGCGTGGCGCGGCACTCGGCAACAAGGCGGGCGTCACCACCGTCGATCCACCGTGAGGCACCATGCGCGCGCCGCTCTCCGCAGCGGCGCGCGCGCAGTTTCGCACGACCATCCGCTGTTCGGTTTTCGCAACCACCAACCTTCCTGATCTCATGAGTGGAACACGACTTCGGTCACTCGGCCGGCTCGTCGCGTCGCTTCTCGTCGCCGCACCCGCTGCGCTCGTCGCTCAGCAGCCTGCGGATGCGCAGGCGAACGTCTCGGGTGTCGTCCTCAACGACGCCAACGGGGCGCCGATTCCCGGCGTCGCCATCGCGGTGAAGGGAACGAGCCGCGGCGCGATGACGAGTGACGACGGCCGCTTCAACATCATCGTCGGTAGCCTGCAGGACACCCTCGTCGCGCGCCGGATCGGCTTCGCGCAGGTGACGGTCCCCCTCGACGGCCGGAGCACTGTCGAGATCCGTCTCCACGCGACCGCAGTTGCGTTGAGCGAGGTCGTGACCGTCGGCTACGGCACCCAGAAGCGCAGCGACATCACCGGCGCGGTCGGGTCGCTGAGTGCCGAGAAGATCGCGGAGAAACCGACCGCCAACGTGACCCAGGCGCTCGAGGGGCAGATGGCCGGCGTCAACGTGACGACGACCGGCGCCGGCGCCGAGTCGCAGATGTCGATTCGCATCCGCGGGCGGGCGTCGATCACGGCGAGCGCCTCGCCCCTCGTCATCGTCGACGGGCTCCCATACGAAGGCAGCCTGTCGGAAATCGACCCGAACGACATCGCGTCGCTCGAGGTGCTGAAGGATGCGTCGTCCACCGCCATCTATGGCTCGCGCGCGGCGAACGGCGTCATCCTCGTGACGACGCGGCGTGGCAAGGCGGGCGGCCCGCCGCGGATCACGTACTCCTCGTACGCCGGGACGCAGCACATCGCGAACCTGCCGCGGCCGATGTCGGGCGCCGAGTTCGCGCAGTTCAAGTGCGACCGCCTGAGCGGCGGCACGAACTGCGCGACGGTGCTCACCGCGACCGAGCAGGCGAACGTCGACGCCGGGACCTACACCGACTGGCTCGGGCTGGCGACGCGCACCGGCGACCAGATGCAGCACAACCTGTCCGTGTCCGGCTCGCAGGGCGGCGCCAGCTATTACGTCGGCGGTTCGTACCTCGACGCCAACGGCGTCGCGCGGGGGGACGACTTCAAGCGCTACCTCCTTCGCGGGAACCTCGACATCAAGCTCCGCGACTGGCTGACGTTAGGCACGAGCACCAACCTCGTCTACTCCGACCGCAGCGGGATGGCCGACGACTTCAGCGCGGCCTACTTCATGAACCCGCTGACCAACGCCTACGACGCGAACGGCAACCTCACCCTCTATCCGTGGTCGGAGGACGTGTTCTGGGGGAACCCGCTGGCGAACTCGCTCGTCGTCGACGACAACACCACGAAGCGGATCTTCAGCAGCAACTACGCGCTCGTCACGATTCCCTGGGTGAAGGGGCTGACCTACCGCCTCAACGTCGGCGGCGACGTCGCCCGCAACGAGGTCGGCAACTTCTGGGGGCGCAACACGCAGACGGGGTTCTCGAATGGCGGGCAGGCACTGACTTCGACCAGCGCGCGCACCAACTGGACCGCCGAGAACATCCTGCGCTATACGCGGACCTTCGGGCCGCACAGCATCGACTTCACCGGGTTGTTCAGCGCCGAGGGACAGAACTACACCGTGTCGTCGCTGCGGACCGACGGCCTTCCCAACGACGTGCTGACCTACCATCAGCCGGGGACCGCACTCTTCTACTTCCCCGACGAGAGCGTCACCGAGCGGCGGCTCCGCTCGACGATGGCCCGCGCGAACTACAACTACAATGACCGCTACCTGGCGACGGTCACCGAGCGGCGCGACTGTGCTTCGGTGTTCACCGCCGGGAACAAGTGCGCGCTCTTCCCGGCGATCGCCGCCGGCTGGAACATCTCGAACGAGGCGTTCTATCCGTTCAGGAACTGGGTGAACCTGCTGAAGCTGCGCACCTCGTACGGCTCGAGCGGCAACCAGGGCATCACGCCCTACTCGACGCTGCCGCAGATGGACTCGTACCCGTACGTGAACAACGGCGCGACCGCGCCGGGCTACCGCCCGATCTCGCTCGGCCAGAGCAATCTCCGCTGGGAAACGACCAACGCCCTCGACGCCGGTCTCGACTTCGGCATCCGCAACGATCGCGTCCGCGGCACGATCGACGTCTACTCGCGCTGGACGCGCGACCTCCTGCTCAACCAGCTGATCCCGCCGCAGTACGGCGTGACGCACATCGTCAACAACGTCGGGCGGACGAAGAACACCGGGGCCGAGCTCGAGCTGTCGTCGCTCAACGCGAGGGTGCGCGGCGTCGAGTGGCGGTCGGACTTCAACATCTCCTACAACCGGAACCGCATCGTCTCGCTGCTCTCCAACGGCAACGACCGCGGGAACCAGTGGTTCATCGGGATGCCGATCGACGTCAACTACGGCTACAAGTTCGATGGGATCTTCCAGGACGCGGCGGAGATCGCGGCATCGGCGCAGAAGACCGCGAAGCCGGGCGACGTCCGCATCCTCGACGCCAACGGCGACGGCAAGATCGACGCGAACGACCAGACCTTCATCGGGTCGACGGAGCCGAAGTACATCGCCGGCTTCACCAACAGCCTGACGTGGAAGGGCGTCCAGCTCAGCGCCCAGCTGCAGTCGGTGCAGGGAATCACCCGCTCGAACGACCTGATGGGGTCCAACCTCGTCCAGGCCGGGGTGCGCCGCAACACGATTCCGCACGAGTACTGGACCCCCGAGAACCACACCAACAGCTACCCGGCGAACAACGAGACGAGCAATCCGCTCTCGGTCCCGTTCTACGAGGATGCGAGCTTCATCCGCCTCCGCGACGTGACCCTCGCCTGGAATCTTCCCGACGCCTACACCAGCCGCATCGGTGCCGACCGGCTGAAGGTCTACCTCACCGGTCGCAACCTCTGGACGAAGACCGGCTGGCACGGGCTCGACCCCGAGCTCGACGCCCAGCGCTCGATCCCGCTCGAGAAGACATACGTCGGCGGCCTGACCGTCACGTTCTGACCGCCGACCATTCACTACGGGACATTTATGATCAACATGCGACTAAATGGGCGGGTGCTCGTCGTCCTCGCGATTCCGCTGCTCGCCGGCATCGCCGCCTGCGGGAAGGACTTTCTCGTCGAGGATCCGAAGAACATCATCACCGCCGAGAACCTCTACACGAACCTCGCCGGCTTCGACGCCGGGCTGAACGCGATCTACGCGCAGGTTCGCCGCGAGCACCAGGGGCGGAGCGGGACGAATGAGCTGTTCCAGGAGCCGTTCATCCTCGGCACCGACATCGGCTACGCGAACTACGTCTCGACCACCGAGCGCATCTTCAACGAGTGGGGGATCCGCAACAACTCCACCGCCGACGTCTACAACGATCTCTGGCTCTGGCTCTACCAGATCATCAACGCCTCGAACACGATCGTCGGCCGTGCGGAAAATCCGGCGATCGCGTGGTCGGCGACCGACAAGAATCGCGTCCTCGGCGAGGCGCGGCTGCTGCGCGCATGGGCGTACCGTCACCTCGTCTACAGCTTCGGGCCGGTGCCGCTGATGCTCGAGGAGTCCACCGGCGACAACATCCGCTACGACTGGCAGCGGACCCCGGTCGCCGAGATCCGCGCGCAGATGGAGCAGGACCTGCTCTTCGCCGAAGCAAACCTTCCGCTCGTCCCGCCTAACGACGGCCGGGTCGGCAAGGCCGTCGCCGAGCATTACCTCGCCGAGCTCTATCTGGCGATGGGCGACCCGGTCAAGGCAGACACGATGGCGTCGCGGGTGATCAACAGCGGCGTGTACAGCCTGGTCACCGCCCGCTACGGAGTGAAGAGGTCCCAGCCGGGCGTTCCCTTCATGGACCAGTTCGAGAACGGGAACGTCGACCGCTCGCAGGGGAACACCGAAGTCCTCTGGGCCTTCCTCTACGCCAAGGGAATTCCCGGCGGCGGCGCGAGCATCATGCGCCGGTACTGGGCGAACCGCTACTACAACAACAAGGGCGTCGCGGTCAGCGAGGAGAACGGCGGCCGCGGCATCGGCCGCATGACGCCGACCCGCTGGTCGTTAGGCATCTACGAGCCGACTGACGACCGCGGCTCGTACTTCGCGATCCGCAAGTTCTACCTCTACAACGACTCGCTGAACCTCCCCGCCGGCAAGAAGCTCGGCGATACCCTGAAGACTCGCATCCTCGCCCGGCAGAAGATCAACGACGCGCTCTGGCCGACGACGCGGAAGTGGGACTACACCGATCCGACCGACATCAACGGCGACGAGGGCTACAAGGACGAGCCGTATCTCCGGCTCGCCGACACCTACCTGCTGCTGGCCGAGGCGCAGCTGAAGGAAGGGCGGCCGGACCTGGCGGCGCCGACGATCAACATCGTCCGTGCCCGTTCGAATGCGTCGGCGATCACCGCCGCCGACGTCACGCTCGACTTCATCCTCGACGAGCGCGCGCGGGAATTCATGGGTGAGGAGGAGCGTCGCGAGACGCTGATCCGCACCGGCACCCTGCTGCCGCGCATCCGCGCCTACAACGACACTGCCTCGAAGACGATCGTCGAGCGCGACACGATCTTCCCGATCCCCCAGAGCGTCATCGACGCCAACACTGGCCGCGTGATGGAGCAGAACCCTGGCTACTGAGTCGAAGGGCACGGTACCCGCGCGGGTGGAGAGCGGACACGGCGCTCCACCCGGGCGTCGGCGCGAACCGTCTGCACGGGCGGCCGCTGCACTCGTCGTTGCTGCGCTCCTCAGCGCGGCCGCGGGACCTCCCCGATTTGCGCACGCCCAATCGACGCCGGTTGACGCGAACCCGCGGCTCCGCCAGTCGATCGACGCCGGCTGGCGCTACTACGAAGGATCGCCCGCCGGCGCGGAGCTCCCGGCGACGGCGGACAGCGCGTGGCGGCCGGTGACGCTGCCGCATACGTGGAATGCCGAAGATCCCTTCGACGACGTCGAAGGGTATCGGCGAGATGTCTCGTGGTATCGCAAGCACCTCGCGGTGGATTCGACGCTGCGCGGGAAGCAGCTCTTCCTCTACTTCGAGGGCGCCAACCAGGTCGCGACCGTCTTCGTCAATGGCACGAAGGTCGGCGAGCATCGGGGTGGCTATACGGCGTTTTCCTTCGACGTGACCAGCGCGCTGCACGTTGGCGGCGACAACCTGATCGCGGTCCGCGTCGATAACAGCCACTCGCCGTCGATCCCGCCGCTGTCGGTGGGGTACGCGCTCTACGGCGGGATCTATCGCGACGTCTGGCTGGTCGCGACGGAGGCCGTGCACTTCGGCATCACCGACCATGCGTCGAGCGGTGTCATCGTCACGACGCCTGACGTCTCGCGTGCGAGCGCGACGACGGCGGTGCGCGGACACGTCGTAAACGCGTCGCCGGCACAGCGCTCGGTGAACGTCGTCAGCACCATTTTCGATCACAGCGGCGCCCGCCTCGCGCAGACCGCTTTCGCTCTCGTTCTGCCAGCGGGCGGCGCGAGTGACTTTTCTCTCGCGCTGCCGCCGATCGCCCGGCCGCGGCTGTGGAGTCCCGAGGATCCGTATCTCTACTCGGTGCGCACCGAGGTGCGCGACGGCAACACGCTGCTCGATCGCGTCGACACGCCGTTGGGATTCCGCTGGTATCGCTTCACCGCCGACTCGGGATTCTTCCTCAACGGGGCGAGGTACGTCCTTCATGGCACGAACCGGCACCAGGACAAGGCCGGCATCGGTTCGGCGCTCAGCGATGACGAGCACGTGCGCGACATGCAGTGGATCAAGGAGATGGGCGCGAACTTCGTCAGGCTCGCGCACTATCCGCAGGACCCCGCGGTGCTCGACGCCGCCGACCGGCTCGGACTCCTGATCTGGGAGGAAGTCCCGGTCGTCAACTACATCACGGTGTCGCCGGAGTTCACGGCGACGTCGGAGGACATGCTGCGCGACATGATCCGCCAGCACCGCAATCATCCGGCGGTGGTGATGTGGGGGATCATGAACGAGGTGTTTCTCTGGAGCGAGCAGGGCGCGCGCATCGGGACGCAGAAGGACACCGCATACATGCGCCACGTCCGCGACTTCGCCGTCGCGATGGACAGCGTCGCCCACGCCGAGGATCCGACGCGTCCGACCACGATGGCGACGCACGCCAGCGCCGACTACGATCGCGCCGGGATCTCGAGCATCACCGACGTGCTCGGCGTCAACATGTACAGCGGCTGGTACGGCGGAAAGTTCGCCGACTTCGGCAACGCGATGGACAACCGCCACAAGCGCTCGCCGAAGACGGTCTTCTTCATCAGCGAGTACGGCGCCGAGGACGATTGGCGAGTGAACTCGCTCGAGCCGGAGCGCTTCGACTTCAGCGGACGCTGGGTGCTGCGCTTCCACGAGTCGTACCTGCGCCAGATCACGGCGCGTCCCTGGATCGCCGGCTCGGCGATCTGGAACCAGTTCGACTTCTCGCAGCCGGAGACGGGCGGATCGATTCCCCACATGAACCAGAAGGGGATGCTGACCTGGGACCGCCAGCCGAAGGACGTCTTCTTCCTCTACAAGGCGAACTGGAATCCGGAGCCGATGGTCTACGTCGCGACGCGCGGCTGGCTGCAGCGCGAAGGGACCGATGCTACGGCGCCGCGTGGCGCGGGAAAGCGTACGGTGCGCCAGCCGGTGGACGTCTACTCGAACCTCGCGCAGGTCGAGCTGTTCGCCAACGGCGTATCGTTAGGCAGGAAGCGCCCCGACGACGTGCGCCACGCCGAGTGGTCGGTGCCGTTCGTCGACGGCGACAATGTGCTCGAGGCGCGCGGCACGCGGAATGGAAAGCCGGTCACCGATCGGGTCGTCGTGCACTTCACCTACCGTGCGCCGATCCTTGCCGATTCGTCCGTCCCCTTCCGTCAGCTCGCAGTGAACGCGGGGAGCAAGGCGCAGGTCGCCGATGACGACGCCGTGGTCTGGGAAGGCGACCAGCCGTACAGTGCCGGCAGCTTCGGCTACGTCGGCGGTGAGGCGAAGCAGTTCAACAAGGATCTCGCGATCGAGGGGACGCGCGAGACGCCGATGTACTTCACCTACCGCGAGGGCATCAAGGCCTATCGCTTCGACGTGCCTGACGGCGAGTACGAGGTCGAGCTTCGCTTCGCCGAGCCGAAGGCGAAAGCGGGGGAGCGCGTGTTCGGGGTGAGCGTGAACGGGCGGGTGCTCGCATCGGCGATCGACCTGGCGAAGGACTACGGGCTCGCGCGAGCGGCGGTGATCCGTGTCAACGCGAGCGCAACCGGCGGCAAGGGAATCGTCGTCGAGTTCACCCCGGTCACCGGCGAGCCGATTCTCAACGCGATCCGGGTCAGGCACCAGTGAAAGAGGCACGAGCGTTGAACGTCATGACACGAATGATCGCTGTCGCCGCGTTGCTGGCAGCCGCTTCGCCGGCTTCGGCGATCGCGCAGCAGCGCGCTTCCGCGGTTCCTCTCAACGCCCTCGGCGCGCGGGTGGTCCCCGATTCCTCGACGCTGCTCGGCTTCACCGACACGTCGAGCGTGCGGATCGAGCTTGCCGTCGCGCACGGACAGGCGCTCGACGGGCGCACGGTCACCGCGGCGATCATCCCCCTCGAAGGGGGGACCGCGCTCTGGTCGGGGAAGATCGGCCCGCTGCGGGTCGACTCGAACGGTGTCGCGCGGGTGGTGCACCAGGTCCGCGGGCTGAAGGCACGGCGCTGGAGCCCGGAATCACCGACGATGTATCGCCTGGCGGTGATGCTCGGCGACGGAGGCGAGCCAAGCGTTCGCATCGGCTTTCGCAGCCTGACGACGCGCGGGGGGCAGCTCTACCTCAATGGCCGGAAGATCTTCCTCCGCGGCAACGCGATCAATCCGCCCGAGCGGAACCTCCCCGAGTCGCTGAGCGAGAACCCGGTTTTCGCGAAGGACTACCTGCGATACCTGAAGAGCATCGGCGTCAACATCATTCGCCTGACGCGTCCCTCGCAGGTCTGGATGGATGCGGCCGACGAGACGGGGATGATGATCTTCCAGGGACATTACGGAACGCCGAAGGGCGGCACTTCCACCTCGCCGCCGAACGACGTCGCCGCCGCGATCGGCTGGTACGTCAACGACGTCGTCGCGCCGCAGGCGAATCATCCGAGCGTCGTCATCTACACGCTGTCGAACGAGCAGGCGGCGCCGGAGATCCCGTACCTGACCCGCGGCGCCGCGGAGGTCGATCGCTTCCTCACGCTCGTCCACGACTCGCTCAGCACGTGGGACGACACCCGGCTCTACATCGCGAACGCGGGCTACGGCTTCGGCCGCGCCAGCGACATCTGCGACATCCATCGCTACTGGGGCTGGTATTACAACTCCTTCCTCAGCTTCTACACCCTGCGCGATCCGCATGTCTGCTGGCGCTCGAACGTCAGGCAGCCGATCACGCTCACCGAGAACACGGGGAATTACACCGCGCCCGACGGCCGCTTCAACCTCGTCTCCGACACGAAGCAGCCCGAATCGCAGCTGAACTGGACTGGCCACGCGCCCGACGTCGAACAGTCGCGGCGCGCGCTCGCCTATCAGGCGTTCGTCGCGAAGCAGGCGATCGAGATCACGCGGCGCCTTCGCGAGCGTGATCCCTCCCTCGCCGGGCTCATGCCGTTCACGATTCTCTTCCGCAACTGGGCCGGCATC
>Ga0308176_10003477_pt1 | contig 10090 bp, 6 predicted proteins | sample PhyCR2_3_FD_203890 | JGI IMG/M metagenome (GOLD analysis project Ga0308176, IMG submission 203890) | Soil microbial communities from UC Gill Tract Community Farm, Albany, California, United States - DLSLS.C.R2 | ecosystem: Environmental > Terrestrial > Soil > Agricultural land | place: USA... | reverse complement strand
TCGGTACGGCGTAGGCCACCGCGGCGACGATCGCGGTGAACCGCGTCGCGCCGAACAGGGCCAGGGCGGGCACCAGGTAGACGAACGGCGGGATGGTCTGGAAGGTGTCCAAGATCGGCCGGATGCCCGTGTCCGCCCTCCGGTTGCGCCCCATCCAGACGCCGAGCAGGATCGCGACCACCATCACCAGCACCGTGGCGACGAGCGTCATGGTCAGCGTCACCATCGCGTCGTGCCAGAGACCCACCGCGAAGATGACCGCCTCGCACACGATCGTCGTCACCGCCGGACGCCAGCCACCGAGCACGTAGGCCACCGCGATGAGCACCGCAGCCATCAACCACCAGGGCGACTCGCCCAGCAGCGACTGCAGCGGGTTCAGCAGTCCGTAGGTCACCACGTTCTTGAACGCGTTGGTGAAGGTGTCGACCGAGGCCACGAAGCTGTTCGTGAAGGCGTTGATCGCCTTGGCCAGCGCGGGGCCGATGTTGGCGCCCTCGGGGAACAGCGCGAGCCCCAGGTAGGTCCGGGACAGGTAGACCGCGATGGCCACCGGGATGAAGAGCACCGCGAGCAGGGCGCGCCGGAAGGCGGACGTCGGCCGCGGCCGGCGGCCCTTCGTCGTCTCGCTGGCCCACCTCGGGAGCTTCTCGAGCACCACGGTCATCAGCACCACCCCGGGTCGCCCGACGGAGGCAAGGCCCTGGTTGTCGCGCTCGGACTTCTCACTCGCCGCGGTGGTCGTGCGGTCGAGCATGATCGCGACCAGCACGATCGCGCTGCCGGCGACGGCGGCGCCGCCGACGTCGAGGTTCTGCAGCGCGGCCACGACGGGCTTGCCGAGGCCCGGGCTGTTCACGAAGGCCGCGATGGTGGCCATCGACAGGGCGGCCAGCGTGCACTGGTTGATGCCGACCACGATGGTGCGGCGGGCCATCGGCAGCTGCACCTGGCGCAGCAGCTGGCGCCTCGTCACGCCGAGCGAGCCGGCCGCCTCGATCGTGGTGGCCGGCACCGAGCGGATGCCGTGCTCGGTGATCCGGACCAGCGGTGGCAGCGCGTAGATCAGCGTGCAGACGACGCCGGCGGAGGCGCCGATTCCGAACAGCAGCGCCAGTGGGGCGAGGTAGGCGAAGGCGGGCATCGTCTGCATCAGGTCCAGCACCGGCGTGATGACGGCCGACACCGACTTGCGCCGGGCCATCGCGATGCCCGTCGGCAGCCCGATCAGGCAGCAGATCACCACGGCCACCCCGGTCACGATCAGGGTGTCCATGCTGTCGGCCCAGTAGCCCAGGAAGCCGAACGACAGGGTGGTGAGGAACACGAGGATGGCCGAGCGGACACCGGCCACCGCGAAGGCCATCCAGGTGAACAGGGCGACGACGCCGAGCCAGCCGATCTCCGGCACCGGACGCGGGAAGGCCGGCGCGCTGATCAGCTCCTGGAGCCGGGCGACGAGCCAGTTGAGGAAGTCCCCGATCGTCCCGATGACCCCGCTGAAGAACCAGTTGCCGCGGGTGGCGGCGAGCTGGATGGCGTCGCTGAGCTGGTTGAGCCAGCGGTGGAAGCCCAACGTGTCCTGGAACGCCAGGGTGAGCGTGTCCGTGCCCTGGAACAGGGCCCAGCCGCCGACCCAGACGACCGCGATGACCCCGAGCCACAGTCCGGTGTGACGCTTGGCCACCGTGTCGACGTACGGCTGCTCCTCCTTCGTGGCGGCCGGCGGCCGGTCCTGCACCGCGGTCATGACGACGCCTCCTCCTCGGCCACCACCACGCGCAGGATGTCCTCGTCGTCGACGATCCCGACGAACTTGTCACCGTCGAACACCCGGACGGGACCGTGCGCGTCGAGCACCTCGCGGGCCGCTTCGCTGACGATCCGGTCGGCCTGGAGCACCGGACCGTCCTCGGCCTCGCCCGGCTCCGGGTCCCGCATCACCCAGCGCAGCGTGAGCACGTGGGACTTGGGAACCTCGCTGACGAAGTCCTTCACGTAGTCGTCGGCCGGTGCCCCCACCACCTGGTCGGGCGTGCCGATCTGGACCACCTCGCCGTCGCGCATGATCAGGATCCTGTCGCCGAGCTTGAGCGCCTCGGCGAGGTCGTGCGTGATGAAGACCATCGTCTTGCCGACCTCGTGGTGGAGCCGGATGACCTCGTTCTGCATGTCGCGGCGGATCAGCGGGTCGAGCGCGGAGAACGGCTCGTCGAACATCATCAGCTGGGGGTCGGCCGCCAGTGCGCGGGCCAGCCCGACCCTCTGCTGCATGCCTCCGGAGAGCTGGTCGGGGAAGGAGTTCTCGTAGCCGGAGAGCCCCACCAGGTCGACCATCTCCTGGGCGCGGTTGCGGCGGACGGTCTTGTTCTCGCCGCGCACCTCGAGCCCGAACGCGACGTTGTCGATGACCTTGCGGTGCGGGAGCAGGCCGAAGTGCTGGAAGACCATCGCCACGTGCTTGCGACGCAGCTCCCGGAGCTTGTGCTCGTCGGCGGAGGTGATGTCCTCTCCCCCCATCTGCACCGTGCCGTGGGTCGGCTCGATCAGCCGGGTCAGCAGCCGGACGAGCGTGGACTTCCCCGAGCCGGACAGCCCCATCACCACGAACACCTCACCCGGCGCGACGTCGAAGGAGACGTCCTTGACCGCGGTGACGCACCCGGTCTTCGCTTGCAGCTCCTTGCGGGACAGCCCGGCGTCCGGTGTGCCGATGACCTTGTCGGCCTTGTCCCCGAAGATCTTCCAGAGCTCCCGGACGGACAGCGCCGCCTGCCCCTCGGTGGCGGTGAAGTCGCGCTGCTCCTCGATCTGCGTCATCGGTGGTCTCCTGATGTCGAAGGCGACGTCCCCGCGAGGTGCTCGGGCGGGTACAGCGGGTCGTTGTCGCGGTAGCGGTAGAACGGTGCGTCCGACGGCGGCAGCGGGGTGTTCCCCGCGACCAGGTCGGCGGCCTTCTCGGCGAGCATCATCACGGGGGCGTAGATGTTGCCGTTCGTGACGTAGGGCATGGCCGACGCGTCCACGACCCGCAGGCCGTCGACGCCGTGCACCCGCATCGAGGCAGGGTCGAGCACCGCCATGTCGTCGGCGCCCATCTTCGCGGTGCACGAGGGGTGCAGCGCGGTCTCGGCGTCCTTGGCGACCCAGTCCAGGATCTCCTGGTCGGTCTCCACCGCGGGACCCGGCGACAGCTCGCCGGCGTTGAAGACGTCGAACGCGGGCTGGTTGAGGATGTTCCGTGCGGCCCGCACCATCTCGATCCACTCGCGGCGGTCGTTCTCGGTGGACAGGTAGTTGAACCGCAATGCCGGGTGCTCGTAGGGGTCGCGCGACCTGAGCGTCACCGTGCCCCGCACGTCGGAGTACATCGGCCCGATGTGCACCTGGTAGCCGTGCTCCGCGGCGGGCCGCGACCCGTCGTACCGGATGGCGATGGGCAGGAAGTGGAACATCAGGTTCGGGTAGTCGACCCGGTCGTTGCTGCGGATGAAGCCACCGGCCTCGAAGTGGTTGGAGGCACCCACGCCGCTGCGCAGGAACAGCCACTCGGCCCCGATCCGTGGCTTGTGCCGGTGCTTGAGCCACGGGCCGATGGAGACTGGCTGCTTGGAGGCGTACTGGATGTAGACCTCGAGGTGGTCCTGCAGGTTGCTGCCCACGCCGGGCAGGTCCGCGACCACGTCGATGCCGAGCCGCTCCAGGTCGGCCTTCGGGCCGATCCCGGAGAGCAGCAGCAGCTGCGGTGAGTTGATCGCCCCTCCGGACAGGATCACCTCGCGCGCGGCCACGTGCTTCGTGCCGCGGCCCGGCTGGTGGCACTCGACGCCGGTGACCCGGTTGCCGCGCAGGGACAGCCCGGTGACCATCGCCAGCGTCTCGACGGTGAGGTTCTGGCGGCTCATCACCGGGTGCAGGTAGGCCCGCGCCGCACTGAGCCGGCGGCCGCGGTGCACGTTGCGGTCGAAGGGCGCGAAGCCCTCCTGCCGGTAGCCGTTGACGTCGTCGGTGAGCGGGTAGCCGGCCTGCTGCGCGGCCTCGAAGAAGGCGCCGAACAACGGGCTGGTCGCGGGACCCCGCTCGAGGACGAGGGGGCCGCTGCCGCCCCGCCAGGCGTCGGCGCCGGCCAGGCAGGTCTCCATCCGCTTGAAGTACGGCAGGCAGTGCGCGTAGTCCCACTGCTCCATGCCGGAGTCGGCCGCCCAGCGCTCGAAGTCGAGCGGGTTGCCGCGCTGGAAGATCATCCCGTTGATGCTGCTGCTGCCGCCGAGCACCTTGCCGCGCGCGTGGTAGACCTTGCGGCCGTCCATGAACGGCTCGGGCTCCGACTCGTACTTCCAGTCGTAGAGCCGGTTGCCGATGGGGTACGGCAGCGCGGCCGGCATGTGGATGAACGGGTCGATCCGGAAGTCGGACCGTCCGGCCTCGAGCACCAGGACCGACGTACCCGGGTCGGCACTGAGCCGGTTGGCGAGCGCGCACCCTGCGGAACCGCCACCGACGATCACGAAGTCCCAGGTGCGCATGGTCACTCTCCCGCGAACCAGTGTTGAGGCTCCGGCCGGATGTTGTGCCAGACGTGCTTGGTCTCGCGGTACTCGTCGAGACCCGCGTCGCCGAGCTCGCGCCCGATGCCGGACTGCTTGTAGCCGCCCCACTCCGCCTGCGGCACGTAGGGGTGGTAGTCGTTGATCCAGACCGTGCCCATCCGCAGCCGGGCCGCGACCCGCTCGGCCCGGCCGGCGTTCTGGGTCCAGAGACCGCCCGCGAGCCCGTAGATGCTGTCGTTGGCGATGCGTACGGCGTCGTCCTCGTCGCGGAACGTCTCGACGGTCAGCACCGGGCCGAAGGACTCGTCCTGGGCCACCGACATCGAGGTGTCGCAGCCGTCGAGCAGGGTCGGCAGGTAGTAGAAGCCGTCGGCCAGGGCCGGGTCGTCGGGACGCCGGCCGCCGCAGCGCAGCTTCGCGCCCTCGGTGAGGCCCCGCTCGACGTACGCCTCCACCTTGGCGCGGTGCTGGGCGGAGATCAGCGGCCCGGTCTCGGCCCGCTCGTCGAAGGGACCGCCGAGCCGGATGGTCTCGGCCCGCCGGACGATCTCCTCGACGAAGCCGTCGTGGATCGACTCCTCGACGAGCAGCCGGGCACCGGCCGAGCAGACCTGGCCCGAGTGCAGGAACACCGCAGTCAGCGCGAAGTCGAGCGCGGTCTCGAGGTCGGCGTCCGCGAACACGATGTTCGGGTTCTTGCCGCCCAGCTCGAGGGCGACCTTCTTCACCGTCGGCGCGGCGCTGGCCATGATCCGCCGGCCGGTCTCCAGGCCGCCGGTGAAGGAGACCAGGTCGACGCGCGGGTCCTCGCTGAGCAGCGCGCCGGCGCGCGGCCCGGCACCGAGCACCAGGTTGGCCACCCCGGCCGGCAGCCCCAGCTCCTCGAGGAGCCGCACCAGGTGGATCGCGGTGTGCGGGGTGAGCTCGCTGGGCTTGAGCACGAAGGTGTTGCCGGCGGCCAGGCAGGGCGCAACCTTCCACGCGGTCTGCAGCAGCGGGTAGTTCCACGGCGTGATCAGGCCGCAGACGCCGACCGGCTCGTGCACGACCTTGCTGACCACGTCGGAGCGGCCGGTCTCCACGACGCGTCCGGCGTCCTGGGCCGCGGCGTTGCCGTAGTGGCGGAAGACCCCGACCACGTCGTCGACGTCGTACTCGCTCTCGACGAGCCGCTTGCCGGTGTCGAGCGACTCGGCGCGGGCCACGGCGTCCTTGTCCCGCTCGAGGAGGTCCGCGACCCGGTGCAGCAGCCGGCCGCGCTCGAGGGCGGACGTGCCGGGCCAAGTGCCCTCGTCGAACGCTGCGCGCGCGGCCGCGATCGCCGCCTCGGTGTCCCGCGGGCCCGCCTCGTCGATCTCCGCGACGAGGCTCCCGTCGGCCGGGCAGCGGATCTCGCGGCGCTCACCTTCGCGAGCGCTCTCCCATCGCCCCCCGATGTAGAGCTGCGGCACCGTGCTGGCTTCCGATCATCTCCGGCATCGGTTGCGTATGTCGCAACACGATGTGCGTCACGCAACAGGATTACGGGTCCCCGGGGCGCCGTCAAGCATTCAGGAGGTTCCGTAACCCAAACGCCGCGACACCTCGTCCGCGGCGTCCTGCACGACCGGGACCAGCTCCTTGACCCGTGGCTCCCCCAGCCGGAAGGTCGGACCGGAGACGCTCAGCGAGGCGATCACGTCGCCGTGGGCGTTGCGGATCGGCGCGGCGATGGCGGTCAGCCCGACCTCGAGCTCGTCGACGGCGACCGCGTAGCCCTGGTCGCGGACCTCGGTGAGCTCGCGGCGCAGCCGGGCCCGGGAGGTGACGGTGTCGGAGGTGTAGGACGGCAGCTTCGGGAGCCGGTTGTCCACCTCGTCCGAGCTGAGCCCGGACAGCAGCACCTTGCCGTTGGAGGTGGCGTGCAGCGGGATGTGCTGGCCGACCCAGTTGTGCGACTGGAGCGCCGACTGGCCGGCCACCTGGTCGAGGTAGAGCGCCGAGCGGTCCGACAGCACGGCGATGTTCACGGTCTCCCCCGAGTCAGCCGCGAGCTTGCGGCAGATCGGCCGGGCCTCCTGGACCACGTCGAGCCGGGCGGTGGTGGCCCCGGCCAGCCGGAGCACGCCGACGCCGAGGCGGTACTTGCCCCGGTCCTCGTTCTGCTCGACCATGCCATGGGACTCCAGCGTGGCGACCAGCCGGAACGCGGTGCTCTTGTGCACCCCGAGCTCGGCGGCGATCTCGGTGACGCCGGCCTCGCCGAGGCGGGCCAGGATGCCCAGGATGGTCAGCGCGCGGTCGACCGACTGGACGGAGGCGGGCGCCTCGCTCGTGCCGTTCGCCATGAGCCGACCGTAGCGCACCTCTGTTGCGTATCACAGAACGAGTTTCTGTTGACGCAACGTTGACGGCGCGATTCGGCGCCGAGTACAACGGCGCCATGACGGACCCGACGGACCCGACCTACGTGCTGACCCTCACCTGCCCGGACCGCGCCGGCATCGTGCACGCGGTGAGCGGCCTGCTGGTGGAGCAGCGCGGCAACATCCTGGAGAGCCAGCAGTTCGACGACCTCGCCGAGGACCGGTTCTTCATGCGGGTGCGGTTCGCCGTCGGGGGCGCGGACGCCGAGACGCTGGAGCGGCTGCGCAGCGCGTTCGCGCCGGTGGCCGAGCGGTGGGGCATGACGTGGGAGCTCTGGGACGCGGGCGCGCCGTACAAGACGCTGATCCTGGTGTCGAGGTTCAGCCACTGCCTCAACGACCTGCTGTTCCGGTGGAGCAACGGCTCGCTCCAGGTCGACGTGGTGGGCGTGGTCTCCAACCACCCCGACTGCGAGCGGCTGGTGGCGTCGTACGGCGTGCCGTACCACCACGTCCCGGTCACCGCGGACACCAAGGCCGAGGCGGAGAAGCGGCTGCTCGAGCTCGTCGACCGCGAGGGCGTCGACCTAGTCGTGCTGGCCCGCTACATGCAGGTGCTCTCCGACGACACCTGCCGCCGGCTGGCCGGCAAGGCGATCAACATCCACCACTCGTTCCTGCCGAGCTTCAAGGGCGCCCGCCCCTACCACCAGGCGTTCGACCGCGGCGTGAAGCTGGTCGGCGCGACCGCGCACTACGTGACCGGCGACCTCGACGAGGGCCCGATCATCGAGCAGGACGTGATCCGCGTCGACCACCGCTTCGACGCCGCCGAGCTCGCCGCCGCCGGCCGCGACGTGGAGAGCCAGGTGCTGTCTCGTGCCGTGCGCTGGCACGCCGAGTCCCGCGTGCTGCTGAACGGGTCGAAGACGGTGGTGTTCCGGTAGGGGTCGGGCGGGCGCCGCAGCTCAGTCGCCGAGCTCGCGCCGGCGCCGCACGACGTACTCCTGCAGCTCCTGGCGGACGGCGTCGTCGAGCGGCGGGGCGACGTACTCCTCGAGCTTCTGCTGGTAGATCTTCGTCGCGCGGGCGTTGGTGTCGTTGCCGCCGAGGCGGACCCAGCGCTCGTAGTTGTCCGACGAGGAGAGCATCGGCCGGTAGAAGCAGGTGCGGAAGCGCTCCATCGTGTGCATGGCGCCGAGGAAGTGGCCGCCGTGGCCGACCTCCTGGTGGGCGCCGAAGGCGAGCGAGTCCTCGTCGATCTCCAGCGGGGTGAACTCGGCCTGGAGCATCTGCACGAGCTCGACGTCGACGATGAACTTCTCGAAGCCGGCGACCAGGCCGCCCTCGAGCCAGCCGGCGGAGTGCATGACCCAGTTCGTGCCGGCCAGGAAGGTCGGCAGCAGCGTCATCAGCGCCTCGTAGCCGGCCTGGGCGTCCGCCACCTGCGAGGACGTGAGGCCGCCGCCGGAGCGGAACGGGAGGCCGAAGTGCCGGGCGATCTGGCCGGTGCAGAGCAGCCCGATGCCCGACTCGGGGGTGCCGAAGGTCGGCGAGCCCGACTGCATGTCGATGTTGGACAGGAACGACCCGAAGATCACCGGCGCGCCCGGCCGGATCAGCTGGGTGAGCGCGATCCCGGACAGCGCCTCCGCCATCTGCTGGACGAGCGCCGCCGGGATGGTCACCGGGGACATCGCGCCCATCAGGATGAACGGCGTGACCACGCACGGCTGACCGGCCAGGGTGTACTCGAACAGCGACTCGAGCATCCGCCCGTCCCAGTGCAGCGGCGAGTTGCAGTTGATCAGCGAGATCGACACCGGCGTCTGCTCGATCGTCTCGCGGCCGCCGAAGAGGATCTCCCCCATCGCGATGGTGTCGCGGGCGTTCACCCCGGACACCACGTTGCCCATGTAGACCTTGTCGGTCAGCGTCTGCAGCGCGTAGGTCATGTCGAGGTGCCGCGAGTCGAGCGGGGTGTCGTTGGGCTCGCAGATCACGCCGCCGGCCGAGTCGAGCACCGGGAAGACCTGGGCCAGCTTGGTGAACCGCTCGAAGTCGTCCATCGTCGCGTCGCGGCGGACGTCACCCTCACGCACGAACGGCGGGCCGTAGACCGCGCCGAACGCCATCGAGTCGCCCCCGATGTGGATGTTGTGCTCGGGGTTGCGGGCCTGGACGTCGAACTCGCGCGGCGCCTTGGCGACCTGCTCGAGCACCCACTCGGGGTCGAGGAACACGGTCTGGTCCTCGACCTTCTGGCCGGCCTCGCGGAACAGCGCGAGCGCGCGCTCGCTGTCGAACTCCACCCCGATCTCGGTGACCAGGCGGCGCCAGCCGGCGTCGAGCTTGGCCATCGCGTCCTCGGAGAGGATCTCGTACCGCGGCATGGTGTTGCGAAACATGGGGCTTCCTCCAGCTCGATGACACGGGTGATTCTGCTTGACCGACGCTGTCCGGCATCCTAGCCTCATCATGTGGGAGTCGGTTCCACATCATGAAACACGCGTGTAACACGAGGTCGCGATGAGCACGAGCGCCCCGGCGGGCACCCAGGCGGTCGACCGCGCCGCCGCACTCGTCGACCTCGTCGTGCGCGCCGACGGTCCGGTGAGCTTCACCGAGCTCAGCGAGGAGACCGGCCTGGCCCGCTCCACGACCTCCCGCCTGCTGGCCGCGCTCGAGCGCACCGAGCTGGTCGAGCGCGACCCGGGCGGCGGGTACGTCGCGGGGCCGCTGTTCGCGCTGCACGCCGCGGTGCACGACCCGTGGCCGCAGATCGCCCGGCTCGCCCGCCCGGTGCTGGAGACGGTCGGCGAGGAGACCGGGGAGACCGTGCACCTGGGGGTCCCGCGCGGCGACGACGTCGTGCACATCGCGCAGGTCGAGTCGACCTACCTGCTCTCGGCCCGCGACTGGAACCTCGTCGACGTCCCGCCGCACTGCTCCTCGCTGGGCAAGGTGCTCTACGCCTACGGCTGCCTGCCCCTGCCCGCCGGTCGGATCGAGCGCCGCACCGCGCAGACGATCACCACCCGCGACGCGCTGGCGGCGGAGCTGTCCGCCGTGCGCCGGCAGCGGTTCGCCACCACCGTCGACGAGCTCGAGACCGGGCTCTCCGCCATCGCCGCGCCCGTCGAGGGCAGGGACGGCGTGTTCGCCGCCCTCGGCGTCTCCGGGCCCACCGCCCGG
>Ga0308176_10003474_pt1 | contig 10095 bp, 9 predicted proteins | sample PhyCR2_3_FD_203890 | JGI IMG/M metagenome (GOLD analysis project Ga0308176, IMG submission 203890) | Soil microbial communities from UC Gill Tract Community Farm, Albany, California, United States - DLSLS.C.R2 | ecosystem: Environmental > Terrestrial > Soil > Agricultural land | place: USA... | reverse complement strand
TCGCGGCGCATCTCGTCGCTGCCGGACATCAGGTAGCCGGGTTGGTGCGCTCGCCCGACAAGGCCGAGGCGGTCCGCGGGCGCGGCATCGAGCCCGTCCTGGGCACGCTCGACGACGGAGAAATTCTGGCGCAGACGGCGCGGGCCGCCGACGTTGTCATCAACGCGGCGAGCGCCGATCACAAGGGCGCCGTCGTCGCGCTGCTGGATACACTTGCCGGCAGCGGCAAGCCGTTCATCCACACCTCGGGTTCGAGCATCGTCGGCACGCGCGCCAAGGGCGAGCGATCCGATGCGATCTTCGACGAGGACACGCCGATCACGCCGTCGCCCGCGCGTGCCGCGCGCGTCGCGTTGAACGAGCTCATTCTTTCCTACCGCGACAAGAATTGCCGGCCGGTCATCATCTGCCCGAGCCTGATCTATGGGATCGGCCTCGGCGCCAATCCCAACAGCGTGCAGGTACCGTTGCTGATCAAGCTCGCCAAAAAGCGCGGCAACGCGGCGCATGCCGGACCCGGCGAGAACGTCTGGTCGAACGTGCACATCGACGATCTCGTGCCACTCTACGCGCTGGCCATCGAGGAGGCGCCGGCAGGCGGCTTCTATTTCGTCGAGAATGGCGAGCATTCGATGCGCGAGACCTGCGTGGCGATCAACCGCATGCTGGGCATTGCGGGGCCGCCGACGGCGATGACGATGGCAGAGGCGGCCGCCGAATGGAGCGAGGGCACGATGGAGGACACGATGGCCTCCAACAGCCGCGTGCGAGCGAAGCGCGCGCGGCAACTCGGCTGGAAGCCGAACGCGCGCGGATTGATCGAAGAGATCGAGCAGGGGTGTTATCAGGAACAATGACCAAGATTCGCGAAGACGCCATCAAGGCGTATGCCGCCGAAGTGCTGGAGCAGATCGCCGCTAACGGGAGCAATGCGTTCGTCGTGCCCGAGAGCCATCGCGCTGGGGTGCTTGAAGGTCTCGAACAGGCCGAGCGCCGTCACTTCGCGAACGACGAGGAAGTGACTGATCTCTGGAAGAAGTGCGGGCTCTGACGGTGGGACGGGGCGCTACCGCGAACCGCTTACCCCGTCCCACCACGCACACGTCCCCGACATCAGCTTGTAATTCCCCTCCATCACCTGCACCGGGGCGCGTAATCCCGACGCTGCCGCCTGCAGCCGCATTTCGCGGGCGACGACGCGGTCTTCCGGCGGCAGCCAGACGCGCTCGTGGCCCCACAGGCTCGGGCCGTCGTGCATCTCGACCGGCTGCCACGCCGCGGGATCGATCTCACGGCCGCCCCAGCCGCATTCGATCATGAAGGACGACGGCGTCTTGGCGTAGAACGAGGTCATGAAATCGTTGGTGTGACGGCCGAGCGTGACGCCGACACGATCTTCCTGCGTGATCGCGATGTCGTAACACTGGCCGACATCGTCGAGCGAGAACAGTTCCACCATAAGATGATGCATGCCGTTCTTCCCGGTCTCGATCAGCGCGAGGCTGTGATGCCGCGCGTTGACGTGGAAGAAATAGGCGCGGAACGGCTTTGTGATGTAGTCGGACAGGCCGAAGCCGAGTACGTCGACATAGAACGCCAGCATGGGCTCGATATGCTCGACCGTCAGCACGGCGTGTCCGAGCCCGAGCGGGCCGGTGCGAAAACCCGAAATCGATCGGCCCGGCATGAACGGCGTATCGTCGATCTCGGCGCCGTAAAATGCCTCCAGCCGGTTGCCGGCCGGATCCTGAAACGAGATCAGGCGGCGGACGCGCCTGGCGTCGGCCAGCGTCTGCGGCTCAGCGGTGACGGCCACGCCGGCCTGTTCCAGCCGCGCCGCCAGCGCATCCAGCGCCGTGCCGTCAGCGACCTCCCAGCCGAAGAAGCGGGTGCCGTTGCCGAGTGCGCGGTCGATCACGATGCGCTGCTTGCGGTCGTCCATCCGGAACGCCAGCAGCGAATTGCCGCGCTCGACGGCCTGCAGCCCGACCAACCCGGTCCCGAACGCCCGCCAGTCCTCAAGATTATCGGCGCCGAAACCGGCATATCCCAGACCCAGCAATCCCATCGCCTGCCTCCGTCGGTTGCAATCTCTGCGCATTGGAAGCGCCGCCGCTTGCTCAAATCCTACGCAAGTTTTCCGCGTTTCGACACCCCGGGATAGGGCCAGGAAGGGGGTATCCCGGCGGTCCACTCCCTTGACATCATCACTGGCGGGTGGTGATTAGTCTCCCATGAGCACCGTTTCGACCCCATCCCGACTGTGGTGGCGCACCTCTTAAAAGAGGTGGCCGGTGCGATTTCATTTTTTCAATCGTCGAAGGTCGCCATCGCAGTGCGACCGATGGTTTGTTCATTTGCCCTTCGTTTGTCCTGTGTGGCGCTCCCTGGCGAAGTTTCGTAAGAGGATCACATGAACAGGACAGCCTTTTCCCTGCCCGAGCAGAGCGAATACCGGACCGGCGGCGGCCTCGTCATTTCGCGCGCCGTCGAGCAGTTCACCGGTGACGCCAAACGCCTCGACGACCTGATCGAACTGCTGGATCGCCGTCGCGGCGTGGTGCTGTCCTCCGGCACCACGGTACCGGGCCGCTATGAGAGCTTTGATCTGGGTTTTTCCGATCCGCCGCTGGTGCTGGAAACCGCCGGCTCCAGTTTTTCGCTGTCGGCGCTGAACGCGCGTGGCGAGGTGCTGATCGCGTTTCTGGGCGATGTGCTGCGCGAGCCTTGCGTGGTGATCTCTGAAAAAAGCCCGACGCGGCTGGCCGGCCATATCATTCGCGGCGACGCCCCGGTCGAGGAAGACCAGCGCACCCGCCGCGCCAGCGTGATGTCGCTGGTGCGCGATCTCGTCGCCGCGCTGTCGGCCAACGACGATCCGCTGCTCGGCCTGTTCGGCGCGTTCGCCTACGACCTCGTGTTCCAGATCGAGGATCTCGTGCAGAAGCGGGCGCGCGAGAGCGACCAGCGCGACATCGTGTTGTTCGTGCCGGATCGCTTCTTGGCCTATGACCGCGCCACCGGCCGCGGCGTGCTGCTGAGCTACGATTTTTCCTGGAAGGGAAAATCCACCAAAGGTCTGCCGCGCGATACCGCCGAGAGCGTTTACGCCAAGACGCCGCGGCAGGGTTTTGCCGATCACGCGCCCGGCGAATATCAGGCCACCGTCGAGGTGGCGCGCGCCGCGTTCGCGCGCGGCGATTTGTTCGAGGCTGTGCCCGGACAATTGTTCGCCGAGCCCTGCGAGCGCTCGCCGGCGGAAGTGTTCCAGCGGCTGTGTCGTATCAACCCGTCGCCCTATGGCGCGCTGATGAATCTCGGCGACGGCGAATTCCTGGTATCGGCTTCGCCGGAAATGTTCGTGCGCTCCGACGGCCGCCGGGTCGAAACCTGCCCGATCTCGGGCACGATCGCGCGCGGTGCCGATGCGATCGGTGACGCCGAGCAGATCCGGCAATTGCTGAACTCGGAAAAGGACGAGTTCGAGCTCAACATGTGCACCGACGTCGACCGCAACGACAAGGCGCGCGTCTGCGTGCCGGGAACGATCAAGGTTCTCGCGCGGCGGCAGATCGAGACTTACTCAAAGCTGTTCCACACCGTCGATCATGTCGAAGGCATGCTGCGTCCGGGGTTCGATGCACTCGACGCCTTCCTGACGCACGCCTGGGCGGTCACCGTAACCGGCGCACCGAAATTGTGGGCGATGCAGTTCGTCGAGGACAATGAGCGTTCGTCGCGGCGCTGGTATGCCGGCGCGATCGGCGCGGTGAATTTCGACGGCAGCATCAACACCGGACTGACCATACGCACCATCCGCATGAAGGACGGGCTGGCCGAAGTGCGCGTCGGCGCCACCTGCCTGTTCGACTCGGACCCCGCGGCGGAAGACCGCGAATGCCAGGTCAAGGCGGCGGCGCTGTTCCAGGCGCTGCGTGGCGACGCGCCAAAGCCGCTGTCGGCATTCGCGCCCGACGCTACAGGCTCCGGCCGAAAAGTGCTGCTGATCGATCATGATGACAGCTTCGTGCACATGCTGGCGGATTATTTCCGCCAGGTCGGCGCCAGCGTCACCGTGGTACGGCATGTGCATGCGCAGGAGATGCTGAAGAAGAACTGGGACCTGCTGGTGCTGTCGCCGGGCCCGGGACGGCCGGAGGATTTCGCAATTTCGAAAACCATCGCCACTGCGCTCGAACGCAAACTGCCGATCTTCGGCGTCTGCCTCGGCGTGCAGGCGATCGGCGAATATTTCGGCGGACAACTCGGCCAGCTCGGCCACCCCGCGCATGGGCGGCCGTCGCGGGTCCAGGTGCGCGGCGGGCGGCTGATGCATAACCTGCCGAACGAGATCGTGATCGGGCGCTATCACTCGCTGTTCGTCGAGCGCGACAGCGTGCCTGAAGTGCTCGAAGTGACCGCGACCACCGAGGACGGCGTTGCGATGGCGATCGAACACAAGACCCTGCCGGTCGGCGGCGTGCAGTTTCACCCGGAATCGCTGATGTCGCTCGGCGGCGAAGTGGGACTGCGGATCGTCGAGAATGCGTTTCGGCTGAATGTTGGTTGAGGTTGAGAAGTGCAGAATTGAGCACGTCATTCCGGGGCGATGCGAAGCATCGAACCCGGAATCTCGAGATTCCGGGTCTGGTCCTTCGGACCATCCCGGAATGACGGTGCGGCTTGGAGAACGATACCCATGACGTTCGATCACGACATCAAGGCCACCGTCCGCACCATTCCGGACTACCCGAAAAAGGGCATCCTGTTTCGCGACATCACGACGCTATTGGCGGACGCGCGCGCGTTCCGCCGCGCGGTGGATGAACTGGTGCAGCCCTGGGCCGGGTTGAAGATCGATAAGGTCGCCGGCATCGAGGCGAGGGGTTTTATTCTCGGCGGCGCGGTGGCGCATCAGGTCTCCGCGGGTTTCGTGCCGATCCGCAAGAAGGGCAAGCTGCCGCACACCACCGTGCGCATCGCTTACTCACTCGAATATGGCCTCGATGAAATGGAAATGCATGTCGACGCGGTGCAGCCCGGCGAGCGCGTGATCCTGGTCGACGACCTCATCGCCACCGGCGGCACCGCCGAAGGTGCGGTAAAACTGCTGCGTCAGATCGGCGCCAACGTCCTCGCGGCGTGTTTCATCATCGATCTGCCGGATTTGGGAGGCGCCGACAAGCTGCGCGCGATGGATGTGCCGGTGCGCACGCTGATGTCGTTCGAGGGGCATTGATCTCTCCCCGCGTCGTCCCGGCGAAGGCCGGGACCCATAGCCACCGTCGGGAGTGTTGCGCAAGGTCGTCTGCCGTCGAGGTCTAACCGTAAGAGCAACGCGGTATGGGTCCTAGCCTTCGCCGGACGACGTTGGTAGTTAGACCGCCTCTGCGCCCAACTCCCCCCGCCAATGCATGCCACGCTCCTTCAACAGCGCATCGCGGATGTAGGGCGTTTCTTCCTCTTCCAGCCGTTCGCATTCCTCGAATGTCAGGCCATCAGGCCCATGCGCGGTCCAGGCCGCCTGCAGGCTGCGGCAGGTGTGGCTGCCCTGGCGGAGCGTGAACCAGATCCGGTTCTGGATTTTTTCCAGATTGGGGGTCTGGCCGACCCAGGCTTGCGAGGAGGCGGCGCAGCGGATCACGAAAACCCCTGCGAAGGTTTTCCGCTCCTTGTAGGCGGCGATGGCGGTCTTTCTGTCTGATGTCATGAGATGGTCTCGCCGGATACGTTCGGGCGGAGGCAGTACCAGACGTGACGAGCGGCGTCAATATTATCCGGGTAATATTGAGATGTCCGGGGCTTACGGCTGGTGCGCGAGCAGGCTGAACTCGAGCTCGCGAAAGGCGATGTAGTTCCTGCGGATCCACTGGTGCAACTCGGTCGAGGAGTCGCGCTCGCCGCGCAGATAGTCGGTGAAGGAAAAGCTCAGCCGGTCGACATAGGTCTTCAGGAACGAGGGCAGGGCCGTCATCCGCAGCACCCGCCCCAGGCCCATCAGTTCGGGCAGTTCGCCGCGCACCACATATTCATTGTCGATCGTGATCAGCGCCCTGAGCGGAATCTGCTCCCGCAACATCGGATAGGAGCGCGCGGAGACGCGGTCGGTGTCGGCCACGAACAGGATGATCGGCGCGACGTGGCGCCGCGTCGCCTCTTTCAGGAACCCGATCTCGCTGGTCATCCTGAAGAATTCGTCGAACGCGTGAAAGCCGAGGTCGACCACCTTGGCGACGCCGTCATGGACGATCAGGCGGTCCATCAGCGCCATCTTGCCAAAAGTGTCCGCGACATTGGCCGTCTCGGTCACCCGCGGCAGGTATTCGAGCAGCGACGGTTCCTTCAGGTTGATGTCGAAGGCGGATACCGTGCCGTCTTTCAGCAGCAGGAACTCGCTCAGGAGTCGCGCGAGCAGCGTCTTGCCGACCAGCGGACGTGGCGAGCAGACGATATAGACGGGGGTGGCACTCATCGCCCGCTATATCAAAGTAATTTTTCAGCTATTCCAGCCCCCATTGCTGCGGGGCTGCGACTATTTTTCACCGCCGCGTACGCCGGGCTTGGCGCCGACCAGATCGGTCAGCTTGATGCGGTCGAACTCGCTCCAGACGTTGGCGAGCCAGTGCCGGACATAGCCGCGCAGCACGAACGAATAGTTCGCGGCTTCGTCTTCCTTGCCCTTGTTGGCGACGAATTTGAGGAACGGCACCGAGGAGACCTCGACCTGCTCATAGGCCATTTCATTCAGCTTGGGGATGACGAGGTCGGTGGCGTCCTTGATGCGGTGGAAATAGGAGTTGTAGGTCGACTGGTCCCACTGGAAGAACTGGGTGTCGTTGATGAAGTTCTTCACCAGGAAGTATTTGGCGCCCTGCATGAAATTCGCGGTCTCGGCGATTTCGTCCAGCGAGGCGATCGAGGGGCCCAGGATATGGAACACGGCGAAGGTAATCTGGCCCGCCTTGGCGGCGTCGAGGAAACCGATGTCGCGCAGCGACGCCAGCGCGGGAGACAGCAATCCGGCGCGGACGTCGATCACGGTCACCGAGGGGCTGACGGCGTTCAGCGTATCGAAGATCTTCATCTGGTCCGCGGTCGTCGTCATGTCGACGATCTCGGTGATATCGGGGTGGAAACGCTTCAGCGTGCCGCGCGGCGATTCGGTGTCGAATGCCCGGGTCGGTACATTATTGGCACTGAAATAATCCAGCAGCGTTCGCGACACGGTCGTCTTGCCGACCCCGCCCTTGTCCGCGCCCACCACAATCACGACTGGCTTTGCCATGGAATTCCTTTGAACCAACTTCACCGACCGCGGGGAGCGATCGGCACCCCCAATCCCTGCTTTGGGCGCGACCATGGCAGAAACAAGGGAGAATTCAATTCCTTAGAAGCACTTCGCCACGATTCGTCCTGAATTTCTTGATCCCGACCATTGGTCGCTATGGAAACTTAGTTGTGCCGGCCCCAAGGGCCTTGCGACGGGCCCGAAGGCAGGTCGGGAACGGCGGCAGGCTGGGCGGCGTCGCTCCAGGGCCCGCGGGGAACCGGCGGTTGCGCGGTATCCGATTCCTCCGGCTCGTCGGAAACGTCAGCAGGGTCGGACGGCAAGGCGAGGGGGCCGGGGTCATGGCCGCCGGCAAACTGGACCAGCGCTTTCACGCGCGCGTCGACCGACGGATGGGTCGCGAACAGGTCGGCGAACCCCTCGCGAGGGTTATCGACGCAGAGTTCCATCACCGCCGAGGTTGCGCCGGGAAGCTCGCCGCGGTTTTCGATCTTGCGCAGCGCCGTGATCATGGCGTCGGGATTTTTGGTCAGTTCGACCGAGCCGGCGTCGGCCAGCAATTCGCGCGACCGCGACAGCGCCAGCTTGACGACCTGCGACAACAGCCAGGCCACCAGGATCAGCGCCACCGCGATGATGATGGCGATGATCGCGCCGCCGCCCCCCTTGCTGTCGCGGTCGGACGACGACGACGAGGAGGAACGCGACGGCAAGGACCAGCCGCCACCGGAAGAATTCCAGGACAGGTTGGTGAACATGCGGAAGAACAATTCGCCGAAAAAGCCGACCGCGCCGGCGATGATGACAGCCACCACCATCAACTGCACGTCGCCGTTGCGGATATGCGTGAGCTCGTGGCCGAGCACGGCTTCGATTTCGGCGTCGTTGAGCGCCTGCAGCAGGCCCGTCGTCACCGTGATGGAATATTGCCGCGGGTTGAGGCCGGTCGCAAACGCGTTCAGCGCCGGGCTGTCCATCACCTTCAGCTTCGGCATCGGGATGCCGCGCGAGATGCAGAGGTTTTCCAGCAGATTATAGAGCCGCGGCTCTTGCTGCCGCGTCACGCTCTCGCCGCCGGTCACGGCGTCGATCATGTTCTGGTGGAAGAAATAGGCGATCGCGATCCACGCTGCGGCGGCGATGGTGGCCCAGGGCAGGGCTGAGATCAGGTCGCGCCGGGCCTGCGTCAGGTAGAAGCCGACCGATCTGCCGCCGTGCAAAAACACCTCGGCTACCAGCGCGCCGGCAAACACCAGGACATAGATCAGCAGAAACAGCCCGCCGAGCAGCAGCATCGAACGCGTCTTGTTCGATGCAATATGCGTGTAGAGACCGTATGCGGCCACGGTGTATTACTCTCCGTCATTCCGGGGCGATGCGAAGCATCGAACCCGGAATCTGGAGATTCCGGGTTCGGTCCTGCGGACCGCCCCGGAATGACGGGAGAAGCGAGAGGCCATCTCGTTCAGAACTTCACGCTCGGCACGGTCTCGACTTCGGCGCGGCTGGCGCCGAGGTCGAAGAATTCCTTGCGCGTGAAACCGAACATGCCGGCAAACAAAGCGGCGGGAAGCTGCTGGATGCCGGTGTTGTATTCCTGGACCGCGTTGTTGAAGAAGCGACGGCTGGCCGCGATCTTGTTTTCGAGGTCGGAGAGTTCACCCGCCAGCTGCTGGAAGTTGGCGTTAGCCTTGAGGTCCGGATAGGCCTCCGACAGCGCGATCAGCCGCCCGAGCGCGCCGGAGAGCTGGTTCTCGGCGGCACCGACCTGCGCCGGCCCTTGCGCGGACATCGCGGAATTGCGCGCCTTGATGACGTCGTCGAGCGTGCCGCGCTCATGGCTGGCGTAGCCCTTCACGGTCTCGACCAGGTTCGGAATCAAATCATGACGCTGCTTGAGCTGCACGTCGATATCGGCAAACGCCTGATTGACCCGCTGGCTGAGCGCCACCAGCCGGTTATACGCACCGAACGCAAACAGCACGAGAATGACGATGACGCCGATAACGATCCAGCTCGTCGACATGACGGACAACTCCTGAGGGGGGCGAAAAGACGGGGAAACCAGACGAAAACGGGCAGGCGGCATCCCGCCCGCGATTTGGGGCTGCGCGTTAGTCGGAAGTTGGGCGGGATAAGTTCAAGCGTTCAACCGCATCGCCCCAGCGCCAGCGCCGGGCGCTGGCATAATCGGCCTTGGCACGGCGAGAGACCTTTGCGAGCGAAAGCCCATCCGGGGTGCAGAGCTTGGCCGAAATCTCGACCTTGCCGATATCAGGCTGCGCCAGCACGCGTGAAAACCGCCGCTCTTCAACCGGCGCGCGCGTTAGTGCGACATAGGCGAACCGCTCGTCCTCGAACGGCACTTCCGCGCCTTTGACCTGCATGTGCGCACGCGAGCGCTGCAGGCGCTGGCTAAAATGGCACCAGTCCGGCGGCTCAAGCGGGCATTTGCCGTCATGCGGGCAGGGAGCGGCGACGTGCGCGCCGCGACCGGTCAGATGCGCACGCAGCGCGATGATCCGCGCATAGCCGGCGGGCGTGCCGGGTTCGACGACGAGCAGGGTGTCGTTCGTCTTCGCCCACATCGCCTCAGCCAGCGCCCGCTGTTCGGCTTCACTGATCTCGCCGATCATGTAGCTGGCGATGACGAGGTCGGCCGCATCGGCGTTGGCCAGCAGGCTGCGGGCTTCGCCGCGTTCGTAGTTGATGTGGCGCAGGCGAAAACTGTCGGTGACGAGGCCAAGCGCCAGCGAACGCAGCGCGTCGTTGGCGTCAACCAACGCAAAATCCTGCAGCGAAGAAAA
>Ga0308176_10003473_pt1 | contig 10095 bp, 9 predicted proteins | sample PhyCR2_3_FD_203890 | JGI IMG/M metagenome (GOLD analysis project Ga0308176, IMG submission 203890) | Soil microbial communities from UC Gill Tract Community Farm, Albany, California, United States - DLSLS.C.R2 | ecosystem: Environmental > Terrestrial > Soil > Agricultural land | place: USA... | reverse complement strand
TTGCACCTTCCCAACGGCGTGCCCTCGTGATCGGAAAGCCCATCGTGATTGAGAGAAACGTCTGGATCGCGGCCGGCGTAACGATCATCGGCGGGGTGACGGTGGGGGAAAACTCTGTGGTTGCAGCGGGTTCGGTAATCACCAAGGACGTTCCCCCGAATACCCTTGTCGGAGGAAATCCGGCGAGAGTAATTCGTTCGATTGGCGACTGAGGAAAGGTTCGCAACGGATCGAAACTGGAACTTCAGAAAGCCCACTCCCGGAGATGTTCCTCACAATTGGCGGAATGAACGGTCTGTGCCGCTTCGCGAGCCGCCTTAGGGAAAGATGCGTAGGCTCACCGTAGAATGGTCCGCCCGCCATTTGACCGTTTCACGCGCAACGGTTCCTTCTGCGAACGGGGAGGTCCGGTCTTGTTTCAATCGGTGGGTCGGCGACTACGCATCAAGTTGGATTTCGATGCTTAACAAGCCGAATGGCTACCTTCTCGGCTCATACCGCATCGCCACCGCCCCGGACCCGAACTCCAGCTGGCTGACGAGCGTCAAGTCGACACGCTTCGATAGCCCCGCGAACAACGTCGGCCCGTGGCCCGCTAGCGTGGGATGCACTACGAACTCGTACTCATCGATCAATCCCAGCTCCGCCAACGCCTGCGGGAGCTTCACGCCTGCCGTGAACAGTCCCTTACCCGGCTCCCGCTTGAGCTGCTGAACGATCTTCCCTAGATCCCCGCGCACGAGCTCCGCGTTCCAATCGACTCGGTCCAGGGTGCTCGACACGACGTACTTCTTTGCCGCGTCGATCGTCCGGGCAAAGGGTTCCATCCAATCAGGCCTCGCTCCCGTCGGCGCCGGCGGCCGCCACGCTGCCTCCATCATTTCGTAAATCACCCGGCCAAAGAGGAGGGCATCGGCCTGTTCGAGGTTCTCGACCGCGTGACGATGCAGCTCTGCGTCCGGGAGAATTGCACGATGATCGCAGCACCCGTCCAACGTGACGTTGATGGAATACCGAAGGGGTCGCATTACGCAAGAACATCGTCGATGGGGTAGACCAGCAAGGTTAGCCCGATTCAAACGCGCCAACCGAAATTTGATCTGCCCGGCGCCACTTGGCTGTATCACGCCCGTTGCTGATATTTGCCGGGAACAGTGGGCCAGGTCCACCCTCACGGCGATGTGTAGATCTACGCTACCGGACTACACATGATTAGGCGCTGATAATAATCTGGAAACCAATGGGAGTCTTCGACCCTCCCAGTTACAAGTGGTCCGCAGTAATTCCAGAAATCACAAGCATTCGATCAGGTCCCGGCAGTTCGCGAGAACACAGCTTGTTGGTATCTCGCTGCCCCGCGGAGGCCGTCCATCGTGTTCTGTTGTATTGCGCCATTTCGATAGGGACGATAGTATGTCTGCCTTCACTAGCAACCCGGGGTGATGAGCGTCCAGCCACTCACCCACTGCAGCAAGCGCTCCCGCACTTGCGTGTTGACACGACGAGATTAGAATCGCCTTTTGCCCGATTCCCAAGTTAAATTTAGGAGCCACGAACTTGCACAACACGTCCAAACCCGGCTGGCCCGGAGTACTGGTCCGTCGGCGGCACTCTATATCGATGAGCTTGCGCATCTCTGCCTGTGCAAAGTGATGACGCATTGGGAAGAAGACCTTGTCGTCCAACTCGCGGTCCAGGCCTTTTACATAAAGTAAACCGGTCTCGTTACTCAGTTCTACGGCCATTTCTTTCTGAATGAAATGAGTGAGGTATGTAGCCTTGACCCATTGGCGCTGGGCTTCGTCGCAAAGACTACAAAAGCGGGGCCAATATGCACCAAGGAACCCTGCAATGCCCTCGTCCACCCCTGGGTCAATGCTGATCGCCTCGACATTTTCGGCCGTTGGGCTCAGTTTCCCGACGGCCAGTAATGAAGTGATTAGAAAGTCGTTGTCGAATCCAGAAATAACATCGGCACCTTCCTGCAACGTGTGAACCACACCTGCATAGTCCATCTGATTGGCTTGTAGTTTGGCGATCTTGATGTAGGTTTCGGTATGCTCCGGAAAGGCTAGTGAGCATCGCCGGAGCACCTCAATTGCCTTCTTCGGCTCCTCGGACAAGCTATAGGCTACTGCAGCCGCGTGGAAAGTGTAGAGCTTCAAAGAGGACAACGACCCGCTATCGTCCAATTCGGAGAGTTCGTCGTACCTCACTGCCGCTTCGTGGAAACTACCCAACAAGACGTAGCACTTCGCGAGCATTGCGCGAAAAGGTTCTGGCAGCGGCTCCCGTTCGTGGACTGATTTAAGTTCAAGCGCGGCAGAATGCAACTCTTGCACATCGACTTTCTGAGCAAGTCCGTCCTCGGGGACATCTAGTGTGTCTGCTAGCAGGAGTACATCCTTGAGAGAGTGGCGAGAGTCGAGCGACCAAGGCACCCAATTAAGAGGATGAAACGGTGGATTGCCGGTCTTGATCGCCAAATGCGTTTGCTGCAGAAATCCTGAGGCGACCGGACCTATGCGATCTTCGCCGCGGCCGAGAAGATACCGGAACTGGGCGACCGCCAATTGGATCTCTCGTTCCGGCTTCACGCCAGATTCGCGTGCGCGCTCGAAGAGCTGAAACGCTCGCTGCCAATCTTTTATAAGGCACGAGACGGAGATCTCCCAAGAGATGTCGTTCCATGTGCTGGTTTGGCTCGGATGGACGCGCAGCACCATCTCGCGGAGATCTTCCTCCAACACCTCCACTACAGGTCCCCAGCTAGGGATGATGATGGTAAACCGGGTGCCTTCCTCGTGCTCGATTCTCTCGCGAGGCGGTTCCGGCCTCGATTCTTCCCAGTTGGCATCTGTAAGAAAGCGAATCAATCCGTCATAGACCGCCAGCGCTGTATACCGCGCGATGACACCGGTTTCGTCCTCGCTCATTTCCTGGACGAAGAAGTCACGAAGTTCGTGCCGGAGTTCCGGGCTCCATTCTGACAGGATCGGACCGAACCACTCGTCCCAGAAGTCTGCCAGGAGTTCATAGAGATCAACCGCTGGAATCTGTTCGCCGGGATCAGTGAACAGCGTCTCGCGACATATCTCGATCAAGGGTTTAAGATCGGCGGCTACATTGGTCTGTGACATAGTGGCTTGCTATCCAAACGATACGATTTCTTTCGGTTTAAGCGATCTTAAGATGATCGCGAAGACCAAAATTCACGGAATATCGGGATCGAATCGCTTGGCACGCCACAGCGCCGACTCGCGCGAAGAACCCCGTTCTCGCATCTGTGTATAACTGCATCGTACTGCAATGGAGTTTGGCGAAGTTCACGTCATGTCTGAGCATTGGGCGTGCAGACAGCGAACGTGTCCAGAGCACCTTGATTCCGTGACCGCGAAACTCGCACGAAGTGTCTGTGGCTTACGTTGGAACCGGGTTGGATACGCCCAAGACTTGCCGTGCCAGCCAAAGTGCTTCCAGCTCGCCTATTGCCCCGACCTCACCTGCTCCGGCTTCAGCTCTGTCTTCTCGAGTTAAGATGACTGTCCGCGAGCACTCACGACGTGCTGGCTGGCGGGCGCAAGTTGCATCTCAATGTCTGGTAAAGCTGTAACGACCTGAGCTATCGAACTAACAACCGCAGAGCGGAACTGGTTTGTGCGCTCGATCCGGTAGGTGGAAGTTCCATTGGCGAAGCAAAGGAGGCTGGCCAAGTTGTCGCTGATGACTGAATCAACTTCGGATATTAAATCTGACGCCTTGTGGATTCGGAAAAGTTTCCCGCTCGGATGGCGATTCACCGTCATTGTGTTGCAACCGTAGATCAGCTTCACACGATCCCCAAACGTTTCAGAAACGGCCTTGATGAGCTCGCGACTGTGGGCTGAACAGGAAGACAGGAAAGATTCGCTAGAAACCCGCTTTCCGTTACTCCCCCCTGTGTCTGTCGTGCACGAATTGCCGCCGCGCTCAATCTTGCAGGTTAGGCGTTCAATGCTGTCTAGTTCGGTGGAGAGCCTTTCCTGCATGGAGAATGCCCACGCATCCGGGAAGAATGTGAGCATCGGATTGGTGCCGCCGACGAGAACCAGCACCACAAAACGAAGGTTGTCAGATGGTATGGCAACAGCGTACCCCCGTAGTAAGCGAATCAAGGTCTGAGCTTCCGATCGATCTTCTTCGTAGAACTCAAGAGCATATCCATATGGCAGGCCTGCGAAGCCAATCTCTCTCGCAAGCTTCGTGATGTCCGCTGGAGCGGGGCCATCATGGTCTTCACCAGCTTCAACATCACCAACAAGACCTGCGGCCCTCTTATTGCGACCGCATTCGAAAGCGATCAGAGGGCGAGGATCGGCCGAGGCGAGGTCTTGAGGAAGGGGTATTCCAATATCGAAACGGCCCCGCGATGATGCTTGCCCTGATCGGCGGTACTTGAGCGTGGTATACCACTCGGCTTGAGCCAGCAGTGCCGTACTCAGCGTCCTGAGCGAAGAGACCTCCTCCCGGCAAACGGGTCATAAGTCGATGGTAAAGATAGTCGCGGATTCCGGTGTCGCCGTGGAATCTGGACGAAACCGAATGAAGGCTTGAATCGTATCGATGATGCCGATATCGACAGCTTCAAGAATGATGGAATCGTTGACACCCATGGAATGGTGGCTTCGTCAGCTTTGAGCTGGCGTCGACCTCTGGTGTTCTTATCGGCCGTTCGCAGGAATCGCAAGATTTCTTCAATCAGCATTTCAGGCGCATTCAAGCGCGCACTTGACAAATGTCTGAAGCTGCTGACAATTTGCTGTCTCAAACCGATCCAGACAGAAACGCATGCATTACCGATTCTTACGCCACTTCGTTGTAGAGCGGTAAAACGCTCTTCCCGCCGAATTGATAGTCCCGCGGCATATGGGATCGTGTGTAACGGCCATGTGTTTACTTTCCGCTTTGCTCCCGTGTCGCCGGCTTTCGGGGAAGCGATCCGGGGCAGGGTTCGTAATGGGACGTCGGATTCGGTCCGGGCCGTGTCCGGTCAGAGCTTGTTGGGAAGTACAAATTTCAGAGGCCGTTTTCAACCATTCGCAGAAGGCGCTCTGACAACCGGCCGATTTCTTCGTGAGAAGCCACGCTCAATGGACCCTCCAGGATGAGGAAGGCCAAGCCGTGAACCGCGGACCAGGCGAGATACTCCGCTCCGGGCCTGCGTTCGGGTGGAAGGACACCGGTTTCCACCAGGAGGTCCAAAGTGGACCCGAGCAATTGAAAGGGGTTGAGGCCACTGGCGCCCGTCTTGGCGGTATCCAGATCCCCTTCGACAGGGTCAGTAGTCGAGAAGGCGGTCCGGAAGAGTCCCGGTTCTGTGAGAGCAAACTTCAGATAGCCCGTTCCAACAGCGCGAAGCTTCGCTCGCGCCATTTCCCCTCGAGGTTTCCCGCGCCGGACCCCTGCCATTTCGGCTTCAATAGCAAAGGCGAGGTAAGACAGAGCAGCCGCTCTGACCGCCTGCAAAAGTTCGCCGTGGCTTGAGAAATGCCGATACGCGGCGTTTGGGGCGACGCCAGCCCGGCGCGTCGCTTCGCGCAACACCACGGCCTGCGGACCGCCGCCACGTGCTAACTCAATTCCTGCTTCGAGCAAGGCCTTCCGCAGATCACCATGGTGAAACGTGCTCCGAAGCGGGTGCCTAGATTTCTCTTTCATCAAGTCTTGTGGACAGTGTACACTTTATCTGGTAGGTTGTAGTGGACAGTGTCCACAAGTTGCCGCGAATGGTGGAGAAGCGCGATTCCGGCGACCGCCCTGAAGACACACTTACTTAGACAAGGAAAGGATGAACATGAGCACAGTAGCGCAGCAGGAAGCGACCACGCCAGCGAAAGCCAGCACGGGAAATTTTGTCTGGCACGAACTTAGGACTACAGATGCGAAAGGCGCTGAGGAGTTCTATACTCACGTCATCGGATGGCAGGCAAAGGGTTCCGGAGACCCAGGAGGGATGCCTTACACGCTTCTCTCGGTTGGCGATCTCGCCACGGCGGGTCTGATGCAGTTGACTCCGCAGATGCTCCAGGGCGGCATGAAGCCCGCCTGGGTCGGATTCATCGGGGTTGACGACGTTGATGCTTATGCCAAGCGCGTTGAACAGGCAGGTGGAAAATTGCACTGCCCACCGCAGGACATACCGACTGTCGGTCGCTTCGCCTCGGTTGAGGATCCGCAGGGCGCTGCTTTCCTGCTGTTTAAGGGATCTCTAGAATATGCTCCGCCGCGTCCGGCCGCCGGAACTCCAGGCACTGTCGGCTGGAACGAGCTTTCGGCGGACGATGAACAGTCCGCTTGGCGCTTCTACTCCGATATCTTTGGCTGGTCGGTGGACAGCACAATGGACATGGGGCCGAACGGGGTTTATCGCATTTTCAACAACGGCGGGGCCCCGATCGGCGCCATGATGACGCGAGATAAGAAAAACTCTCCCGTGCCGTTCTGGCTGTTCTATTTGAACGTTGAGAACATCGACGCGGCAGCAACGCGCATCAAGGAGAAGAATGGCCAGGTGTTAATGGGCCCTCATCAAGTACCGGGCGATATGTGGATCATTCTCGGATCTGACCCTCAGGAGGTCCTGTTCGCCGTCGTCGGCCCGAGGAAGTCTTAGGCTTGGGTGGCTGCGTCGAGTACGCAGCCACAGTCTTCAGCCGAGGCGCCTGCGGTGCTTCCCGTCGTTGCATCCTTGTTTGTAATAGTGGCCGGAATCGACCAGGACGTATCCTGGTCCGGCGGGTCTCTGTTCCGAAAAAGCTGAAGAATCACTGGCCTGAACATTTTTCTGTTCAAATTTGTTAGAAACTGCCGCTTCCATCGACTAGCTTGAGTGTGAGAGGAATGGAGTCCATCTCGACCGTACGCGCGAGCCAGGATGATTTTTACAAGGACGCGGTGGAAAAATACGGTTCTTCACTCCACCGGCTCGCGAGTGCCTACGAAGCTGATCCGGACAAGCGCCGCGACTTGAGCCAAGACATTCATTTTCAGTTGTGGCGGAGTTTCCAGCGGTACGATGCCCGCTGTTCGCTGCGGACCTGGACCTATCGCGTCGCTCACCATGTCGCCGCATCCTATGTCATGCGTGAAAGGCGGATTTTCTCCACTCTTGTGAGTTTGGAAGAACTTGAAACGATTGGTGACAAAGACCAAGGTCAGCTAGCCGCGGAACAGCGCTTAAATGTGAAACGGCTGTCCGTGTTGATTCAGCGGCTCAAGCCCCTTGACCGCCAAGTCATCATTTCCTGGCTCGAAGGCATGGACGCGGCGTCCATTGGAGAAATCACCGGGCTTTCGCCAGGAAATGTCGCTGTGCGGGTACACCGGATCAAGAACATCCTGACCCTCCGGTTTGGTCAAGGAGGTGGTTATGCGGAATGACTTCTACGACGACGATCCAAGAACAACTTGGCAAAACCAACCCATGGAGGCATCAACAATGAGCTTGGTATTAATTCGACAAAAAGCGCGCGAACTTCACGCAAAGACGCGCCGGCAAAGGCTGGGGACGCTGACCGTGCCGCTGGTTGTCGCCTTCTTCTACGCTTTCTGCATAAAACAGTTCCCACAACTGCGACAAGTGCTTTATTTGCTATTTACGTTCGCGCTCGCCTGGAGCCTCGCCGGGCTGTATTTCCTGAACCGGGGAAAGTGGACTGGGGAGATGCCGGGAGACACGGGTTTCAGCACCGGTCTCGAGTTTTGCCGGCGCGAGATTGAGCGGCGGCGCGACTATGTTCGTCGCGGTTTGCTGTGGTCATTCGGGCCAGTGCTTCTGGCCATCGGCACGTTCCTAGTGGCACTCGCGATAGTTGCCGGCACTGGGATCTGGTCGAAGGCGATGCCATTTATGACGCTCGTAGTCATCTGGATAGGCGCATACTTCGTGATCAGGGTGCGGCAAGAGCGAGAACTCCAGCGCGCGGTCGACGAATTGAGCGATGTCGAGAGGGAGAACAGTCGGTAATACCGAAGGCAGAGTTCAGGAATGGTGTCCGGCTTGTCGGCGACTCTTTCATAATCCTGGGTGGCGCGTGATCCCAGGCTGCAACCCCCGGGGCCGGACAGCCGAGGCAGCAGCCCAGATTGCGAACGCTAATCATGATCTGAAATGTTTCGCTTGAAGTTCCGGGTCAAGACCCGTGCGGCAGCCGTTGATCACCACGACTCAGTAATCGGAATCGCTACGGTCGAGCAATGTTGAGGGCGCAACTCCGGGCAGTGTCCTAAAGCTGCGTTGACGAACAGCCTGAGGAGACGCCGGGATTAGTCCAGTGAGGCACGACGGGTTACTACCGAAGCTTTCTATAACCCCTAATTGGCAGCTTTCCAGTAGCGGGACATTTGGGCACAACGGTGAAGCAGGTTCCGTGTGGCCCGTAAGCCGGGAACAGTGGCTACCGCGCCGGTCAAAGTCCGAGACGGCGACTTTACGTCCAAGTGGGTGGAGCCAAGCGCGTTTGCGAGGATCTATTTTGCATTCTAGTGCAAAAGCGTTCTTGATCAGAGAATTAGCCCATTACTGAATTGTGGATAGAGGAAGCCACTCGCAGTTTGTGTCGATTCCGTCTCTCTGCTAGTGTGGCGTGGATGCCGCAGCGTGTGCCCGAACAGTTGAGCAAGACCATAGAGACTCTTTATCGATCCGAATCGGGCAGGATTCTGGCGACTCTGGTGCACTTGCTCGGCGATCTCGACCTTGCCGAAGAGGCCATGCATGAGGCTTTCGCTGCCGGCCTGGATACCTGGCCGCAGACTGGCATGCCGGAAAACCCCCGCCCCTGGCTCATATCGACTGCGCGTTTCAAGGCCATTGACGCGATGCGCCAGCGGGCGCGATTCGACGCCGCGCAAAAAGACCTGGCACTCCGCCTCGAAGCGCGCATCAACGAAGCATCTCACGAAGACGAGGAAATCGAAGACGATCGCCTCCGCCTCATCTTCACCTGCTGCCATCCCGTTCTTCCGCCGGAAGGACAGGTTGCGCTGACCCTGCGCGAAGTCTGTGGCCTGACAACAGAGGAGATTGCTCGGGCATTTCTCGTTACGCCGGCGACGCTCGCGCAGCGCATCGTGCGCGCAAAGGCCGTCATCCGTGATAACGCAATTCCTTACCAGGTGCCCGACTTACAGGAGTTGTCGGCCCGGTTGGGAGCCGTCCTCCAGGTGGTGTATCTGATCTTCAACGCGGGGTATTCGGCCGAAGCAACACGAGCCGAACTGAGCTGCGAGGCGATCCGTCTGGGCAGACTTCTCCTCGACCTTCTTCCGGAACCCGAGGTGATGGGCTTGTTGGGGCTTATGCTGCTGCAGGAATCACGCCGCGCCGCCCGAATCTCTTCGGAAGGAGACCTGATCTTACTGGACCATCAGAATCGCGCCCTATGGAACAGAGACCAGATCGCCGAAGGCATCTCGCTCACGGAGAGTGCCCTTGCATCGCGCCGTTTCGGCGCCTACACGCTGCAGGCGGCCATTGCGGCAGTCCACGCCGATGCTTCTACCGCGGCATCCACGGACTGGAGGCAGATCGCGGCACTCTACGACCGGCTGCTGCGCATCCAGCTATCTCCGGTTGTGGAACTCAACCGCGCCGTTGCAGTCGCCATGTGCGAGGGGCTGGAGAAGGGCCTTCGCCTTATCGACGACCTGCTCGAACGTGGCGAACTCGTTAACTACCATCTTGCGCACTCTGCCCGGGCGGAACTGTGCCGGAGGCTGGGACGGATTCCGGAGGCTCGTACTTCGTATGAGAAGGCGCTGTCACTGGTCCGGCAAGAGCCTGAGCGCCGATTTTTAGCTGGTCGTTTGCGGGAATTGAAATAAAATCTGCACTGCTGTCGATTTTGCCTACGGCCGACGACTATAGGGTGAACGATCCAGCACGCGATTCGTGACGCTGGCTGTCAACAAGAGGAGACGTGCCATGAAATACATCTGTTTGGGATACATTGAACCCGGAAAATTCCAGGGCATGACAGAGGAAGCGCAACACGCGATGCTCGATGCGTGCTTTGAGTACGACGATCATCTTCGTGCCAACGGGCACTTTGCCGC
>Ga0308176_10003472_pt1 | contig 10095 bp, 6 predicted proteins | sample PhyCR2_3_FD_203890 | JGI IMG/M metagenome (GOLD analysis project Ga0308176, IMG submission 203890) | Soil microbial communities from UC Gill Tract Community Farm, Albany, California, United States - DLSLS.C.R2 | ecosystem: Environmental > Terrestrial > Soil > Agricultural land | place: USA... | reverse complement strand
TCTTCTCCCGCACCGAGGCCGACGTCCGGCTCGGCATCCTCGAGGGACGCCGCTCGCGGCTGCAGGAGCGCCTCGACCGCGCCATGCACGCCGCCGGCGGGGACGACCGCTACCTCAGCGAGCTGCGACGGCACTCCATCGAGTCGGTCGAGCGTGAGGTCAAGTGGCTCACCGACCTGATCAACGCCGAGCGCTCCGACCCCGACACCACCGCTCCATCCGCCCGCACGACCGGCGACGCCGGGCCCGAGGGCGACACCACCACCACGAGCGCGGCCACGGTGGCCGACGCCGCCACGTGACACTCCGGTCACACCCCAGGAAGGAAAGCCACATGGGTTCGGTTCGAGTAGCAATCGTGGGCGTCGGCAACTGCGCGACGTCCCTGATCCAGGGCGTCGAGTACTACAAGGACGCCGACCCGGCCGGCAACGTGCCCGGCCTGATGCACGTCAGCTTCGGCGACTACCACGTCTCCGACATCGAGTTCGTGGCGGCGTTCGACGTCGACGCGAAGAAGGTCGGGTTCGACCTGGCCGACGCCACCCAGGCCTCGGAGAACAACACCATCCGCATCTGCGACGTCCCGCCGACCGGGGTCGTCGTCCAGCGCGGCCACACCCTGGACGGGCTCGGCAAGTACTACCGCGAGACCATCGAGGAGTCGGACGCCGAGGCCGTCGACGTCGTGCAGGTCCTCAAGGACACCCGCGCCGACGTGCTGGTGTCCTACCTGCCGGTGGGCTCGGAGGAGGCCGACAAGTTCTACGCCCAGTGCGCGATCGACGCGAAGGTCGCGTTCGTCAACGCCCTGCCGGTCTTCATCGCCTCCGACCCCGAGTGGGCCAAGAAGTTCGAGGACGCCGGCGTCCCGATCGTCGGCGACGACATCAAGAGCCAGGTCGGTGCGACCATCACCCACCGCGTCATCGCCAAGCTGTTCGAGGACCGCGGCGTCGTGCTGGACCGCACCTACCAGCTCAACGTCGGTGGCAACATGGACTTCAAGAACATGCTCGAGCGCGACCGCCTGGAGTCGAAGAAGATCTCCAAGACGCAGTCGGTGACCTCGAACCTGACCGGTCCCCTCGGCGGCAAGAGCCACCTCGACCGCAACGTCCACATCGGCCCGTCCGACTACGTCGCGTGGCTCGACGACCGCAAGTGGGCCTACGTCCGCCTCGAGGGCCGCGCGTTCGGCGACGCGCCGCTGAACATGGAGTACAAGCTGGAGGTCTGGGACTCCCCGAACTCCGCCGGCATCATCATCGACGCCCTGCGCGCCGCGAAGATCGCCAAGGACCGTGGTCTCGGTGGCCCGATCATCTCCGCGTCGTCGTACCTGATGAAGAGCCCGCCGGTGCAGCTGCCCGACGACGAGGGCCGGCGCCGCGTCGAGGCCTTCATCAAGGGCGAGGAGTGACCTGCCGCTGCTGACCCGCAGGTCAGACGGCATCGGGCCCCGGCACCGCTTCGGCGGGCCGGGGCCTGCGTCCATTTCCGGCCGCTAGATTGCGCGCATGACCGAGCCCTACCGAGCACGTGGTGCCCTGGACTACGGGTGGGCGAAGTTCCAGGCGAGCCCGGCGACCCTCATGGTCCCGATGATGGTGGTCTTCGTCGGCCTCGTGGTCACCGGCCTGGCCCTCCAGCTGGTCCTGGCCCGGGTGGACACCGGCTCCGGCCTGACCGGGGCGCTGCTGGTGACCGGTCTGTTCAGCACCGTGATGTTCCTGGTCTACCAGCTGTCGGCGGCCGGGCTCTACCGCGGTGCCCTGCAGGTCGTGGACGGCCGGCCGTTCGGCATCGGCGAGCTCCTCGACGGGTGGGACAAGCAGCAGGTGCTGATCGCCGGCGTGCTGACCGCCCTCGCCGTCGGCGTGGGCACGACCCTGTGCGTGGTGCCGGGGCTGGTCGTCGCGTTCCTGACCCAGTTCACGCTGCTCTTCGTGGTCGACCGCGGGATGTCGGCCGTCGAGGCGGTCCGGGCGAGCGTGGACCTGGTGCGCAGGCACCTCGGCGCGACCGTCGTCCTCTTCCTGCTCAGCGCGGCCGTGACCCTGCTCGGGGCGGTGCTGTGCGGGGTCGGGCTCCTGGTCGCGGTCCCGGTGGTGCTGATCGGCTACGCCTACACCTTCCGCCGCCTCCAGGACCAGCCCGTCGTGTCCTGAGGGCTGTCGACAGCGGTCGGCTCAGCCGCCCAGGACGTTGCCGAGCAGTCCCCCGGGACCGCCCGACGTGCCGCCGCCGGAGGCCTGGCCGGCGTCCCACTCGTCGGCTTGTACGACGACGAAGCCCGGGCCGTGGAAGGCGTACTGGAAGGCCTCGCCCGAGCCCCCACGCAGCATCGACTTGAACTTCATGCTCGAGACCATGCTGGGGGTGAGGTTGGCCGACCACGCCACGCAGGCCTGGGTGTCGACGTAGGTCGGCTGCTGGGTGCAGTCGAGCACCACCGGCTTGCCGATCGTGTGCAGCGCGACCATGCCCTGACCGCTGACGGTGGTGTTGAACAGGCCGCCGGCGAGCACGCCGGCACCCTTGGTGCGGTGGATGTCCCACTCGAGCGCGGCATCGAAGGCCAGGAGATTGCGGCCGTTGACGCTGATCGCGTCACCGGTGAGCTCGACCAGGTTGACGAAACCCGCCTTGCTGGCGAAGAAGACCTCGCCCTGACCGGTCACCCGCATCAGAGGGTTGTCCTCCGAGGTCATCATCTTCTTCAGCATCTTGCCCATGCCACCGGCCTTCTCGTGGTGGAACTCCAGGTTGCCCTGGAAGGCGACCATCGCGCCCTTGGTCGCCAGCACGTCGGCCCCGAGGGAGACCCGGAGCATCTGGCTGTTCTGCAGGGCGAACCGCTGCCGGCCGTCCGCGATCTCGAGGTTGACCTGGTCGAAGAGCTCACTGTGCATGGGGCCAGCCTATGGGAGCAGGTCGAGCGCTAGGAGCGGACCGCCAGCGTCAGGGGCAGGACGCTGGTGGCACCTGCCGCGCGCAGGGCGCGGGCGGCCACCGTGAGGGTCCAGCCGGTCGCCACCTGGTCGTCGACCAGCAGCACCGGCCCGGTCGGCACGGAGCCCTCGAGCCGGTAGCGGCGGGTCACCGCGGCGACCCGCTGGGCGGAGTTCATCGCGCCCTGGCCCGGCGCCACCGACGGGTCGGCGATGGCCCACCGGGCGACCAGCGGGCGCTGGAGATGGCGCGAGAGGCCGTCGGCGAGATCGGTGGTGAGGGTCGGTCGGGTCGCGGACTCGACGACCGCGATGCCGGCCACGTCGGGATGCCAGTCGGCCAGCACCTCGACCATGGCCCGCGCCAGCGACTCCGGCACCGGGCCGTCCGGGTCCGCGCGACCGAACAGCTCGCGCAGGGCCTGCCCGTGACCGAGGTCGGTGAGGCGGGCCACCGCCCGGCCCTCCTCGGCCGACTCGGCGATCCGGCCCTTGAGGTCGAGGCCGAGGTTGGCCAGCGCGGTGGGCCACATCCGGCGCGGCTCGATCACCACCCCCGGCCGGGCCAGGCGAGCCCGGGCCTCGCTGAGCGCGGCCTCGGACACCGCCTCGGAGACAGCGAACCCACCGCAGTTGTCGCAGCGTCCGCACTCGGGCACTCCGTCGCCGACCGCAGGGTCGTCGAGCTGGTCGCGCAGGAAGCGCATCCGGCAGCGGTCGGTCTCGAGGTAGTCGAGCATCGCGCGCTGCTCGTGCTCGCGCGCCTGCGTGACGCGGGCGTAGCGGTCGGCGTCGTAGGCCCACGGGCGCCCGGTCGCCTCCCAGCCACCGCGCACCCGGCGCACCGCACCGTCGACGTCGAGCACCTTCAGCATCTGCTCGAGGCGGTTGCGGCCCAGCTCGACGTAGGACTCGAGCGCTGCTGTGCTCATGGTGCCGCGCTCGGAGAGGACCTCGAGGGTCTGCCGCACCAGCGACTCGCGGGGGAACGCGAGCGAGGCGAAGTAGGCCCAGATCTCTCGGTCTTCGTGCTGCGGCAGCAGCACGACCGTCGCCTCGTCGGTGCCGCGACCGGCCCGGCCGACCTGCTGGTAGTAGGCGACCGGCGACTGTGGTGCGCCCATGTTGACCACGAACCCGAGGCTGGCGTCGAAGCCCATGCCGAGCGCACTGGTCGCCACGAGTGCCTTGACCTGCCCGGACGCGAGCCGCTGCTCGAGGGCGAGGCGCTCGGTGGGCTCGGTCTGGCCGGAGTACGCCGCGACGTCGTGGCCGCGCGAGCGCAGGTAGTCGGCGATCTCCTGGGTGGCGGCCACGGTCAGGCAGTAGACGATGCCGGAGCCCGGCTGCTCGGCGAGGTGGTCGGCCAGCCAGCCGAGGCGCTGCTCGGGAGTGCGGAGCCGGACCACCGCGAGCCGCAGCGACTCACGGTCGAGCGAGCCGCGCAGCACCAGCACGTCGGTGCCCAGCTGCTCGGCGACGTCGGCACTGACCCGGGCGTTGGCGGTGGCGGTGGTCGCCAGCACCGGGATGCCGGCGGGCAGCTCGGCGAGCAGGGTGCGGATCCGGCGGTAGTCGGGGCGGAAGTCGTGGCCCCAGTCGGAGATGCAGTGCGCCTCGTCGACGACCAGGAGGCCGCAGGTCGCGGCCAGCCGCGGCAGCACCTCGTCGCGGAAGCCGGGGTTGTTGAGCCGCTCCGGGCTGACCAGCAGGACGTCGACCTCACCTGCCCGCACCGCCGCCTGGATCGGCTCCCACTCCTCGGAGTTGGTGGAGTTGATGGTGACCGCCCGGATGCCGGCCCGCTCGGCCGCGGCGATCTGGTTGCGCATCAGGGCCAGCAGCGGCGACACGATCACGGTCGGGCCGGCGCCCTCGGCCCGGAGCAGCAGCGTGGCGACGAAGTAGACCGCGGACTTGCCCCAACCCGTGCGCTGGACCACCAGCGAGCGGCGCCGCTGGACCGCGAGCGCCTCGATCGCCGCCCACTGGTCGTCGCGCAGCCGCGCGTCGTCGCGCCCGACCAGGGCACGCAGGTGTCGCTCGGCGTCGGCCCGCACGTCGGTGTCGGTCGTGGTCACCGCACCTGTCTAGCAGTCGCCACCGACCCAAACCCGCCCCCATCCACAGGACCGGTCCGCCGACGCCCGCCGCCAGCGGCTAGGTGCGGGCGGCCCACCAGGCCAGCAGCGCCGCCTTCGCCACGTCGTACGACGCGGGGCCGTCGTCGAGCCGGAGCTCGAGCAGGAAGCGGTAGGCCTCGCCGACCTCGCGCCCGGGCGCGATGCCGAGGATCTCCATGATCTGGGTGCCGTCGAGGTCGGGCCGGATCGAGGCCATCTCCTCCTGCTCCGAGAGGCGGGCGATCCGCTCCTCGAGGTCGTCGTAGGTCTGCCGCAGCCGCTCGGCCTTCCGCTGGTTACGGGTGGTGCAGTCGGCCCGGGTGAGCACGTGCAGCCGGTCCAGCTGGTCGCCGGCGTCGCGCACATAACGACGTACGGCGGAGTCGGTCCACTGCCCCGAGCCGTAGCCGTGGAAGCGCAGGTGCAGCTCGACCAGCCGGGCGACCGCGTCGATGTCGTCGCCGGAGAACTTCAGCGCCTGCATCCGCTTGCGCGTCAGCTTGGCGCCGACCACGTCGTGGTGGTGGAAGGTGACGGTGCCGTCGTCGACGAAGCGGCGGGTGCGCGGCTTGCCGACGTCGTGCATCAGCGCCGCGAAGCGCGAGACGAAGTCCGGCCCGCCGAGCCGGTCCTCGAGATCGATCGACTGCTCCAGCACGGTCAGGGTGTGCTCGTAGACGTCCTTGTGGCGATGATGCTCGTCCTTCTCCAGGATCAGCGCCGGCAGCTCGGGGATCACCAGCGCGGCCAGACCGGTCTCGACCAGGAGCGAGAGGCCCAGCCGCGGGTACGCCGACAGCACCAGCTTGGTCAGCTCGTCGCGGACCCGCTCGGCGGAGATGATGCCGATCCGCTCGGCCATCGCGGTCATCGCCGCGACCACGCCGGCGTCCACGGTGAAGCCGAGCTGGGCCGCGAACCGCGCCGCTCGCATCATCCGCAGCGGGTCGTCGGAGAAGGAGTCCTCGGGCCGGTTGGGAGTCCGCAGCAGCGCGTGGCCGAGGTCGGAGACCCCGGAGTAGGGATCGACGAACTCCCGCGACGGCACCCGTACGGCCATCGCGTTCACGGTGAAGTCGCGGCGCCCCAGGTCGCCCTCGAGCGAGTCGCCGAAGTCGACGACCGGTTTGCGGGACGTCGGGTCGTAGCTCTCCGAGCGGTACGTCGTGATCTCGATCTGGAACGGCCCCTTGCGGCTCCCGATCGTGCCGAAGGCCCGGCCCACGTCCCACGTCTTGTCCGCCCAGCCCGTGAGCAGCCGCTCGATGTCATCGGGTCGAGCCGACGTGGTGAAGTCGAGGTCGTTGTGGCGACGCCCCAGCATCGCGTCGCGCACCGGGCCGCCGACCAGGGCCAGCTCGTGCCCGGCCGCGCCGAAACGGGCGCCGAGCTCGTCGAGCAGCGGCGCGATCCGGTCGAGCTCGGCCGCGACGTCGCGCTGGGCGTCGGCGAGCCGGACGGACCCCGGCGGCCGGCGATCTGCCTGGCCGGACACAGGACTGGGCACCCTCCGGAGCCTAGTGGGGTGGGCCGGACCCGGCCCGCCTCGGCCCTGCGCGTGGGCCGGCTGCGGTGACCCGGCCCACTAGAGTCGCCCCGTGCTCCGCTCGTCGTCGCTGCCGCGCGCCCTGGCAGTGGTGACCGCGGTCCTGCTCGGCGCTCTCGGCCCGTCGGTCGTCGGGCCCGTGCTCTCCGGACCGCACCTGAGTGCCACGGCGTCGGCCGCACCGCGGGACCCGTCCCAGCCGCTGGTGCCCCGGATCCGCTCGATCACTCCCGACTACATCCCCGACCACGGGCCGATCATCGTCCGCGGCACTCTGACCAACGCCTCGGACGAGGAGTGGACGGCGATCAACGTCGAGGGCTTCGTGGGCGCCACCCCGATCACGACCAACGCCGACCTGGCGGCGGCGGCCACCACCTCGGTCACCGCGGACGTGGGCCACCGGATCACGGCCCCGGGGTCCTTCGACACCATCGACACCCTCGAGCCCGGGCAGACCGTCCACTTCGAGGTGCGCCTGCCCCGCTCGCAGATCGCGGTGCAGGCACCGGGCGTGTACTGGTTCGGCGTACATGCCCTCGGTGCGACCGCGGCGGGCAGCGGCACGAACGCGGCGGGTCGCGACCGCACCTTTTTGCCCCTGGTCCCGCAGTCGGCGGTGAACGGCGCGAGCCCGGTCACCACGGCCCTCGTCGTACCCCTGCGCGCGCCGGTCACCCACGGCACCGACGGTTCGATCCTCGATGCGCCCGGCTGGGCGACGAACCTGACCTCGGGCGCCCTCGCGTCCGTGATCGACCTCGGTCGGGCCGCCCACGGGCGGCCGCTGACCTGGCTGCTGGACCCCGCCGTGACCGACACGGTCCGGGCCCTGGCCAACGGCAACCCGGTCCGGAGCCTGACCACGCCGGGCGGGACGGCCTCCGGGGACGCGTCGCCGAGCGCCTCGCCCAGCGCGGACGCCTCCGCCTCGGGCACCGGGACGGCGGGCTCCGGAGCCGTCGCGCCCTCGGCCACCGCGCAGGCGGCCAGGCACTGGCTGCACCGCCTGCATCGGGTGCTGGTCGAGGGCTCGGGTGAGATCCTCGGCCTGCCGTACGGCGACCTCGAGGTGAGCGCGGCGGCGCGCTACGACCGCCCCTATCTCGACGAGGTGCTCCGGCGCACCGGCACCACCCTGCAACCGTGGAAGCTGCCCATCGCCGGCACCGTCGTGGCGCCTCCCGGCGGACGACTCGCCGGCACCGCCGCGGCGGCGCTGCCCCGGCACACGCGGGTGCTGCTCAGCGACCGGGGCGTCATCGGCTCGGCGCCGGTCGTCAACCAGGTGGACGGCCGGCGGGTGGTGCTGGCCTCGACCGGCGCCGCGGCCGGCGGACCCGGCCCGCTGAACCCGCTCAGCCCGCTGGCGCTGCGCCAGCGGATCCTGAGCGAGGCCGCCCTCCGGTTCCTGGACCACGGGGCGCCGCTCGTCGTGGAGCTGCCCAGCCCGTGGCGCGGTCGCGTCCCGGGCTCGTTCTTCTCCGGGCTCGACGTGCCGTGGGTGCGCCTGACCACTCTCGACGACGCCGCCTCGGGACCGGCCAAACCCCTGGACGCGACCCGGCTGCGCCCGGCGGTGACGTCCTCCCCCAGGCTCGGCCCGGAGCTCTTCTCCGCCGTGGAAGTCGCGCTCGACGACGCCGCCACGCTCCAGTCCGTCCTCCCCGGCAACCGGGTCCTGCGCCAGCAGATCTTCGACGAGACGGCCACCAACACGTCGTACGCCGCTGCCGCCGACCCGTTCGGAGCCTCGGCGCGGGTGCGGTCCACCAGCGCCTGGGTCAGGGCGGGTCTGGACGGCGTCACCCTGACGGCCCCACCCTCGGTGACCCTGACCAGCACCTCGGGCAAGTTCTCGGTGCAGGTCAGCAACGACCTCGACGTGCCGGTGACGGTGACGGTGCGTCCGGTGGCCGACTCCCGTCTGAAGATCACCGGCGGCGAGTCCGTCGAGCTGCCGGCGCACGGCCGCACCTCGGTGCTGCTCGACGCGACGACGCACGTGCTCGGTGTCCACACGGTGACGCTCGAGGTGACCAACAAGGCCGGCACCCCGCTCGGCTCGCAGGACGCCTTCCCGATGCGCGCCGAGCAGGTCAGCCAGCTGATCTGGGTCATCATCGGAGCCGGGCTGGCGCTCTTGTTCGGTGCGATCGTGGTCCGGCTGGTGCGCCGGATCCGCCGGAGCCGGGCATGAGCGAGGCCGGTCCGCCTGCGGCCGGAGCGCCCGACGAGAGCCGGGGGATCCTCGCCTCCTCCGCGGTGATGGCGACCGGCACCGTGGTCTCGCGGGTCAGCGGCTTCGCCCGCAACCTCCTGCTGGCCGCGGCGATCGGCAACGAGCTGCACGCCGACCTGTTCAACATCGGCAACACGATCCCGAACATGCTCTACATCCTGCTCGCCGGCGGCGTCTTCAACGCGGTGCTCGTGCCCCAGCTGGTCCGAGCCCAGAAGTCCGACTCCGACGGCGGAGCGGCCTACACCAACCGCGTGATCACCCTGGCCATGCTGTTCCTCGGCGCGGTCACCGTGCTGCTCGTCGTGGCCGCTCCGCTGGTGATGCGGCTCTTCCTCACCCACTCCTACGACTGCCCCGGTCTGGCCGAGCAACGCGCGTCCGCGATCGCCTTCGCGCGCTACTGCCTACCCCAGGTGTTCTTCTACGGGATGTTCGTGCTGGTCGGGCAGATCCTCAACGCCCGCGGCCGGTTCGGGCCGATGATGTGGGCGCCGATCGCCAACAACGTGATCTCGGTGCTCGTGCTGGTCCTCTACCTGGTGTGGTTCGGGCCGCTCTCGCCCCACGCCAGCAGCTCGGCGTACACCGGCACCCAGGAGCTGGTCCTCGGCGCCGGCGCCACGCTCGGCATCGCGGTCCAGGTGCTGATCCTGATCCCCTACCTGCGCCGCGCCGGGGTCCGGTACCGGCCGCGCTACGACTTCCGCCACACCGGTCTCGGCCACACGCTGCGACTCGGCATCTGGACGGTGCTCTTCGTGGTCGTCAACCAGGTCGCCTTCACCGTCGTGGTCCGTCTCGCCTCCGGGGGTACGGCGCACGGTGGCTGTGGTCACCTGGGCTCGGGGCACAGCTCGACCGGTTACACCGTCTACTCCGGCGCCTTCCTGTTCACCACCGTGCCGCACGCGATCATCACGGTCTCCCTGGCGACCGCGATCCTGCCGCGGCTGTCAGCCAAGGCGGCCGAGGGCGACCTGGCCGGCGTGGCCGACACCCTGTCCGGGACCCTGCGCACCGCACTGGCGGTCATGGTGCCGTTCGCGCTGCTGCTCCCGGTGCTGTCCTACGACGCCGCCAAGGTGCTGTTCGGCTACGGCGCGACGGCCACCACCTTCGACCACTACGTCGCGTCGATGATCCTGTTCGGCCCCGGCGTCGTGCTGTTCACCGTGCACTACCTGATGCTGCGCGGCTTCTACGCGCTGGAGCAGACCCGCACGGTCT
>Ga0308176_10003471_pt1 | contig 10097 bp, 8 predicted proteins | sample PhyCR2_3_FD_203890 | JGI IMG/M metagenome (GOLD analysis project Ga0308176, IMG submission 203890) | Soil microbial communities from UC Gill Tract Community Farm, Albany, California, United States - DLSLS.C.R2 | ecosystem: Environmental > Terrestrial > Soil > Agricultural land | place: USA... | reverse complement strand
TCGGTCGGCGAGATCTTCCTCACCGACATCGGCAAGGAGGGCTCGACGATGCGGGGGCTGATGAACGCCTTCGCGACCGCGATCTCGCTCGGACTCCAGTACGGCGTCCCGCTCGAAGACTTCGTGCGCAAGTTCAGCTACATGCGCTTCGAGCCGGAGGGCATCACCGGCAACCCGGAGATCCCCTTCGCCAAATCGCTGCCCGACTACATCATGCGCTGGGTCGCGAGCCGCTTCATCGAGGACACCGAGACCCTCGAGGAACTGGGGATCATGACCTCGGAGGTGCGGGCCAAGAAGGATGCGGAGACCTCGCAGCTCGGCCTCGGCATCCCGACCGACACGGCCGGTCCCGCCAACGGGCACGGCAACGAGGGCAAGGGCGCCACCGGCGCGAGCGGCCCGGTCCCCGCGGCGGCGGCCCTCACCGACACCCCCCCGGTCCGCCCGGCGAAGATGCAGGGACTGGACCTCGGCCCGGCCTGTGAGCAGTGCGGGGGCATGATGCAGCGCACGGGGTCCTGCTACACCTGCTCCAGCTGCGGCAACAACACCGGCTGCGGCTGAGGTCGTAGGACGCGGCGCGTGGCCGCACCCGCGGCTGCGCGTCGTGCAAAGCACTGCCGCTCCGCCGCGTGCACGCCCACGCTTGGTCCTACGACCTCAGAGCCGCTTGAAAAGCTAGAGCTCGACGCCGCGGGCGGCCAGCCACTCGGCGAGCGGCTCGGGTGGGGAGCCTTGGAAGACGAGGCGGGTGCTCTCGCGCAGGACGTGGTCGCCGTTGTCGGCCTGGCCCGGGTTGGTGGCGAGCCAGACGGCTGCGGCGGCGGCTGCGAGGGCGGCGGGATCGTCGCCCTCGGGGTCGATGCCGCGGACGCTGCTCAGCAGCTCGCCCTGGAGATCCTCGGCGGCGGTGGCAGGCCGGTCGTCGTCCTCGAAGCTCTCGAAGAGGCCGGTGACGGCGATGTCGCCGCCCTCGGGATCGCAGATCGCGACCGCCTCGCGAACCACGTCGGCAACGGTAGGGATCGTTTCGCGGTTTCCCGGTTTCATCGGATCCCCCTACCCACTTCCTGAGGGCGTAGAACCAAGCTGTGGAGTGCACGCGGCGAAGCACAGTGCGCTGCACGGCCCGCAGCCGTGGGTGCTTCACAGCGCCGGTTATACGCCCTCAGGAAAAGATGACTTCGGCGTCGTGGCGAGGCGTCTCAGTGATGGCGCGGCGGAACGGCCGCTCCGACTCCGGGCGCGCCGGCCGCGCCTCGTAGCGCTTGACCAGCTCGCGAAGCACCACTGACATCTCGAACTGGGCGAAGGCGGCGCCGAGGCAGCGGCGGACGCCGCCGCCGAAGGGGATCCAGGTGTAGGTGCCGGGAGGCTCGGCGAGGAAGCGCTCCGGCAGGAAGCGATCGGGTTCGGGGTAGACCTCCGGGTCGCGGTGGATGAGGTGGATGCTCGGCGTCACCCGCGCCCCGGCCGGCAGCTCGTAGCCGCCGAGCTCGACCGGCTCGGTCAGCTTGCGGATCACCAGCACGATCACCGGCCGCAGCCGCAGCGTCTCCTGGATCGTCGCCGTCAGGTAGGCGTCCTCGCCGGCGAAGGCCTCGTCGCGCAGGCGTTCGAGCTTCTCGGGGTGCCGGGTGAGCCGCTCCATCGCCCAGGAGAGGGCGGTGGCCGTGGTCTCGTGCCCGGCGGTCAGCAGCGTGAGGAGCTCGTCCCGCAGCTCGCCATCGCTCATCGGGCTGCCGTCCTCGTGGCGTGCGAGCAGCATCAGCGAGAGGACGTCCTCTCGCTCCTCCAGGTCCTCCGCGCTGCGGCGCTCGCCCACCACCTGGGCGATCAGCTCGTCGACCCGCTCGACCCGCCGGCGGAAGGCGGGCACCCGCCTTATACGCTCGGGCCCGATCGCCAGCACCGGCAGCAGGAAGCGCGGGTCCGTGGTCAGGTCGAGGAAGTCCCGCAGGGCCGTCCGCAGGGCCTCGATCCGCTGGTCGTCGTGGACTCCGAAGACGGTCTCGATGATGATCTCGAGGGTGATCGCCTGCATCCGCGGGCGCAGCTTGTACGGGGTGTCGGTGGGCCAGCTCTCGATCTCGCGGGCGGCGATCTCGCCCATCTTCTCGCCGTAGGCCTGCATCCGCTCGCCGTGGAACGGCGGCAGCAGCAGCCGGCGCTGGCCGATGTGCTCCTTCTCGTCGAGGACGAGGATCGAGCTCTCGCCGAGGATCGGCCGCAGGACCTGGTTGCCCTCGCCGGCGTGGAAGACGCGGGGGTCGCCGGTGAAGACCTGCTTGACCAGCTCGGGATCGGCAAGCACCACCCAGGTGCCCTCGTGGGCGATCCGCAGCGTGAACATGTCGCCGAAGCGGGCGCGGCTCTGCTCCAGCATCCACTGCGCCTTGCGCGACCAGATCGCCGTCTGCAGCGCCCGCGACATCCGCGGCCCGGGGGGCAGCCCGCGGATGAGGTCCGGCGCCGGGGCGCCGTTGGAAGCCGCCGCGGCTCTCGCAGTCGCCTCCATGGCCCCCCGAAGCTACACCCGCGAGCCGGCCGCGGTGTGTGACGTCGCTCCGGCTCAGCCGGGGACGGAGACCCGGACGAGGACCCGCCCACCGCATTCGAGGCGCGCGGAGCGGTCCTCGAAGCGCCGCAGCCGCAAGGTCCGTGGCCGCTCGCAGCTGACGCGCGGGACGGCCCGCGACGGCGTCGCCGGGATCTTCGTCAAGGGACGGTGGTGGGCGCCCGCCGAGGAGAGGGAGAGGGCCAGGGTGAGGATCGAGGCGAGCAGCAGCGGGAGTAGCCAGCGCATGGCCCTCCAAGGGTGTCGGCGCGGCCTCTCTCCCCCCGCAGCCGCCGATCCCGTAGCCTGAGCCCGCTTTGGCCCTCCCCCGCCTGCCGCTTCCGATCGAGCGCCGGATCCTGAAAGGGGTCTGCGAGCTGCCTTCGCGCGCGCAGCGTCTGCTCTTCGGGCCGCCGCCCACCGTCGACGGTCAAACCCTCGCCAGCGACATCCACGCGCTGATCCGCCTGGCGGAGATGGCCGGCAACCACTCCTTCACCGAAGGGCGCCCGCCCGAGGAAGCCCGCCGGGTCGCCAGCCACGACGCCAGGGTGGCGGCCCCGCCGCGGCCGATCCCGATGGAGCGGGTCGACGCCCTCGAGATCCCCGGCGAGGGCGGGCCGATCCCCGCCCGCCACTACGTCCCCCGCCACCAGCCCGGAGGCACCCCCTCCCCCCTGCTCGTCTACTACCACGGCGGCGGCTGGGTGATCGGCGATCTCGACACTCACGACGGGGTCTGCCGCTTCCTCGCCGCGGCGGCTGGCCTGCAGGTGCTCTCGGTCGACTACCGCCTCGCTCCCGAGCACCCCTTCCCCGCGCCGGTGGAAGACGCCTGGTCGGCGTTCGCCTGGGCGCTGGAGAACGCCGCCGTGCTCGGAGCGGATCCGGCGCGGGTCGCCCTCGGCGGCGACTCGGCGGGAGCCAACATGTCCGGCGTCGTCAGCATCCTCGCCCGCGAAGCCGGCGGACCGATGCCGGCCATGCAGCTGCTGATCTACCCGGTCACCGACCTCGCCGACGAAACCCGCTCGCGGCAGCTGTTCGCCGAGGGCTTCATGCTCACCAGGGGCGACATCGAGCACTTCGAAGGCCACTACCTGCCGCCGGGGACCGACCTCGACGATCCCCGCATCGCGATCCTCCAGAGCGAGAACCTCGGTGGCCTGCCGCCGGCCTACGTCGCGACCGCCGGCTTCGACCCGCTGCGCGACGAGGGCGAGGCATATGCCCTGAAGATGCGCGAGGCGGGGACGACGGTCGGGCTCCGTCGCTACCCCGGCCTCACCCACGGCTTCGCCAACGAGATCTGGATCAGCCGTAGCTCCCGGGCGGCGATGCTGGAGATCTGCGGCGCTCTGCGCATGGGCCTCGCCTAGGTCCAGTCGCCTTTCCGAACCAGGGGACGGAAAGGCGCCTGCGCGGGCGCTACTCGTACTGCAGCGATTGCAGGACGTCCAGGCGCGAGGCCCGGCGCGCCGGCGGGATCGCCGCGAGCACTCCGGCGAAGCCGGCGAGGACCATCAGCAGCAGGAGGTCGAGCAGCGGATAGGAGAGGGTGAAGCCTTCGTCCTTCAGCGGCTGGGCGATCAGCGCCGCGAAGACGATGCCGAGGACCATGCCCAGGATCGCCCCGATCAGGGCGGTGATCACCGCCTCGTAGCGGACCATCGTCCGCACCTGGCGCCGCGACATCCCGATCGCCCGCAGCATCCCGAGCTCGCGCGTGCGTTCGTGGATCGAGAGCGCCAGCGTGTTGGCGATCCCGAACAGGGAGATCAGGATCGCGAAAGCGAGCAGCGCGAAGACGAGCTTCACCAGCCCGTCGATCTGCTTTTCCCGCTCTTCCTTGAGTTCCCCCTGGTTCAGCACTTCGGTCACCGGGAAGAGCGCTTCGGAGCCTTTCGTCAGCAGCGCCTGCACGGTGGCTTCGTTCGCCCCCGGCTCGAGCTCGACGAAGTCGAAGAGGTCCTGCGTCTGCCCGAACTTGTGCGCCATCACCCCCTGGGTGACGAGGACGTTGCCGAGCACTCCGAGCTTCGATTCGAACTCGCCGACGACGCGGAAGCGCGGGCGCGCCCGCGTCTGCGTCAGCAGCTGGAAGCTGTCGCCGACCGCGAGGTCGTGGGAGCTGGCGAAGTCGTCGGAGACGACCGCCTCGCCGTCGCGCAGCCGGCGCAGGGTCTCAGGCCCGCCCTGCTTCCATTCGATGTTCAGCGACCTGCCGATCTCCCGGCTGGGGGCATTGACCTGGACCTTTGCGCCCGAGGCGCCGTTCTCGACCACCTTCGCCTGGGCGCCGCGGATCGTCGTCACCAGCTCCACCCCCGGCACCCGGCTCGCCGCTTTCGCCGCGCCGTTGGGGATCGGCGAGAAGCCATCGCTGTTCTGGATCACCAACCCGCCGGCGAAGTTTTCGTCGACGACGCGGGCGACGGTGCTCTTCAGGCCGGCGGCGAAGACGAGGACGAAGGCCACCAGGGCGAGACCGACCATCAGCGCCGCCGCGGTGATCGCGGTCCGGCTGGGGTTGCGCTGGGCGTTCTCGCGAGCGAGGCGGCCGGTGAGGCGGCGCAGGCGCTCCAGCGGCCAGCCGGCCACCTTCGCCAGCGGCGGCACGAGCCGCGGGCTGAAGATCGAGACCGCGAAGACCACCGCGACCGCGCCGCCCCCCATCAGTCCGGCCCGGGCGCCGGCGCCGCCGCTTCCGAACAGGCCGGCCAGGACCATCGCCACGCCGGCGAGGGCGAGCAGGATCGAGAGCGCCAGGAAAGCGAGCCGACGGCGGCGGGTCGGCGGGGGGCTGAAAGCGTGCAGGGCAGCGATCGGGGGCACCCTGGTCGAGCGCAGCGCCGGCAGCAGCGAGGAGGCGAGGGTGACGAGGACCCCGACGATCAGAGCCACGATCACCGTCCGCGACTCGAGCTGCAGACCGGTGGTCGGCAGTTCCAGCCCGAACGCCTTGAAGAGGGCCTCGATCGCCGCCGCGATCACGAAGCCGCCGCCGATCCCGAGCAGGGCGCCGACCAACCCGATCGTCCCCGCTTCGGCCATCACCGCGGAGAGGATCTGGCGCCGCGAGGCGCCCAGCGTCCGCAGCATCCCGAATTCGCTGATTCGCTGGGCGACCGTGATCGAGAAGGTGTTGAAGATCAGAAAGGAGCCGACGAAGACGGCGATGAAGCCGAAGACGAGGAGGAAGGTCTGCAGGAAGCCGAGGCTTTCGCGGATTTCCTTGGAGGCGCGGTCGGCGTTTTCCTTCGCCGTCTCGACCCTCACCCCCGCCGGCATCTCGGCCTGGATCCGCCGTTTCAGCGCCTGCGGGGAGACGCCCCCGGCGGCAGCGACCGAGATCTGGTCGAAGCGCCCCTGCTTGTGGGTGAGGCGCTGCGCCACCGGCAGCGTCACCTGGGCGATGCTGGCGCCACCGAAGGAGGCGCTGCCCAGCTTGGTCAGGCCGACCAGGTGGAACCTCTGGGCGGTCCCCTGGCCGATCAGCTCGATCGTTTCGCCCAGCTTCAGGCCGCTGCTTTCGGCTGCCGCCTGGTCTATCGACGCCTCGCGCGGCCCGTGCGGCAAATGCCCTTCGACGTAGTTGAGCGCCTCTAGGCCGTCGGGCAGCGTCGAGGAGATGAACTTGGGCGCGAATTTGTTGCCGATCTTGTCGCCTTCGGCATCGAAGAAGCCGCCGGGGGTGAAGATCGCCCCCGCGGCCAGCTTCACGCCGCGCGTCTTCTGCACCGTCGGCAGCAGCGAGGCGCTGATCGTCGGCGTTTCTTCGTTTTCCTGCTTGACCGGGTTCTCGGCGGTGACGACGACGCTGGTTCCGCTCAGCGACTCGTCGAAGATTTCGTCGAAGGCGGCGAAGATCGTGTCGGTGAGGACGTAGGAGCCGGCGACGAAGGCGACGCCGAGGACCACCGCCAGCACCGTCGTCAGCGCCCGCACCTTGCGAGCCCACAGGCTCTTCAGGGCGAGGCTAGTCAAGCTGCTTCTGGAGCTCGATTACGTCCTCCGCCGAGCCTGGGGCGGCATCGCCCGCGATCCGCCCGTCCCGCAGGGTGATCAGCCGGTCGGCGTGGGCCGCCGCGGCGGGGTCGTGGGTCACCATCACCACGGTCTGACCGAACTCGTCCACCGCCTGGCGCAGCAGCGCCAGCACGTCGGCGCTCGCCTTCGAGTCGAGGTTGCCGGTCGGCTCGTCGGCGAAGACGACAGCCGGCTTGGAGACGAGGGCCCGGGCGACGGCGACCCGCTGCTGCTGGCCGCCGGAGAGCTCGGCCGGGCGGTGGGTGCGCCGATCCTCGAGGCCGACCGTCCGAATCAGCCGCTCCACCCACTCGGCGTCGGGCTTGCGGCCGGCGATCGAGAGCGGCAGCACCAGGTTCTCCTCGGCGGTGAGGACCGGCAGCAGGTTGAAGAACTGGAAGACGAAGCCGAGCTTGTCGCGGCGCAGCTGGGTCAGCTCCGAGTCGTCGAGCGCGGTGATGTCGACGCCGTCCAGCTCGACGGTGCCGGAGGTCGGACGGTCGAGGCCGGCGAGGATGTGCATCAGCGTCGACTTGCCGGAGCCGGAGGGGCCCATGATCGCGGTGAAGCGGTCGCGGGTGAAGGCGGTGCTGACGCCGGCGAGGGCGTCCACCGCGGCATCGCCGTGCCCGTAGCGACGGGTGAGGTCTCGGGCGACGAGGACATCTCCATTGAGACTCACTGCCCCGCAAGGTATCGCGCCTGCCGAATAGCCTGCGCCCGATGCCGCTCGCCGACCGCTTCGACGGGTTCCTGGTCGACCTCGACGGGGTCGTCTGGATCGGCCGCGAGCCGGTGTCTGGCTCGGCGGAGGCATTGCGGGAGCTGCAGGACGCGGGGAAGCGGCTGGTCTTCGTCACCAACAACCCCGGGCGCCACCCGGCCTCCTACGCCGAGCGGCTGAGCGGGCTGGGGGTCGAGGTGGGCCCCGAGCGCGTCGTCACCGCCGGGGTGGTTGCGGCGCGGCTTGCCGCCGAGGCAGCAGGCGGCGGTGGCGCCTTCGTGATCGGGGGCGCGCCGTTGAAGGAGATGGTGGCCGCGGCGGGTGCCCGGTTACTCCCAGGCGAGGAGGCGGAGGCGGCCGACGTGGTCGTCGTCTCCGGGCACCGCGGCTTCGACTACGGCGAGCTGCTGAGCGCGAAGCGCGCGCTAGACCGCGGCGCCCGCCTTCTCGCCACCAGCCGAGACGCGACGATGCCGATGCCCGGCGGCGAGTGGCCGGGAACCGGCGCCGTCCTGGCGGCGGTCGAGACCGCCACCGGCTGCACGGCGGAGATCGCAGGCAAGCCGGAGCGCCACCTCTTCGAGATGGCGGTCGAGCGGGCCGGCGGAGGGGAACTGGCGATGGTCGGCGACCGTGTCTCCTCCGACGTCGCCGGCGGTCGCCGTGCCGGCCTGGAGACGGTCCTCGTCCTCAGCGGCACCACCGGGCGGGCCGAAGCCGAAGCGGCCGACCCGGCGCCGGACCACCTGATCGAGGACCTCGCCGGGCTGCTGCGGTGAGCCGCGCCGCAGCACCGGCGCCGGCGGCCGAGCAGCGACCCGGCCTCAGCTTCGCCGGGGTCTTCGCCGTCACCTTCTGCGGCCTGGTCGCCGTCGGCTCGGTGCTGCCCGTGCTGCCGCGCTACGTCCGCGGCCCGCTCGACTCCAGCGACCTCGCAGTCGGGGTGGTGATCGGGGCGTACGCGGCCACCGGGCTGCTGCTGCGTCCGGTGGCGGGAAGGCTCGCCGACACCCGCGGGCGCAAGCCGACGGTCCTCGTCGGGGCCGCCCTGCTCGGGCTGAGCGGGCTGCTCTACCTGCCGAGCCTGGGAATCGCGGGGCTGATCGTCGCCCGGCTGGTCCTCGGCGCCGGCGAGGGCACCGTCTACACCGCCGGCTCGGCCTGGATCGTCGACCTCGCCCCGGCGCACCGGCGCGGCCGCGTGCTCGGCCTCTACGGCCTGGCGGTCTGGGGCGGGCTCAGCGTCGGGCCGCTCGCCGGCGAGCTCCTGCTGAGCGCGGGCGGCTACCGCGCGGTCTGGATCTTCGCCGGGGCGATGCCGATCCTCGGCGCGCTCGTCGCCTCGGCCGCGCAGGATCCATTCGTGCCGCTCCGCCACGCCGAGCCCCACCCGCTGATCGCGCCGGAGGCGGTCGGGCCGGGCCTCGCCGTCGCACTGGCCTCCTTCGGCTACGCCGCGGTCGCGACCTTCATCGTCCTGCACCTGGAAGCGCGCGGCGTCGGGCACGGCGCCACCGTGTTCGGCGCCTTCGCCGCGATGATCGTCATCACCCGGCTGGTAATCGGCGACCTCCCCGACCGGGTCGGCGCCGCCCCGGTGGCGGTGGCAGCGACGCTGGGCGAGGCGGCCGGCCTGCTGCTGATCGCCGTCGCCCACAGCCTGCCGGTCGCGCTGCTCGGGGGCGTGGCGATGGGCGCCGCCTTCTCGCTGCTCAACCCCTCGCTGATGCTGATCGCCCTCGGCCGGGTCTCCCACCGGGCGCGGGGGGCTGCGATGGGCACCTTCACCGCCTTCTTCGACGCCGGCGTCGGGCTAGGGGCGCCCGTGGCCGGGGCGGTGGTCGCACTCAGCGACTACGAGACCGCATTCCTGGTTGCCGCGGCCGTCACCGTCGGCTCGGCGCTGCTCATCCTCGCCACCCTGCGGCGCGTCCAGGAGCGCGGCAGCGCGCACTAGCTCTAGCGTTCGCCGACCAGCAGCGTCTGCAGGCCGCGGCCGATCCGCCCGCCCTCGTCGAAGAGCACCGACTCGGCGGTGCCGATGCCGTCCGCCTGCGGCAGCGTCACCGCATCGACGCCAACCCACTCCCCCGCCGGCATCCGCTCCAGCTGGACGGTGAGGTCGACGTTGATGAAGAGGTAGCGGCCGAAGTCCAGGGAGGCGCTGATGCCGTTGCCGACGTCGGCCGCGACGAGGGTGCGCTCCAGCGGGGTCGGCGCCGTGCCGGCGACCAGCGGATGCAGCATCCGCAGCCAGACGCTCGCCGGGCCGCGCTCCAGGAAGGAGCCGGAGACGAAGCGCCATTCCATCGCCGAGTGGTAGCCATGCTCCTCGCCGGTCGGGAAGAAGCCGAGTTCCGCGCCCTCCTCGGGCGGCGCCGGCGGCGGCACCTCGACCATCGCCTCGGCCGGCAGATCCAGGGCCGCGCTGCGGATTCGCCATCCGCGGGCCCGCATCAGCACCTCCTCCCCGACCGCCAGCTCCGCCTCGACCATCTGCACCCGTCGGCCGGGACGGACGACGCGCGCCTGCACCGCGACCGCATCGATCGGCACCGGCCGCAGGATCTCGAAGGTGAGGCGGCCGATGCGGAACTCGGCGGCCTCGGGCAGGCCCTCGATCGCGTGGCCGAGCAGCGCCGCGGGCGGCCCCGCGTGCTGAGCCTCGGGATCCCACGGCCCGCGCGTCAGGTCGGTCGCGACGAAGCCGTCTCCCTCGGGCTCGTAGAAGGCGGCGGGCACGCCGGCATCGTAGGCACCGCCGGGCGTGTCCGACTTTTCGGG
>Ga0308176_10003470_pt1 | contig 10097 bp, 11 predicted proteins | sample PhyCR2_3_FD_203890 | JGI IMG/M metagenome (GOLD analysis project Ga0308176, IMG submission 203890) | Soil microbial communities from UC Gill Tract Community Farm, Albany, California, United States - DLSLS.C.R2 | ecosystem: Environmental > Terrestrial > Soil > Agricultural land | place: USA... | reverse complement strand
CCACCCACAGGATCGAGATGATCATGACCGCGGTGAGGCTCTGCGCCATGGTCGCGAGCACGTTCTTCTTGCGCACCATGCCGGAGTAGAACAGCGCCAGCCCGGGGATGGTCATCATCAGCACCAATGCGGTGGCGACGATCATCCAGGCGGTGTCGGCAGCATTGATCTCTGTGGTCGCCGCGAGGGCGGGCGACGCGACGGCCAGGCAACCTGCAAAGCCACCTACAACAGCGCCCACAAGGCCGGCGACCGCGGCCATGCGCGGTCCGCGAGACGAAGATGCCCCCATGACATTCCCCAACATGTCGTGACTGAACAAGCGCCACGGCGCCATTGCCGCGGGCGAAAAGTGGCGGGCGGCTTACAACGCGTCGCTGTCGGTCTCGCCGGTGCGGATCCGCCGCGCCTGCTCGATCGGCGTCACGAAAATCTTGCCGTCGCCGATCTGCCCGGTGCGGGCATTGGCCGTGATGACCTCGACCGCCTTGTCGGCGAGCTCGGAGGAGACGGCAATTTCGATCCGGAGTTTGGGCAGGAAGTTCACCACGTATTCGGCGCCGCGATAAATCTCGGTGTGGCCCTTCTGGCGGCCATAACCCTTGACCTCCGTCACCGTCATGCCGTGGACGCCGATCGCGGTGAGGCCGTGGCGTACCTCGTCGAGCTTGAAGGGTTTGATGATCGCGACGACGAGCTTCATGGGTTGCGGCCCTGGTTTCCTCTGAGAGTGCAGCCTGTTTGTGCAGCAGGCGGCCCTTGCCAGTCTGGTCTAGACTCAGGCAGATGGCACAAAAAAGCTGCAGCGTTAAGCGAAAAACGCGCGATCATTGGCTCGGCCACTGAACGTAAACTCCTTTCGACCGACAGAATGCAGTACTCCATCGGCGTTCCTGCCGTTTTCCCAAGGACCTGAAATGTCGAATCGATCCTGGTACTATGCCGCGCAGGGGGCGCAGCAGGGCCCCGTCTCCGAAGCCGAGCTTCGTAACCTCGTTACGGGACGCGTGGTGACCGGGGAGACGCTGGTCTGGACCGAGGGCATGGCGGGCTGGGAGAAGGCCGGCCAGATCCCGGGGTTGATGTCCGATCTCAGCAACCAGCCGCCCGGCCTGCCGCCGACGCCCTCCAACGACATCACCACCGGTCCGGGCGGGTCGATGCCGCTATCGGCGAAGCTCGAGCTATGGCCGTTCCTGGGTCGGTCGATTCTGTTCGTGATCGGCGAGATTCTGGTGCTGCCGACGCCATGGACATCAGTGCATCTCTACCGCTTCGTCGCCGAGCGGGTGCGTGTGCCGGGCCGGCCGAACCTGGGCTTCACCGGCCAGCCGCTCGACATTTGGTATGTCTTCATCGGAATGGCGATCCTGGGTTATGTCGGCGTGAGCGACAGCCCGCTTCTCAAGCTGTTGTCCGTGGTCGGACAGGCATTTCTGGGCTGGATGATCCTGCGCTGGGGCCTTTCGAAGCTCGCCTCCAACGGCCGGCCGCTGCCGATCAGCTTCGAAGGCAGCCCGCTGGTGTATTTCGCCTGGTACCTGTTCATGCTGGTGTCCGCCGTTAGCATCATCGGCTGGGCCTGGGTGCTGACGGCGTGGATGCGCTGGATCTGCCGCAACATCGCCGGCACGCGCCGCGAGGTCGTGTTCACCGGCAGCGGCCTGGAGGTGTTGTGGCGCAGCATCGTATTCGCGATCGGTTGTGTTGTCATCATTCCGATCCCGTGGGTGCTGCGCTGGTACACTCAGTGGTACATCTCGCAGTTCGCGCTGGTGCAGCGGGCCTGAGCGCCGCGCGACAGCTAGCTGCGCCGCTCGCGGATCGAGCCTTCCTGCGCGACGGACGCCACCAAGGTGCCATCGGGCTTGAAGATCTGGCCCCGGGTCAGCCCGCGGCCGCCTTGCGCGCTCGGCGAATCCTGCGCGTAGAGCAGCCATTCATCGGCACGGAACGGCCGGTGAAACCACATCGCGTGATCGAGGCTCGCCGGCATCATGCGCTTGTCGAACAGCGTGCGGCCATAGCGCGCCATCACTGCGTCGAGCAGCGAAAAATCCGACGCATAGGCCAGCGCGCACATGTGCAGCGCCGGATCGTCGGGCAGCTTGGCCGCGGTGCGGATCCAGACATGGATGCGCCCGTCCTCGATCCGCTCGCCGAAATAGCGGCCGAGCTCGACCGGGCGCAGCTCGATCGGCCGGTCCGATTCGTAATAGCGGCGGATGAAATCCGGCATCTCGCGGAACATCGGCTGCTTCGAGACCTCCTCCGCGGTCAGCTTCTCCGGCGGCGGCACCTCGGGCATCTTCTCCTGGTGATCGAAAGAGCTCGCCTCGTCGCTATGGAACGACACCATGATCGAAAAGATGGCATTGCCGTGCTGGATCGCGGTGACGCGCCGGGTCGCATAGCTCTTGCCGTCGCGCAGCCGCTCGACCTCATAGATGATCGGCACCTGCGGGTCGCCGGGCAGGATGAAATAGCAGTGCAGCGAGTGCGGCAGCCGGCCTTCGACGGTGCGGCACGCCGCCACCATGGCCTGCCCGATCACCTGGCCGCCGAACACGCGCTGCCAGCTCGTCTTCGGGCTGTTGCCGCGGAACAGGTTCACCTCGAGCGGTTCGAGGTCGAGGATCGAGATCAGGTCGATCAGGCCCTTGGACATTGCTCAGCGCCTTCGCGTGCGTGGGGCGGACAAGATGAGGTTCACCGTCCTGTTTGGGCCAGCTATACTCCGCCCGCAAGGGCATCGATAAGCAGGTTGGCATGACGGCACAGCGAAGCATTGTAATTGGTGGCGGCGCGTTCGCCGGTCTGGCGCTGGCGCTCGCGCTCCGGCAGGGCCTGGGCGCCGAGATTCCGGTGATCGTGGCTGATCCGGCGCTTTCGACCCGTCCGAGCCGCGATCCGCGCGCGAGCGCGATCGTGGCCGCCTGCCGCAAGCTGTTCGACGTCATCGGGATCTGGGGCGATGTCGCGGATAAGGCGCAGCCGATCCTCGACATGGTGGTCACTGATTCCAAGCTCGATGACGCGACAAGGCCAGCCTTCCTGACCTTCACCGGCCAGGTCGAGCCGGGCGAGCCGTTCGCGCATATGGTCGAGAACCGGCTGCTGATCGACGCGCTGGTCAAGCGCGCCGAGGCGGCAGGGGTTCAACTCCGCGCCACTGCGGTGACGAGCTATGATTCAACCGCCGACGGCATCGCAGTGACGCTGGCCGATGGCAGCCGGATCGACGCCAGCCTGCTGGTCGCCGCCGATGGCGCCCGCTCGCGCTTACGTGAGCGGGCCGGCATCGTCACGCACGGATGGGACTACAATCAATCCGGCATCGTCGTGACGGTCAGTCACGAGCGCGACCACGAGGGCAGGGCGGAGGAGCATTTCCTGCCCGCAGGTCCGTTCGCAATCCTCCCGCTCACCGGCCAGCGCTCGTCGCTGGTCTGGACCGAGCGTCGCTCGGAGGCGCAGCGCATCGTCGGCTTGAGCGCGGATGAATTCCATGCCGAGCTGGAGCGGCGCTTCGGCCTGCATCTCGGCGAGATCAAGGTGCTCGACCAGCCGCGAGCCTTCCCGCTGTCCTATTTCGTCGCACGCTCGTTCATCGGCCAGCGTCTGGCGCTGGTCGGCGATGCCGCGCACGTCATCCATCCGATCGCGGGGCAGGGGCTCAATATGGGGCTGAAGGATGTCGCGGCGCTGGCCGAAGTGGTCGTCGATGCGGCGAGACTCGGTACCGATCCCGGGCAAATCGACGTGCTGGAGCGTTATCAGCGCTGGCGGCGTTTCGACACCATGGCCATGGGGGTCGCGACCAACTCGCTGAACTTCCTGTTCTCGAACCAGTCGACCTTGCTGCGGACGGTGCGCGACATCGGCCTCGGCCTGGTCGATCGCGCGCCGCCGTTGAAGGAGCTGTTCATGCGGCAGGCGGCGGGGCTGACCGGCGAGGTGCCGCGACTGCTGCGCGGCGAGGCGCTTTAATTCCGCGGCCCCTCGGCGCCGGTGATGAAGGCCGCGACCGCGTCGATCATGTCGGGGTCGAGCGGGCGGGCCGCATCGTTGTAGGATTTGAGGTCGTCGTCATCGTCTGACGTGTCGACTAGCATATGGTTCATGTCCGGCAGCCAGAGCGTCTTGGCCGCGGGCTGGGCCGCTGCCAGCGCGATCATGTCGAGCCGCGGCAGCTGATGATCGTGCCCGCCGCCGACGATCAGGGTCGGGATAATGATCTGCTTCAACGGATCGATCGGATCCTCGTTGAAGGCGGAGGCGATGCTGGGCTGCATCGCCGGCGCAATCGGCAGGCCCTCCGGCGGCGGATCGACGGTCTGGCCGGCCATGATGTTGTCGATGGCCCGGGCGAGCGGCTCGAACTTCTCAGGTGTCAGCTTCTTCTGGAGCTGCGCCTTCAACAGGTCTCCCTGCTTCCGTGCCGAGGTGACGAGCAGCACGAGACGGTCGACCGGCACCTTGCGCGCGGTCAGGATCGCCACCAGCCCGCCTTCGCTGTGGCCGATCAGCACGACGCGGGCGAACTTGCCGCGCAGGAACTCCACCAGAGATGCGGCGTCATCGGCATAGTCCTTGAAACGAAAGTTCGCAGGGCTCCCGAAGGCCGGCTTCCAGCCTTTGGCGCCGCGCTTGTCGTAGCGCAGGCTGGCAATGCCGTGCGCCGCGAGGTCGTGGGCGAGCTTCTTCAAGGTCGCGGGCTTGAGCTGCGGACCGTTGCCGTCGCGGTCGGTCGAGCCGGAGCCGGCGATCACCAGCGCGACCGGCGGCCGCTCGACGTCAGGCGGCATCGTCAGCACGGCATCGATCGGGCCGACCCGGATATTGCTCTCTTCGGCGGAGGCGGCGAAGGCGCCCGCGCAAATGAGGGCGACGATGACAAGCGTGTGCGAAAGGACCTTTGTGAACGAGGCCGACATGCGTCAATCGATCTTGCGCGCTTCTTCCGGCAGCATGATCGGGATGCCGTCGCGGATCGGATAGGCAAGCTTCGCCTTGCGCGAGATCAGCTCCTGCTTCGCAGCATCATATTCCAGCGGACCCTTGGTCATCGGGCACACCAATATTTCCAGGAGTTTCGGATCGACGGTGTTCGCGGTGCGATCGGATGCGGTGGTCATGCGGGGACGTCTCCGGCGTCAGGCCAGCCCCTGTAACATATTCGACCGTCCGGTGTCGCATTACATGTCATGGCTTGTGCAGGGCGATGCGGATCAGCTCATCGATCACGGCCTCATGCTGCGGTCTCGGTAGCGCCCGGTCCGACAGCGCGAACCCGAGAAACGCCCAATAAAGGATTTGCGCCCGTGCCTGCGCCGCCTCCAACGTCAGGCCTTCGGCCGCGATCAGGTTCGCCACATAATCGAGCCGGCGGCGATCGATCGCCTGGACTGCATTGCGCGCGCCGGCGTCACTCGCGGCCCAGCTGCGTACCGCCTTCTCCAGCGCGAGGCGGCCGGCAAAAGTTCGGCGCAGCAGCACGGCGAGCGGAGGCTGGTCATTCGCAGCTGCCTCCACGCCGGTGATGACCTGCTCGGCGGCGACCTCGCGCCAGCGTGAGAGCAACTCGGTATGGAACGCGCCGATATCGGTGAAGTGCCAATAGAAGCTGCCGCGCGAGACGCCCATGGCCTTGGCCATCGGTTCGGCCTTGAGCGCGGTGAACCCCTTTTTGGCCAGCACCTTGAGGCCCTGGTCCAGCCAATCCTTGGCCGAGAGCTGCTCGATCATGTCATCCCTCACGTGTTAGGCCACCAACCATACACTTGTGTATTGACGTTTGCCAGCCGATGCTCCACCATACGTACAGTAGTGTATGGATAGTGGAGCACGCGATGGGAGACGTTCTGCTGCAATGTTCGGGGATCGGCGCGATCGCGGCATCGCTGATTCACGGCGTGATCGGTGAGACCAAGGTGTTTGCCCGCGCGCAGATCGAGCCGAAGCGGCTGCGTACATTGTTGCGCCTTGTCTGGCAGGCCGGCACGGTGGCCTGGATCGGTGGGGGCGTGTTGCTGCTGCTCGTGCCCTGGATGCAATCGGACCACGCCCGCCACGCGATCATCGTCACGCTGGCCTGCGTGTACGGCTTTGCCGCCTGCGCCAATGCATGGGCGACACGTGGACGGCATTTTGGCTGGATGATCTTCGCGGGCGTGACGGCGCTGGCGATTGCGGGCTATTGATCGCCAGCAAAATCCGGGTCTGGAGTTACTGTAGCGGCGGGTCGCCTGAGGTGCGCTTCTTGGCAAGGTCCATCTCGGTCACTGCGATCAGGATCTCCGCACGGGTCTTGAGATCAGGCGCTTCCAGCATGGCCTGCTTCTCCGCCGAGCCGTAGGGCGACATCATCGCCAGCGCGTTGACCAGTGCTTCGTTCGGCGCGGCCTCGACGCCCTCCCAGTCGACCTTGAGATTATTGGCCTTGAGGAAGTCGGTCAGCACGGCGAGCAGCGCCTCGCGATCGACCTCGTCCTCGCCCTTGCGTGCGGTGAAATCGTCGATGAAAGGAAAATAATCCACCTTGCATTGACGATAGGCGGTCAGCACCGTCATCTCCTCGACCACCTTGAAGCGGGAGACGCCGGTGAGCTCGAGGATGTAGCGTCCGTCGCCGGACTCGGCGAGCTGAGTGATGCGGCCGACGCAGCCGACCTGAAACAGCGCCGGCCGTTCCTCATTGCGAGAATGCGTTATATCCGGCTGGATCATCCCGATCAGGCGATGGCCGTCGCGAAGGGCGTCGTCGACCATTTCGAGATAGCGCGGCTCGAAGATATTGAGTGGCATCTGGCCGCGCGGCAGCAACAGTGCACCCGGCAGCGGAAACACCGGGATGATCTCCGGCAGCTCGGCCGGACCGCGATATTCGGCATTGATCGGCATGGATGCCTCGTGTCCGATGGCCGCGCCCGCGGCGCTGTGTCACGAAAACAGGATCGTCGAAAGCCGCCTGCGGCCGTCGATGGTCGCCTCGTCGGCGCCGCCCCAGGCCTCGAAGAACTGCACGAGCTGCTTGCGCGCGCCGTCATCATTCCATTTGCGGTCGCGCCTGACGATCTCGAGCAACTGACCGGTGGCCTCGGCGCGCTTGCCGGCCGCGTTCAGCGCAGTGGCAAGATCGAATCGCGCCTGGTGGTCGAGCGGATTGGCCGCGACCTTCTGCTCCAGCTCGCCGACGGGGCCGAGCGACTGCGCCTGCTCGGCAAGGTCGATCGCGGCTTGCACTGCCGAGATCGCCGCGTCATTGCGCTTGGACTCCGGGACTATCGCCAGGGTCTGCTTGGCCTGCTCGATCGCACCCGACGTGACGTAGCATTTGGCAAGGCCGGCGAGCGCGGCGATATTGGTGGCGTCGACCGCCAGCACCTCGGCATAGATCTGGGCGGCAGCGGCCGGATCGCCCTCAGCGAGCACGGCTTCGGCCTCTTTGAGGATCTCGGCAATGTTAGGCTCGCCTTCACCCACCACGCCCTCGGTCAGCTTCTCGATGAACGCCGTGACCTGGGTTTCCGGCACCGCGCCCATGAAATAGTCGGCCGGCCGGCCGTCGACGAAAGCGACCACCGCCGGGATCGACTGAATGCCCATCTGGCCGGGAATGGTCGGATGCTCGTCGATGTTCATCTTGACCAGCTTGACCTTGCCCTTGGCGGCCTTGACAGCCTTTTCCAGGATCGGAGTGAGCTGCCGGCACGGGCCGCACCAGGGCGCCCAGAAATCGATCAGGACCGGTTGCCGCTTGGACTCTTCGATGACGTCCTTGCCGAAGGCCTGGGTGGTGGTTTCCTTGATCAGATCCGGTGCCTGCGGCGCCGCTCCGCCGCCCTGCTCTACTATGGTCACGGGAGTTCCTCGTCCAAGCTTTCGAAATGAGCCTCAAGGCCTGTCGGCCTGCCGTCCGCGCTTCAATACACGGTTTTGCCTCCCTTAAGTGGCGGTCGACGGCGAAATTTCAATCGGTTCCCGTGGCTTGGCTGTAGCCCGTGATCGGGGATCGGGTGGCTCGCCGGTCTGCCTAGCGCCTATTCACCGTCCGCAACGTCGTTTCACGCCGTTTGGAGACATGCCATGGCCCGAGCCTATTACAGCACCGTCTTTGCGCAACCGGCGCACTCGATTTGGGACGTCATTCGCGACTTCAATAACTATTCGGTTTGGGTGGACGGTGCCGGAAGCAGCGTGATCGAGGACGGCAAATCGGGCGATGCCGTCGGTGCGGTTCGGAATGTGACCTATCGGGGGCGCGAGATTCGTCAGCGGCTATTGGCATTGTCCGATGCCGAACGGTCGCAGACCTACGCATTTTGCGGCGCCGCCTCCCTGCCGGTCACCGATTTTCAGGCCACATTGCGCGTGACGCCCGTGGTCGATGGGGACCGCGCGTTCGTCGAGTGGTGGGCGAGTTTCGATTGTGATCCGGCTCAGGGCGAGACCCTGGCGGCCACATTGCGCGGCTGGTTCGGCGACTGGCTTGAGTCGTTACGCCAGACGCTGACCTCCGCCGCCGTGAAACCATCGGAGTCCGGCCAGCGGGGGGCTGAAATGAGCAAAATGCAGAAATCCGACCAATTGCGACCGAACGCGCTCGTGGGAAGCCGCCGATCAAGACCTGGAACCAAAAATATTGTCCGGTTTTCGATGTCGCAGCCCTGTTGCATTCGGCCGCCGCTTTTGGCATAGCTCTGCGCGTTGCCGGTGCGCGCTGTGTCGGTGGCAGGATGCGGGTGTAGCTCAGTGGTAGAGCACGACCTTGCCAAGGTCGGGGTCGAGGGTTCGAACCCCTTCGCCCGCTCCAAAGCCCCTTCCATCTTTCAGCCGAGATTTATTGGCCACGGTCCCACGCCGCGAGTGCGTCCGCGAAGGCACGGTCGCCCGATGGTCCCTTCTCGATGGCCAGGATGCCGCGCCGCTTGTTCGCGTAGACGACCGGTATATCGAACCATTCCCGCTGCTTCAGCAGCTCCAGATTCCGCTGCCGGTCGGCGTCGACATTGGAAAAGCCGACCAGGAAGAAACCTTCGGTCACCCTGACCGCCAGACCAGCAAGCGGCGTGCCGCGCGCCTGCTCATTCGCTTTCATCAATATGCCCGGCACATTACTGATGCCTGCGCCGACGAAATCCGGCGGCAGGACGAAGGTCAACTCGGCGACATGGCTTGCCGGCAGTGACGCATCGCTGTTCCGGCGCAAGCTCAGCACCATCTTAAAATGGCGTTCGGGAATCTCGATGTCGGCACGCACCGCGAGCCCGGCTTTCTCGGTGCCGTTGGCCTTGACCTGTTCGGTGCGCCAGACCGTCGTGCCCACATACTGCTTGCCCTTTGGATCGGTCGGATCCTCGTCATAGAGCAGCGCGCGCTGCGGCATCCCTGTGATGGCCTTGGGCGCAGCCGGGATCGCTGCTCTCGGACCGATGGCCGGCGGCGCGGCAACGAACTGGAAATGCGCGTTGATCGGTGCGAGCGAAACCAACGGCTGCTGCGCGCCACCGGTCTTGCGTTTCACGGTGAGGCCGGTCTCGTTGAAGACGTCGAGCAGCCCAAGGCCCGGACGCAGCATGGTCTCGGCGAGCGTCATCGCGAACAAATTGTTGGCGTCCGACGTGCCTGATACCGCCATGTCGGGCTGTGCCGGATAAGCCAGCAACGTGCCATCCGGTACGTGCATGGCCGCCAGCCCAGGCTCGGTCAGGCCGTGGCTCTGGAATGGATTGTCGTGGCAGGCATCGAGCACCACCAGATTGAGCCGCTTCGCCGATCCTTCCAGCTGATGCAGCAGCAAACCGACATGCAGCGTCTGGGCATCGACATCGCTCTCCTGGCTCGGATCGGCATCGACCGGCACCAGGAAATTGGAGCTACGAAGCTGAATCGCGTGGCCGGCGTAATAGACCAGCGCCACATCGGCATCCGCAATCTGCCGGCCGAAATCCTGGATGGCCCGGTCGAGGCTCGCTTTGTCGAGATCGATCAGCACCGCACCGCCGGCCAGCGTGAAATCTGCGCTCTGCAGCGCCGCCCCCACCACTCGCGCACCGGCCGCCGCGCCTTCCGTACCCTTGGCATGCTGATAGCTG
>Ga0308176_10003469_pt1 | contig 10097 bp, 6 predicted proteins | sample PhyCR2_3_FD_203890 | JGI IMG/M metagenome (GOLD analysis project Ga0308176, IMG submission 203890) | Soil microbial communities from UC Gill Tract Community Farm, Albany, California, United States - DLSLS.C.R2 | ecosystem: Environmental > Terrestrial > Soil > Agricultural land | place: USA... | reverse complement strand
CCCGCCCCGCGATCCGTCGACGAGGTCTTGCCGCCGCGCTCGCCTGCGCCGCCATGCTGTCCGCCTGTACGGGCAACTCGGAGGGCAGCACCGGCGCGACCGGCTCGGGCGACCCGGCCGTCACGGCAGACGCCGCGCAGCAGGCCGCCTCCGCGTCGGTCGCAGCCGCAGCCACCTCGTCCCTCGACGCGACGGCAGGCGGGGGTGCCGCCCGGCAGAAGGCCTTCGCCGGCGCAGCGCTGGAGTCGGCCAACGCGTACGCCAAGACCCTGCCCGGGCGCACGTCCGCCGAGAAGGCCGACGCGGAGCTCGCGACGACCGGGGTCAAGGTGCTCGCCGTCTCGCGCAGCGGTGACCGGCCCCAGCAGATCCTCGCCCAGACGACGCTGAAGAAGACGGGTGCCGCCGTCCTCGTCCTGCTCGTCGGTGACGGGTCGGGCACGACGTTCAAGGCGGCCGCGGTCACGCCGATGCTGCCCGACGCCAAGCTCGACGCGCTCGACCCCGCGACCGACGGCTCGGCCGCCATCGGCGACGGCAAGGGCCTGGCCACCAGCCCCAAGGACGCGCTCGCCGCCTTCGCCGCGTCGGTGAAGTTCCCGGCCCCGACGGCGACCAAGGTGCTCGCCGACGACCCGCTCTCGGAGCAGCTGCGCCAGTCGGCGCGCGCCCAGTCGCAGGCGCTCAACAACCAGGGTGCCTTCACGCAGCAGCACGACCCCAAGGGCGTGCTCGGCGGCCTGCGCCTCAAGGGCGGCAACGGCGCCATCGTCTTCGCGCACCTGGTGCGCAACGACGCCATCGCCATGCGCACGCCGGTCAAGCTCACCCCGGCCAAGGAGCTGACGCTCCTGACCGGCATCAAGCAGATCACGACGGAGGCCAACCTGACCTCCAACGAGATCCTCGCGATCGTCATCCCTGCGTCGGGACAGGCGCGCATCGTCGCCGCCTCCGACCAGCTCGTCGCCGGCTCGGGTCGGTGAGGCAGGATTGATCTATGAGTCACCAGCCATTCACCGCAGCAGCACTGCGCGGTGCCGTCGACCTGTCATCGCTCAAGCGTCCGGCCCCGCAGGCTGGCCCCGCATCCGGCGCGGCCTCCACCTCCGCGGACGGTGCTGGCCTCGTCATCGAGGGCACTGACGCCTCGATCCGTGAGGTCGTCGCCTCGTCGGCGAGGCACCCTGTCGTCATGGTGCTGTGGTCGCCGCGCCTCAAGGAGTCCGCGGACTTCCTCACGACGTTCGGCGCCGTGGCCCGACGGTATGCCGGCCGCTTCCAGCTCGTGACCGTCGACGTCGACGCCAACCCCGGCATCCTGCAGGCCTTCCAGGTGCAGGCCGTGCCGGTCAGCTTCGCCTTCGTCCAGCAGCAGCCCGTGCCGCTCTTCGAGGGTGCCCAGCCCGAGGCCCAGATCACCGCCGTCATCGACCAGGTGCTGCAGCTCGCCGCCCAGCACGGCGTCACCGGCACCGTGACGGTCGGGGACGCGGGCGACGCAGCGGCCGAGGACGAGGCGGAGGAGCAGCCGCTGCCGCCGTTGCACCAGAAGGCCTTCGACGCCATCGAGGCCGGCGACCTCGACGGTGCTGCGGCCGCCTACCGTGAGGCGCTCGCCCAGAGCCCTGGCGACATCGAGGCGAAGCTGGGGCTGGCGCAGGTCGGCCTCATGCAGCGCACCCAGGGCGCCGACCTGCAGGCGGCCCGTGCTGCGGCAGCCGCCGCACCGACCGACGTCGACGCGCAGATCCTCGTGGCCGACCTCGACCTGCTCGGTGGACACGTCGAGGATGCGTTCCTGCGGCTCATCGACACGGTGCGCGTGACGGCCGACGCCGACCGCAACAAGGCCCGGGAGCACCTCGTCGAGCTCTTCGAGGTCGTCGGGGTGACGGACGAGCGGGTCGTCAAGGCACGCAAGTCCCTGATGAGCGCCCTGTTCTGACCGACCCCGCTCAGTCGGTGGGCGTCGTCTCGACGACGGCCTCGGCGAGGTGTTCCAGCACCTCGCCGGCCCGAGCGGCGAGGTTCGGGTGGTCCTGCCCGGGGGCCGGCACCGACAGGCCCCAGTGCGGGGTGGTCGCGTCTCCCTCGTCACGGACGACCACGACGTGCACAGGCTCGGGCTCGACGAGGTCGAGGAAGTCCTCGAGCCGGTCGCCCTGTGCCTCCTCGGCCACCACGACGTCGAAGCCCTCGAGCTGGTAGGTCTCGGCCACGGCGAGCGCGGCCGACCATCGCAGCATCCGCAGCCGCAGCTGCTGGGTCGTCGGGGGCTCGTCCCAGCCGGCGACCCGGCCGGTGGTGACAGCGGCCTCGAGGGCGGCGCCGTCGACGAGCACGGCGCGCTGCAGCCTCTCGGCGACCGCCGCTGCCAGGGCAGCCCGGTCCTCACCCCGCGCGGCCGTGACGAGCACGAGACGGCCGCGGGGCTCGGGGGGTTCGCTGGAGGTCATCCGCCGAGGGCTGCGGTCACGACGTCCTTGGCTTCGGCCTGGACCCGCGCGAGGTGCTCGGGGCCTTGGAACGACTCGGCGTAGATCTTGTAGACGTCCTCGGTGCCGGAGGGTCGTGCGGCGAACCAGGCGCTCTCGGTGGTCACCTTGAGCCCGCCGATCCGGGCGCCGTTGCCGGGCGCCTCCGTGAGCTTGCCCGTGATCGTCTCTCCCGCAAGGGTCTGCGCCGAGACGTCGTCGGGGGAGAGGGCCGCGAGCTTGGCCTTCTCCTCACGCGACGCTGCAGCGTCGATGCGGGCGTATGCCGGGTCGCCGTGCCTGGCGGTCAGCTCGGCGTAGTGCTGGCTGGGGGTCCTGCCCGTCGCGGCGAGGATCTCGGATGCGAGCAGGGCGAGCAGGATCCCGTCCTTGTCGGTGGACCACACGGTGCCGTCCTGGCGCAGGAAGCTGGCGCCGGCCGACTCCTCGCCACCGAAACCCACCGAGCCGTCGAGCAGCCCGGGCACGAACCACTTGAAGCCGACGGGCACCTCGAGCAGGGTGCGACCGAGGTCCTCGGCGACCCGGTCGATCATGGACGAGGAGACGAGGGTCTTGCCGATGGCCGTCGTGGCGGGCCAGCCGGGTCGGGCGCCGCCGTAGAGGTACTGGATCGCCACGGCGAGGTAGTGGTTGGGGTTCATCAGGCCCGCATCCGGAGTGACGATGCCGTGCCGGTCGGCGTCGGCGTCGTTGCCGGTGGAGATGTCGTAGGCGTCCTTGTTGCGGATGAGCGAGGCCATGGCCGACGGGGAGCTGCAGTCCATGCGGATCTTGCCGTCCCAGTCCAGCGTCATGAACGCCCACTGCGGGTCGACCCGCGGGTTGACCACGGTGAGGTCGAGCCCGTGGCGCTGTGCGATCTCGCCCCAGTACGCGACGGAAGCGCCACCGAGCGGGTCGGCGCCGATGCGCACGCCGGCCTCTCGCACCGTGGCGAGGTCTACCACGTTGGGCAGGTCGTCGACGTAGCTGCCGAGGAAGTCGTAGGCGCCGGCCTCGCCGCGGGCCTGCTCGAAGGCGACGCGCCGGACCTCCTTGAGGCCGCCGCGGATCAGGTCGTTGGCCCGCTTCGCGATGACGGAGGTCGCGTCGGTGTCGGCGGGACCACCGTGCGGTGGGTTGTACTTGAAGCCGCCGTCGGCCGGTGGGTTGTGGGAGGGGGTGACGACGATGCCGTCGGCGAGCCCGCTTGCGCCGGAGGGCTTTCCGCGGTTGGCGCGAAGGATCGCGTGCGACACCGCTGGAGTGGGCGTGAAGCCGTCGCGGTCGTCCACCAGCACCTGGACGCCGTTGGCCACGAGCACCTCGAGGGCCGAGCGCCACGCGGGGTCGGACAGGCCGTGGGTGTCGCGTCCGATGAAGAGCGGGCCGTCGAAGCCCTGGGAGACGCGGTAGTCGACGATGGCCTGCGTCGTGGCGAGGATGTGGTCCTCGTTGAAGGCCGTGCGCAGGCTGGACCCCCGGTGGCCCGACGTGCCGAAGGCGACCTGCTGGTCGGGGTCGTCCACGTCGGGGTGCCGGTCGTAGTAGGCGCCGACCAGTGCGTCGACGTCGACGAGGTCCTCGGCCTGGGCCGGCTGGCCGGCACGGGGATGGGTCATGAGGGGCCTCCGTTCGTGGTCGGGCTGGTCGGCTGGGCTGCTCCACCGCCGGCGCCGTGCGCCGCCTGCTCTGCGGCCGCATCGGCCATCGAGTCGGCGACCACCTCGGGGCTGACGGGAGGCGAGACCTCCTCGGCCGTCCCCTGGATGAGCTCGGGCTCTGCCTCCTCGACCGGCACGAGCCAGACCGTGGAGAGCCGCGCGACGGTCACGTCGACGGCATACGGCTGCTGGTGCCAGGCCTCCTGGTGCGCCTCGAGGACGATGCCGGCGCTGCTCGGGGCGTCGGGGTGGTAGCCGGCCGTGTCGAGCACGACCTGCCACCTCCCGCCGCGCGGCAGCCCGATCCGGTAGGACTCCTGGGTCTGCCCGCTGAAGTTCATGACGCACGCCACGACCGGTGCGTCCGTGCTCCGGTCGCCCTTGCCGAAGCGCAGCCACGAGAAGGTGTTGTGCGCGGCGTCGTCGGCCTCGAGCCACTCGAAGCCTGCCGGATCGGCGTCGAGCTCCCAGAGGGCGCGGTTGCCCTTGTAGATGGCGTTGAGGTCCTTGACGAGGTTGTGCACGCGGTAGTGCAGTGGCTGCTCGAGCAGCCACCAGTCGAGGCTGCGCCCCTCGGACCACTCGGACTCCTGGCCGAACTCGCAGCCCATGAAGAGCAGCTGCTTGCCGGGGTGGCACCAGAGGTAGGCGAGGAAGGCGCGCAGCGTGGCGACCTGCTCCTCGCGGGTGCCGCGGGACTTGCGCAGGAGCGAGCCCTTGCCGTGGACGACCTCGTCGTGGCTGATCGGCAGCACGAAGTTCTCGTCGAACGCGTACATGAGCGAGAACGTCAGCTTGCCGTGGTGGTACTTGCGGTAGATGGGCTCCTCGCCGAGGTACTTCAGCGAGTCGTTCATCCACCCCATGTTCCACTTGAAGCCGAAGCCGAGGCCGCCCTGGTTGGTGGGCCGCGTGACCCCTGGCCACGTCGTCGACTCCTCGGCGATCGTCACGATGCCGCCGACCCGCTTGTACGCGGTGCCGTTGGTCTCCTTGAGCAGCTGGACCGCCTCGAGGTTCTCGCGACCGCCGTCCTTGTTGGGCACCCACGCCCCGGCGTCGCGCGCGTAGTCGAGGTAGAGCATCGAGGCCACGCCGTCGACGCGCAGGCCGTCGAGGTGGAACTCCTCGAGCCAGTAGAGCGCGTTGGCCACGAGGAAGTTGCGCACCTCGGGACGGCCGTAGTCGAAGATGTTGGAGCCCCACTCGGGGTGCCAGCCCTTGCGCGGGTCCGGGTGCTCGTAGAGCGGCAGGCCGTCGAAGCGGGCGAGCGCCCACTCGTCCGTGGCGAAGTGGCCGGGCACCCAGTCGAGGATCACACCGATGCCCGCGCGGTGCAGCTCGTCGACGAGGTAGCGGAAGTCATCGGGGGTGCCCCACCGCGAGCTCGGGGCGTAGTAGCCGGTGACGTGGTAGCCCCAGGACGGGACGTACGGGTGCTCCATGACGGGCAGGAACTCGACGTGGGTGAAGCCGAGGTCGCGCACGTAGTTGACGAGGTGCTCGGCCAGGCCGCGGTAGCCGAGGCCCTGGCGCCACGAGCCGAGGTGCACCTCGTAGGTGCTCATCGGGCCCTGGTGGGCGTTGCGGGTGCGACGCTGCTCCATCCAGTCGCCGTCACGCCAGTCGTAGTGCGTCTCGGTGACGATGGCGGCCTGCTTGGGCGCGACCTCGGTCATGCGGGCCATCGGGTCGCTCTTGAGCCGGACGAGCTCGTCGGGGCCGCGGACGGCGAACTGGTAGTTCATCCCCTCCTGGGCGCCGGGCAGGAACAGCTCCCAGATGCCGCTCTCGCCGAGGGCGCGCATGGGGTGGGTGCGGCGGTCCCAGTCGTTGAAGTCGCCGATGACGTGGACGGCCTTGGCGCGCGGCGCCCAGACCGCGAAGGAGACGCCCCAGACCTCGCCGAGCGGCCCGGGGTAGTGGCGCACGTGCGAGCCGAGGACCGTCCACAGCTGCTCGTGCCGTCCCTCGTTGATGAGGTGCCGGTCCATCTCGCCGAGCGTCGGCGCGAACCGGTAGGGGTCGTCCTGCTCGTGCTCGACGCCGTCGCCGTACTCGACGAGCAGGCGGTAGTCGTGCGCCCTCGTGAAGTCGGGGGACGTCATCGACCAGATGCCCTCGCGGACGTGCTGCAGCTCGACGCGGGCGCCGGAGTCGAGCCGCGCCCCGACACGCGTGGCGTACGGGCGGAACGCCGTGATGGTGAGGCCGCCGGGTCCGAGGTGCTGGCCGAGCAGGTCGTGCGGCTGGCCGTTGCGGCCGCCGAGGAACGCGGAGATCGCCGCCTCGTCGAGCGAGGGGCCCTTGCTCGTGTCGGTGGTCATGGGGTGCCTTCCTCGGTGGTGAGCCGCTCGACGGCGCCGAGCGGGATGGGCAGCCACGAGGGCCGGTTGCGCGCCTCGTAGACCACCTCGTAGAGCGCCTTGTCGAGTTCGAGCGCGCGGGTCAGGGTCTGGGCGTCCGCGTCGGGCTCGCCCGCGACGGAGGCGTAGCCCTCGAGGAACGCGGTGCGGCAGGCGGCCGCCCAGTCCGTCGCGTCGACGGGCGGGTCGGCCAGCGCGACCGAGCCGGCCGCGTAGTCGAACGAGCGCAGCATGCCGGCCACGTCGCGCGCGGTGAGGTCGGGGCGTACGCGTTCGGCGAGCGGGCGCAGCGGCTCGCCCTCGAAGTCGAGGGCCACCCACCCGCGCTCCGGCACGTCGAGGACCTGCCCGAGGTGGTAGTCGCCGTGGATGCGCTGCAGCGGCGGCCAGCGGAGCCCGCCCACGGAGGCCACGAACCGCTCGACGGCGGCGGAGCAGGAGGCCAGCTCGGGCACGAGAGCCACGGCGTCGGCATACCGCCCGCGCATGGACGCGGCGAGGGCCTCGCGCGCCTCGGCCGTGACCTCCTGGGTGCCGAGGGCGTGCGCGAGCGCGGTGTGGATCTCGGCGGTGACGACGCCGAGGTCACGCGCTCGCGCGGTGAAGTCGCTCCCCGAGGCGGCGGCGACCAGGGCCACCCGCCAGGCGTCCTCGACGCCGGGGATGAACTCCTGCGCGAAGGCGAGGTGTCCCTGCATCGGCGCACCGTCCGCGGGGGAGTCCCACGCGCCGGAGAGGTGGCCGATGGCCATGGGCACGCGGTCGGAGCCCTCCTCGGTGAGCGCCGACTGCACGACGACATCCGGGTTGTCGCCGTCCTGCAGGGTGCGGAAGACCTTGACGATGAGGGGCTCTGCCGGGCCGCCCTCAGCAGACGTCATGCGACAGATGATCGAGGTGTTGGACTGCTCGCCGCTCAGCACGTTGGAGGAGGACACGGTCCCCTCCGCGCGGTGGGTCGACGAGCCGGTGGCCAGCGCGTTGCTGCCGGCGGAGGCCTGCGCCTCGTCGGACACCCCGGCGTCGAGGATGGTCGTCATGAGCTGCGAGACGTAGACGGGGTCGTGCGGCCCGTCGTAGACCCACCGGGTGCCGAGGACGCTGTGCTCCATCGTGCCGAGCAGCGCGTGCTCCGCGCCCTCGAGCGGGGCCGCCCGGTAGGTGAGCGGGACCTGGTAGACGACGGCGGGGGACACGGCCTCATCGGCGAGCAGCAACGTCTCGCAGCCGACCTCGCCGTCCGGGTCCTCGAACCGGAAGCCACCGACCCGGCGCAGCTGCGGCACGTGACCCTTGCCGTGGTACCAGCGCTGGCGCGGCATCCACTCGGTCACCATCTCGGTCTTCGTCGGCGTCAGGGTGGCGCCCTTGTGCACGATCGCCATCAGCGGTTGTCCTCCCCGCCGCGCAGCTGCAGCCAGAAGAAGTCGCGCGAGCCGAGGGTCAGGGTCACGCGGCCGTCGTTGGCGACCCACGGGAAGCCCTGACCGCCGAAGAGGTCGATGAGCTGGCGCCCGGACAGGTGCTCCGGGAGCTGGATGGTGGCGGCCTGGGGGCGGCTCGAGAGGTTGTTGACGCAGAGCACCGCCTCGTTGGGGTTGTCGGGGTCACCGGTCAGGACGCGCGTGAAGGCGAGGATCGCGTCGTTGTCGGCGTCGACGACCTGGAAGTCGCCGAGCCCGAAGACCGGGTGGCGGCTGCGGATCTGCAGCATGCCGCGGATCCAGTGCAGCAGCGAGGCCGAGGAGGCCATCTGCGCCTCGACGTTCACGTTGTTGTAGTGGTAGACGAGGCTGCTGATGACCGGCAGGTAGAGCTTGCCGGGGTCGACGCTCGAGAAGCCCGCGTTGCGGTCGGGGGTCCACTGCATCGGGGTGCGCACGGCGTCGCGGTCGTTGAGCCAGATGTTGTCGCCCATGCCGATCTCGTCGCCGTAGTAGAGGCACGGCGAGCCCGGCAGCGAGAGCACGAGCGCGTGGATCAGCTCGATCTCGGGGCGGGAGTTGTCGAGCAGGGGGGCGAGGCGGCGGCGGATGCCGACGTTGGCACGCATACGGGGGTCGGGCGCGTACCAGCCGTACATCGCCGCCCGCTCCTCGGGCGTCACCATCTCGAGCGTCAGCTCGTCGTGGTTGCGCAGGAAGGTGCCCCACTGGGTGCCCTTGGGGATGGCGGGGGTGTCGGCGAGCACGTCGATGATCGGTCGGGCCTTCTCCTCGCGCAGCGAGTAGTAGAGGCGCGGCATCACCGGGAAGTGGAAGCACATCTGGCACTCCGGCTCCTCCTCGGAGCCGAAGTAGTCCACCACCTCGGCCGGCGGCTGGTTGGCCTCGGCGAGCAGGATGCGGCCGGGGTACTCCGCGTCGACCATGGCGCGCAGCTCGGCGAGGAACCCATGCGTGCGCGGGAGGTTCTCGCAGTTGGTGCCCTCCTCCTCGAAGAGGTAGGGCACGGCGTCGAGCCGGAAGCCGTCGATGCCGAGGTCCATCCAGAAGCGCACGATGTCGAACATCGCCTCACGGACGGCCGGGTTCTCGAAGTTGAGGTCGGGCTGGTGGCTGAAGAAGCGGTGCCAGAAGAACTGCCGGCGCACGGGGTCGAAGGTCCAGTTGGACACCTCGGTGTCGACGAAGATGATGCGGGCGTCGTCGTAGCCGTCGTCGGTGTCGGACCAGACGTAGAAGTCGCCGTAGGGGCCGTCGGGCTCGGCGCGGCTCGCCTGGAACCACGGGTGCTGGTCGCTCGTGTGGTTCATGACGAGGTCGGTGACGATGCGGATGCCGCGCGCGTGCGCCTGCGAGACGAGCTCGGTGAACTCCGGCAGCGTGCCGAACTCGGGCAGCACGGCCTTGTAGTCGGAGATGTCGTAGCCGCCGTCGCGTAGCGGCGAGGCGTAGAAGGGCGGCAGCCACAGGCAGTCGACGCCGAGCCACTGGAGGTAGTCCAGGCGCTGGATGAGTCCCGTGAAGTCGCCGGCGCCCACCCCCTTGGAGTCGGCGAAGGCGCGGACGAGCACCTCGTAGAAGACCGCCCTCTTGAACCACTGCGGGTCGTGCTTCAGCCCGGGCTGGGAGAGGTTGAGTCCCTGCATGTGGTCAGTGGCTCCTCACGTGGATGATGTGGACGGGTTCGGAGTCCGGCCCCAGCCGGACGAAGTTGTCCTGGCGCCACTCCCACGTCTGGTTGGTGATGTGGTCGTGGGCGTCGAAGCTGGACCATGAGGCCATACCCAGCGCCTCCATGTCGAGATGCACCCACGTCTCACGGCTGGCGTGGGGGTCGAGGTTGGCCACGACGAGGACGGTGTCGCGCTCACCCGTCGCGGCGTCGACCACCCGCGACTTGCTGAAGACGAGGACGTTCTCGTCGTCGGCGGAGTGGAAGCGCAGGTTGCGCAGCCAGCGCAGGGCGGGGTGCCAGCCGCGAATCTCGTTGAGCCGCTTGAGGTACCACGCAAGCGAGCGGCTCTCGAGAGGGCCGCCCGGCTCGTAGAGGTACCACTGGCGGTCCTTGTACTCGTACTTCTCGTTGTCGATCTGCTCCTCGGCGCCGGGACGGGCGACGTGCTCCATGAGCTCGTAGCCGGC
>Ga0308176_10003468_pt1 | contig 10098 bp, 6 predicted proteins | sample PhyCR2_3_FD_203890 | JGI IMG/M metagenome (GOLD analysis project Ga0308176, IMG submission 203890) | Soil microbial communities from UC Gill Tract Community Farm, Albany, California, United States - DLSLS.C.R2 | ecosystem: Environmental > Terrestrial > Soil > Agricultural land | place: USA... | reverse complement strand
TACCCTTGATTTATATCAGGATTCTCTGATGCAGAAGGATGCTTTCTTGTTTTAATCCGTAAATCATCAAAAAACCTGCTACCGGTCGGTACACTTTCTAAATCTTTTTCTACTCTAACTAATGCTAATTTAATTTCAAATAATAATTTCACCATGAATCCTTGATTTGTCACAGGATTTACTGACGGTGAAGGTTGTTTTTGAATAGATGTTTATAAAGATAAAGGTTACAAAACTGGTTGACGTGTTAAACTATTTTACCAAATAAATTTACACAGAAAAGATCAAGTTTTATTGGAACAAATTCAAAAATTTTTTAACGCAGGAAAAATATATAATAGCCCTGCTAACAGTAGATATTATGTTTCTTCTTTAACAGATTTAGAAATAATTATTCAACATTTTGATAAATATGCTTTGCTTACTCAAAAACAAGCTGATTTTGAACTACTAAAACAGGCTTTTGTTTTAGTCCAGAATAAAGAGCATTTAACTCCAGAAGGGCTAGAAAAGATTATAGCTATAAAAGCTTCTATTAATAATGGTCTTTCTGAAGTATTAAAAGTTAATTTTCCTAAGATTATTCCTGTAGATAGACCTATTGTGAATAACATTGTTGAACGCGACCCTTATTGATTAGCCGGGTTCACATCCGCTGAAGGCTGTTTCCTTATACGTATGTATAAAGCTAAAACAAATTTAGGTAGAGCGGTAAGATTAGTATTTCAACTAACTCAACATGTTAGAGATGAACAGTTAATGAGAAGTTTTATTGATTATTTTAATTGTGGAACTATCATTAAAAGTAGAGAATCCTTTGTATATCGGGTAGAGAAATTCTCGGATATACAAAATAAAATTATTCCTTTCTTTAATAAATATCAGATTCAAGGAGTAAAACAACAGGATTATTTAGATTTTTGTAGAGCTGCTGAACAGATGGAGAATAAGACTCATCTAACTAAAGAAGGTTTATCTCTAATTAAAGGAATAAAAACAGGTATGAATAAAGGAAGATCGAGGAGAGAGAGTAGGCCAGAGCATAACTGACAATTAGAGGTTAATTTTACAATTAATCTTCATGTTAGAGATCTAGATCTTTTAAAACTTATTAAAGCCTATTTTGGAGTAGGAAGAATAGGTAAAGAAAGAAATGGTTGTTGTGATTTTACAATAGGTTCTTTAGATCAAATTATTACAAAAGTAATACCTCATTTTGATAAATATCCTCTAAAAACTAATAAATATTCTGATTATTTATTATTTAAAAAAGTAGTCATGATTATGCAACGTAGGGAACATTTAACAGCTGAAGGTTTACAAAATATAATAAATATTAGAGCTTCTTTAAATAGAGGATTAACTCCTCTACTATTAGAAGCTTTTCCTAACACTGTTGCTTTAGCAAGACCATTATTACTACCTAGTGTCAAATTAGACCCTCAATGGGTAGCTGGTTTTACAAGTGGTGATGGTTGTTTTAAAATTAGTATTAGAGAATCTAAATTACATAAAACAGGAAGTCGTGTAGTATTACTTTTTGTAGTAACTCAACACATTAGAGATGAATTATTATTGAAAAGTTTAGTAGATTTCTTTGGATGTGGTCAAACTTATTCGTATAAAGATTATACTGAGTTTAGATGTCAATCATTCAAAGATAATTATGAAAAGATTTTACCTTTTTTCAAAAAATACTCTATAATTGGCGTTAAATCTAAGGATTTTGAAGATTGAGCTAAAGTAGCCAAAATGATGCAAACAAAAGATCATTTAACTAACGAAGGTTTCGACAAGATTCGTAAAATAAGAAGAGGAATGAATAAAGGTAGATATCTAGAATAAACTAAACTACTTTAGTTTACGTAGAGTTATATAAAGTTGTTCTTTTCTTTAATTTGGACGATAAATTTAATTGTCATCATGTGGACGTTTATGATGCTATACCTACAGTTGTTACAACATTTGTAGCTATTATTGCTAAAATTTCTATCTTTATTTTTTTATTAGAATTAGTATATTATACTAATAATTCACTTTCTGAATTTAGTTGAACATACGGTTTACTTATAAGTTCTTTCCTTTCATTAATAATAGGAACTATAGGTGGTTTGACACAATTTAGAATTAAAAGATTACTTGCCTACAGTACTATATCTCATGTAGGTTTTATATTACTAGCTTTAAGCATTTCTAGTGTAGAATCAACACAAGCTTTTATATTTTATTTAGTGCAATATTCTATAAGTAATTTAAATATATTTATTATATTAATTACAATAGGGTTCTCTTTATTTAATTATATAAATAATAGTAAAGAATTTTCAAATTTATTAGAAAGTAATAATTCACCGATACAATTAATTAGCCAATTAAAAGGTTATTTTTATATAAATCCCTTATTATCTTTAAGTTTAGCTATAACTATCTTTTCTTTTGTAGGTATACCTCCTTTAATAGGGTTTTTTGCTAAACAGATGGTATTAAGTGCTGCTTTAGATAATGGTTATGTTTTTATATCTTTAATTGCAATACTTACAAGTGTAATAGGAGCAGTTTATTATTTAAATGTAATTAAGGAAATTTTTTTCCTGCATAGCACTCCTGAATATAAAATATTAAATGAGTATTCTGATTTTTATAGTAATAATAAAGATACTATAAATAATATTTCTAATACTAATACTAATACTAATACTAATACATTAGTTAAAAACATAAACATTAGTACTATTTCTAGCCCCTTTTCTATAACTATTTCTATTATTACATTAGTAATATTATTATTTATATTTATGAACCGTGAATGATTAAGTATGGGTACCATATTGGTACAAGTTTTATTTAATGATTAAATGAGTAGTATGACAATCTTTATAATCTTAGTCTGTATAATTGCTTTACTTTTTTTAGCTATTAACTTAATATTTGCTCCGCATAATCCGTACCAAGAAAAATATAGTATATTTGAATGTGGTTTTCACAGTTTTTTAGGTCAAAATAGAACACAATTTGGTGTAAAATTTTTTATATTTGCTTTAGTTTATCTATTATTAGATTTAGAAATTTTATTAACTTTTCCTTTTGCAGTAAGTGGATATGTAAATAATATTTATGGTTTAATAATAACATTAGGATTTATAATTATTATTACTATAGGATTTATATATGAATTAGGTAAAAGTGCTTTAAAAATAGATAGTAGACAAACTATAACTATGACAAAATTTAATTCGTCTTCTACAGTTGAATTTGTAAGTAGAATCTAAAATTAACTTTTTTTTTAAGTGCACGTATACAGCGCCTTATTTTTTATGAAGGCGCAAGGCACAAGGCGCAAGCGGCAAGCGGCAAGCGGCAAGCTCTAAAAAAAATTCTATTTGTTGTTATATATATATTCTATATTTTACGAGAAAAAAAATAATATTTACATATTATAAAAAAAATTCAATATAGAAATAAAAAAAAATTTTTTTTTTATGTTCTTATTAATAAATAATTTAGTTTTGCTGAATTTAGATGCTCCTAGTCCCTGAGGGATATATTTTCAAGATAGTGCTACTCCTCTTTCTAATTGATCTGGGAAATCAATAATGGGGATTAAACTGCCAAACTCCGGGGAAGCCCTAAAGCCTATGGTACTAAGCCATATATGAAAATATATGAGTGGCTGAAGTAATTACTCAGGTATAGTGACAAGCCATATGATACGTGAAAACATAATGGGCAATCGCGGATCTAAGTCAGCAATATTAAAAAATATTGTTGTAAAAGAGCAACGAGTAGACGGTAGTTGGTATGGTATTAATTTGCCATATTTAAGATGTACTCTAATGGGTTTCGAAAGAAATTATCAGAACAAAATCCTTACTACTCAATTAGTTAATAAAATAAATTATTCCACATTGTGTGTTAATGAAAATAAAGGAGATAATAATTATAATTTAAGAATAGACCCTAATTTTCTTACTGGTTTTGCGGATGCAGAAGGTTCATTTGTTTTAAGTATTACAAAAAGTAATTTAGTTAAATCAGGTTGAGTAATTAAACCAAGATTTCAAATACATTTACATCAAAAAGATCTTTTTGTCTTAGAAGCTATTAAAAATTACTTGGGTGTAGGTAAAATTTACTTACAAGATACAACTTCAGTGGAATATAGAGTATTCTCTATTAAAGAGTTAAAAATAGTTTTAGATCATTTTGATAACTTTCCTCTTCTTTCACAAAAATACGCTGATTACTTTCTATTTAAACAAGCTTACCTGTTATTAGTTAATAGAGAACATTTAACGCCAGAAGGTTTACGTAAAATTATATCTATAAAAGCATCTATAAATAATGGTTTATCCGAATCGTTAAAAGAAGCTTTCCCTGATATTACATGTGTTATAAGACCTGTAAAAGAAAATATTTTTATATATAATCCTCAATGATTAGCAGGGTTTGCTAGCGGAGAGGGGTCATTTGGAGTTAAAGTTAGACATGCCAATAGTAACTCTAAACCATATGTTGAGTTAATATTTCAAATTAATCAGCACACTAGAGATAAACAACTATTAGCTTGTATTGCTGAATATTTAAAGTGCGGTAAAATATATAAACACTCTATGAACGCAGTAGTATATAGAGTATCCAAAACGTCATACTTAACTGAAATTATTATCCCTTTTTTTCTTAAACACCCTATTTTAGGTATAAAAGCTTTAGATTTTAAAGCCTTTTGCTCTATCTCAGCGTTAACTGAAAAAAAAGCTCATTATACTAAAGAAGGGTTAGATCAAATTATCTGCATTAAAGCTAATATGAATACAGGTAGATTATAATACTAGTTTAGTATAACCTACTTGTCAGTAATATGCAGATAAGTATCGTCCGATGTTTATTTTTTTTTTAATAGCTAGCGCATAAAATTTTTACTAGTTGAATGTTAAATTTGTTTTAAATGCAGATGGAAGGATTGATAGAATTACATAATTTTTGTGTAAAAGAGCCAAACTCCGGGGAAGCCCTAAAGTTCTAATAACTAAGCTATATAAGGAAACTTATTTAGTGGCCTAGCTAATCACTAAGGGTACAGTAATATCATTAGAAATAGAAGAAGAATATATTCTTCGGATAATGGGTAATCGCGGATCTAAATCAAGTAGTAAAAATTAATATTTACTAGTTGTAAAAGAGCAACGAGTAGACGGTTCTTCAGAATATCTTGTATAGTTCTGTAAGGTGTATTCTAGTCGCCGGGAAAGCCGGTTCTTGAGTTTTCAAGCTTTTGTTGTAACAAAAAAAAAAAGGATAAAAACACTTTGTTTTAATTTATATCGAAAACAATGACTTATATAAGTATAAAGAATTTATAACATAAAAACGCGGAGCTCTTAATTAGATTAAAAATCTATTTATCTTGATTTAATATTATGTAATTCACAACTCACTATATTATTTAAAAAGATTTAGTAGTTAATAATTTATAATATTGAATAAATATATGAAAAATTCCCTTATTCCTTCTTTCCTTAAAGACGAGGAGTCTAATGAGAAGAAATTTATTAAATCAGAGTTAAATCCTTATTATGTTTCAGGGTTTTTGGATGGTGAATCATGTTTTCATTTAGCTATAGGTAAAAATTCTAGATATAAATTAGGGTATTATGTAAACCCTGGATTTTCTATAGTTTTACATAAAAAAGATGAATTTCTAATGAAAGAAATTCAAAAGTTTTTCGGAGGAATAGGTACCTTAAAGGTAAAATTAAATATAGTGCAATTCAGGGTATTTTCTTTAGATGAGTTAGATGTTATATTAAACCATTTAGAAAAATTCCCTTTAATCACTAAAAAAAGTGTAGATTATAGCTTATTCAAGGAAGCAATTATGCTTATTAAAAATAAAGAACACTTAAATATAGAAGGATTTAATAAAATTATATCTTTAAGAGCTTCTATGAACTTAGGTTTACCTAATGTCTTAAAAGAAGCATTTCCTGATATAAGGAAAAGAGAAATTATTTCTAAGGATATTCCCTCAGTAATAAATCCACATTGAGTGGCGGGATTTGTTGATGCAGAAGGTTGTTTTTGAATAAAGATTACTAAAAATTTAGCTAAAAATAAAATGAGACCTGTTTTAGGTTTTCAAGTTACTCAGGATGACAGAGATTTATTACTAATGAAAAAATTAATTGAATTCTTTAACTGTGGGAGATTAGAAAAGGTAGGCTCAGCTTCAAGTTTAGTTGTAACTAAATTATCTTTAATTAATGAAATTATAGTTCCTTTTTTTAAAAATTACTGCTTAGTGGGATCTAAATCTCAAGACTTTAGAGATTGAAGTAAAGCTGTAGAGTTAGTAACTAAAAAAGCTCATTTGACAACTGAAGGTCTTGATGAAATCTTAAAAATAAAATCTAATATAAATTTATCCAGAAAGCTAGATTGTAATATTGATGACATATCTAAACCCGAATCATAATAAGAAAACTCAAAATTAAAGTTACTATGTTGATATTAGTAAATAAACCCTAATTATAAACATAGACGGATAATATAATGTATTATTTAGTAATAATATTATTTGCTGTAGGATGAATTTTATTTTCAATAGTCTGAAATTATATTGGTACAAAATCCCCTATGTCACATAAGTATTTAAATCACGGTAGAAGTGTGCCGATTCAAAAGTGTTTTGAGTCTTTGGTAAAATATAATAATAAATATACATGTTCTTACAGTACAATGTCGTCTTCAAATAACAATAGCGTAAAGTTCTACGTGGACGCTTATTCCATGAAAAAATCTATTATAAAAGATAATAAAAAGAAATCAGGTATCTATAAATGGACTAATAGATTGACTAATGATATATATATTGGGCAATCCATTGACTTATCCAAAAGATTTATAAGATATTTTAATTTGTGGGACGTGCCTCGTTATTTAAAAAATAAAGGAACACTTACAATAAGTAGAGCTCTGATTAAGTACACTAATTTTTCATTAGAAATCTTAGAATATTGCAATATTTCTGATCTAACAGAAAGAGAGCAATACTACCTTGATACATTAAAACCCAGATACAACACATTAAAAATAGCTGGTAGTTCTTTAGGGCGTAAACATTCAGAAGAGACTAAAGCTAAAATTAGCAAAGCTTTAAAAGGAGTATATGTTAAAGAAAAATCCGCTTTATATGGTAGTAGTCTTTCTGAAGAAACTAAAGCACTTATGTCTTTAAAGAAGTCTAAATCAAATAATCCATTATTTGGCAAAACTCATACTGAAGAAACTAAAGAGTTAATGAGACAAAAAGCTTTAGGTAGAAAACATTCTGAAGAAACTTTATTAAAGATGAGTGCTAGTAGAGGTTATCCTGTTCAAATATATGAAAAATGTAATTCTGAAGGGTTTCAATTAATTGGTAGTTTTGTTTCGACAAGAAAAGCTGCTAACTTTTTAGGAATTAGTGCTAGTACTGTAAGACTGTATATAAACTCCGGTGAAATATTTAAATATAGATATAAATTTACCGGAGGAAATCCAAAATAAACTTAAAAAAACTATGAATAAAATTCCACTATTTGCTGGGAACTTCTAAAGCCTTTAGGTACTATAAAGATAACAAATAGATGCTTTATCAGTGATAACCCTAAAGGATGTATAATGGATTATCAGCAGGAAACCAAATATAAAGAGCTCATTGTAACATTAAAGGCTTTTATAGAGTAGGATCCTTAGAGACTACACGTGGAAACCTTATAAAAATAAACAATTATAAGGTAAGATATAGTCCAGTTAAGTATGAAAGTACTTATATTTGTTTACTCATTCATTCTTATCTATCGATGGGACGAAATTTATTCGTTATAAAGTCAATAATGTTTTTATAAATTATTCCAATTCAACTGGAGCTTCGCCCAAATTGGAATAATCATATAAGCGATAGTTTATATAAATAATACAGTACTTCAAGAAGTACTAGTTAATAAAACATCAAACCCGACATAAGAAGAGTAAACTGACACTAATAGAATTAATATGAACAATTACTCCTGCAGTAATATTAATATTAATAGCTTTCCCTTCATTTAAATTATTGTATTTAATGGATAAGAAACCAAGTCCACCTTACATACTTCTAGTTGGTAAGGTTAAAGAGGATGAATTTCAAGAAGAGTTGAATAGTTATTCAGTTTACTTGAAGCGAAGCTTGTTATTAAGAGTAGATTTTCAGCTAATGCTGATGACTAACAAGAACGTTCAACGACTAGAAGATAAAAGTTATCTACGAGAATAATCTTCCTATGCTTTTAGTCCAATATAGCCGTGTTTTCTCTGCGAAGCAGCGAAGCTGCGAAGCTGCGAAGCTGCGAAGCTGCGAAGCTACTGGTTCACCAGGGCAGCAGACAGAAGAAAAATAAAGTTATGTAAGGTAATTAAGCTAGAGTATCCTCCGCAAATTCGATTCGGTTTCTTGGCAAATTGCCTAAGGGTAATAAAGAAAACATAGTTGGATGGCGAAGACATAGTCTGAACCATATTGAAAAATATGGAATTAAACCAAATTGAAAGTTATTAAGAGTTATACAATGTCAGCTACTTTTCTTAAGAATTGTCTGAATGGTAGACCTAAATCACTACTACGCGTAGTGGAATACTTGCTCACTTATAAAAGGCTAATGAGCCAAATTATATCACGATTATTTTCAAGAAAGATTACACTAAATAGCTCATCTGTTGGGTTATTTCGCAGGAAGAGTTATAATACTAAATTTAAATCTACCTTTTTAGTTAGAAGATTTAGTACACTATTGGCAAGAAGAGCTGTTGAAAAAGGTTTAGGGTCAGAAAAAGAAACTTCAGCTATGAAGAGTTTTTATGAATGATTTAGTGGTTTTTCTGATGCAGAGGGATCTTTCTATATAGCTATCAGTAGGAGTTGTGCCTTTAGGTTTCAGATTAATTTGCATAAAGATGATCTCGCCGTGTTATACTATATTCATAAAACATTAGGTTTTGGGGAAGTTAGATCATATAAAGATTATTCATCCTTTACTGTTACAAGACTTAAAGATATAACTTTATTGCTTAAGATTTTTGCTCTGTACCCTCTCCAAGGTTCAAAGTGACTTAATTATAAAGATTTTTTGAAAGCCTTTGAGCTTTATGTTAATACGGATAAAGGCCCTAATGTACTAAAAGAAATTTTAAGCATTCAAAAGGGTATGAACCGGTTAAGATCTGATTATTCACAGCTGAAAGATAGAGAAATTAACATAACTCCTTATTGATTACTAGGGTTTATAGAAGGAGAAGGTTGTTTCAGTATTAATAAAGTTAACAATTTTCGATTAGATTTTAGTATATCTCAGTCTTCTACTAGTTTTGCATTAATGCAAAAGATAAAGATTTATCTTGAGAATCTCCCGGGTACTGATGGTAATCATGTGGGTGCTGTTGGTATCTCTGAAGTTAGATCTAATAACCCACGCCATGAGTCTACTACTAGAATTGAGACCACTCGTATCCTATTTATTTCTAAATTTTTTATTCCTTTATTAGATAGCCTTGTTTGACGTAGTAAAAAGTGGTTGGATTTTCAAGATTGAAAGAATATCTTAATGTTAAAAGAACAGGGCCATCATTTTACTGAACAAGGCGTCAAATTAATAAATCTTGTTTTAAGTCAAATGAATAATAACAGACTTTCCACATCTTCAAACCAGCCCGTAGTAGATAGAGCGCTTTTACTAACTGAAATTAACCAGTTACTTAGTGGACCTTCAAATTTTGAGACAAGGAAAGGGAGAACATGAGTAATTTCATTAGGTAAATATTATCATTCTTCTCGTAAAAACATCTGTGTAGTCATAACGGATGAAAATGGTAATAATCTACATTCGTTTGATTCTCTTGCGGATTGTGCTAAATTTTTAAATGTGGACCCTAGTACTGTATCTAAAAGAATAAATAAGGGTATACCTTTTTCATTAGAAAATAAACAAGTCTATATTAAAAAAGAGGAAGTTTAGAATATTTGTTCGAAGGAGGTTTGCCTCTGAAAGACTGAAAGACTGAAAGACAGATTTTTTTTTGTAGTTC
>Ga0308176_10003467_pt1 | contig 10099 bp, 8 predicted proteins | sample PhyCR2_3_FD_203890 | JGI IMG/M metagenome (GOLD analysis project Ga0308176, IMG submission 203890) | Soil microbial communities from UC Gill Tract Community Farm, Albany, California, United States - DLSLS.C.R2 | ecosystem: Environmental > Terrestrial > Soil > Agricultural land | place: USA... | reverse complement strand
CGGAGGGTTGAGCGGTTCAGGCGTCGGGCTCGGAGGGCCTTCCCACCCGCGGCGGCAAGCGGCTTCTGTGGGTTCGCGCCGACTCGCGGGTGGGAAAACCGAACGACAGGTCCCGCGTGCGATCACCGCTCGCGGGGTGGCGAGCACAGTCTATTGACGGCTCTCGTTCGTTCCGCCCTGGCAGAGTCCCAGTGTGCCCGGCGCGCCGTGCGGAAGTCCCGCGAACCTCCAGGAATCTGCCGCGGTCTGCACCTGCGACGAGAGCTGGCCCATCGGGTCGCTCGTGTTGAAGTCATTCAATCCGCTGTAGGCGCAGTTGGAGTTCGCGTGCGTCGGAGCGGCGGTGTCATTCGTGTTGTTCAGCACATTGGGTGGTCCCTTCACTTCGCCCGCGAATGCCAGGCCAGCGCCCAACATGGCAGCAATACCCGCCGTCGCAAGTAGTCGTTTCATCCCCGAGTCTCCTTTTCCGGCTGTTTGCGCGCGACGATCAGCACACACGGCCTGGAGGCCGAAGGCGCCGTCCATTTCGCGCGCTCGATAGATCGAGATCTCATCGCGTTCGGACGGCGATAGCAAGGTCAGCCGTGACAGTTTTGAAACGCTGACCTTCTGTCAGCGCGTCGCAACCGATCCCCGTTGCCGTCAACGGGTGGCGCATAAGAGGGGCATCCTTATAGACTGACCGTCATGCCGCTCGACAAGCTGAATGCTGCACTCGTCAACGACGTCCAGGCGCTCGAACAGCAAGGACGCGCCAAGGCGCCCGAACGCATCATCACGGGCTATGTCGCGCCGCACGGCGCGCGCGGGCCCCGGTATACGCTCCGCGGCAGCGACAGCGAGTTCCTCAGGATGAACTCCAACAGCTACCTCTCACTGTCGCACCACCCGGCACTGCTCGACGCCGCCGACGAGGCGACGAAGGCGTTCGGCGCCGGCCCAGGCGCCGTGCGGTTCATCGACGGTACCAGTGCGCCGCACGTCGCGCTCGAGGAACGGATCGCCCGCTTCACCGGCCGGCCCGCGGCGAAGATTTTCAATTCCGCGTACACGACCGTGCTCGGCCTCTCGATGACGCTCTCAGGGCAAGACACCTTCTGGATCGGAGACGAGCTGAATCACAACTGCATCATCCGCGCGATGCGGATCGCGAACGTGCCGAAAGAACAGCGCGCAATTTACAAGCACAACGATCTGGATGATCTGAAACACCAGCTCGACGCCGTTCCGTCATCCATGGGGCGCGTCATCGTGATCTTCGACGGCATCTTCAGCATGCGAGGCGACAATGCGCCGCTCGCAGAGATTCAGCAGCTCTGCGCCGACGCGCACCCGCGGTACCGAGACGGCGTGATCACCATCATGGATGATTCCCACGGCATCGGCGCGTACGGCGCGAGCGGACGCGGCACCGAGGAGTATTGCCGCGCGCGCGTCGACATCCTGATCGGCACCTTCGGGAAAGCGTTCGGCGTCAACGGCGGATTCGTCGCGGGCAGTCCGGAGCTCATCGAGGCCGTGCGACAGAAGGCGGATACGTATATCTACACGAACCCGCTCGGCGCAGGGGACGCGGCTGCCGCTCTCGCCGGCGTCGACATCGCCGATGGCCCTGAGGGACACCAGAGGCTCGCCAATCTCCGGGCGCGCACGAAGCAGTTCCGCGACGGCCTCGAATCCCTCGGGCGCGAATCAATTCCGGGACCGCACGCCGTGGTGCCACTGCTCGTACGCGATACGAACAAAACCCATGCGACCGTCCGCCAGCTCTTCGACAACGCCGTTCTCGCCGTCGGGCTGACGTTCCCCGTCGTACCCCGTGGCGATGAGACGATTCGCTTCCAGATCAACGCGGCGCATACGAGCGCCGACATCGATCAGGTGCTCGACGTGCTGAAGAGCGCCCGGTGATCCCAGGCCGGCGACAATGACAGCGAACGCGGCCCTGGCTGCGCGCGCCGCGCTGGTTTACTGAAATCTCCAGTCGTCAACGTCGTTCGTAAGTCAGCCGTGACGCGCTCGTCCCGGGATCTGAACGTTTTCAGCCGTCGCTCGCGGCACTCCGATTGCGGAGGCGTCGTCGCTCACCAACGAGCGCGCGAAAGGAGCGCTAATGAGAACGAATCGTGTTCGACAAGCGGCGGGACTCTGCTGTTGCGCGTTGCTTGCAGCAGCACCTGCGTGGGCGCAGCAGGCGCCCAATCAAACGCAGGGCTTCGGCAATGGCCGGCTCGTACTCTTCACTTACCAGCAGAACTTCGATTGCGTCGACCAGCCGACGATGGACCTGGATTTCAACGGGACGCCGGCCGAGTCGGATCCCAACGAGATGCAGATGCCGATCTGCCAGGCGATGACCGAACCCACGGCAGACCCGGCTGGCGCGGACATCAAACACACCGCCCATTTGTACGTGTTCGTGCCGATGTTCTCCGTCGACAACGATCAAAACCCGGCGGACGCCATGCCGTGTCCTGCCGGAGGGCGCCCGAACGAACTGTGCGGCGCGGCGCTGGGCAACGCCCTCATCCAGGCGTTCGGTTTCATCCCTGAAGCGTGGAAAACGAAGGTCAGCGCGCCGATCACCACGCAGTGCCCCGATCCGAATACACCGGTCGCCGGCACGTGCACGATGCACGCCTCGTCTGTCGATCTCTCGAAAGTACTGATCGCGCTCGGGAAGCTCCAGGGACCGGCCACCGCGCCCGTGTTCGTCCCCACCCCCAACCACAGTCACGTCGTCGACAACTCGCGCGTGAACACCGGGCCGATCTGGTGGCAGGTGCGGCCGGTCCTGATCCTGGACCAGAGCGACTGGCCGTCAGCCGATGGCACGAGCGGCATCACGTCGTCTGCTGCCATGGACGACGCCGAAGCGGCAGGGCGCGCGGTCGAAGTGGGATCGAACTTCTTCCTGTTCTTCAGCTCCCGGCTGGCGTCAACCGGCGGGTCGCATTAGACGGATGATGAAAACCTCGTCATGTTAACGGTGCCCACCTCGAATCGCGAGCGAAAGCGCGCGACCAGATAGGTCTTCGACGGGCCGTCCCCCGTCGCAAGCGGACGCCGGCGCGCGCGCCGGGTACCTGATCGTTGGAGGTGGATCATAATAGCCGCCTCCATACCCATGACGCTCGACCAGGGATTCCGGCTCGGACCTTATCGCATCGACGCGCCGCTCGGCGCCGGCGGGATGGGCGAAGTCTATCGGGCCCACGACACGCGGCTGAATCGCGCCGTCGCGATCAAAGTCCTTCCGGCGATCCTTGCCGCCGACCCCGACGCGCAGGCGCGCTTCGAACAGGAGGCCCACGCGATCGCGGCGCTGTCCCATCCCAACATCCTCGCCATCCACGATGTCGGCAACGAAGGGCCGACGGCGTACGCGGTCATGGAACTGCTCGACGGCGAGACGCTGCGTGACCGCCTGCGAACGGGCTCGCTGCCGCCGCGCAAGGCTGCCGAGATCGCACGGGCCGTGGCGCTCGGGCTCGCGGCCGCGCATGACAGTGGCATCGTCCACCGCGACATCAAACCCGAGAACATCTTCTGACGACGTCGGGTCACGTCAAGATTCTCGACTTCGGTCTCGCGCGCCAGATGCAAGTCGCGCCCGCGGACGATCCGAACTCGCCCACTTTCGTTCGCAAGACCGATCCCGGCACCGTGGTCGGCACGCTCGGCTACATGTCGCCCGAGCAGGTCGCCGGTCGGGCCGTCGATTTCCGATCCGATATTTTCGCGCTTGGCTGTGTGCTCTACGAGATGGTGACCGGCACCCGGGCGTTCGAGCGTCCGACGGGCCCGGAAACCATGACAGCCATCCTGCGCGAGGACGTCCCCGAGATTCCGCGCGGCACCGACAGCGGCATCGCGTTCGCGCTCGACCAGATCGTCCGGCACTGCCTCGAAAAGCAGCCGGCCGAGCGGTTCCAGTCGGCGCACGATCTCGCGTTCGCGCTCCAGGCGGCTGCCGGTGCGTCGGCGACGGGGCCGGTGCAGGCGGCTGGGAGGTCGGCGCCCCGCGCGCGCCGCGACTTCTCGCGCTCGCTCGCGTTCACGGCAATCGTCGTAGGCCTGAGCGGGTCAGCCGCGTGGTGGCTTGCCCTTCGCACACGTCCTGTACCGCCGCCCGCCCCTGTCATGCGAACGGTTCTCCCGCTCGGCGACATCGCGGTGTCACGGATGGTCGGCAAGGATGACGGCACCATCGCGGTTGCACCGGACGGGCGATGGCTGGCGTATGTATCGGCCAATCGCCGGGAGATCCGGCTGCACGATCTTCAGACAGGAGAAACGCGCGCGATCGTCAGCGAGAAAGACGTCGGCGAACCCGTCTTCTCGCCCGATTCGAAATTCCTCGCCTACGTGTCGGGCGCCGGCGGCGCAATCCGGACCGCCGTCTGGGGCTCTCTCCGCAAGATCCCGATCGCCGGCGGCGCGTCGACCGCGCTCGCGAGCGGCATTACCGGAGTCAAAGGCGCGAGTTGGGGAGACGACGGATGGATCTACTACTGCCCCGGGCCCGGATTCGGGCTCTGGCGCGTACGCGCCGCGGGCGGCGACCCGGAGAAGCTGACCGAGCCTGACGCGGCGAACGGCGAAAAGACGCACAGACATCCGTTCGTTCTCCCCGGCAGCCGCGCCCTCCTGTTCGTCGTCGGCACGTCGAAGATCACGTCGTTCGACGATGGGCGGATCGAAGCGTTGCGGCTCTCGGACCGGTCCCGCCACCGGCTGGTGGATGGAGGCACGTCGCCCCGGTATCTGCCGACGGGCCACCTGCTCTACGAACGCGCGGGACAACTGCTCGCGGTGCCGTTCGACGCCGATCGGCTGACGGTCGGCGGCGTACCCGCAATTGTGGCTGACGGGGTCGAGAATCTCCCGGCCAGCGGGACGAGCTACCACACCCTGTCGTCGAGCGGCACGCTCTTCTACGTGCCGCGGCAGGCGGTGGCCGCGCCGAACACGATCGTGGCGATCGACGATCGCGGCGGGAGCGTCAAGCTGGCGGACGCCGGGTTCACCGTGAACAGCGGCAGCCTGTCTCCCGACGGCCGGCATTTCGCGGTCGATCCCGACGGCGCCACGCAGCAGATCGCGATCCTTGATTTCACTCGCAACACCACCCGCCGGATCACGTTCGAGTGGGACAACGCGAATCCGCTCTGGACGGCCGACGGATCGCGCCTCATCTTTCGATCGAACAACGGCGGCGGCGCACGAAGGCTGTACTGGCAGGCGGCCGACGGCGGCGGCGCGCCGGAGCTGCTGTCGACGAACAACCACGACGAGCTCCCGACGTCGGTCAGCGGCGATCGGTTGCTGTTCGAGGACCTCGATCCGGAGACGCACACCGACATCTGGATCATGTCGCTCAAAGATCGCACGTCGAGGCCGTTCGTCAAGACGTCGTTCGAGGAGAGCGCGGCGCAGTTCTCGCCCGATGGACGATGGGTGGCCTACCAGTCGAATCAGTCTGGTGCATGGGAGATCTATCTCCAGCCAGTCGACGGCGGCCGACGACTGCAGGCGTCCGACGGCGGCGGCGTCCGACCCGTCTGGGAGCCGAACGGCCGCGGCGTCATGTACTTGAGAGGACTCGACGTCATGAAGGCGACGTTTTCGGAATCCTCTGGAGACCTGGGTGCGCCTGTGCGGCTCTACTCGCTCCAGCCCGACGATCTGCTGCTCGACGTCGGACACGACGGACGACTGATAGTGCTGCGCCACAGCACGGCGTCAACGCCGACAACGCTGACCGTCATCACGAATTGGCTCGAGGAGGTGCGCCGACGGGTTGCGCAGTGATCCCGAACAGGCGTGAACGTGAAGGAGATAAGCCGCGGGGCGCGTCATGTCCAGACATCGTGCTGGCCTTCTGCGCCGCGTTGACAGGCCGTCGTCAGCGCATCAGCGCCGCGCGATACGGAGCCGCGCGTCCGGATTGCCCCGATGCTTCGTACAACTGGATGATGCGCGCCGCGGTATCGTTCACGTCGCGCCGCCGCGGCTCGGGCATGTTCTTCAGATCATGGTAGGCATCGAGCAGCACGGATTCCGCGTCTGACACGCGGCCCAGCGCGAACAGCGACGCCCCGAGCAGGCTTTTTGCTGCCCCCGGACTCCAATCGTCCTCGATGAAGGTCCGTCGGCGCTTCGGGACGAGGCCTGGCGCCAGCGCCCGGACCCGGAGACCTTCGCGGGCCAGAGGCTCGGCAGCAGCGGCGTCTTTCTGCTTCAACCGGACATTCGCGAGATTCAACGTGTAGATGGCGACGAGCTGATGATCGCGTCCAAGCGCCGGGCGCGCGATCTCCAGCGCGCGTTCGAGTGCGGCGGACGCCTCATCCAGGCGGCCCTCCTGGGCCAGCACGTGCGAAAGGCTGTTCAGCGTGGTCGCCACGATCGGGTGGCTCTCGCCGAGCGCACGGCGATGGATGACCAGCGCCTGACGGAACATCGATTCCGCGGTGCGGTCGTCGCCACGTGAGGCGATGACGACCGCGAGATCGTGCAGGCTCGTGCCGGTGTTCGGGTGGTATTCGCCGCGCGTTCGCCGATTCAGCTCGAGCGATTGCCGCAACAGCAATTCGGCTCCGGCCAGGTCACCCTTCAGCCGCAGTACGGACGCCACTGCATCCAGGCTGACCGCCGTTTCGCGATGATCGCTGCCAAGCACTCTCCGTCGGATATCCAGCGACTCGCGCAACAGCGGCTCCGCCCGAGCATTCAGGCCGAGATCCTGATACACGCGACCCAGCTCGACGAGGGTCACGGCGACGTCGGGATGCTCGGCCCCGAGCAGCCGGCGGCGCGTCGCCAACGCACCCTCGAGATGTCGTGCGGCTTCCGTGTAATCACCCGTGTCCGTCAGCAGCACGCCGAGATCGTTGAGCGTCTCCGCGACTCGCAGGTCTTCGGCACCATACGCCAGTCGCCCGACGACCAGCGCCTGTTCGAGGAGGCTCTGCGCCCGATCGAAGACGCCGAGGCGTCTATAGATCCGCCCGAGCACGGTAAGGACCTCCGCCTGTACGTCCGGCTGAGCGACGAGGTCGCGGCGGGCCTGCTCCGCCCCGCCGTCGAGCAGCGCGCGAACCGTCAACCCGTCCGGCGTCCCGCGATTTGCGATGGGGTCTGCGCCGCTCAGCAGCCCGACCATCACTTCACTGACGCGCGTCGCCTTCGCCGCTTCACGCTGCGCCTTGTCCCGTTCCCGGGCGAGTCGCGTCGTGTAGAACGCCGTCGAGCCGCCGAGCCCGAGGACGAACAGCGCGACAATCGTCAGGCCGTGTGCGTGGCGGCGGACGAACTTCGCGGCCGTGTAGGGCAGGGTCTCGGGCCGCGCGGTGATCGGCTCCTGGCGAAGGTGCCGCCGGATATCCCCTGCGAACGCCGTTGCTGACGCATAGCGATCTGCCGGATCCTTTTTCAACGCCTTGGCCACGATCGTCTCGAGGTCGCCGCGCACTGCGCGGCGAAGCTTGCCGGTCGTGGTACCGCATCTGGATGCGTGCACCGATCGGTGGGACGTCCGCTCGGCCACCACGTCCGACAGCCGGGGGGGTTCGGTCTCGACAATCGCCCGCATCAGCGTCGCTGGCGACTGAACGGCGGTGCCGGCGGGGTGCTGCCCGGCGAGCAATACATACAACAGGATCCCGAGCGCATAGACGTCCGTCGCGGTCGTGATCGCGCCGCCCGCGACCTGTTCCGGCGCGGCATATTCCGGGGTGAGCGCCGTTCCCGCCTCTCGTGTGAGCGCGCTCTCCTGCACCGTGTTCCAGCTGCCATCGTCGTGGAGCAGCTTGGCGATTCCGAAGTCGAGCAGCTTCACTGTGCCGTCTTCCGTCACCAGCACATTCCCGGGCTTGATGTCGCGGTGGACGATCAGGTTGGCGTGCGCGTGGATGACGGCGTCGAGGACCTCCAGGAAGAGGCGCACGCGTCCCTCGATCGAGAGCGCGCGCTCGTTGCAATAACGGTCGATATCGACGCCCGCCACGTGCTCCAGGATCAGGTATGGCTGCCCCGACCCCGTGATTCCCGCGTCGATAAGGCGCGCAATGTTCCGGTGCGCGAGTCTGGCGAGGATTCTGCCTTCGCGGCGGAACCGTTCTTCGCCCGCGCGCCCGATCAGCGCGACGTTGAGCAGTTTCACCGCTGCTTGTGCGTCGAACCGGCCGTCACACCGCTCCGCCAGCCAGACGCTGCCCATTCCTCCCTGGCCGATGCGCGAGAGGAGCCGGTAGCTGCCAATCGTCCGGCCTTCCAGCGACTCGTTGAGAAGCGCTGCCTCGACGGGAATAGCTGATTCCAGAAACGAAGAGTTCTGCAGAAGGTCGCGGTCCGCGAGCAGCTTTTGAAGATCGCGGGCGACTCCGGGATCACGCGCGAACACGTGCTCGAGCCACGCGCCGCGGTCGCCCGTCGGAATCTCGAGCGCTTCGTCGAGATAGGGACTCAGGATTCGCCAGCGATCAGCGGTGAGCGGCATGCTGCGTCGCGTTCGCGGTGGCCGCGCCGTCGATCGCCTGATGCAGGTACAGGCGACCCTTTTCCCACTGGCGCTGCACCGTTCGCTCGGAGACGCCGCGCAACGCAGCAATCTCCGCGAACGACAGACCACAGAAGAACTTCAGCTCGATGACGTCGGCGAGTTCCGGTTCGACCGCCGCCAGTTCGTCGAGCGCGTCGTTGATGCGCAAGATCATCCGTCGATCCGTCGCCACTTCACCGTGGAACGTGCGCAGCGAGATAATTTCGAAGGGCCCTCCGCGCTTCTGAGATCGATGACGCCGCACGTCGTCGATGATCAACCCACGCATCACACGCGCCGCATAGCCCATGAATCGCGCTCGATCGACGAACGAGACGTCCTGCCTGCCCGATATCGAGAGATACGCTTCGTGCAGCAGCGTCGTGGCTCCAAGTCCCGGCTGGGATAGCTGGCCGCGCAGCGCACTTCTCGCCAGGCGATGAAGCTCGGAGTAGAGCTCGTTGAACAGCGTGTTCGCGTTGTGCATCCCGCGAGCCGCCGGTAATACCTTCATGAACGGTCCTTACATATTGCGCCTGAAGCGCGGGATTGTCGCCTCGATCTGATAGATCGAAAACCAGTCGGCGAACCCGCCACGGCGTTAATTGTCCTGTTTCGTGGACGCACGGTTCTCCATACACGGCTGTCGTCTTCAGCTGCGGCTTTTCGATTTCCAGAGAGAAGGAGCACATTTCATGTCACAGACACCAGTTGCCGACGCGGGACCGCGCGAGCGCGTCCCGCTGAACGGCGTCGACACCCCGACGCTGTTTGCCACGATCAACGCCGTCAAGGCGCAGCCTGAACTCGCCGCGTTTCAGTTCCGAGCCACGAACCGCTGGCTCACGGGAACGCACAGCCGCAGCCGGATCGAAACCTTCGCGGGTGCCGGCGGCGAACACCGCCATGCAGGAACGATCGAGTTCGATGCTGATCATCCGGCCGTGCTCGTCGGTGCCGATCACGCGCCCACCCCGGTCGAGTTCCTGCTGCATGCGCTGGCCGCGTGCATCACGTCCGGCATCGGCAACATTGCCGCGGCACGCGGGGTACGGCTAACCGAAGTGGAGTCGCGCGTCGAGGGCGACATCGATCTACTGGGAATTCTCGGCCTCTCCGATCGAGTCCGGAACGGGTACTCCCGGATGCGGGTGAACTTCCGGGTGACCGGTGATGCGTCACCTGAGAAGCTGAAGGCGATCGTCGAACAGGCGCAGGCCCGTTCGGCCGTCTTTGACGTCCTGACAAACGGCACTTCGGTCGACGTCACGGCCGAGTGCGTCCGCGGGTGAGCGTTCGGGAGCCGACATGAACGCGCCGTGGCCCGCTCGCCATATCGATACGGTCGTCATCGGCGGCGGGCAGGCAGGGCTCGCGATGAGCCGACACCTGTTCGATCGCCGTATCGATCACGTCGTTCTCGAACGGGGGCGGATTGCCGAGCGGTGGCGCAGCGAACGGTGGGAATCGCTGCGCCTCCTCACGCCGAACTGGCAGACACGGCTGCCTGGCTTCCAGTACGGCGGGACGGACCCGGACGGCTTTATGTCG